>Ga0209636_10000455_pt1 | contig 39730 bp, 44 predicted proteins | sample DeeMarSWOR152_54_FD_187464 | JGI IMG/M metagenome (GOLD analysis project Ga0209636, IMG submission 187464) | Marine sediment microbial communities from White Oak River estuary, North Carolina - WOR-1-52-54 (SPAdes) (version 2) | ecosystem: Environmental > Aquatic > Marine > Intertidal zone >... | reverse complement strand
CAAGCCTGTAGAAAATTGTTGAAACAGGAAAGGAAGAGAAAAGGTCGATAAGCAATGAGTCATACTCAGTTTCAATGCAAAATATACTCAATTGATATGCAGCGACTCCCTGAGGAAAATAAGTGATAATTGTCTGTCCAAATCCATCTCTTGACTTCATCCATCTCGCTATTTTGTTTGAATACGTACCTGTATTCTACCTGTGTATCTGTAGTCTTTGGATGGTTCCTCTTTCATGTTACACGTGTAACATGAGATTGTTACAAACCTGCATAATGTAACAAAATGGATTAGAGAAGGTATTTCACCACTGGCAATGTGACAATTCTTCTGAGCAAACCTTTATAATCACTTCTTACTAGTGGTGGTATGCGCAAGAGGTCAGGAGCTATTATCATTGTCATTATCCTCGTTACTATTGTCATCATATCCATTGTCTGCTACCATCTGGTTCCAGCAGTCAAAGAGTTCATTGATGCCAACACTGCTTTGGCCACATTTCTCGGTCTCTTAATAGGAATTCCTTCATTTCTTTATCTTCTATATCTTCTCCTAAGTGAAAAAAAGAAACCCGAACCGGTTAAGAAGGGGAAAACTGAAAAGGACCATTTTGAAGAAATAAAAATCCCTTCACCAATTTCTGGTTTATGTCTCGGGAGAGATACAGAACTCTCCCAACTTGAAACGGACTTAACCCACAAGAACATACTTCTCATAAGAGGTATTGCTGGAATTGGAAAGACCACTCTAGGACTTGAATTCAGAGACACACTGGAGCAAAAGGGGTACCACACATTATGGTATCAATGTGATTCTGAATCGTATGAGGGGTTCCTCATCTTTCTCTCAGACTATGTGAAAAATCGGGGCTCATCCACTTCTTCATCTTTGAAGGAACAGGATATACCTCCAGGAGAAAGGCTGAAAATGGCAGTGCAGGAATTGTATAACTATCCAACTGTTTTATTCCTTGATAACTTTCAAAAATTAAAGAATGATTCAGACTTTAGAATCTTCAAGGATCACCTGAAAAATTCTACCCTCGTCTTAATGTCAAGGGGCCAACCCATGTTTCTCTTAGAGACTTATGAGAGCCTTCAGTGTCTGGATAGAGACTCCTCTGTAGACCTCTTGAAAACACTGGACGTGACAGAGTCCCAAAAAGTGCTTGAAAAAATCTATGAGAAAACACAGGGACATCCCTGGTCTTTAGTGCATTTTGCAGAGCTCTCTCGCGTACTGCCAGTAAAAGATCTCCTTGAAGAACTACCTGATTTTGGCAAAGAGCAGTATACCTATATAACTGAAGAGTGCTGGAAGCATCTGAATGAGAATGAAAGGGATTTTTTGATGAGAGCGTCTGTTTTTACAAAGCCTCTGACCTTTGGAGCACTTAAGGTATGCACCAGAAAGGGTGAGCTTTCAGAAGTACTTTTTCCTCTGGTAAAAAGGTTCTACATAGAAAAGAGGGAGTACTACTATGTTCATGATATTATGAAGGATTTTGCTTTTTCAAAACTCAAAGAGAATTCAAAGCTGTACAGTGAGGCTGAAAAAGAAGCTGCTGATTACTACAAAGGGAGAGTATCTGCTGAGAATCTGCTTTTGATATATGATCACCTGAAAAAGGCAGGGAATCACAAAGAAGGTCTTGATTCTATAATAGAGGGTATTAGTTATTTTTGGAAGGAGGGGTTCTGGTCAGATGCTGGAGAAGTGTTGAGAGAGTCTTTGGATTTCTTCAAAGATGAAAAGACAAGAGCTGGTATTTATTTCTGCCTTGGAACAATTGTGCGTAGATTAGGTGAGTGGGATAAAGCTATAGACTACTACGAGAAAGATTTGGAGATTTCTGAAAAAGTAGGAGATATCCATGGAATGGCTCTAACGTATAATAACCTGGGCTTGGTATATGCTGATAAGGGTGAGTGGGATAAAGCTATAGACTACTACGAGAAAAGTTTGGAGATTTCTGAAAAATTAGGAGATATCCATGGAATGGCTCTAACGTATGGTAACCTGGGCTTGGTATATGCTGATAAGGGTGAGTGGGATAAAGCTATAGACTACTACGAGAAAGATTTGGAGATTTCTGAAAAATTAGGAGATATCCATGGAATGGCTCTAACGTATGGTAACCTGGGCTCGGTATATGCTAAAAAGGGTGAGTGGGATAAAGCTATAGACTACTACGAGAAAGATTTGGAGATTTCTGAAAAATTAGGAGATATCCATGGAATGGCTCAAACGTATGGTAACCTGGGCTCGGTATATGCTGATAAGGGTGAGTGGGATAAAGCTATAGACTACTACGAGAAAGATTTGGAGATTTCTGAAAAATTAGGAGATATCCATGGAATGGCAATTACTTGGGAAAACCTCGCAGAGGTATATTGTAGAAAAAGTGATGTTGATACTGCTTTAAATTACTGTAATAGTTCATTTGAAATTCTTGAAAAGCTAGGAGATAAACTCAACCTTGCTGAAGCTCACAGGATATATGGCATTATTTTCAGAAAAAGAAAAGAACTTATGAAATCGAAAAAGGAACTTGAGAAAAGCATTGAAATTTGTCAGGAACTGTCAGCAATCGGTGAGCTGGCTGATACTTTCTTTGAACTAGCCATGACACTTCATGAAATTGGGGACATAGAAAATGCCGAAAAATACTTCAAGAAAGCACTAGAGACATTCAAGAAATTAAAAGTCAAACACAAAATAGAAAAAATAGAGATGCAGTTAAAAAGTATTTGAGGATATTATACAAAGAGATAAGGCTCACAAGTACTACGAAAAGGCTGAAGAACTAAGAAAACAACTTAAAATCGAGACATAGTTATTGAATATTCCTTTTAATTTCGATTTTTTATTCTTGCAGCTGACTTCTTCAAAATCTTCTCCACATCCAGAATTATTCAGTCTTTGAATGTTCTCTCTATGTTACACGTGTAACAAAGAAGCTGTAACCTTCATGATTCAACAAATAGACAATTAGAAGTATAAGAATGAACGCCAAGAATGACAACCTCACACAATAACTGAATCAAGTATAGCTTATGGTAATTAAATTTTCTGGCAATTTCAACTTTTGTTTGTAATGAATAACCCTCCCTTCCACCTCCTTGGTCTTGGTGCTCTTCATTGACAATCATTAATCTAACCACTCTTAAATAACATATAATTACAATTAACCACTTAATTCTAGATAAAATCCTGCATATATCTTTGATTTGGGCATCGGAAAAATACTGCAACGATTTTGCTTGTTATTTATCCACCGAGTTCAGAATCCCATAAGTTGTACAAAATGCTTACAAACCGTATGCGAAAACTCTATACTATGGCCCTCCCATAACTCATGAGGTGATCAACATGAAAGAACTAAAAGGTTGGCCTTTTGAACCGTTAGATGGAGATGTGGAGTCCCTTGGCGGAGACACTGGAGGGGGTGGCACATTCCCGGGATGATTCTATACTATGTGAGCATATTCAATGGTTGAGTGGGTATACCCACCAACCAATTCTTTTTTTGCCAATTCAGTTAAGACCTTATGAACAAAAAATCTACTCTCATAAGGAAAAGGTAGATAAATTGACATGATAACATAATTTTCAACCCTGCAGAAAATTGTTGAAACAGGAAAAGAAGAGAAAAGGTCGATAAGTAACGAATCATACTCAGTTTCAATGCAAAATATACTCAATTGATATGCAGCGACTCCCTGAGGAAAATAGGTGATAATTGTTTGTCCAAATTCATCTCTTGACTTCATCCATTTCGCTATTTTATTTGAATATGTACCTGTATTCTTAATTACCTGCAAGAATGGTTTCCTCATGTTGTTGTGTAATTCTCTGTAAATTGCCTCCATTCCTTTATCCCACTTCTCATAATGTGATTCACGAAATACCAAAGGACTAGGGTTCGTACTCTCTTCAGTAATGCTTTCAGCTTTCTTGAGAATTACAGGAATTGCGTTTTCAGGAGTAGATTTGGGCGGAATTGTCACATAGTAATCTGACCTGCAGCCTGAAAGTATGATTTCTCCTTTTGGGTCTATTTCTTGTGTTGAAATGATCTGAAAATTGGAAAGACCAGATTGGACGCAGAAATACATGAGGTTATCTTTTTCCTTTTTCAGATCTTCAAATAGTTCATGAGGATAGTCCGTTCTAATAAAATAGAAGTATTCTTTAAAATTTAAGAATGAATATCTTCTGAAAACGGGAACTCCAATGATTTGCTTTCTCAGTGCCGAATTAATCCATGATTCCCCTGTTTTTGGGTTCTTTACGCTGAACTTCCGGGAAATGTGATTTTTTGGTATCCTTGGGTTCTCCAGGACTACTCTGAAAAGATCATACGTATCTACTGTGTGGGGCCAAAAAGATGATCTCACCATTATTCACCATGCTCAATATTAAAAATGTACTTATAAACCTTTCTCTGGAGCTGGAAGTGTTGAGGTGAAAGATGCTGCAAAGGAGGAATGCACATGAAAATAGCTTACGGACAGGCCCTTGAGATAGTATTGAGAAAATCCTTGGGAGAGGGCCATGAAACTATTCTGTCTCTAGTAGAAAGCAGAGACAATAGAACACAAAGTGAGGATAGTGTCAAATTGACTGGCTGGAATAAACGTTCTGTTCTGACCATATTAAAAGAGTTAGAGAGGGTAGGCGTCGTACGTTCAGAAGCCACAGATATACACAAAGTGGTACACGCTCACAGAGGAGGCATGATGACATGAAAGACACTGTTGACGATGTGAAGAAAGTGGATTCACACAGGCACATTGGTGAGGATGATGTCATTGGGTTGTTAGGCGATGGAGTAACAGCTGCAATTCTTCACCACATTGTAGAGACTGGCAGATGTACAGAACAGGATATCACCAAAATAAAGGCAGTAGTCAAAGAGGCCCAATCCTTAATAGGAGAACTGGAAAACTGTGGATTAATCAAAATCAAAGGTGATACAGCAGAAGTGACAGAAGAGGGCAGAAAATTCCTTGAACATTTAAAAGAAATAGAAAAACCCTCACTGATGCCTAAATAGAACCTCCAGGTGATTAGATGGCCGATACACTACTTAATCCTATACAGAAGAAGATCCTCACCCTCTTTGTAAAACATAAAGAAGGACTTTCCATTGAGGAGATTTGTGAAAAAACCAAGAACCTCAGCATATCAGGGGATGAATTGAATACCTTTCTCTGGGAATTAACCTCTTTAGGGTTTCTGCGCAGAGAAGAATCAGGTCACCACAAAAAGTGGGTCATCACGTACGGGGGATTGGCAATACTAGGAGGAGACGACTATCCGTGGCCGTAGGTGTTACAACAAGTGAGAGGATTGAACAGAATGCTGAGTGAATGTATTTTTGAAAGTGATAACTCCAGATGTCACCAGAAATATGATCTGCACCATTCTTGACATGAAAGCAAAAATAAAAGAAGTCTAGCTATGCAGTAGTGCTTTCTGAATGCATGAACGTTGTGATCGTCATATCTTCCCATAGAAGACAATGTTACACGTGTAACAAAAACACACGTAACAAGAACACATAAAATTCCTGTTAACGAATACCGCAACGTAGAAAACCTAACCCGGAATATCCTTATAAGCACAGCTGCTCATGAGAAGTGAATATGCTAGAATATCTCTTACTTGGTGGAGGATTCATCATACTCATTGAAGGAGCTGAGTTCCTCGTCAATGGAGCATCATCTCTTGCTCGAAGGTTACGTATCTCTGACCTGGTCATTGGGTTAACAATTGTTGCATTTGGGACTTCAGCACCTGAACTAGTGGTGAACATTTTTGCCAGTATTAATGGAAACACTGGCATAGCTATTGGCAACGTTTTGGGGAGCAACATATTCAATATTTTGGTCATACTGGGAATTTCAGCACTGATCTACCCTTTAGCTGTAACAGAAAATACGATCCGAAAAGAAATCCCTTTAACCCTTATCTCAGTAGTAGTCCTTGCAGTACTGGCAAATGATATCTTTCTGGGTAATTGTGAAAATCAACTGACAAGAATTGACGGGTTCATCTTGCTTGGATTTTTCTTACTCTTTCTGGTATATGTTCTTGAAATTGCTAAAAACAAACGTGCAGAACCTACAGAAACCACGGAAATCAAGAAAAAAAGTTTATTTTATTCTTCTTTATTGATTATCATTGGATTTTGTGGAATAATCGTGGGCGGCAACTTGGTAGTAAGTGGTGCTGTTCAGCTCGCACGAAGTCTTGGTGCAAGCGAATCCTTGATTGGGTTGACACTAGTTGCAGCGGGAACCTCGCTTCCCGAATTGGCAACATCTGCTGTTGCAGCCTGTAAGAAGAATACAGATATTGCAGTGGGAAATATTATTGGCTCCAACATATTTAATATACTCTTTATTTTGGGAGTGAGCGCAACTGTTAGATCTCTGCCATTTAAGGGTGGATCAAACCTTGATATTGGAATGGTCATATTTTCTACACTTTTACTCTTCAGATTTATGGTTACAGGCGGAAAAAAGAATACAGTGGAAAGATGGGAAGGGGCCGTTCTTCTCATTATATACTTTGTGTATCTTGGTTATATTGTATTTCGCGGCTAGGAAGGACCTGATTGTATTTTTCACTAAATTAAGGTATTCCATTTATTGAGATCATTAGTTTCTAATCTGTTACACGTGTAACAGGTAAATTATCATGGATGCCTTTGATTCAATAAAAATGGACAATTTTAAAAAATCCAGGAACATCCAGAAACTTGACAGTCCATCTGTGTGAAATGCTTAAATAGTTCCACACGAATTAGTGCAGGTGAACCAAAAAAAGAAAGGGTTACTCGTCCTCTCATTTGCTGCAGGTATAATCTATGCTGGGTTACTCTCTTTTCCAGATTCCATGTTTTCAGGTTCTCAAGAGTTCACCATCGCGAATATGGATATAACATATAATAAGCTTGAACCACGACTGTGCGGACTTGAGGAACCGACCTATATTCCCGTTTACTACAAAATAGAGTTGATCAATGGAGAATACTACAGTAATGGACAAATAATTGATCCAGAACTCATTCAAGGGTTATCTGAAAGTCTTACCGATTTTTATGAACGCACAACATACACAGGGGGGCATCCTCTTACTGTGTATATTACCTTCGAAAATGGAAAAACCATGGTTCTGGAATCAACTCCGGATAAGCCCTGTTTCATACCGTGGATTGTTAAGTACGGTGGGAAATTCTATGCCCAGTATTCTGGCGAGATTTCAACAGCACTCTTAGGGATACTGATGGCGCTAGATAAAGACGAGTGGTATCAGTACGACAAGGAAGTCCGCTGGGGGTGCTACCCTGCCGATGTCCCTGAGAAATATAGTATGAAAGGGATCTCATATGATTTCCCCAGGAGTGAACGTGCCAGACCTCCAGAGGTGAAAGAGAGAAAATGCCTGTGGGAGATTGACCTTGAAAAGCCTCTCCTTGAAAAGCCAGTGTATATCGACGGACACGTGTTTGTACTCAGACAAGGATATCTCGCTTCTTTTGAAGCCCGAACTGGAGAGATACTGTGGAAGGTCAACCGCAAAAAAGGATGCATTGCTCCGTCTCACAGTGGGTTTCTCGTTGACGATGGAGCATTCTACACAGTGTTAAGCCTGTCTCACGGTGAGTTTCTCGTTGACGATGGAGCACTCTACACAGTGTTTGACTGTGACGCCACCATGTGGGTGGTAAAAGTGGATGCCCATTCTGGAGCTATTGTGTGGGAACACGAATACTTGACAGTTGACTCTCTTTATTCTGCTCAGTTTGGTCTGTCAATCTACAGAGGAAACCTGCTAGTTTGTCATGATACTAATTGTTTGGCAAAATCCTTTTTTGTGTAGAGCACATTCCCGTGTGAATGAGGCATGAACTGGCAAAGCACTCTCTCAGCTTTCTTGATAAAGGCATGCGCCATCCTTTCAGGGAAACATTTAAATACATCCCTTTCCTTATAATTATTGGTATCGGTGTCTTCTTCCATCGATATCAACTCCTTCCCAGAGGGCGAATTCGACATGGAAACACCCTCTGGGATCAATTTTTAAAGTTGTCTCACCTTTGGAGCAGCATTCTCATAGGAAAGCTGCTCTTCTTCTTTGTATTTTCTGCAACATACCTGTACTGCTACAGTGTTTATCAACACGCACATGTAATAAATGTCTCTGAAAGAATTCGACAATTTAATCAGGTTTCGGCTTACTGGTAACATTAACCTTCAAAGACGCGACAGCTCCAGAGTACCCAACCCTATAACTGGTGATAAACTATTTATTGTCTTTCTTGAACCACATTTTTTAAAGGATCAACCCAATTTTTTCATGTGAAGGTTACTATCGAAGAATTCACTGAAAAAGATGCAGAAGACTTGGAAGAAGTTTTCCACAAAGTGTGGTCAGTATCTTATGAGTATCCAGAAGAATGGAGAAAAAGCCGACAACTCAAAAAAGAAGAGATCGTAAGAGAAATGCATGCTGGGCACCATTTTTTTGGAGCGCGGAATGAACAAGGTGATATCATAGGTGTGTACAAGTTGGTAATAACAGAAGAGGGCTGCTTCGGTGAACATCAATCTATACTTCCAGAGTACACAGGAAAAGGGGTTGCCTCTGCCATGTATAAGCAGTTCATTGAGTACGCAGAAACTCATGGATGTAAAAAGAACTACGTCAACATTTTGAAAACACACGAAGCGTGCATCCATCTGGTGGAAAAGTACAGATTCTGTAAGGTGGGAGAAGAATTTGAACAGGCAAAGGGAATGACAGTCCAAAAGTATGAGAGGGTGGTTGAATGAGTGTTAATATGAATGCAGCTGATTTTAAGACCGAGCTGCTGTGTTACGGTGTTCGTCTGCCAGAAGAAATAAGAACTGGAAGAAAAGGTGGGGCAGGCCCTGCTGGAGGCAGATACATGATAGTGAAGAATACACTGGTGAATGTTCCTGTATACGGGTTTGCTTTGAAATCGCCCTTTTCAGTAAGAAAGGAAGGTGACACATACGTGATGGTGGACAGAAGCAAAGATGACACTGCACATAAAATAGCACTCATTGAAAATCCTCAGTTCTACCAGTTGAAAACAAAAGAGGGCATTTCATACAGAAAGATCGCATTACTCCATGGAATAGATTGTCTGGCCACTACTGTCTACCAGAAATGTATCCGATGGAAAAGAACTCCCTGTTTATTTTGCGGAATTGAACTCTCTTTGAAATCTGGTGCCACCATTGAAAGGAAGACCCCAGAACAGCTTGCAGAAGTAGCGCATGCAGCTAAGAAAGAGGGTGCTTCCCATGTGACTCTTACTACGGGGACTCCTGCAGAAATGGACAAGGGAGCCTTGATGTTAGCTGAATCAGCTGCTGCTCTTACGGAAACGGGGCTACCTGTCCATGTACAATTAGAACCAGTAAACAGGGAGTATATACAGTTATTAAAAGATTCAGGGGCAGAAACCATTGGGATACATATTGAAACATTAGATGAAAATGTATTTAACAAAATGTGCCCTGGAAAGGATTTTTCTTTATTTGAGAATGCATGGGCAGATGCAGTAGATATTTTTGGTGAAAACCAGGTGAGTTCCTACGTACTGGTAGGGTTAGGAGAAGATGATGCTAAAATGGGTTCAGGCATTGGAAAGATGGTTCAAACTGGTGTCATTCCCTATGTTGTGCCCTTCAGACCCATTGCTGGTACGGTACTGGAGAAGTGGCCGTCTCCTCCTTTTGAAATGGTTAAAACATATGCGTTGTATGCTGCCAAGAAAATGAATGAGTTTGGTGTCAATCCCTTCAAAAATAGAGCAGGATGTGTCAGGTGCGGGGCATGTTCTCCTGTAAAAGATTACTCAAGAACGCTTTAGAATAGAGAAAACTCCACAAATGTGCGAGAACAAGAATATGCCATCGAAAAAGAGCATGAAAACAGGGAAGAATATTGATTCTGCATAATAGTCTGTTTTCTCTCTGTAATTTCCCACGAACATAGTAAAAGATTCAAATAAAAAAAACAAAAAAAGCAGCAAGAAATAATGGGTTATCACGCAAAGGAGTACCAACAACAAATCTGCACAAGCCATGAGATAACCAGGTAAAATCTTTCTAAAGGGGATCTCTCCCTTAACTAGTAATTCCAGGTTACCTTTAGCCCATCTGAATCGTTGGTTTAAAAAGGATGTCCATGTTACAGGCATTTCAGTGTACGCTTTGGCCTCCTGCTCGTACCCTACGGTGAAATTCTTTTCTCGCATCTTCTGGGTTAACTCCATGTCCTCCACCAAAGAGGTACCGTAACAAACCTGGGAGAAAATATCTTTTTTGAAAGCACCTATGGGTCCTGGTACAATATCAATGTCATCAAAGTATTGTGCCACCTTTTTGAACATGGCTGCCCTCACGTGCTCTATGGCCTGAGATCTGCCTAAGAATCCTTTTCTGGTTGAAACTTGAAGATTTCCTGCCACTGCATCATACACTTTCAAATTTCGAACCAACTTTGTAATAGTATCTTTTTGAACGACTGTATCTGCATCCACTGTAACAATGTCTGTTGATGAATGTTCAATACCATAATTAAGGGCAGCTGCCTTCCCGGAATGGGGGATATGGTATACGGTGACACCTGTAAGAGAGTCCAGAATTTCTTTTGTTTTATCTGTGGAGCCGTCATTCACCACAATTACTTCTTTAACATCATATTCCGAACTAAGAATGGACTGAATGCACTTTTTGATGGTGGATTCATTGTTGTATACGGGAACAATCACAGAAATTTGAGGAGAGAACTGAATAGTAGTTTTCTTGGAACTCTGGTACAAAAAGATTCCAAAGTAGTATGAATCGTATAAAATGATAATGAAAAATAGTACATAGATGGGGTCAAAGGGAATCATTGTAATGACCTTATTCTTTCGTATTTAAAACTTTATGTAACGGGTTTCAATTTTTGGGTAGTTTTTTTGTTACACGTGTAACATTACAGTGCCTCCAGGAAGGTTATACCAATCTCTTCTCTTAAATGCGAGTGGTTATCTTGGTCAAATCTTGGATATCTCTTCGATTTTGAACTTACTATCTTGTATTCGAATTTTCATTCACCATACTGATGATTGATCCTTCTTTGTGTTGAAAATAGAGAGAGTTCACCAAAATTGGCAATAACCCGGGTACTTCGTGTAATTAATAAGTAAAATTATTCCTTTCTTAGAATCCACCATATGTCTTCTCCATAAAATCCACAGCTTTCATAAAACTGTTTCGTCTGGTTATCACTCTCTCCAGAGACTGTGGTGAACGATACAGTTTTTTGCAGCCTTTTGAGTAGTTCCACCACAATACACCTGCCAATGCCCATGCCCCTGTATGCTGGTAAACCCTGAATCCATTCTAATGATCCTTCAGGGACAACAGGATCACGTTCTGCAATTCCTAACCCTACAGGAATATTTTCCTTGGTCACCCATATCCATAACTTCTTGTCAAACCCAGGATGGGTCGTCCAGCTTTGTACTGTTTCTATACTAGGGTGCAAATCAGTGTAACATTGTGCAATCAACCGAGAAATATCCTCGACCTCATTATCAATAGCCACATCAGCAATGCAGTACCCAGAAGGTAGCCTCATTACAGGTATGCCATCTCTGTGAATTAATCGGAAGTAAGACTTCTGGGAAGAAAATGCATCACGTGGCACATACTTCAAATAATCTTGATGAATAACCATGAAGGTAACCTTTTCGAGATACTCTTTTGATACAGTAAATGCTCGATTTTTGGTCCAGTACAAAAGGAGCTGTTCATCATTCCACATTTTAAGGAAGGTTACATCCCCATGTTCAGTGCTGTAAGCAGTTTTATACTTGTCAATGACAGCTACAGTCTTCCAGAGCGCATTAGGGAGCACCTGGCAGGGATTTTTACAGTATGTGGTGGTTAAAGCATGTTCAAATGCAGCCATGGTTCACCTTTAAATTTATACAAATACTTTCCAATTAGAAGTACCCTCTAGTCCAAAAAGAGTCTTCCAGGGTTTGAAGAAGCTTTCTCAATTTCTGAACATCTATTTTCTCTCGTAAAACGTGGATGACTTCTCGATCTCTTTTAGTTTTATCATCTGATCTCTTTAATGAGGTGAGCTGGTTCATTTTGGTCAACAAGAGAGCTTCTGCACTTATGGTATACAGGGGTTTATCCTGGAAAGAGATTACAATTCTACAGGGGAGAAGTACTTTTTGTGCAGGTTCTGAAAAAATAATATCAAAAGTGGTTTCATTCTTTTTAACAGTACTCATGAAAAAATCATTTGTTTTAAAATCGAATTGATTCCACCCTTTTTTGATAAAATCCTCTGTGATCTTTTTGACATCAGTGTGCGACGAAACAAATACATCAATATCAGGAGAGGGTTCAACTCCTGTGTGAAGATATGCTGCAAACCCTGCAAATAACGCGTAATTATCCTTGGTATGGAGGTACTGTAAGATTTCTTCCATTTCTGGCGTGATACTCATGGGATTGTATAAGAATTGCAGTATATAATTGTGATGGTTAACAGATTGTCATTGTTGGTTTTCATTTGTTACACGTGTAACAGCAGACATGCTGTATTCAGCTGGGGCTATGCTTGATCTGTTCAAGACAAGATCAAAGTTTTAAACCCTCAAAGGAACATACACCATGGAACCCATGAGAAGACCGCGAGTGAAGATATGCTGTATCAACAGTGTTGAAGAAGCCTGGATGGCTATCAATTACGGTGCATCAGCAGTGGGGTTGGTCTCTGACATGCCGAGCGGCCCTGGTGTCATTCCTGAAGAGTTAATAGCAGAAATTGCTGGCGTGATACCGCCTGGTGTGTCTTCTTTTCTTTTGACCAGTAAACAGGACACACAATCCATTGTTGCCCAACAGAAACGATTAAAGGTGAACACAATCCAGATCTGCGATCAATTTCTGGGTGACTACACTGATTTGCGGGACACTCTGCCAGGTATATTACTTGTGCAGGTTATCCCTGTGAGGGGAGAAGACTCTGTTAAAGAAGCATTGTCAGTAGCTCCTTACGTAGATGCACTTCTTCTAGATTCAGGGAATCGAACTTTGTTAGTGAAGGAATTAGGGGGTACAGGGAGGGTGCATGACTGGAGTATCAGTAAGAGAATACGAGAGGTGGTGGATATACCAGTATTTTTGGCTGGTGGGTTGAATCCAGAAAATGTTCGAGAAGCGATCAGCCAAGTTGCCCCCTTTGGTGTGGATGTGTGCAGTGGTGTTCGGACCAGTAATAAATTGGATGAGAATAAGCTTTCCAAGTTTTTCAGTGCAGTTTGTGAGATAGAATGATCCATCTTGAGTTCAGGATGTGCTGGTAGAACAATTATTTACAGGGTTTGATCACCTCCTGGATTTATATGTCACTTTTATTATCTGTAGGGGTTGTCAAGGTTTTTGTCAGCGATATACAAACAATAGAGATAAATTTGCCTAATGTTACACGTGTAACAATTATAGTAAAGGATGCACTCATTTTTGGGATGGGAACAATTTATTAAATGATTATTTTTCTCATTTATTTGGTGAATATTACTATATAATGAAAAAATAATGTCAGATAGCTTGACAATTTTACAAAGTTTTCAATTCTGCACCCAAAAAGTATATAAGGCTTTGGTAGTGTGGTTGGTCAAACAAGTCCAGTATGGTGACTAAAATAGAATATGCAGAAGAAGCAGAGACCAATGAAAATTCCGAGTTGGAACTTTGACTTGAGTAGCTGTTGCCATCGATATGTGTCACCATAGTCCTGATTAACAACAAAAAGGAGGTGATAACATGAATAAAAAGATGTCAGTAGCAGTAATGGGTGCAGTTGCTGTATCTGTTGTGGTAGTCTTTGTCTCTGCCAGTCCTTTGATGGCAGATACACCACTGTACACCTTGCGAATGGAACAGCACAGTAGCAAGATGAGCTTTCTACCTACTGCAGTGAATGGGTTCACCTACATCACCGAAGGAGGGCACACAGTGAGCTGTGATGTAGCAGGATACTGTGGTGGTGTACTCCGCGGTACAGATGCTACGTGTCATCCTACCTGCGATGGGTGGACGTGTGACCAGACAGGATGCCAGAGTACCTGCGATGAGACGTGCCCCAATACATGCTCAGCTACATGCCCAGCTACATGCCCCAATACATGCTCCACCTGTCAAGGTCAGGGATTCACCTGTGATGATACATCATGCCAGGACACCTGTGAGCAAGGAACATGTTCGCCTACATGCCCCTACACATGTGGACATACCTGTGGTAGCACGTGTGGAGCTACGTGCCCAATCACGTGCGGGTGGACAGAATGTTATCTTGATACATGCCAACAATGCCCGATTCGTTGAATCTTTACTCTTTTTCTTTTTTGACAATTTAGGATAAGAGCATCTCTGAGAGCTTTCCATGGTCTTTGACGAATACTATAAGATTTTACATACGTTTTGAGAATATATGGTAACCAAGGTACATAATACTTAGAATTTCCTTTGGTTTTTAAATAGTTCTTCATGACCTTTGAAATACTGATCTGGATGGTACATCCAATTTACAAAAATACTAAAGAATACCTCTAGCACTGTATTTGTAATTTTTTCCTTTTACATCAATTCTCGTTTTTTCATGCTCACATAATTATTAAAACCGATAATAACGTGATCTATTATTTCAATGCCAATAATTTTACTACACATACACAATTCCCGGGTTAGTAATAAGTCCTGATCAGACGGCGTGGGATCTCCTGAGGGGTGGTTGTGCACCAAGATAATGCAAGCTGCATTTGCAGCAATAGCTGGACGGAACACATCTCTGGGGTGTACAGTAGTTTGGTCTAATGAACCTCGTGACATTATGTGGGAACGGATTACTCTCCCTCTGGAAGTTAGAAGGACGACTCTGAACTCTTCTTGTTTTAGATGCATCATGTGCGGAGCGAGTAACATTACTATGTCATCTGTAGATTTAATGTGAGGATAGTCTTCTTCAGTATAGGAAGCAATTCTTTTTGTCAGTTCAAAGATTACCTGTATCTGGCAAGCCCTGGTAAATCCAGTGCCTTTCACTTTCATAAGTTCTTCAATTGAAGCAGAAAATATTTCTCTGATATTCTCATCAAAAGCTGTCAATAGATTGTGAGCACTCTCTTTTTCAGGAAATAATATCTTCAAGAGTTCTTGATTCGATAGATGATCAGCTCCTTGATTTGCCAAACGATTCTTGAGTCTCTTGAGTGTAAATGGATCTTTCACAGTGGGAGAACCTCCTTTATGGGTGATTACCTGCGTCTTGTAGGGACTAAAATCACTTTATCAGTGAGTGGTAAAGCTGAAAGATAGACGGTCACTGAACCTCGTGTATTTGTATATGCGACACCAAGATCTGTCCATTTGTCCTTGCCATCCACTTTTTTCACTGTTCTCACCAAATAATCAGGGTTTGTAGTGGTCATTTTCCACCATCTCCACTCAAGGTTCCATCAGTACTCAACCTTTCTGTTTCTTGGTTTACCTCTTCCATAGTTCCACCTCTTTTCTTTTTTCTTACCCAAACGTTTTTAAATGGAGAAAGGTAAGAGATTATATCTCCCTCCAGAAAGGCAAAAGATCTGACTTCTAGCCTTGAAATTGTCATGTTTGGTACAGTAAAGTACACCAATTGATAATAAATGCTATTTGGGGTGTTGGAAAATGAGCCGTTTTTCACCGGAAAAGAAACAAAGCCTATTCCGTGGAATATATGAAGCCGACTCAGAAAATCCACGTCTTAGACTGTACGAACTGGCAGAGTACCTTGGAACAGTTCGGAATACAGCTGCAGAATATAGAAAGATGGCCTACGAAAATCAGATACTCTTCCCCCCGCAGTTAAGGCTAAAAATGTTTTCTGACGTAAAAGAATACGCCTGTGCCTTCAAGGCGGATGATGCATTCCGGGTATTTGAACAATTGAAATCTGATCCCAGAGTGTGCTATCAGGTGCTCTGTAAAGGAAGATTGGATTTATTGGTCATTACCTCATTTCCTTTTAGTGTAAAGGAGGTTGCTGCCAGTGAACTTATATTCAGAGGTGCAAGAAGTGACTACATTGTCCCATATGTTTCAGACATTGATGGCAAGACAGCTTTGAACCTGATGATGGAGAAAGTGGAAGAGAGTCCTTCTCCCTCAAAATGGGAGGTCACCTATCCACGCCGTGAAATCTTCTGGACTAACCACGAATGGGATTTATTTCAACTGCTCCGTCACAATGCTTCCAGACCATATACTGAGTTAGCGTCAAGAATTCCTCTGCATTACGATACTTTTTCAAGTTCGCTGGAGAGGATTTTTGCCAATACTATTCTGTTTGTGCCCTACTATCCCAAAGGATATGAATCATACATGAGCTGGATACTCATTTTCAAGAGCAATTATGAGCAGTTACTAATCGACATGTTATCATGCCAACCTTGCACCACAGTACTGTATAAGGTTGCTGACTGGTTTGTCGCTGATGTTAAAGTTGAGACAAATCTTGCTGGTCACTATTTACGCCTTTTGTATGGGCTTGAGGATACGGGAATTATCGATATGTTTGATGTGGCGTGCGCTGCTCTGTACTGGCAGCCCGACCCCTAGCCTGGTGCTGGACCGGAACCGCCTCCCTCTCCATCAGGAATAAATTTTCCTTCGAAAGGTTCAAATGGAAATCCTTTTAGGTTCATTTCTTAACACCTCATGTCTGTTCTTATTATTTACCCTAAAAATCTATTGGTTGGGAATTTGGTTATTTAAGCGAGATCTAAATGAGCGGATTTGGGCTGCAGTTACCATGGATATGCTCACTATGGATTTCAGAATGTGCAAGAATTTTATTAGTGTCAATCTACTGGAGCAGTGTATTGACATCCAACACTCTAGCCTGGGTGCGGGCTGTCTCCACCACCTCCGCCATTTGGATGTATTCCATCTAACAGCTCACCTGGATGTGGACTTCCTCCACCATGTTCCCCATTGGGGGTTATTCCATCTAATGGTTCAAAGGGAAATCTTTTCAATGTCTTCATTTTATCTTCACCTCACGATTTTCTTCTTGTGATTGTCTAAAAAGCTTTGGGTTGATATTATGCTCATATGACTGGGATTTAAATGAGCGAGATTTACTCAAATGCAGTGTATTCCTGTAAGAGATATCATCTGAGATGTTACACGTGTAACAACCGACCTCCAAGGTTGACAACTCTAATCACCAAAAATCATATAAAATCTGGGTTCATACTTCACACAGAAGAGTTGGTAACCATGAAAAGAATACTTACCATTTTGATTGCTGTCCTCATTTTTACTTATGTACCATTAAATGCAGATATTGAATTAACAGCTGAGAATACGGTTGTTATATCCAATGAGACTGATGAATCGTTCTGCAGAGATTTTTCCATTATTTTGAAGAGGTTATCTCTAGAGTGGATAGTTATAGAATCTGAAATACCCGAATACGTAACAGATAAGAACATGATCATTATTGGAGGACCAAACGCTGAATATACCGGGGACATTGTTAAGAGAGTACTCTCGTGGAGTGAGGAGCGTTACTTGCGCAAAAACCAGTATGCTGTCTTTGAAAAGGAGAACCCTTGGGCAGATAATCGAGTCGTTTATGTGTGTGCAGGATCAGATAGGTTGTTAACGAAAAGGGCAGCAGAAGAGGGAATATCATATATCATGCAGAATGTACAAGATCCAGAAAAGTGGATTGTCTACCCGTTTGATAAATGGTCCTCACAGAAGGCACAAACGTATGTAGAAACGCTTCAATTCATTCCTGATGAAGAATTACCCAAAGATGATCTGGAAATAGATATTGAAGCTGAAATTCCTGAATACATTTCTTTGAAAGAAGCTCAAGAAGACACAGAATACCTTTTTTATCTTTTGTCTCATGGATACAGCGGTTACGAATATTTTAGAACGAAAGGAGATTTTGATCAAGCCAAGAACAATATACTGGAAAAGTTGAAGGCGAACCCTGTGTGGTCTACCCAAGATTTTTCGCAAGTGATCTATGACCATTTGTCATTTGTGCATGATGGCCATTTTCGTGTGGGATACCACTGGTACCACACCCATGAAGACTTCTGGTATAATGCGTCTCATGAATTGGAGAAAACCGGAGGGGAGTATACCTTTACTGCAGATGAAGCAGTATGGACAGTAGTGACTGTTAACGGGCAGTCCCCAGAGGAATTTGTGTTCCCTTCTTTGAACGCCCGTGGTAAACCTGTGTACATACTGGGGGTCCTTTCACAATACCCTCCTGAACCGGTGATTCTTGAAGCTACCAGCGGATATGAACAGAAAAAACTTGAAATACAGTTTTATCGTTCCGATTTTACATCAGAGGATATATTTTCAGAAGATGATTATAATGGAATTCCAGTTGTGACTATGAGGACATTTTTTGTCACATATACTGATGAATTGGAACAGTTTCTTGAGACTGCAGAACCCTACAAGGAAGAGAAATACCTCATCTTGGATATACGGGGGAATGAGGGAGGTCACTCCTACTGGGGAGAAACGTGGGTCACCACCTTTACGGGGGAAAAACCGCACTGGTATTTTACGTTTACTGAATTGGTGAGCAGGACAACACTAATGGGAAATATCAATTTGTTTTTAACGTTTTCAGAGAGAAATCCGAAGGTGGACATATTTAAAACGAGGTTAAAGTATTTTGAAGAAGAAATGGATTCCTTTGAGATGGAACCTGTACCTCACTGGGGATCGCTTTACATTCCTGATCTTCAATTGATCCCGAATACCACTACTGTCATTGTGTTAACAGATAAGGATGTTATGTCTGCAGGAGAAGCATTCATTGGTTATCTGCGCCAAATGGAAAATGTCATATTCGTAGGGGAGAACACGTATGGAGGTATTACGTTTTTGCCTTTTACGCTCCATCAGCTTCCTCATTCTAAGTTTCCAGCTCATCTTGCTTGTTCGCTTCATGTGCCTGCTGATTTAGAGATTATAGAAGAGAGGGGATTTTACCCTGATTTGTGGGTTCCAGCAGACAAAGCGTTGGGTTATGTTGTGGAGGCTGTAGAGACGGGAACCATTTCTGCACAGGTCCCGTTGGAGTCTTTGCCAGCCCCTTCAGCAGGATGTGGAACCATTTTGGTGATTGCTGTCATTGTTTTGTACAGTATTCTTAGAAAAAGTGGTCAATGAGTTGCAGAATTACATTCCTTACAGCAGTTTGTCCAGAGGGGTTTTGTTGATTTTAGCAGCAAGCAGCAGAAAAGGCTTTAAAAACTTTCTACATAGAGTCTATGTCTATGAGTCTATGATTTTATAGGTAAATGGAAAGAAAAATCATTCTATGAAGTACTAGATTCAGCAGGAGCTATTGAAGTCTTGGAAACCATAAATCAAATAAGGACAACTCAATATAAAGATTTAAGCTCAATAAAGATCAGTGTATCAACTTTAAATTTTCGTTTGCTTCAATTTTTGAATCTCGGACTTATTGAACATTTTGCGATAAGAAACGCCAAACAAAGAAGAGAATGGTACGAGATCACAGAAAAAGGAAGAACTGTTTTAGAAATCGTAGAGCAACTAGAGAAAACTATAGAAGATGGAGAAAGAAGATGAATCCGAGAAAGATATAGTTTCAGTTTTAGAATCACTTGACTTGTGTTAATAGGAGTTGTCTAATAATTCAAAATTTCTAAGAATTTTGGTTATTTTCTATCTTAAATTATGATATAATCGTACTGTTATGAGATAAAAAGTCAATTATTGACAACAACAATTAATCATTAGACAGCCTCGTGTTAATAGTAATCTTTATATATAATTAATGCATATTATTCATAAGAGGAACGAAAGCTTTATAAGTATCTATGAATGAAATGGTTTCCAGGAGGAGAAAAGAGTGACCAGCGAGGAAGATTTTTTCATATTTGAGATAGGAGAGAAACAACTCAATTCGGTTCTTAACAAGATCTATATGGAATATAGAGACGGTAATCTTAAGATAGAAGTTGACTCTTTCTCATCTGGTATTCGAATAAAAAGTGATACTGTGAACGAATTTCTTGCTGATTTCAAACTGGAAGAAGATGATTTCAATAAGTTGATTCGTGACATTGTTTTCTTTATTACTGCACTAGTAATGAATGACGAGGACAAGATATTCAGGAAGTATACAAAATCAGATAAAACAGAGAAAATACTAAATGTATTCAACCAATGGTCTCAAAAGTTTCCTGACATGATAAATAACCTTCGCTTTAGATCGTTTTGCAAGACACAGTATCTTGAGAATCTCACATGGGAAATCTCTACTAAAATCAAGCAGGATAGTGGAATCAGCATGGAACTTCCGGTTTCTGTGCTGAAGATGAGTTTTTTGAAACCTAGTACATCAATGGCATGTCCATTGAGTGAGGAAAAGACAGTAACTTTTGAGTGCACATTGCAGGACATGAGAGACATGATCAAGTCTCTAAGAGAAGCAGAACGCATAATGGAAGAGTTAGAGGAAAAAAAGGAGGTGAGATGAGTGCTTGAAATGATAGACCCTTGGAAGCGATCAGGTTGGATCGATACTGGAAGGCCAGTAAGTTATTCTAGCGCTACCTACATAAAAATCGAAACTGAAAAGCATTATGAACATCATGATGTGTTTCTCTCAAAGAAAGAGTGCAGCATCTTGGAATTGAGAAATTCCTTGGCGGAAAAAGTCGCAAAGATCAAAGATAATTTTGGAGATCTTAGATGTAGGCAAGAGGCATTATCTAATATTAAGAATATTCTCAAATCTGCTAAGAGTGATTTTAGGGGAGATCCCCCTCTTTTTGATCTAATAATAGGTCTTTTTTATGCAACCAAGAATCTTTATTTTGAAAACCTTAGTCGTAAACAGATTGATGTATTAGAAGCTGCAGTAAACAGAATCGATAGAAGATTGACTGAATCTGATGCTTATGAAATTGTCGAAGAACTAATATCTGTAGGATTCATGCCTTTACCACGATTTAGTGGACTTGCAGAAATCTATGAAAGGCAGGGTGAGATTTAATTGGTAGATTTATTTCTTGATACTAGTGTAATCATAAATCGAGAATTTTCTGATAATCAAGAAAAGATCATTGAGATAGAAAATTTCCTAAAAGAAAAGAATAAGCTAATCTCTACCTATGTCTGCATGGAATTGAATAGGACAGTTTTAGCTGATGCCGAAACTTTGAAAACTTATCTCTGTGACTGCATGAATCTTGAAGAAATTTGGGAAAGAATTGAAGCATTAGGCAATTCTACTAGAATGAAGCATAGACTCGGATTGATCTTTCATAGGATAACAGAAGATGTTTCAGACCTCTATGAGGCCAGAAGAATAATGGAAATGTGGCTCCGACATTATCCTTCCATCATTCTTAAAGAGATAAATGTTATCCCAAGTAAGACGGATTGTGAACAAGGGCAATATATGCCAGATTATGGTTGTCGTGGGATCAAATCTTTGTGTAGAGTGCCTGAGAATGTTGAAAAAAACAAAGGCTTATTGAAAATTCTTCAAATTGAACTAGTTCAGGATGTGAACAAGGATCGTGGGAAGTTAGATATTTGCTGGAGTCTTGATGAAATAATCAACAATCCAGAAAGGACAAAAGAAAATCCTAGAAATTGCTTTAATGTAGGAGATATACTTATTGCATTAGATGTTCCTGATAACTTCACTCTCATATCTAGTGATAAGGACTTCTTTCTAATTTGCGAAGTCTTAAGAATTTCTTTCTACTACATCGATCCATAATGTGTTCTGATTCAAACTTAAGCATCTTTTTTGCACAATTTTCTGTATCCACAGTACCTACAATGATTTTCTTTGACTGGTGGAAGTAATTCATTAATTCGTAGAGATTTTAACCTTTCTAAAGCCATCTTCCACAGAAAAAAATTTCATGAAGGTGCATTAAAATGCATTTTCGGAGATACTGCAGTTGTAATTGTAGAATTTTGTGGAATGTCTGATTGCAGCGAAATTCATGAGATTCATTCACAGTGCCTGTTATGTTGGAGTCTTATAGGGGCAAGTTACGGCAGGGCTACTCAATACTTCGATTCAAATCTCGGAGAGGAATTGCAGCGTAGGGAAAACTGGAGTGCAGAACAAGAAACACGCATCTTAGAATCTCTTGGGAATACTGAACTCGTTGATTCGCTGTTTTCAAATATCATTAAAAAAGAATTTGTAATAACTGGTGAAGACAAAGAAATAGAGGAAAATCTTGTCAATGCTGTTCCATGTTTCGACAAAGATCCTAAGAAAATCATTCATTATTGCTATAAAATATTTGGAGGAAATAAGGATGAATCTGGACCAAGTTATGTGGCAGCAATCCAGAGCTTGGCTCTTAATGAATTCAAAGAAAAAAATTGCAAGGCAAAGGCCAAAAACCAGAAAATTCGTGGTTTCAGGTCTTGATAACACAAATACCAACAATAGTCCCAATATTGGAAATAACAAAGGAGGTATCTTACTTGTGCAAGGACAAAATGGAAGATTTTGACGATAAAATTGAGGAGGTCCTATTTGAGGCACCGAAAATCCAAAGGTACACTGCAAAAGAATTAGAAACGATGAGAATTCCTTCCACACCGCTTGGAGTTAATCTGGCAAGTTTGAGAGAATCCCTCCTTGTAGGGCATTTTAAGCATTTGGATAATGTATTGAGCTCACGATCTAAAAGACATTCCCATCTTGTTGTGTATAAGTTGGTAGTTATGGGTGCCATTCTATCTTTCATGTTGAAATCCTTGAATTCTCCTTTTGATATAGTAAATTTGATTAAAAACTCCCAGTATATAATTTGGACAGTTCCACTTGTTGGAATAATTTTTGATATGATAATAATGGGAAATTTACGTAAGATTGCAGTAATTACTGATTATGTTAAGGAAAAATATGAAAATATTCTTTTCTATGAGAAAAAAAGTCACTAGATTCTAATGAAGAGATCAAATTAGAATCTTATACACTATATGACATGATGATAGTCTATAGTCCTACATTGTAAGATACTACATACGAAATTGACCACACAAGATTCTTGAAATCCTCCTAGTCAGGAAGCATCCCTGCCTTTTTGAGAATCTGATATTTTTTTTCCACATCTGGCGTATACACGTAATAAAAGGCAGAAAATATATCTGGATATTTACGTATCATCTCAAGAACCTTATCCTTTTCCTTCTGCGACAATTTATCCCTGTACATTCCCCACAACAAATTGGGTACAAACTTTTCATCAAACCTCAGCTGATTACAATACTCTCCATACAAAGGAGATAGAGGAGCAGGTGATAAAAACAAGAGCTTAACTACAGAACCCATTTCAGCCAGTACTCCCATCATGTATACTGTTTGAAAGAAATCTCCCATAGTCTCAAAGGGAAATCCCCACATAAATGTTGACATCACGTACTCCATACAATCCACGGACAGGTTAACAACCTCTTTGACCTGCGGAATAGTAATCTGCTTCCCCACTATCTTCAACACGCGTTCTGAACCTGATTCAACTCCATATTGGATCCCCGTACAACCTGAAGAAGCCATTTTTGAAATTAATTCCTCATCCATTAAATTAATCCTCCCCAGACACCTCCAGGTAACATCATTTCTTTCGGCCTTTATCGCATCACAGAAGTCTGAGACCCATTTCCGATTCAAAACAAAGGTATCATCATTGACATGAAAATCTTTAACACCGTACTCATACAGTACGTTGACCTCAGCCATCACGTTCGAGACACTCCGTTGTTCTGTATGGTACCCCCACAGGGGAGCAACCTCACAAAACGTACAGCGATACGGACACCCCCTGGCGGTAATGACACCTGCTTGGACATACTGCGAAAGATCAACCTTCTCATACGCGGGAAAAGGTAATTCATCCAGGTTATGAATGCGCTCCCTTTTTGGTGTAGATACAACATTACCATTGTTCCGGTATACAATTCCCTTTATATCCTGTAAGGGAACTCCTTTTGCCAGATCCACCATTGTGCGCTCACCTTCACCTTTAACTACCACATCAATAAAGGAGAACTTTTCTACAATCTTCTCAGCCACAGAACTGGGTCCCGGCCCTCCAAGAATGATGGTCTTTTCCGGTGTTTCATCTTTCATTTTCTTTAAAATAGGCAGCAAAAAAGGTAATACATTAAATAAGCACCCGACAGCCAGTGTATCTTCAGAAGTTGAAAGAAAGTCCACCATACTCTTCTGATTCAATGGATTTTCACAAGATGCCAACTGATAATCCCGAAAGTCCACAAAAACCCTTTCTTTTTCCAAAACTGATACAATGTACAGTGGGCCTAAGGGGACTGTTGTATTATCTTTCAAGGGCGGCACGAAGTTAACCAGCGTCATTGACTTCATATAATCCCTTCTTTGAACGTGTCCTCTGATACTTATATAGGTTTGTACAGGTAAATTCTCCTCTTGGGGTTGTCTCATTAGTATCCTCATCTTCTGCGAACCCTTTCACTCAAAAAACGCCTTTAAGGAGTTGTCATCTATGGGTGTTGTTTGTTACACGTGTAACATTGGTGGACTTATCTTTATTGTTTCTTTTCAATCAACAAAAGGATAATTTATGAACACTGAAACGTTCCATCCACTAAACCCTTGACAACTCCCTTGTTAACTATCTGCATGACTCATGGAAAAGTATTTAAAGACTAGAGACTCAAGCGGGGAGAGGTGAACACCATGAACACACGTATAGAACAGGCATTGGGACATGCCATGCTGGATGCCACCTTCCAGGAAGAGCTCTTTGGCGATCCTGAAAGAGTTGGGAGAGAAATCGGTCTTTCTGAAGAAGACATTACACTATTGAAGACCATGGATGTCAATGACTTTGTGGCATTCAAAGAGAAACTCGATGTCAATATGGCAAAGCTGCCCATAATACCCATCTTCTGTGCTGCATACTAAGGCTATGAATACCTGCGATAGACTGTATAGGTTCTGTGAATTTGGTAGGGATGTGGTCTACGACACAGTGGGAGCTACTGCATTCTTTGTCAATGAGGTAGAAGCACGGTTCCTGGATTACTTACTGGAAGGTAACCCCCTTGAAGAGTGTATTGCTACACTAAGAAGCGAATACAATGATAACGACATAACAGAAGCTGTCGATCACATCGCCAGTGAAGGTCTCTTAACTGAACCCCACATTCCCTACCAAGATCTTCCCAGAATATATACTTTAGCCTTAAATGTCACCCAGCAGTGCAACCTGCGCTGCAAATACTGCTACGTGGAAAACCCTGGTTCTCAATCTTTTATGAGCGAAAAAACGGCCCGAAAAGCAGTGGATTTCATTACAGAATTCGATGATATAGAAGGGTTCGGCATCTCCTTTTACGGTGGAGAGCCGTTACTACATTTCCCTCTGATTAAATCTGTTATTGAGTACACATCCAGAATCGGTGAGAAAAAAGGGTTCCCCGAAGTGAAATACCACGTCACCACCAATGGTACACTATTAACAGATGAAATGATCGCCTTTTTCACTGATTACCAGATTGATGTCATGCTCAGTATTGATGGACCTGCTCCAATCCATGATGCTATGCGCGTGACACCTGATGGAAAAGGAACCCACGCCAAAGTATCAAAAGCACTACAGAAGTTGATTGACGCCAAAGGAAGGCACAAAATCAGTGTCAGCGGCGTCATCACCAACAAAGGAAGGCTCAAAGACATCTATGAGTACTTTTCCCAGTTTCCTTTACGAGATATTAAATTATCGTACGTGCGCTATTTAGATGAAAATGAAGAAAAGAAATACGCTCTGTCAGATTCCCAGAAAACCCAGTACATGGAAGACATGAGAGATCTCGCACGGGATTGTTTTGATCAGATCATGAAAGGGATCCGGCCTTCTTACTACAACTTTGAAAACAAAGTACTTCAATTGTGGAAACATGCCAAAAAGAACTATTTCTGTCCTGCAGGGCTGCGCCGATTCGGCATATCCCCTGGGGGAGAGATCTATCCGTGCGGGCCTGCTGCAGATTTAGGAGAATTTCAACTGGGAACAATTGATAAAGGTCTGGATAAAGTCCTGGTAGACCGATGGATTGCTCATTCATCTCTTGAAAACAGAGAAGAGTGTAAACCGTGCTGGGCTCGGCACCTGTGTATTGGTGGGTGTCCATTACAGTGGTTGAGAGATCAAGATGAACAGCGGTGTACCATCAGTCATCATTCCACCAGGTTGGCCATTGCCATCTACGCAGCAGTCAAAGAACAGAATGAGATGATGCTTGCTTCCTTTATTGATCCAGAATTTCTCTCAAAAATCAGAAAAATGATTCAAAAAGAACAGTAATATGACGAGACATACTTTTATGACACCCATTCAGCATCAGAAAGACTAATCTCGCTTTTCTGATGGAAAAATCTGGTGTTAAAAACCTTGATTTCGAGTACTACAAATGTTAAAAAACAGAAAAGACAACCCTGTTACACGTGTAACAAAAGTAATCACCAATGATTTGACCCCTTCACGTAACCCTCTAAGTGATTCTTAATATTCCACATTTGTTGACCATAATTCTTTCTATTTTACCTTTTTTTACCTTTCAAGTTCTCTAGAGACGTCTGTTACGTATTTAGAAATGAATAATAACACCACCACCAGTTCAAGTAAAACCATGGCTAAAGCTATCACGTGTGCAGGAGCTACATCCAAGAGTATGCCCATGATACCATACCCTATAGGGACTATCCCTTGAATAACAACCCCTGAAACTGAGAACACTCGTGCTCTGTACTCTGTTGGTGTCAATTTTTGGAATCCTACATTTATGGGAGTATTAACAAAAGCGCTCGACATCCCCATAAAAATGAATGTACAAAATACAGCAGAGAATAAAATCCAGCTCGCATAACCCAGTGCCTCTATAGATTTTGGAAAGATCAAAGCCACAAAGACGAACATAACCCCCATTTGAACGATGAATCCTCTGGTCAACAACTTTTCAATTTTTGTTTTTGCCAATACACCGCCAATGATGAGATTACCAATTAATACTCCCCCCATGAATGCTGTTTGAAGCATTCCATACTGCTCTGATGAAAATTGCATGACAACTCTCATAACATAGGGAATTAAAACCATAAACACAGGACCTAAAAGAAAGTTTATGGCCAACCCAGTTAAAAGGAGAATTAATAATCCTCTGCGGGCTCTTATGAATGCGATACCTTCTTTCAAATCAATTATGATGTCTTTGACCTTTTCAAGTCTTTTTGTTTCCTGGTGATATTCAATGAATAGCTCTGCTGCTCCAGAACCTAAAAAAGAGATACTATTGACCAAGAATGCTGCTTTTACACCACCCAACGCATATATGACTCCCCCCAATACAGGGCCAACAATGTATGAGAAACTGCTGACAGCTTCCACAAGAGAATTGGCCCTCATCAAATCCTCTTCTTTCACAATATCGGGGAGCATAGCTGTTGTTGCAGGAGTAAAGAGTGCATTCATGGCTGACACCACAACCTGGACAGTAAATAATATGGGAATTGTTAGTGCATTTCGTGCTGCTAATACGGCTAAAAGGAGAATTACAGCCCCTCTCCCAAAGTCCATTGAAACCATGATAGATTTCCTGTTGACTCTATCCCCAAAAACGCCCGCCAGAGGGTACAATATCAGTGAAGGAACTGTTGAAATAATCATGAACGTCCCCATAGCTGTTCCTGAGCCTGTTACATCAAGAATAAACAAGGGTAATGCAATTCCCTGGATACCACTCCCCACAAATGAAATAAACATTCCTGTTGTGTATAACCAGAAGTTTTTCTCTTTCATGGTTCCTCCTTCTTGTCAATTATAAGAATTTTTACAATTCCTTTCGTCTTGAGGATTTTCCAGACCTTACTCACCAGCTTTTTAAGTGTTTGCGTCGGAAAGGTTATCCTTTGGAATTTCTCTCACTTTGTTACACGTGTAACATTTTTTCCCCTTTTTAAATTTTCCCAATATTTGATAAATGTGAAGATATGACAATCTCGAAGCCCTGAACAATATCCCATCAATGAAGAATTTCTCTCAAAAATGAGAAGAATTCTCCAAAAAGTAAACTGACAACACATTGTAGTAGATTTGATCTTATTTTATATTATCGGTATGACTCACGGAAAAGTATTTAAATATCTAGGTCGTTCTTGGTATAGAGGTGAAGATCGTGCTGGAAGAACCGGACACCAACACAGCGCAAGTCGTATGCCATGATATTGTGGATGCAGATTTCCGGGAACCTCTCTTCGGAGATACGGTACAGTTCATGAAAGAGATAACCCGTGAAAAACCTGACATAGACCTCTTGTTAAAGAGTATGGACCATGAAATCTTTGCAGACTTCAAGAAGAATCTCGATTCTGGTCCTCTGGAGGATTTTTCAATTCTTATCTCTACTGTGTAGGATGAATAACTGGAAGTTCCGAATGGAGGATCACCACAGTTAGGTTCTTCTATATGGTATTCTGCATGAAAAGAATGCTGAAGAATTGTCACTATATTTGTGAAAAATGTCACTATCAAGATTACTCACGTCAACAAGTTCCTGACATTAACAATGAGCGATCCTGGCCAAAGATCATTCTTGAAAACCACTATGGAAAAGGTTTTAATAGATAACTTCATATAAATAAGTGGTGACACCATGAAAATGGGAACCCTTGAAAAACTGTTCATCAATGCTGAGCAGCACAAAAGGCGGACAGTAGATCGTGTGCGGAACCTGATGAACTTTGTAGAACTAAAGGAGAACCAGAAATTTCTTGAAGTGGGATGCGGTGCTGGTGCAGTTTCTCTATATTGTGCACAAACATACCATTTCACAGTCACTGGCGTTGATGTAGATCCAGAGCAAATCAAGCTGGCACAATCTGGTGCTGGTGATCTAGATATCTGGTTCATGGAGGCAGACGCAACTCACTTGCCTTTCGAAGATGAAACCTTTGACATAACACTATCTTTCGGGGTGATGCACCATATAGCCAACTGGTTGGATGCCTTAAGAGAAACTACACGAGTTTTGAAACCTCATGGTTATTTTATCTACATGGATATCATGTATCCTGGACTTCTGGCTCACATTGGAAAGTCATTTAAACACAGCTACGGTATAACGACCCTCGGTGATTTCAATCAATTTTTAAAAGAGAGCAATCTCTCTGAAATCTATGCTTCAGTTAACAAATCATTGGTCTTTAATGAATATGAAGGTGTGTTCCAGAAAAAGTAGTTAATAATGAGAATAAGAGAAATTAAACAAAAATGGAGGAACCGATGATAGATATACAGAACATCAATGACAACATCAAAGATCTTTTTTCTCCCTGTTATACATGTGTGTACTGGGAAGCACCTGAAAAATGCGAACGTGTAACAGAAAATGAAGCTTTCACCATCAAGAAGAAGTGGTTCGAAAAAACACGTGCCTTTGGTGACTGTGGTAAATTACTGTACGTGGATGGCAGCCCGAAAGCATACTGTCAGTATGGCCCTCCCCACCTCTTGGAAAATGTGGGTGCATACACCGATATATGTCCTGTGAGTCCAGATGCTGTTCTCATATCGTGTTTGTACGTCTTGAAAGGATACAGAAATAAGAATTTAGGAACAACCCTTCTTCTGGCGGTAGTCACAGATATACGAGAAAGAGGATATTGCGCAGTAGAAACATACGCGAGGGATGACTCTCCAAACAACTGTTCTGGGCCTACCGCATTTTACCTCAAAAACAGGTTCAGAATCCTTAAGAGTAAGAAGTGGGGAAGTGCTGTCTTTTCTCTTGTGAGATGTGATCTCAAAGTAAGAGTTTCCACACCCGATCGCCCTGTTGATGTTTATGAGCATTAATTGAGATTATTTTTAGAAAATAGTTTAAAAAGAAAAAGAGAAAAAGATTTTAACCTAATAGTGCCTCTAAATCAGATATGGCATCTTCATAGATTTGTGCAGCTTCCCGTGCCATGTTGCCTGCTGGTATGGGGTTCGCTCTCAAAATTTTCTGAGCCTTTTCCAAGAGCGCATCAGCTTTTTCAATTGCCTCTTCAATCTCTTCAACATCCAGCCCCTGTTCCATTGCCTGATCAAGGAGAGAATGAGCCTTCTCCTTCAATTGAAGAGCATTTCCCACTGCATTGTTGGCAGCTGGACCCATCATGTTGCTGGGGTTTCCGGGTTGGGATGGAGTGGGCGATGGAGGAGGAAGACAGACAGCTTGTACAGCCGCTGGGAAGACTGCAACCACCAACATTGCGAGCAGAAATATTCCTTTCTTTTTCATAGCATAGCCTCTTTCTTTCTTATGTAACTGTAATATTACCACACATAGGTAACACTTTTGACACCACACATAGGTAACACTTCCTTATAAATCATGATAGTCGCTCCAGGTATCGTGCATGAGGCGTACACCCACTGATGCCCATGTGCGGCCGTTCATGGTTGTAGTAGTTCAGATACACGTCTAGTGCTGGTTGAGCTTCTCTTACGATATTGAAGGTATAAAGATCAAAGAATTCTTCCTGCACATTCCGATGCCAGCGTTCAATCTTGCCAATGCCTTGTGGATGACCAACAGAAGTTTTAATGTGCTTGATACCAGCTTTCAAACAAGCTTTAGCAGACTTTTTGGAGAGAAACTGCCCTCCATTATCTGTGTATATCTGTTTTGGTGGTCCATACTGCTCAATAGCTATTTTAAGTGTTTTTACTACTTCTTTGGCTCTTTCTCGTGTATAGAGGTGACAGGCTAAGATCTTCCGAGAACGGTCATCAAGGATGGATATGGGATAGACTTTTACACCATCAATTACAATTTCACCCATAATATCCATCTGCCACAAGGAATTGGAGTGTTTCCTCTCAAATCGTTTGTATTTCTTTTTCCTTTTCTGCCATAACGTGGGAATTCCATGTCTTTTGAGTACAGTGTTGACAGTCTTTGGTGAGATAGTCACTCCCTGGCGGAGTAATTGATTTCTGATCCTGTAAGCTCCCCACCGTGGACACTGTGTCTTGATTCTGACAATTTCAGATTCTGTAGAAGCATCAGTTCTCTTGGGTGAATTCTTCGGTCTACGAGATCTGTCTTTCAGTCCATCAATTCCTTTCTGTTGAAATCGATTTTTCCATTTGTAATAGGTCTTACGAGAGACACCACAGCGGCGACATGCCTCGGTTACAGTGATTCTCTCCTGCTCTGGCAGCTGGATCAAGTTCCAACGGAATGTTACCACATCCAATGAGATCACCTACTGCCAAAGTGTTACCCATGTCTCTTCACACTTTTGTTACCCATGTCTCTTCACATTACATTTCTTTCTTATGTAACCACCTTCTTAAACTTTTCCTTCAGGGTTCATCGATAATTCATAAAGGCTGTCCACTATGAATAGGAAGTGTATTATCTCACGTGTAAACCTCGTGAATTTTTTTACCTGCTTAATTTTCCCTTTTTTGAGTTCAGGTTCGATCCAAAATACCTTTTCAATTTAACAATAATCTCTCTCCATTTCAACCTACAACCGCTACGCTGCATGTTTGGGATCGATGCACTGTTTCTCTTTCTTTTTTCCCATAACAATCAAGGGGGCACCGCACTCACATTTTTCTTCTGTAAACGTTATTTTCCCCCTCTGTGGTAAAGGATATGACCTTCTACATTGTGGATATCCAGAACAACCCACAAATCGTTTTCCTGTCTTTCTGGAGTAGATCAATTTGAGGTTTTTGCCGCATTCTGGACATACACCCACAATTACCTCCTGAGCAGCATGTGTCTTACATTCTGGGTTCAAACAGGATTTCCTTCCGCTGATCTTCACCACAGGTGCCCCACACTCACATACCTCTCCTGTGGGTGTTATCTTCCCTTTCTGCGGAAGAGGATACGCTCTATTACACTCCGGATATCCAGAACAGCCTACAAACCGTTTCTTCGTCTTTTTAGAACGGATAATCCTCAAGGAAGAACCACACTTCGGACACTTTCCTACCACATTCTCTTTGTCCCTCGTTTCTTTTAATCCCTCATAGATGATCTTTCCAATTTCTGCTTCTTTTTCCTTGAATTTTACAAAAATTCCTGTTAAGTCTTTTTTGGCCTCCTCAATGACGTTTTCTCTTTTCTTTTCGCCAGCATAGATGTCATCCATCTCTTTTTCGAAGTGTCTGGTTAGTTTCACCGATGCAATCTGTGGACAGTTCGTCTTCAATGCTTCCACCGTCTTTCTTCCCAGGGCAGTGACCTCTATCTGCTTTCCTTCCACATACCCTCGCTCATACAAAATGTCCACAATCTGAGCCCGGGTGGCTTTTGTCCCTATGCCTAACTTTTCCATCATCTTGACAGCAGAAGCAGGATTATACCGGGGAGGAGGCTTGGTCATCTTACTCAGAATTTCGGGGGTAACCAGTACTTCTTCACCTTTCTCCAGGTCTGGTAATGGTTCTTCAGCAATTTTAGCGTATTTCCTGTAGTATCTCAGCCACCCCTCATCTATTGTCACATTGCCCTGCGCGTAAAACGGGTACTCTCCAACAGAAATTTCCACTTTCGTCGATAAATACACACTCACGGGGGCAAACCCTGCAAAGAACCGTCTCACAATTAAATCATACACCTTCTGTAAGGGTGCGGTCAATTTCTTTGGCTGTTCCCCTGTGGGGTGTATCGCCGGGTGAGCAGGATCATCTTTTTTCCCCTGAGTAGATACCAATTTGGTCTGCATAATTTCCTGGGCCAATGCTGTATACTCAGGAATGTGCTGAAGGCCCTCTAAAATCCTCTTAAAGTTCAGTCTGGGCGGAAGCTTCTGGGAAGCAGTCCGAGGATAGGAGATCACCCCCATCTCGTACAGTCCTTGAGCTAACTTCTGGGTATTCTGTGGTGATAATTTAAAATTCTTCCAGCACTCTCCCTGTAACAGCCCTAAATCCATGGGTATTGGTGGTGCTCTCTTCCTTTTTTTCTTATCAACTCTTGTGACAATCCCTTTCCCGTTCACGCATGCTTCGTAAATCTTTTTAGCCTCTTCTTCAGTTTTCAATCGTTCAGGGTACTTTGCCTGGACTGTGATGCCATCTTTTTCAAATTCAATGATAACTTCCCAGTAGGGTTCTGGTTCAAACTCTTCAATTTCTTTTTCCCTCTTCTCTAAAAAGACTAACGTGGGCGTCTGCACCCTCCCTGCTGATAACAGCTTGAACTGTCCCACTGCAGTCTTCAACGAGGTGGATAGCGCTTTAGATGTATTCATTCCCCAGATCCAGTCCAGCTCATGCCTGGCCAACCCTGCCTCAATCATGGAATAACCAGGATCTTCCAAATGTTCAAAAGCACTTTTTAACTCTGGTGCAGTCAAGGTGGAATACCGCATTCTCTTGGATTGAGACGTATCAGCTTGGCAGGCGAACCGCAGCGCATTGTACCCGATGACAGACCCCTCCACATCGTAGTCACACGCATTGACGAACAAATCTGCCTTTTTTGCCAGGTGCTCCAGATTTTTTATGTAGCCTTTCGCATATGCTACATCAATGGGCACCCATTTAACTTTAAATAAGGGATAATCTGAAAAAGGGATGGCATTCTTCAATTTGTATAAATGACCCACTGCAGGAGCCACCACCACATCTCCCACCACGTAGTAAGGGGCATCGTATCGCTTCTTCTTTTCTGGTTTTCCTAAAGAGGTGGCAATCTTTAACGCAACCTTGGGTTTTTCTGCCACGATTAAAATCATTAAGTTCAAAGGAATAGGAACCACTTATAAAGGTTTGGTGCCATGGTGGTTGTCAAGTCTTTAGAGGTTAACGTGTTACACGTGTAACATTTCTGATAAATTATCATTCCAACGACAATTTAATTATAAAGGGAAAAATCATAAATTCAAGGAGATTTCATCCACCGAATACTTGGCAACCTCGTGCCATGATGTCCACTGGTTTTTCGAATTGCTGGTGGTCGTCCCGTTTGTTACACGTGTAACAGAAGCGGTCTTACTGCATGTAATGTAAAGTGATGAAGTGAGGTTAAAAGGAGGGTGAGACATGTGCAAGCATCCGAGTTGACACAGCCCACGTCATCATTTGGAGCATTTGGCAGCCTTCTCAAGCTTTCTCAGGCGAAAGATATATAAAGGAGAGCTTCCTATAATAAATGCCCAAGACAGACCTTAGTCTCTCATCCGTCTGGGGTCGTGCCGAAAGGTGAGGAAACTCTTCTTACGACCCCATTTCTTTTTTTGTGAATTTACCCTCTCAAGGGGTTAGAGGGTACCTGTGAAGTTATGCATGACAAAATTGTGTCGAAGGTGGAATTCATCTCACATTTGTTACATGTGTAACAACTCACCACATTTCATATCTTGAAAATGAGGGGATTAAGAGATTTTCACAATCATGCTGCAGAGGCTGCCAAGTAATCTGTTGGGAACTTCTCTATCTCTTGGTATGCATTAAGTGCATCTAATGTCTTTTCCTTTCTTGCAAAGAAAACGGATTTGTTTTCATCCATAGTACTGGATTGTTCACACTTTGTGTTAATCTGTCACATTTCGTGTCCAACTTTCACAAATACCTTTAAATATGAACTGTCAAAAAAATGAAAAGCGAGTGAGGGGCTCGAGGCGAAAGATGTGAAGGTAATCTTCGAAACCCCTCAATCGCATCTTGGGATAGATAGCAGCATATTTAAATCTTACTTAATCGTGACGTGTCATCGCATTCGGTGTAAGAATGTAGAAGGCTTTGTCTTCCTCAAAATGTTGTTATAACTCTGACAAGCCCTCTGTGAAAGGCTATCATAACCGAGGTAATTCTTTCTGAGAAGGCTGCGGGAGATGTTGTAACCTGGGCCACCTCTCAACCTTCTGACAACAAGATATATAAGGAATTGGCATAATAGAAGAAGGATTACATGATTCGAATCACAGATCTCGGAAAAAAAATCGAGGCTCGTAATATATGGAGAAGTAAAACCAGGAGACTTTGATCCCCTAGAAGATCTTATTGGGATCATTAAAACGAAAAAGAATATCAATGTTGAAGACATTCTTCAAGAAAGAGGTCTCGAATATGGGGGCAAAGATATTTGAGTTTGAATCAGAACTTCCTGAAATTCTGTATTTGGATTCAAGCTTTATTATCAATTTAGGAAATCTTAAATCTCATTAAATACCAAAAAATTCTAGAAAACAATCAAAAAAACAACTTTGTTACACGTGTAACAAATGAGACAATCATCCGACAATTTTACAGCTTCATGATACCAACCCTTATAAATTCTCATCATAAGAGAGACCATGAAACAGATGGTCATCTGGTTATCAAATATTGATTCATCCAGAACTCGAATGGATGGGAGAAAGATTGCCAAGGGATTGGCAGTAAAGGAACCCACTCTTTCAGAGATGGAGAAAGCAGCAGAGCACTTGAATTTAAATCCAGAATCAGAAGAGACAGAATACCCGAAAGATCAGGGTCAGGAAACGAGAACTCCGGGGAGAATTCTGGTGGAAAAGAAATATCCTAAGACTAAAACGCTGAAATTGCTTTGTGATGAGATTCGAAGGATACGTCAGGGTAAAGAATAGCGAAACCTGACAAATCAATTAAATAATATAAGATCCAATGAATTTAACCTATTTTAATATCAGTAGCGCCTGGGAGGGCGTCTGTGAGGAGGGCGTTTATGTGGAGGCAGCGTATCATAGGATGGTCGAGATCTCCTCCAGATGAAAAGTGCAACAATGACAACTGCAGTGATCACCAGTATGACTGCGAGTATTAACCGATTTCTCTGTGAAGTGTCATCTGGTTGTTCTTCTCCCTGCTCGTAACCATGTATTTCCTCAATCAAGGTATCACATTCTTCCACTTTTTCAGTGTATCCAAGTCCCTCATAGACTATTTTTGCTTCTTCAATCTTTTCTAGAGCATTTGAGTACTCTTCCTGTTCAAAAAGTGTTTTCCCTTCCTCAAACAGTAAATCACCTTTTTGCAGCAGAGCTTCCTTATCTCCGCATTCTGTCAGCAATGCCACACATTCTTCAATTTTTTTGGCATTCCCAAGACCCTCGTAAATAGTGAAAGCCTTCTCAACAGATTTTGAAGCTTCCTCACAATTCAACTCTTCTAAATACCTCTTTCCCTCCTCAAGCAGTCTGTCAGCTTCCAGCCCCTGATTGGCCCGGATCGTCAGTAAAGCAATCTGCCCCATTATGGTATAGCCTCCCCGATGTGACATCAACCGTACCTCTTCCAGAATATCTTTGGCTTCCTGGTACCTCCCCTGGTTAATCAGCTCCTCTGCCTGATCCACTAACGTTAACGCCAGACTGATCTTGGATTTCAATGACAGCCAACTGAAAATGTTTAAGGCCAGCCGTTTATGATCAAAATACTCTAGAGGATCTCTAGTCCACGGGTCACCTGTTGCTGACTGCCCTCGAAACAAACTAGTATCTCCTAGAGCCAAAATTCTTCCCTTTTCAGATTCTGCATACGCCATCACAATTAATTCTTCTCCCTTTTTCTCCAACTCCCGCTCATATGTTCCTCCTCCATATCCATACATCTCTGAAAGCCTGTCCCCATACGTATTATCCCCACCCCATGCCAACGATTTTGCTCTCTTTGAGAGACGCAGAGAACATCCTGACACCAAAAAGATCTTGTAGACATTTCTGGTCACAGAATGATCTGCAAAATGCTCAATAATAGGTATCTCTGGATAGGGCTTATCTAATGTCATATGATTCTCCGGGTCTACCACCACATCTCTCTGGAATTCGATACCGTAATACCCTGATAACACGTTAAAATCTTCCACATTCTTACTGCTCAAGGCGCCGCTCTCCCCCAACAGTAGTAACCCGCCTCCATTTTCCACGAATTTATGGATAGAGTCCAGTTCTTCTGTAGTGAAAGGCTGCGTAGGAATTGCTATAACCAGAACATCATAAGGATCTAAATACATTATAGTTCTGGTGAATTCCACGTCATAGTAATTAATTTCAAGCTCTTTTACTAAATCGTTCAAAATCCTCTGTATACCTTGGGAACTGTGTCCCACATCGATGAGGATCCTTCCCTGGATTTCCTGTGTCTGGACAGGCTGGATAGAGGCAATTAATACCATGATTAATATCAGGTACAGTTTCATATGAACACCATTATTCTGATGGAGTTTGAACATTTAAGGTTTTCCACCATGAGGGGTTGTCAAGTCTTCGGAGGATGAAGAATTTTAATCTTCTTTGATGTCATTTTTTCAGAATTGGTGCGATAAAAGATTATTTCATTTTACACGTGTAACAAGTGAGACAATCATCTGGAGAAAAGTTCTTAAACGTTAACCCATTGAGAAGACTATGAAAAACCCGATTATAATGGTATTATCATTGATACTGCTTCTAGGATGCATGAGTCAGAAAAAGGAGTACACAGAAGAGGAAAGCCTCGAAATTGCCCGAAAATTCGTGTTAACCAGTCCCACGTACACGTTTGACGGAGAAGGACTCAAGCACGTGAAAACGATAACACTCAGGTGCCCATACTGCTGGGAATTCATTTTTGAGTTCACTTCCCGACATGCAGGGTATGGAGATAGATCTGGCCAAATGGTAGCACAAGTAATCACGCAGCATACCGCAAGAGTGACTGTTGAGAGTGGGGAGGTCAACTCTGCTGTCTTGGATGATAAATGGGACATGATCGATCAGAAAATGATTGAATAGTAAAAGAAAAGGCACGAAACCCTGTAAATGGCAAAAGTGACTAAAATTGTCAAATCTTCAGCAAACTGTGCTACCATAAATAAAAATAACTATGCCCAATACCTCATGATAAGAAAGACAACAATGTTACACGTGTAACAGATGACATCCAGACATCCATAATAACAATCAAAATCAGCCCATAACGAATCCTTAAAAAGGAATACACCCATGTACTTCCATGTACTGGAAACGCATTGGAGCTATTCTTGTTGTCCTTGCAGATGAAATGGCATTCACCATATTGTGGTTTGTGGTAATACCTTTTTTTGGGTATCATCTGCCATTGGCTATATACATTGGTGTTATGATGGTGTTAGTAGTAAAAGACATAATAGTGATCAAACTGATCTGGAACGTGGTGGTTAAACCGCCTGAAATAGGAAAAGAAGCCTTGATAGGAAAAACAGGGACAGCCTCTACTGATATGGACCCTTACGGTATCATTAAGATTGGTAATGAGTTATGGAAAGCTGAAACGTTACATTTCATAAAAAAAGGGGAGAAAGTTAAAGTTACAGATATGAATGGGTTATTTCTGGAGGTAGAATCTGTATATACTGATGAAGACTGATTGATTTCAGAGAAATAAATTTATGAAATCTTTTTAAAATCGGAAAGAGATTTAATCAGTAACCAGAATTGTTACACGTGTAACAAAGTGAGAGAAACCCAAATGATCAGATACCCTGATACGGATAAAGCTTTAAAAGAAAGGTTCCAGGGTTTATCATGACCAGTTTCATTGTGGATTTAGATGGTGTTTTGAGAAGGGGGAACCAGGTGATCGAGGGTGCCAACGAGCTGCTGGAGTGTATGGAGGATTACTTGATTGTCACCAATAATTCTACGAGGACATCACACATGTATTCAGAAGAACTTTCAAAGATTGGGCTTTTGATTCCTCCTGAAAATATTTTTACTTCAGCTAAGGCTACAGCCTTATTCTTGAAGGAAAATCGGAGTTATACTACTGCATGGGTGGTAGGAGAAAAAGGCATTCAGGAAGAGATCAAAGACATTGGGTACACAATTACTGAAGACTGTGAATGTGTTGTCGTGGGATGGGACAGAATGTTGACCTTTCAAAAACTGGAGACTGCCTGTTTGGCCATCAGAAGAGGTGCTGAATTTATTGGGACCAACCCAGATTTAACATTTCCTTCAGAAAAGGGGATAATCCCTGGGTGTGGATCTATTTTAGCCTTTCTAGAAGCGTGTACAGATGAAAAACCCTTGGTAATTGGGAAACCGAATACCTTGATCATGGAATTGGCTCTCAAAAGGTTAAAAGATAAGAATGCATACGTGATTGGAGACCGGCTGGACACAGATATACAGGCAGGCATTAATGCAGGCCTGAAAACCATGTTAGTTATGACAGGAGTAGAGACCGAAGAGAGTTTGAAATCGTCAGATATTCAGCCAGATTTTGTTTTTGAGAATTTGAAGGAATTAAGAGATTTTATTGAAGTTAAAAGGAGATAATGTGAGATCGTGAAAATGGAAATTTCAAATGGTTTCCTGTACGTCTGTTGCAGTAGAGAATAGAGTTGCAGGCTATTAGATTGCGTGTTCCACTGTGATCTCAGTTGTTTGAACTAAACCGTCTCCATTGGAATCTGTCCAGCGAAGCATCAGCATGTGGGCATCTTGGTAGGTCTGCCAGTTGGATGGGTCTCCCATGAAGGTCGAACCTGCATACGAGCCCTGCCAGCCGTAACCCCAGACGAGCATGACATTCTGTGAATTG
>Ga0209636_10000454_pt1 | contig 39746 bp, 38 predicted proteins | sample DeeMarSWOR152_54_FD_187464 | JGI IMG/M metagenome (GOLD analysis project Ga0209636, IMG submission 187464) | Marine sediment microbial communities from White Oak River estuary, North Carolina - WOR-1-52-54 (SPAdes) (version 2) | ecosystem: Environmental > Aquatic > Marine > Intertidal zone >... | reverse complement strand
ATCCGGAGATTATGAATGTGTCAAAAAGGATATAGCGGCTGTTGTGGATGTTAAACGCTTGTCAAACGAGGTAATTGTCAAGGTCATTATTGAAACAGACTATTTAACAAACGAAGAGAAAATAATCGCTTGTAAACTTGCCAAAGAGGCAGGAGCCGACTTTGTGAAGACGTCAACTGGTTTTTTCGGCAAGGGCGCAACTATTGAAGATGTCAGGTTGATGCGGCGGACGGTAGGCACGGATATAGGTGTTAAAGCGGCAGGCGGCATAAGGACATACGATGACGCGGTAGCCATGATTAAAGCTGGCGCAAACAGGATTGGAACAAGCACGGCGGTGGCTATAATTAAGGGAGCACCATGAAACTCTCACATTTTTTCTGGTGCCACTATTCCTATGAGGTTAAGCGCGTTTCTAAGCACTATTTTCACGGCGCCAACCAAAGCCAACCTTGCGTCGCTAAGCCCTTCTGGTTCAGCTTTTATGACTGGTAAAGCGTTGTAAAAAGTGTTGAATCTGTCGGCTAAGGCATTAGCGAAATCAGCTACCAAGTTAGGCTTAAGAAGCTCTGCTGCCTCAACAAAGATGTCTGGAAAACTTGCCAGAGTCATGACTATTTCACACTCCAACTTCTCCTTCAGCAGGTTAAAGGCTGCTTCTTCAGGTTTTCTTGCGGCTTTTCTCAAGATGCTGCACGCCCTAGCATGAGAATATTGTATGTACGGTGCACTGTTCTTCTCGAAATTGAGCACTCTGTCCCATGTGAACACGACGGGTTTTGAAGGGTCAACTTCCACGAGGGCGTATCGCACCGCACCCATGCCAACGAAGTCTGCGATTTTCCGTTTTTCTTTCTCTGACAGTTGCGGAGAACGCTTCGAAACCTCTTCGTATGCCCGTTTAACTGCTTCGTCCATTACTTCGTCGAAGGTTATGTATCGACCTCTTCGGCTTGACATTTTATAGCCTGGAAGAGTTACAAGGTTGTAGGCGAAGTGAATTAGATTGTCTGCGTAGTTGCCATAGCCCAATGCGTGCAAGGCTATTTTCAATTGCAGCTGAGCTAAGCTCTGCGGCATCCCAACAACGTTTATGACGTGTTCAGCCCTATCGAACTTCCACAAAGTGTAAGCGATGTCGCGTGTTGTGTAGAGTGTTGTGCCGTCAGCACGCACAAGCGTTAGAGAGGGAACCTCGTAATCGTCTCTCAAACTGAGTTTTTTCTTTAAGCCAAATTCTTTGACCACTTTTTCAGCGTCAAATTCCAGAACGCCGCCTAGAGTGAAAACATATTGTGTCTTCTGCAGTTTTTCAAGAATTTTCTCCACTCGATTGCTCCACACCAGTTCGCTTTCCCAATCCCATGAATCATACAAGACTTCTGCGCGGCTGAGGGTCTCTTTGAAGCCTTCTAGACACAGTTCGCTGACTTCTCTTATTAGTTGTCTAGCTTCCTCATCTCCAGCCTCGTATGCCCTGTTTAACTCGTTAACCATAGTTTCCGGGTTTTCTTCCTCGTTTATTTTTTCTAGAAGTTTCTCGAAGAACTCTGGGTATTTGCCTTTGAGCTCAACAGCCACTGACATCCAGCTATCCAACTCTTTGCTGATTTGCGTGATGTTTTCTGTATCAGAAGCGGTTTTTGCGCGTTCAAGCTCCCTTTTCAAACGGTTGATTTCAACCAGACAACTTGTAATGGTGTATATTTTGCCGATAAAATGGTCGGGTTTTCCCTTAGGTTTGGGTTTACCTAGTTTTTCATGTCCATAACCTATGACTGCTGTTTGTCGACCCACATCATCAACATAATAGTGGCGGTAGACATTGTGGCCCCTTGATCTAAGCAGTCGGGCTATGGCGTCACCTAGCATAGGATTTCTAGCTTGTCCAATATGTATTGGGTGGATCGGGTTTACGCTTGTGTGTTCAACAATTATTTTTGAGGGGTTTTCGGTTTTCACAAAACCATACTCAGCGTCAAAATGTCTGGCGGAATCAATGGTTAAGGCTGAAAACTTGGCGAAATTCGCATGAAAATTTATGTAGCCCCTTCCAGCGGCAGCAACTCGTTCAATCAAAGAAAACTTTGATTTGTCCATGGTTTCAACTAAACGTCTAGCCAAAACGAAGGGTTTTTCGCCAACTTGTTTGCCAAGCTCGAAACAGAGTGAAGAAGCCAACTGACCGAACTCTGGACTCGGCGGCGTCTCCATTGCTAAACGTGCAACTTGAATTTTCGGAAAAAGCTTCCTGATGGCGTCCGCTAAGCTATTTTTGCATTCCAAGCGGAAGGCGGCGAGCGGGTTCTCTGAAACCATTAGTTTTTTCTCCGTTCTTTTGCGAATTCTCTGAATCTTTTAGAGTTGAGGTTATATTTTAATAACATCATTAGTTACTGGGATGGTTATGCATGTGAAAATAGTCTTCTCCGAGAAGTGTTTAGAGTACGGTTCTTGGCATATAGAGAGTCCTGAAAGGGTCAGAAGAGCCTATGAGATTCTAAAGGCGAGAGAATATGAATTCTTATCTCCTGAGCCAGCCTCAGAAGAGGCTTTGATTAGAGTCCACGACGCTCAATATGTTCGGAGGCTTAAAGACGGCTTAACGGAGGATGCTGACACTCCAGCGTACAAAAACATTTACGAGTATGCAAGGCTTGCAGCTGGAGGAGCCATCCTAGCAGCCAAGGTTAATGGGTTCTCTCTGATGAGACCTCCCGGTCATCATGCTGGAAGTACGGGCATAGCCTTGGGCGCAAGAACCAAAGGATTCTGTTACCTGAACAACATAGCGATAGCTGTAAAGTATCTGGGTAAGCCAGCTTTGATTCTGGATATTGACGGGCATCATGGAAATGGAACTCAGCAGATTTTTTTAGGAGATGAAAAGGTAACATATGTTGGATTGCACAGGTACCCATTCTATCCTGGTACGGGCTACAGTTCTGAGACTAATTGCTTGAACTTTCCTTTGAGGGCTGATTGTGGAGATGAGGTTTATTTGAAAACTTTGGATGAAGCGTTAAGCACAGTTGACCGGGGTGAGTTTGAGGTTGTTGCGGTTTCGGCGGGATTTGACACTCATGCGGGAGACTTGGCCTCTCTGGGTTTGACCGCGAAGGGCTTCGGAGAAATAGGAAAAAGAATAGCGTCACTGAAAAAGCCTACATTCTTCGTTCTAGAAGGAGGTTACTCAGGCGAAAACATCGGAAAAGACACAGATAAACTGCTAAAGAGCTTTCAAACGAAATTGCAGGATTAAGTTGCCAACTTCATGTCTTTCTTATTTCCAAACGTCCATTACGCGCGTGAAATCTTGATCTGAATTTTTGTATCCAAAGGAAAGGGAAGGCTCAGATTCTGCGTTTTCTTTTAGACATCTTTAAAACCAGTAGAAAACAGATGTGGTAGATAGCACGTGACTATTACCAACGTGCTGTTAGAGTCGGATGGTAAAGAATGGAGAAAAGTTCAAAGTTTACGCGGGGAAAGATAAAGAGGCATCATTATTTATGATCCGTTTACGGTTTGCTAGAGGCACTCTTCTGTTACGTGGAGAAGTTGGGACCCCTTATGGCAAGTGGGATCCCCGGGTTGGCTGTTACAGAGTTAAAGCTATGCATTACCAAGATGTGTTAGCCTACTTAGGGGAGAGCAGGGTTCCATACCGAGATGAGGTGCCAAATCTTCCCCCTCTTCAAACCTTGAAAAGCTCTGTCAAGTTGCGACCTTACCAAATAGAGGGATTGGACAAGTGGCGCCGAGCCGGTATGAGAGGTATTGTTGTCTTGCCGACTGCTGCTGGTAAAACCTTCATAGCGTTACAAGCGATAAGCCAGCTGAAAACGCAGACTTTGATTATTGTTCCAACCTTGGATCTTATGGATCAGTGGAAAAGACAGGTTGCGGATCACCTTAATGTAGACACTGGAGCTGTTGGCGGAGGCGAAAACACGGTGAAGATGATAACTGTTTCCACGTATGACTCAGCTTATTTGAAAGCTGAAGTGTTGGGTAACAGGTTTATGTTCATAGTTTTCGACGAGGTTCACCATTTAGCTTCCCCGAGCTACATGCAGATAGCTGAAATGTACATTGCGCCCTATCGCATGGGTTTGACCGCCACGTATGAGAGAGGTGACGAGAGACATGTTCTTCTTCCACGCCTCGTCGGAGATCCAGTTTACACGGTTGACGTTGAAGAATTAGCTGGTGAACATCTTTCACCCTACGATTACGAGAAAATATATGTTGAGTTGACCCCTGAGGAGCAACGTGTCTACGACAAAGAGATGAAAGTCTTCAGAAATTACTTGAAAGAAAAGGGAATTGTTCTGAAAAGCGTTAAGGACTTCCACAGGTTTATCATGGCTACTGGAAGAGACCGTCGTGCGCGGAAGGCACTTCTGGCTAGAAACCGCGCGTTGAAGACTGCTTTGAACTCTGGAGCTAAACTGAAGACATTAGCGAAGCTGCTTGAAGCTCATAGGAATGAGAAGATTCTGATTTTCACGTTGCATAATGATCTCGTCTACAGGATCAGCCGTTTGTTTCTGATACCGTCTGTTACCTATCAGACGCCGAGGGAGGAACGCCGCGAGATTCTGGAGAAGTTCAGAAGCAGTGAATACAAGGCTATTGTCACCTCTCAGGTTCTCGACGAAGGCGTTGATGTCCCAGACGCGACTGTAGGCTTTGTCCTAAGCGGAACTGGAAGCACAAGAGAATACATTCAGAGGCTTGGAAGATTGCTCAGAAAAGTGAAAGGCAAAAAAGCTAAACTTGTGGAAATCGTGTCTAAAGAAACTGTTGAAGTGAGGATAAGCCAAAGGCGACGTCAAAAAAGCAAAAAGAATAGTAAGGGATGAACTGTGCTTCCAAGCGAACTTCTATTTGTGCGGAGAAGGAAAGGCATAATCTGGCCTCGATACGCCAAACTGTCTGGCGAGAATCTAGAAGTTGCCAACCTTCTTATCGAAGCCTACAGCCGTCATGTAGGTGAAAAGAAAAATGTTCTGAAAAAATTCGTCGGTGAACTTGAGGATATGGGTTATGACTACCGTTTCGTCAGAGGCTTATCCGTTCTACTTGACAGAAGAAGCGACTTCAAATGCAACGTCAAAGTTAACCCTGTGGAACTGAGGAGAAAACTCTATCAGACAACTGAAAAGTTGGGGCTGCCAACCACGCCTGAACAGAGAACCAGAATAATCAAGTCTGTAGCCTCAGAATTGAAGTTAACAGCTGAGATGATGGAGGAATCTCTCTACGCTGACCTAGACAGTGAACTGGTTCTGGCAGAGTTTAAACCATTACCGCCGCAGGAATTGCTTAAGAACTACAATCTCAGCTTGACCCAGACGCTTCTCTTCAGCTCGACGGAACTGAACTTCACGGCTTCAGGGAACTGGCAAAGAATCTTTTATACAATAAAAAGATTGGGATTGATCTACGAGGCTTACAGGAGCGGCGGTTTCTGGGTGAAAATAGATGGGCCAGCCAGCCTGTTCAAGCTGACGAGAAGGTATGGAACCGCCCTTGCAAAGCTGTTGCCAGCCATCATAAGTAATCCAAAATGGACTGTTGAAGCAAAAATCCTCTGGAAATACACAAACGAAATATGCGACTTCAAGATAGAAAGCTGGAAGCACAGCTCAATATTGAAGACGCCTAAAACTCCAACTGTCTCCTACGACAGCATCGTTGAAGAAAGCTTCGCCATGCGCTTTCAAGCTTTAAGATCCGATTGGTGTTTGAGAAGGGAGCCTGAACCGGTTCCCGCGGGCAAACATGTAATAATACCAGACTTTTCCTTCGAAAGACAAAGTGTCAGAGTGTACATGGAAATTGTTGGGTTTTGGACGGCCGAGTATCTGAGACGGAAAATAGAGAAGTTGAAAAAGATTGATGTAAACATGCTTATAGCCGTGGACGAAACCCTCGCATGTGAAAAACTGGAGAAACTAGAGAAACGCGCAAAACTAAACCTCTTATACTATCGAAAAAAGATTCCGTTGACTTCCATTCTCCGTTACTTGGAAGAACTGTTTCAACCAGTCAAAGAGAAACAGGCATCGTTCGTGAAGAATCTTCCAGTAACATTCTTGGAACCCATTGTCAAATATGAAGAATTCGCTGCGAGAATCGGAGTGTCCGCTGAATCCGTAAGAACAGCGTTAACTGAAAAGCCTCCAGAAGGATATGTAGTGTTACCGAACAGCCTTGTGAAGAAAGACAAATTGAGAGAAATAGGGAAAACACTTGAAAAACAGATAAGTCAGACAAGCCGACTGCCCCTGCCTCAAGCCGCAAAGATTATCGAGAAGGAAGGAGTGGAAGACACGTCTAACGTTCTGAAAGCCCTCGGATACAAAATCATGTGGCGTGGAATCAACCCTGAAAAAGCTGAAGTGATCAAACCTGAAAGCAAGCAAACAAGAAAGAACTCCTAAATCCGAAGCAAAAAAACAATGTAGTGCGCACTAAAACTTAGGGCTCAGAAACAAGGTGCATCATATGAAATGGTTGGACAAGCTGGCTGAGAATCTGGACCGTTTTGCTGGAGAGGCTGTAAGGAAGAAGTGATGGAAGGCAACGAAAAACTTGCGCGCGCTAATATTTTCAACGACCAGTTTGCTTCCTTTGCTACTATCGAAAAATCAATCGCGCATCTGTAGAACTTGAAGCTGGAGAAATACATTATGACTGAAAATGATTAGATAATAAGTTGTCCTGGCTACAACTGTCACTTTTGCGCAGCTCGATATGAGATTATGCTGTAATGCCAAAAAAGTTCGAGGGGCACACCAGTTGCTGAGAAGTAAGGTTTAAGTCTTCTCTCTTCTTTGGTATAAGAATCTGGTCAAGGAGAACCCGAATGGATCAACTGCATCACAATGGCGTTCTAGTTCAACCTCGATATGAAGGGAAAAATGTCAATATCAAAGTGAGGGGGAAGAAGATTAGGCTCACGCCTGAGCAGGAGGAAATGGCTCTCGCTTGGGCTAAAAAGATAGGAACTCCCTATGTTGAAGATCATGTCTTCGCCAAGAATTTTCACCGTGATTTCTCAAAGAAGCTAGGTATTAGTGTCAAACCTGGAGATGTTGACTACTCCGAGGTTCTCTCTTTTGTCGAAAAGGAGCGAGCTTGGAAGGCGAACCTTTCCAAGGAGGAGAGGAGACAGTTGAGGGCTCGAAGGAAAGTCCAGAGAGAGGTGAACAAGAAGCGTTATGGGTATGTCTGGGTTGACGAGATTCAGATGGAGGTGGCCAACTATGCCGTAGAACCGAGTTCCATCTTCATGGGCCGAGGGAAACACCCGTTAAGGGGTCGTTGGAAGGAAGGACCTGACGAGAAGGATGTCGAGCTCAACCTTTCGTCGGATGCCCCTAGACCGCCGGGCAACTGGAAGGCTATCATCTGGCAACCTGACGCCATGTGGATTGCACGATGGCGGGATAAACTCACCGGCAAGACGAAATACGTCGGGTTTTCAGACTCCAGCATCCTGAAGCAACGTAAGGATATTGAGAAGTTTGACAAGGCGAAGGAACTCCGTCTGAACCTTGCACGAGTTCAAAAGCACGTTTGGAAGAACCTTGACGCTGATGACTCAAGACGGAGGAAGACGGCGACCGTCTGTTTCCTTATTGACAAGCTCAAGATCAGAGTAGGCGACGAGAAGGACCCTGACGAGGCGGACACAGTCGGCGCTTCAACCCTTCGACCGGAGCATATCAACTACAACGACGACGACACTGTCACCTTCAGATTCCTGGGAAAAGACTCTATACCTCACGTCTTCAAGACTGTACTCCCAGATAACGTCATCAAGAACCTCAAGCAGTTCGCAGTTAACGCGCGATCCACCCTTTTCGACGGCGTTGACTCAAAGCGTGTGAGCGAATTCCTCGACGAGGTGATGACCGGACTCTCATCGAAGGTCTTCCGCACTTGCTACGCCTCCGGAGCCGTCGAGACGAAACTAGAAGAGGCTCCTGTCAAGCTCAAAGATCCTGAATATGTGAAGAAATATGCCGCCACGATAGCAAACCTTGAAGCCGCCAAGGTCTGCAACCACCGCCGCACAGTCCGCAAAACTTGGAAAGCATCTTTAGAAAAGAAGAAAGATCGCCTCAAAGCTGTGAAGAACCGAGCGAAGGAGGCTCAGAATAAGCTGAAGCAAAAATCTGAGGGACAGGAAAAAAGGTATAGGGAGAGGCTGACGAAGCAAGAGGAAAGGCTGAAGGCGACAAAAGACAAACTGGAGGATTATCGGCGGAAACTCGCCGAAAAGAAAAAACAAGGTAAACCCGTCCAAGCCCTGAAGAGACGCATCAGCCTTAAGCGAAAGACTTTGATACGGCAAAAACAACGCCTCAAGCTACTGAAGACCAAGCATGAAGAACAGACGGGAAAACTAAGGCGAAAGATGCGAAATCGGAAGCAACGTGACAAAGCGGCGATACATAAGCTGAAGCTCAGGATAGAGACCCAGAAGGAGACTCGCGACTACAACCTAGGAACATCCCTGAAGAGCTACATTGACCCTCGAATCTACTACGAATGGGGAAAAGAAGCCGACTACGACTGGAAGCAGTACTACCCGAAGACCCTTCAGAAAAAGTTCAGCTGGGTCGAAACCGATGGAGCACCTTCAGAAAAAAGCTAGAGAATCTGTCTCCCCAATCGCGCTTGCACACTTAAAAGAAGAAACATCATCAATTCTAACAAATCTGCCAGTACGCCAAAACTGGCGGGCCCGCTGGGATTTGAACCCAGGACCTCCGGCTCCGCAGGCCAGCGTCTTAATCCAGACTAGACCACGGGCCCTTTTCAAGATTGTATCATACACCCTTTTTGGTGTCTCTGTTTACTCATTAAGGAGAAGATGTTGAAAACGCTATTAAATCTTAGCTGAAGAGCATGGAAAAAGACTCTAAACCTTAAAGGTACAGGCGATTTCCAATTTACGCAAGATTTAAAGCATTAATTTACAATACGCTAGAATCGTGAATGTAGCATGTCTAAAGAAGACAAGATGTTGGAAGAGCTGAAGAGAATCAGAGAACTGCTCGAGCCTAAACCAGCACCGCCTGCTCCGAAGCCTAAAGGTTTGTGGGCTGAGTTCATCGACTTTTTATCCAAATACAAGGTGATGGGTCTTGCTGTTGCCTTTATTATGGGCTTATACCTTGGTGCTTTGGTCCAAGCATTAGTCAACGACTTGATCATGCCGATAATAGGTCTTGCAATACCTGGACTAGAGAACCTAGCTACTATTGAGGTTCCAGTTGCCAATCAGAAATTTCTGGTAGGGGACTTTCTAGTGGCGTTGATAACCTTCATAATCGTCGCCTTTGTAATCTTTCTAGTAGTGAAAATAACAAGAAGATGGGGCATAGAATAACCCTCCTTTTTTCTAAAGCAGACGAGACAAGGAAGAGTGGCTTGTTTCTTGCACATCGTAAAATCTAGTATGATTTGGGCAAGCCTAAAACATGTTCGCCGATGAAAGCTAAAGCCATCTGATGAGTTACAGGTGCAAGCCTAATCAGATTCACCTCCCTCCACCAACGCTCCACATCATACTCTACAGCATAACCGTAACCACCAAAAGTCTGCATAGCATGATAAACAGCTTCAGTGCCAGCCTCAACAGCAGCAACCTTAGCCATGTTAGCCTCAGCACCGCAACGCTGACCCTTATCATAAAGCCAAGCAGCCCTATAATTCAACAATCGAGCAGCCTCAATCTTCGCCTTAGCCTCAGCAAGCGGAAACTGAACAGCTTGATGCGCCCCAATAGATACTCTGAAAACCTTCCTTTCCTTAGCATACTCAACAGCTTTTCCAATAGCCAGAAGCCCAAGCCCGCATGAAGCCGCTGAAAAGGACATCCTCTCAGGATTCAAAGTATCCAAGACAAGATACCAACCCTTATCCACTTCACCTAACATGTTTTCTTCAGAAACCCTAAGATCACTAATATAAACCTCAAAAGTCTTGGAATAGTTAATCCCATGTTTCTCTATAGGAATAATCTCAACCGCTGGATCAGGCAGATCCACAAGAAAAAGACTCAAACCCAAAGTCCTCTTCACAACTTTTTCTAAAGGAGTCGTCCTTGTCACCAGCAACATTCCTTTAGCCCTGTCAGCACCTGAAATGAACATCTTCTGTCCATTAATCAAGTACCGGTCTCCCTCTTTCACAGCCACTGTCTTAGTTTTCAAAGTGTTGGTTCCAGCATCGGGCTCGGTTAAAGCTAGACAGAACTCCATACCTTTAGCTATTTTTGGAAGATACTTCTCCTTTTGATTCTCATTTCCATGTTTTACAATGGATAAGCCTCCAAAAACAGAGCTTAAACACAAAAACCATTCTCCAGCCAAACCGCAACCCTCAGATGTCAAGGTTTCCATGGCCAAAGTCATCTCAAACATCCCCATATCGCTGCCACCGTATTTTTCGGGAATAACTATTCCTGGAAATCCAGCATCTATCAAAGTCTTCCAGAAATCCTCTGGAAATTCATGTTTCTTGTCTTTCTCTCTCCAGTATTCTGGACCGAAATCCTTGGCTATGTCGGAAGCTGCTTCAACTATCATTTTTTGTTCGGCAGTTAACTCAAAATCCAAAGCTTTTCCCCTAACGCAAGTTTTTACGACAAGGGTATCTCTAAGCTAGAAATATAAATTCTTTTACGAAGGAAATCAAAAAAAGTCTATGCTGTTTTTAATGTTTTTTGCAGAGCATTGATTACGTTTTGTTTTCCCATAGCAAGTATGTATGGACCCAGTCTTGGTCCTTGTGGCACGCCTATAAGAATCGCATATAACGTTCTGAAGAATTTCGCTGGTTTTAAGTTGTGTTTTTTGGCTGTGTTGAATATGGCGTTCTGTATCGTTTCAGCTTTGTCTTCAGCCTTTAACGCTTCTATTAATTCTTTTATCGCTTCTTTCTCTTCTGCGTTTAGGCTCACGGTGGTTTCTTTTATCTCTTCGAAATCCTTCACCCAGTTAAACGCGTATTCAATTCGCCTTTCTAAGCCCTCATCAAGTTTTTGACCTTTTAGCAGGTAGCCGTAGCTTTGAAGTTTTTCAGTTATGAACTCTTCCTCACGACCTTTTGGTGCCACCTTGGCCAAGAAAGCCAGCAGATTATAGGGCATGTGGATACTTGGTTTTTCAGGAGGCTTTAGCACCCAACAGTGTGTATATAAGCCGTGAAGCTTAGCCAATTCTTTCTCGTCCTTCACGGTTGTTCTTCCAAAGTATACGTCTTCCAAACGGTCCAGCTCATTCATGTAAGAAGGTATGTCTGTCACGTCTAGAGTTCGAGTTCCCACGAATCTTTTCAGCATAAGCAGGAGCAATGATTGAGGAGAACCGTACTTGAACCAGACTTGAGGGGTGAAAACGTTTCCTGTAGATTTTGAAATCTTTCTTCCACTCTTGTCCAAAAACATTTCGTAGCGAGCGTGAAGTGGTGGTTCATACCCTAGTATTTCACGGCAAATCCTATCATTTATCCGTACAGAATCTGCTATGTCCTTGCCGTAAGCTTCAAACCTTATATCAAGGGCTTTCCATCTCGCTGCGAACTCTCCTTTCCAGCTGAGTTTGCCTTCACCCTTTGTAATGTCCACTTCGTCTTTGTAACCGCATCCTTCAATCCATCTGCCCTTTACTTCCATGCCTTCACAAACATACAAGACTTTGTTTTCTTCTGGAATGAACTCCGATGCTTTTGTTGTGTATATGCGTCCGCAGTTACTGCAAACGGGAAAGTATGGCAAGACTTCTACATAGCGTTCTTGGCCTACCTCTTCTTTGACGATTTCTCCAACTCTTTTCGCGTTGATAAGCAACGTCCTTATCTCATTGTCCAAAAGTCCTTTTTCGTAAGTTTTCTTTCCTGATGTGTATTTGTACTCTATTCCACACTTGTCCAAAGCTTCCAGCAACAGGGAACTCATATGTTTGCCATAGCTTTCATGACAGCCGAAGGGGTCCGGGATATCGGTTACTGGAAAACCCAAGTATTTTTCCAGAGATTTTGGCAGTCCTATTGGAACCTTTCGTAAACCATCCTTATCGTCACAGAAAGCTATCAGCTCAGAATTGAAGCTTTGATCCCGAAGCGCCAACGTTACAGCAAAGGAACGAGCAGCGTCGCCTAGACTTCCAATATGAGGAAAACCAGAAGCTCCAAGCCCCATCTCTGTTCTAATCAAATCCATGCTTCTGCCCAGCTTCCGCTCCCTTCCAACTATTTTGGCAGCCATCTTGTCGTACCATGTGCCGCGTCCGATTATCTTCTCTCTCATGTCGCGCTTCATCCTCTTGTAGCATAAACTGAACTGTAAATAAAAAATGTTTCAGAAAACGGGTTGGATGTGAGTTACTTTCTTCTCAAAGCAGCGGCTATGGCTAAGGCTCCCAGCACGAGCAGTATTATAGCCACAGAATAGAGGGGTTCAATGGAGTACGTAAACCATGCTCCACCTATCGCTATTAATATTAGACCTAATGCTACCGTACTGAATGGACCGCGTTCATATTTATGTGGATTCGAAGCTCTAATTCCAGCTAGAACTATTGTCCAGCAACCATACATTGCAAGTATCAATGCTGGAATCAATGACCAGTGAATTAGCTCCAATGGCGTATATAGGATTATAGATATCACTAGGATTATCAAGAAAACGCCGATGGATAACAGTCCTCGATTTCCGCCTTCAGTCATTCAGCTGCCCCTTACTCTTTTTTTGCTCCGCATTCTGGACAGAACTTTGAGGTTGAAGGAATAAGTTTTCCACATTTTGCACATTTGACTGTTCCAGCAGCCGGCGGAGTAAGCTGTGTTCCGCATTCTGGACAGAACTTTGAAGTAGCCGGTACTTTTGCGTTGCATTTTGGACAGATCACTAGGGCAGCAGCTGGTGCTTGTGCTGGTCCTGTAGGCGTCATCACTTGTGGTATGAGCACCATACCTGTTCCTAAGCCGGCTCCAGGGGATTTTCCAAGCTCTTCGGCAGCCTTCTTCACGGTCTCCATTCTCAATACTTCTTCCGGTGAAGCTCTTCCTGTTCTAAGCCAGAAGAGACGTTCGCGATATTCTGGCGTTGTGTCTATCCCTTCAAAGCGCAGGTCCGTTAATTCTAGACCTATCCGCTTGAAGTAGTCTACAATTGCGTTTTTTACAATCATGGAGGTTTCGTCAAGTCTTGTGAAAACAGTGATTAAATCGTAGTGGGAAAGCTCGTCGATCACTTTTTCATTCAGGAAGCCACGCAGGTAATTGTTCACGTCTTCAGTTGTGTATGCTTTTTGTCCGCCAACAACTTCGTTGACGAATAGTTGTGGATCTTCAACTTTGAACCAGAAGGAACCATGCACCTGCAAGGGTGCAAGCTCTGTGGTTTGGGCGCGCGTTCCATATTTTCCAGCGAAAACTTTTGTTGATATGAGAATTGCTACTGCCTTGAAAGGTTTTTCTTTATATCCAGCGATTCGTGTAAGCACTTTGGTCAGCAGTGGCACGTTCAGCGTAGTTAATGTGTGTCTTCCCGGACCGAAAACATCGTAGGCCTTGCCGTCTCTGAAAAATACTGCAACTTCATACTCATGCACTATTAACTGGGCGCCCCATGTGATTTCTTCATCTGGATATCTCCACAGAATGTCTTCTGCTCCTGGATCTTTCCATTCTATGACTTGCGGCATCTCAACTCACTCCTAATATTACTTCCCCTCTCTTATCAAAGGTTTCCTCAAAAGCCTCTAATGTTTCACCCAAATGCTCTACGCGTTCTCTCGCCTTTTTGATTTCCTTTTTCCTAACTTCTGTTTTAAACGCCTCAACTTCGCTGACAATTTTTTCCACATCGTCAACTAGCTGGTTGTCAAAATCTATCATCCTATCAAGATTTTCCTCCTCAACCTTCACAATATTGAAGAAGCCAGCATACCCGTAAGAAGCATGATCAACCTTTGCTGCCACACGGTCAAATCTTGCTACAAGACGATCCACATCTGTTAGAACTTCAAACAAGCGACGATCAGACAGTTTCTGAAAAACATCTTTAAGATCGCTTTTCGCCTCCGACAGCCTTCGGTACAAATGGTTTCTGATAAGCCTATCCGATTCTCTCCGCAGCTCTTTCTCCTTGTAGCCGCGAAAGCCTGGAATCGCCGCAAGAATCCGTTCGGAGAGACGCATCTCCCTTTTTGCCTTCTCATAAAAGTCTTTTTTCTCACTCAAACAGCTATCCCCTAGCACTCATCTTTCAATTTTATAGATGCAGGGTTGCCGCATTTAAAGTTTCGTAATCCAACATTTTGCGTTGCTTTCCTTTTGTTGGCCTAAAACATAAAAATAGAAAGTAGGAGGCGAGTTGTCTTTTAGAATATTATATCTTCCGCACCGTTATGCTACCGTCCTCGTTTTTGATGATTTTCACCGGCATCCAGTGCGTGCGGAAACTTATTTAAGTAAGAAGGCATCCCCCTATGAAGTTTGGGAGTGCATAGAAAGTGGAGTTAAAGGACTCCTTGAAAGAGACCTTAGCCTCACTAAAGGAGGAACTGTGGATGGAAGGTGAGCAAGATGAAGCTAGCCAACATCTCGCATTACTTCAGCAGAGATGCTCTACCGCTAAGGTTTCTAAAAGAAGCCCTTGTTGCGTTTTCCTTCAACATTGGCGGAATACTCGCCGGCTTTATAGTTGCCTTTCAACTTGACGTTTTTCAGCTTTCTCCATGGGCTGTTGCAGTATACCCTGCCATCTTAACCGCAAGAGGCGTGATAAGCGGTTTGTTTAGTGGACGTCTAAGCACTGCACTACACATTGGCACGATTCACCCGAGACTTCGTGGAAACACCAAAAACTTCTACATGCTTTTCAAATCCTTAATAGTCATAACTTTAGAAACAAGCGTTGCGATGAGCTTGGTATCCATGCTTTTTGGAAGTCTGTTTTCGGGGATACCCTTCGCAGACTTTTCTGACATTTTGGTGGTCATATTGGCAACCATGATCTTAGGGTTAACAAACTCCCTGTTTACGATTGAAATTGCGTTCATTTCTTTCAAGAAAGGGTTAGACACCGATGTGATTGTGTATCCAATAATGTCTACGGTAGCGGATATAGTCATAACGTTGTGTTATGTTTTCACGCTTAACGTTTTCTTTTTGTTCGGTTTTACTGGTAGATACGTTGTTGTTTTTTTGGGAGTGCTGCTCATTGCCCTTGCATTGGGTGTTTTGCCAAGGTGCATCCACGACCAAGTATTCGTCAAAACAATTAAAGAGTCTCTATTAACACTTGTTTTCGTAGCCTTTGTTGTCAACGTCACTGGAACAATTCTGAAGGATATTAGTGAAATCGTAGGGAGTAGAAGGGAAACGTATACCGTTTATCCAGCTTTGATTGATACAGTAGGGGATGTTGGTTCAGTTGTTGGTTCCACAGCCACGACAAAGCTAGCGTTGGGTTTGCTTAAGCCTTCTTTTCATGCAATACGGAACCACGCAACACGAATCTCTGCAACATGGACTGCGTCAATAGCAATGTTTGTTTTGTACTCTATTTTATCGTTGTCACTGCAAGGCTCGTTCACGTTGCATATATTTCTAAGTTTCACTGCTCTTTTACTCACAACAAACATAATTGCTGTTTCTGCGATAGTTCTAATATCCTACGCTATTGCAATCTTAACTTTTAAAAAAGGGTTAGACCCTGACAATTTTGTTATTCCAATTGAAAGTTCCCTCGCAGACAGCATAACGTCTATCGCTTTACTTGTTGCCCTTTTTTTGGCGGACTACATGGTTTATGGGGGACCGTGAAAACCTAATGCGCGCGCGTTGCCTTACTGCAACATCTGTCAGTTTCCGCGCTAGCGTTTACATATCTTTTCAAAACGTAATCTATTGCTTCACGCACTGCTCCTTCTCCCCCCTTTCTCGTTGTAACGACCTTGGCGACTTTCTTAACTTCTTCCACTGCATCGGCAGGAGCAAAGGATAACACAACTTTCCTCATAACCTTTATGTCGCTGAGATCGTCGCCAATGTACGCAACATTAGCATCCAACCATGCCTTGTAATTAAAAGCTATGTCCGAAACTTTCTTCAACTTGTCTTTAACATTTACATGAACTTCTTTCATGTTTAGTTTTTTGTCTCGAGAAAGAACTATTTTGCTCTTTTCACCTGTCAAAATGACTGGGACAATTTCGTTATGTTTAAGAAGACTAATGCCAACTCCATCTTTCATGCTGAATCTCTTCAGCTTTTCGCCTCTTGCAGAGTAGTAGGTGCAACCGTCGGTTAAAGTGTCGTCTACGTCCATCACAAACATTTTGATTTTCTTTGTACGCGCGCTGAGCCAACATTGTTCGCCTTTAGTCCGCCTGAAAAGTCTTTCACCACCATCAAGACATGGAGCCTTCCTTAGACATTCTTTTCTTTCCATACTTTGAATACTGTGATCAGTTCGGTGGTTGCCACGTTTGGTATTTCTCGAACTTTAAGCATCAGGTCCCTCATTTCGTCGAGGCCACCTTCCTCGACCTTCACGATGAGGTCGTTCGGTCCATGAATCTCGTAGACCGCGCTGACCCTTTCATTCTCGACCAGCTGGTTTGCTACCTCCTCTAACGAGCCGGGATTCACGTTTATTAACGCGAAGCCGCGAACTTTTCTGCCTAAGGCCTCCTCGTCAACCACAATAGTATACTTCTTTATGATTCCCTCATCCGTCATTTTATTGACGCGGACGTGGACTGTGGCATCAGATATCCGTAAATCCCTGCCGACCTCTGTAAAGGGTGTCCGAGCGTCCCTCCTGAGGATCTCTAAAATTTTGTAATCAGTCTCATCCAGTTCCAAACCAAACGCACCACCAATATAATAAGATATACCAACCGTTATATATACATTTTAATAGGATATCCCGATATTTATATATAGCTTTTTAAGACATTCTATAAAAAACGATAAGTTTATTAAGAGGATCTTATGCTAAGCCTTATTGAGCGCCAAGTGCCAGCGCTGATAAAGGAGGAGAAAACAATGTCCAAGAAGAAACCAGCCAAGAAGAAGAAGAAAGAGGAAGAAGAGGAACCTGAGCAGGAAAAAGAGTGGTAGGGCTCGGCTAGTGAGTGCGCTACAAGTAGACGGATGCCCGTGGACAAGAGAAGAGAGCGAAGGCGAAAGCATTAATGAAGTATAAGAGGGAGGTGACTCACATGCCTGGGAAGAAGAAACCAGAAAAGAAGAAGCCAGAACAAAAGAGAGAGTATTAGTAGCGCCTAGAGCCGCGCATTACTAAACTAGAGGCGGAAGCCACCTCGTTTTCAATTCCTTTTTTTAAGTTTTAACTTAAAATCTGCTCTTAAAAGGGATGACTAAAAAATGGCTAAATGTCCTACATGTGGAAAAGAGGTCGAAACACCGAATAAGGAGTGGAATTTAGGCAAAATTCATGTTAAGCAGTATGAGTGCTGCAGAAAAAAGTTCAGAGAATACACAAAGATTGTTTAGGAGTCGAGGAGGTGCCACTTCATGGGTCTGCTGGACTGGTTTAGAAGGAGACGAAAAAAGAAGATAGATGAAGAGAAGGAAGTCCTAGAGCGCACGGGAGAGTTGCAAACCGAAATCAAAAAGCGGGTAGAAAAAGAACCGAAGAAAAGGAAAAAGAAGAAGGAGAACGTTTAGATGACTGCGTCTGAGCTTGCAGGAGTGCCAGTTCTTATCCTAAAAGAGGGAGCTAGTAGATCAAGGGGAAGCGAGGTCCAGCGCACCAACATTATGGCGGCCCAAATCGTAGCGGAGGCCGTGAAAAGCGCCTTGGGTCCAAAGGGTATGGACAAGATGCTCGTCGACAGTTTGGGAGATGTCACCATCACAAGCGACGGCCGCACAATTCTAGATGAGATGGAGATTGAACATCCCGCTGCCAAGATGATGGTGGAGGTGGCCGCGCGCAGCACCTCCGAAAGGTCTCCCTAAAACAGAATACGAGGGCGAAGAGTAGTTTCAAGGTGAACAAGCGTTTTCCATGTTTGCAGAACTAGGAACTTACGATCAGGTTATCACCATATTCTCCCCGGATGGACGCCTCCTACAGGTCGAGTACGCCGTTGAAGCGGTGAACCGTGGGGCAACTGTACTGGGGGTCTCTTGCCCTGAGGGAATCGTGTTGGGGGCGGAAGAGTACGTTCGAACAGAACTGCAGGATCCCAGCTTCGGCTGGAAAATCTTTAAGGTAGATGAACACATCGGAGCCACGGTTGCCGGATTAGGATCCGATGCCCGCATTCTTATTGACCAAGCGAGGATCTACGCCCAGATTAACAGGCTGACATATGACGAGCCAATAGACGTGGAGGCCCTCACAAAGCGCATCGGAGACATAGAACAGGTGTACACCCAGCACGCGTGGGTTAGACCCTTCGGCGTTTCCATAATTTTCGGCGGCGTTGACAAGACTGGAAACAGGCTGTTTGTCATCGACCCGAGCGGCTCCTACCGGGGTTACAGAGCCGTCGCAGAGGGCTCCAAACGCGAAGTGGCGGAGGCCATTTTAAAGGAGGAGTACCGTCAGGGTCTGAAGCTTGATGAGGCTGTTAAGCTCGCCGTTAAGTGCCTCGTCAACGCCCGGGGGGAGAAGTTGACGGTTAGGATAGCGGTGATTCCGTCTGAAACTAATAGGTTTAGGATGCTAACCGCAGAAGAGGTTGAGCCTCATATGCGCCGGGTGACTCGAATAGGCAAGAGGGACAGGAGGCGGAAGTGAGCAACTATGGGTTGGACGGTTCCATACTTGCCCACCCCACCTGAGATCGGGAGGAGGATGCTAAAAATCGCTCGGGTTGGATCAGGTGACGTTGTCTACGACCTCGGTTGTGGCGACGGCTACATCCTCATCATGGCCGTAAAGGAGTTCAGAGCTGATAGGGCGGTGGGATACGAGATAAGGGAGGACCTGTGCAGAGCCACCCTGGCGGAGATCGAGCGCCAAGGGCTTCAAAGCAGAGTTAAGCTGGTGAACGGAGACCTTTTCGAAGCCGACCTCCACGAGGCCACGGTCATAACCCTCTACCTAGACGAATTAACCAACCAGCGCTTAAAGCCCAAGCTGGAGTGGACAGCGAAGGTTGGCACCCGAATCGTCAGTTACGCCTACAAAATAAAGGGCTGGAAGCCTACCAAGAAGATAAGCCGTCACGGTGACACAATCTACCTCTACACCGTCCCCGAGTCCATCAACCAAAATGCATACAACCATTTTGACAAAGAAAAGCATTAGGAGGTGAAAAATGCGAAGAGAAGGAGGTTTTGGTCGATCACTTCCTCCGAAGCCAGTAGAGCTAGGAAAAGAGTACGACGTAACTATTCAGGAGATAAGCTGTCTAGGCCAAGGCATAGCACGAATCAAGGGTTTTGTAATCTTCGTCCCAGACACCAAGCCCAGCGACCGCTTGCGAGTTAAGATAACGAGGATAAGTGAGAGGTTTGCTGAGGCAGAGGTTTTAGAAAAGATGCAGAAAAGTCCAACACCGGGTGGCGTATCGCGAAAAGAACGTGCACAACTTAAATCCCGATAATCTAAGCCGCATTTCGAGGACCATGCATGCATGCCGCAAAACGTGGAACATAAGCCTATACGTGAACTTACCCCCCACACCAAAATTGCACAATTGCGCGCGCACCAGATTGCTATTTGAAGTCTCAATTGCTAGGGTCAAGGTTGTTGAAGTGAAGAATAAACTTGAAAAATTGTTGAACGAGTAAAAGCCATTTTGAAGTTTCGTTAAAGTATTCCGAACCCAGTTGAGGGTATATCACCTTTTATGGCCGTTCCGGTTGCTCCGTCTATCAGCAACTGGTAAGTTTCACCTTTGTACTCATATTTGACAAACCATATGGGAGCATGTAAATAAACCGTTTGATCTACCTTTATTTCATTCTTCATCTCGATGATTCTGTCAACATCTTCCTGAACTAAATAACGATGATGCTCCTCAATCTGTTGCCTCGCAAGCTCCACAGCCTCGCTTTTCTCGATTTCACTGTTTAAAACTTTAGCGAAAGCTTCGATTTTCCTGAAGTCGTAAGGGATTTTACCTTCTAAGGGCACGTCATATTCTCTTGCTGGAAACTCTGCCGCTTTCCTTCCCAGAACAAGCCAACCATACTTCTTCTCAATTTTCCCTTCTTTGATAACAGCCGGGCTTATGCGTTCAAATATCCCTTTATAGTTGCTTTCAGCTTCCACCATCACAATCCAGAAGGGCAAGTAGATCAAGGTCTTTTCCACAGTCTTTGATCTTTTCGCGAGACCCGCAGGCTTCAGAAAGCCTGCCCGCATCCAGTTCTTGATAGGTTCTTCGATCTGTGTTGGGTCATACTTGTTTAACAGCATGGAGTGTTCGAAGGTGAAAGCCTTTCCAGTTTCTATCACAACCGTGTAGCCGCAGTACTTGCAGGTTGCTATTATTTCGCCCGGTTCAAATCGTATCGGTGCACCGCAGTGGGAACACCTTATCTCTTGAACTATGGACATATTGTTCACGTCTTCTGCTTTTCTCTCTGTATTATCTCCTTTGCCACTATAACGCCTGATGCTGAAGCTTGAACCAGTCCTCTTGTGACGCCGGCCCCGTCACCAATAGTGAATAAGTTGTGGATCCTAGTCTCTAGACAATTGCTTAACTGCAGTCTTGAAGAGTAAAATTTTACTTCAATGCCATATAATAGCGTGTCCCTTGAATCTACTCCCGGAGCAATTTTATCTAAAGCTTGAAGCATCTCCCTTACATCAGCCAAGTAGCGATACGGCAGAACAAAACTTAAGTCGCCTGGGGTAGCATTCTTCAATGTTGGAGTCACCACGCTTCGGTCAATCCTTTCAGGCGTTGACCTTCTTCCAGCTTCTAAATCTCCTAAACGTTGTATCATGACGCCTCCACTGAGAAGGTTCGAAAGCCTGGCAAGATATTTCCCATAAGCTATAGGTTCTTTGAACGGTTCAGTAAAGGAAGTTCTCACTAAAATGGCGAAATTCGTATTCTTCGTCTTCTTCTCCGCGTAACTTTGACCATTAACGGTTAAGATTCCGTTATAAGATTCACCTATGACCTCGCCATACGGCGCAACGCAGAAGGTGCGAACTTGATCGTCAAAAAACTTTGAATAGTAAATAAGTTTTGGCTCATAAAGAACACTTGTTAATTCTTCCATAACAGGGGCCAAAACCTCGACTCTGATTCCAACATCAACCGGGTTGGTAAGTGTCTTCAAACCTAAGGCTTGAGCTTCTGCTTGAAGCCATTCAGCTCCGCTTCTTCCAGGTGCGACAATCACATATTTTCCGAAGAATTTTTCCTTGTTAACTGTTTCGACACCTTCAACAGCTTTATTTTTCACTATAAGTCCTTTAACGTCTTTTTTGAGTTTGACTTCAACTTTGCCGTTCAATTCTTGACGCATTTTTCGGAGGGTTTGGGCGCATCTCTCGGTTCCCATATGCCGGATTTTTTGGCGGATAAGTTTCAAACCAGCCAATGAGGCTTTGCGTTCAATCTCCTCTACTTTTTCAATGTCTCCTCCATAAACGTGCTCGGTTGCCCCATATTTCAGGTAAGTGTTATCCACATAGTTTATCAACTCATCAAGTTTTTTGGTTGAAACGTACTGGTTGAGCCAACCGCCAACTTCAGTGGACAATGTGAGTTTACCGTCGCTGAAGGCTCCTGCTCCACCCCATCCTGACAGAAGCAAACACGGTTCACAGTGAACACATTCGAAACCTCGGCTTGCTGGGCATTTACGCTGGTTAATGTCCGGTCCCCTATCCAGCATGAGAATGCTGAGGTTGGTTTCTTCTGCAAGTTCAAGAGCTAAAAATATTCCGGCCGGACCAGTACCAACGATTATTACATCATACTTCAAAGGCTCATCCCTCTTGAAACCCAAAACTACATGTAACAACCAGCATATATTTTTAGCGAGCAAAATATTGCTGAAAACAGTTTGCGCTTCAGAAACCAATCATTTCTGCATATAAGGTATGAGACAAAGAAACTTCACAGTCGTTTCACCAGTGTTTTTGAACTGATGCGTCTCATTAGGTGGAACAAAGATTACGTCGCCGGTTCTAAACTTTCTTTCTTCTCCCCCACCAACAACAATGCCTTCACCTTCTAGAATGAAGACCTCGTGCTCCCAAGCGTGACTGTGAAAAGGACTGTAGCCTTCGGGATCCATCTCGAAAAATCTCATGGCAAAGTTTTCAGCTCCCATATCTTTTGTGATAAGCCATCGCACTTTTAGTTTTGAAGCGCCCTCCTCTGCATCCTTCGCTTCGACATCCCGATAATGAAAAATTTTCATTCAACTCAACTCTCCTTAATCATAAAATAATCTTGGGTATTAGTTTATTAGTCTTTTATTATCTCTAACAAACTTAAGTCCAGAAATCTCACGCGACCTCCCTTTTTTGGCTACGTCTAAGGGCATGAGCGGGACTAATCTTTTTCTTTGCTCCTCACCTTTTCATACGCATCATTGTACCTCTGCCTAAGCTCCTCCTCGGAAATTAGTGGTTGACCGATGACCTCAAGGAGGTTCTTAGACATGCTACCCTCTTTCACAAGTTGGTAGCCAGCTCGCCTTGCTGCCTCTAAGATGTTTCTCGCCTTCTCTTTGCACTCGGTCATGAGGAAGGCGTGGGGCCGGAGGATCGCCCCTGCAAACTCCATGCTTGCATCTTTTGCAAACTCCTTTGCAATGCGAAGCACCGTTTGGAAGTTACCTTTCTCCCACCAACCGCACGCGGAAACTAGCACGATCTTGCTGATCTTGACCTCGTTATGGAGTCTGGCCCGTGTGCGACCGTTCTGCTTCTTGAGGATAGGTTCCACTAGGGGACAGAGCCTATTAATGAGATTCTGCATCTCGCCTGGCAAAGGGATATAGACGGGTGTGGCCAGCACTAGAATCTCAGCCTCGCGCAGTTTGGGATAAAGCGATTGCATATTATCAGGGATGTAGCACTGGCCTGGCTTCTCATACCAGCAGTGGAATTCACCCGTGCAGGGCTTGGCCTTGACACGCTTAGCATAGAACAGCTCGACTGACGCCCCGGCTTCCCTAATACCCTCCAGAAAAGGGCTCAAGACCATCGCAGTGTTCCCTTTTTCCATTCTAGCGCTTCCATTTATGGCTACTACTTTGGTCAAGGCTGTTCCTCAAGCAGTTGCAGAGGACTGCATGTTCTATATAACCATTCGTGTATGTGCAAGGCGCGCACTAAACACGCTGATCTAAATCAACCTAGAAAAAGCCTGATTCCAAAACGTAGACGATTAATTCCATGTAAAAGTCGCTCATAGCTTGGATGAAGCTTGTAAGTTGCTTGAAGTTGATTTGAGTACGTAACCCATATGGATGGAGCCAAGATCTATAGAAAACACAAATGAAAGTAAAAGTGGTCTTTTATGCTCACAGTTAGTCTTTTATGGCTTCTAGGATGCTCATTACGTTCCACAATTTCACCCGTGTGTAAGGTGGCATGTTTGGATCTTGCAAAATTTCATCTAGGAGTGATACGGCGTTTGAGGCTCTTACCGCGTGTGTGTACTCTGTGGTTTGCAGGGTTTCCATTGAATTTTTTGCCGCTCTTCGAATGTTTCTAGGCGTGGTTTTGTCTTCTGAAACTTCTCCAAGCACGAATAATGCTTGTTTTATTCTCTCTTCATATTCCTGCAGTTTCTTCTTTCTAACCATAGTTTGCCACCCCACCCAACTTCGTGATAATCAAGTTATATAGGCTTTTATACCTATTTGTTTTGAGGTTTTAAAACTTGTCTCGGAAACAACGGGAAGAACAACATATTAAACGGATGGCTGACCTACTGCGGCAAGGCGCAACCCTAACGGAGCTAGCTTGCCCAGCTTGTGCTTCCCCACTCTTCAGATTAAAAAGTGGAGATCTCTGGTGTGCAAAATGCGAAAAGAAAGTAATAGTAGTTAAGGAAGGAGAAGAACCAGCAAAGATAGCGGGCTCCATAGTTCTTAACACTCTTGAAGCCACCGTCCTATCGAAAATTCAAAAAATCCAAAGCAAAATGGAATGCGAAGAAAACGTGGAAGAACTGCAGAAACTGGGCACAGCGCTTTCCGGATTGCTGGAAAACCTTGAAAAAATAAGAAAAGCCAAAAAATTTTAGGCGAAACTGCACATGCTTGGATATTGCGAGAGTTTTCCAGAAAACATCCATGGAATAGCACGTTTTGCCACTTCAATTTCAAAAAAAAGACTGCAACAAGCTCTAACAAAGGTGCTTTACAAAGCAAACAACGAAACTTTCAGTCTAGAAGATGTCGCGCATCCCTCGATACCGCATTGTACAGTTATTTTCGAGTTCGGAATAGCTGAAGCCAACATTTTCAACTATCTAGACAATGAAGAAGCAAACAGGATACGGAAGAACATACGTAAAAAACCCTTCCAAGTCATGGATTTCCTCTGCGCCATTCGCTATTACAAAATGAAAGATCGAAAGAAAACTCCGCTAAAATTCGACTACTACATGCTCCGATTCACATTCAACAAAAAATCAACAGAAATCCAAGTTTTTCACCAAAGGGGCCCAAGACACGTAGCACCCGAAGACACCGCCAACTTCATTGTCAACAGAATCAATGAAACATTTTCCAAAAAAATACTAAAAGCCTCTTGAGAAGCTTTTCAGCTCACTTTTGCCAAAAATCTCAGAACAACTCGTACAATATCATTTGCAACCTCTTCTTTGGATTTGTTTCCATCTATTCTGACAAGTTCTCCTTTTTCAACAAATTTCATGTAGACTTCCCGCACTTTTCGCTGCGTTTCCAAGTTTTCCATCACTGACCTTTTAGGCTTTAACCTTTGAATCACAACCTCCGGTTCAACATCAATGAAAATTGCCAAATCCGGGCGCATCGCATGCCCGTTTATCCTTTCAATCCATTTCAAATCAAGTCCAGCCGCCCCTTGATAAGCCAACGAGGAATAAACATAACGATCAGAAACCACAAGCTTTCCTCCATCCATAGCCGGGACAACCTCTTTCTCCACATGTTCAAAACGGTCGGCGGCGAACAACAATGCTTCAACAATGCCGGAAACACGTTTAATGCCATGTAAACAATATTTTTTGATGAACTTTCCGATTTCACCACGACTCGGTTCAGCTGTATATATGACGTTGTAACCTTTTTTCCTAAGCCTTCTCACAAGAAGTTTCGTCTGGGTTGTTTTCCCACACCCATCCAACCCTTCAACACAAATGAAGACGCCTCTCTTCCCCATTTTTTCCATCCCTCAAGGCTTTGAGCATTAGGCATTATTTAAATAGAAGTATTAAATTTTGTCAGGGCACGCAGAACCAAGTTTTCTCTTTTTTGATCTGCAAGAAGGCTTACGCTCATTTTGTGAGAGTTTGGGAGACCTCATTTTTCATGATCAAGCTGAGAGCTGCGATTTCGCACCTGTAGGCTCGTCCTTAGGATAGCTGATCACATGGGCGCCGAAGCCGATTGCCCATAGCAAAGCTGGATAGGCAATCATACGTTCCATTCCTCCCTTCCCTAAGCCCAAATATATGCCGGAACCGAAGAGGACAAGCGCCAACAGTGACATTGCTCCCAATATGATGGACAAGTAAGAGAGAGGAGGCTTCTGCAATTTGTATGACATGATAGCAGATAGACCTGCAAATAGAAACGTTATCAAGGAAAAGATGACATGCATCACGCCAGCATCCTCTGGAAACAATCCAACCCCCATCGCGCCAATACCTGTTATGGCCGTCAGAATAGAGAAAATTCTGAGATTGAAGGCCCGCTGAATGAAGTAGGCGCCACCAGTCGCCAACACACCTAGCAAGAACACAGATGAGTTGAAGATGACAGAAGAAGGCCCGACGCCTAAGTCACTTATGTAATTCTCTGACGTACTGTAATCCGGGTAAAGCGCTTCAGCTATGATTATTCCCAAAACAAATTGGACACCACCAATAAACAGAAGCAATCCTGCAATCTCCTTATTTTCGTACTTCATAATCGAAGATGCATGTCTCGACCTCTTAAAACTTGGGGTAACTAGCAATTCACATGACCCGCGCGTTAATGGAATTACAGAGCGTTCTAAGGGATGGAACCAGATTCAGCCCTAGAGGTGTGAAGAAGAAAAAATTTTGTGGAAAACAATGTTGAATGGAGCCAACATTAGGCATTATAAGAGCGAAGAGGTATTAATGATTATTAATGCGCGCACAAGTGGGGAAAACGTTGATGCCTACGAACTATTGGGGCGAAATAAAAGACCCTGTACGTGGATATGTGTACATAACCGAAAATGAAAAAGAAATCATCGATTCCTTCCCTGTTCAGAGACTACGCAGACTACGCCAGCTCGCAGGTGCAGAATACGTTTACCCCGGAGCAAACCACACCCGCTTTGAACATTCCGTCGGCGTAATGTATCTGGCTGGCAGAGTCACAGAGAACCCTAGAATTTCACAACACATAAGCAAAGACGAAGCAGAAACAGTTAAAATTGCAGGCTTACTTCACGATGTCGGACATGGACCTTTCTCCCACGTTTTTGAACATTTGCTCGACAAGCTTGAGAAGACTCATGAAGACATGACTTTGTGGATAATCAAAAACAGCGAACTAAAAGACTTGCTTAACAAGCTCGGATACAACCCGGAAAACATTGGAAAACTGGCAATAGGCAATCTTCACAAACCCGGAAAGGCTTTCCTGGATCAGATAATAAGCAGCTCCATAGACGTGGACAAACTGGACTTTATAGTACGGGACACTTATCACACTGGTGCGGAATATGGGTACATAGACATTTTCCGTTTAATCCACGCCCTAGACTTGTTAGAAGAAAACTTGGCCGTAGACTTAGGAGCATTGTCAGCTCTTGAATCCTTCATAATAGCCAGAATAGAATCCTTCAAAAGCATATACTTCCACCGGGTCGGAAGAGCAGCTCAAATAATGCTTGCAACAGCTATGGAAAAAGCAAACGAAGAATTAGGTTTAGTGAACTTTGAAACTCCAGAGGAGTACCTAGCCTTGGACGATTACACTGTTTGGACCATGCTGAAAAACTGTGAAAAATCAAACAAGGTCATAAGAAATCTTGAAAGACGAAAGATGCTCAAATGTGCTTACGAACGAACCTTTTATGAAAAAGACATAATGGTTTCAAACATTTTCAGTCAAGAAGTATATAGAAAACAGTTACAAGCTGACATTGCAGAGAAGGCAGCAGTTGAAACAGAAACAGTGATAATTGATGTACCCACGGTTCCATCTGTTCCATACCACCATTCAGTTCTCATGGAACCTATGGAAATTCCAGTGTTCTATAAGACACGTGAAGGAAAAAAGATTCCGCAACGTTTGAGTGAAATTTCAAAGATTTTTGACGTCTTAAAGGGCTTCATAAACATTTTGCGTGTCTACACAGACGACAAGAACCGCGAAAAAGTGAGCATCGCAGCTGCAAGAATACTGGGAAAGATTCCCTCATCAGCAAAAATATCCTATTAAAGTGCTTGAGATGCGGCAAGTAACACTAAATGGACGAGCAATCGTTGAAGGACGTTGCGAAGCCCAAGCGCTAGTCTCTACAAAACCCATAAGCTTTTTGGGAGGGGTCGACCCAACAAACGGAAAAATAGTTGAGAAAAACCATGATTTAAACGGCGAATACATAAAAGACAAGGTTCTGTGCTTTCCTCACGGGCACGGCTCAACAGTGGGCAGTTACGTGCTGTATTCTTTAGCTAGCAAAGATCAAGCGCCAAAAGCCATAGTTAATCAAACGGCTGACCCTGTCGTTGTGGTGGGAGCAATAATAGCTGACATACCCATGATTGACCGGATAGACATTAACCAGATCAGAACTGGTGACACGGTAGAAGTTGACGCTTATGCCGGTGTCATTAAGGTCTTAAAGAGAAGGGAGACCTAAACCGTCATGTATTTGACGAAAGAGGAAGAACGTATCTACGACGGTGAACACGGGTGGGCAAATCAAATATGCATGAAAATACTCGTACGCCTAGGCGAGCTCTTCAGCGCAACAAGGCTTATTCCAATAAGCTCCGCCCATATCTCCGGGGTTTCCTACAAGACCCTCGGCGACGCACCAGCCGAATTTCTAGAAAGACTGGCTGACGCCGATGGAAAAGCAAGAGTCAAAGCAACCTTAAACCCGCAAAGCTTCGACCCAGAATATCTAGAAAAAAGGTTACCGAAACACATACGCGAAAAACAGTTCAACATTCTGAGACAGTTTGAAAAAATGGGCTTCACACAGTCTTTAACATGCACACCATACTATCTAGAGAAGCCAAAACGAGGTTCACATCTCGCATGGGCTGAATCCTCAGCCGTGGTCTACGCCAACTCTGTTCTAGGCGCATGGACAAACCGTGAAGGCGGACCGAGTGCCCTCGCAGCAGCGATAATCGGAAAAACCCCGGATTATGGAATGCACAAAGCTGAAAATCGGAAGCCAAACATTCTGGCAAAAGTGGAAACACCGTTACAAAACGAAGCAAAGTTTGGTGCTTTAGGAATTTATCTGGGAAAGATCTTGGAAGACAACATTCCAATAATTCAGGGGTTAAAGAATGTTTCTGAGGAAAAACTGAAACAGCTAGGAGCGGCACTTGCCACAACAGGCATGGTTAACATGTTCCACTGTGATATTCACTTAGAAGGAGGAAAAATGGAAAAAATAAGTGTGGAAGCTGGAGACATAAAGCGGACGATCGAAGACTTATCAACATCATCAAAAACGAAGCCTAAATTAGTCTTTATAGGATGCCCCCACTGCTCGTTAAATGAAATTCGACAAATTGCAACGCTAATACGAGGTAAAACGGTTGAAGCTGGGACAGAGTTTTGGGTTTGCACCTCACGCTATGTTAAAAAAAAGGCTGAAGACTATGTCAAGAAAATAGAGAAAAGCGGAGGCCATGTGCTTACAGACATGTGCACGATTGTGTCTTGGACAGAAATGCTGGGAATAAAGACGATTATGACAAATTCGGCGAAGACAGCCTATTACGCACCAACATTGAACAAGGTGGAAACAGTTTTTGCTCCATTAAAACAGTGTCTAAAAACAGTCTTAGAAAGATAAGGTTTATTCGAATGAAGATATATTTTGCATGATGCTCCGCAACAGAGCTCCGGTAGTATAGTCCGGTCAAGTATTCCGGCCTTTCGAGCCGAAGACCCGGGTTCGAATCCCGGCCGGAGCACCATTTTGCCGGTTAAATCTTCTAGCCTTTGGGCACTCGAACATGTCACGTATACTATCTGAATTTGGTCGCGTGTACTGAAAAGCTTCTACCAAAATGTGATGAAGCAGTTTCTTTAAGAACGGATGAGAGAAGCGCAAACTTTAATTTGTTTCTTTATAAAAGGTGTAACATGGTGATGCAAGATGGCAACTAAAGATTTGGTTATGCTGATTGATAAACCCCATTTCACGGTTAAGCTTCACCAAAGTTTGCTGGAAGTAGACTTAAAGGAGGGTGTCAAGAAAAAGCTGGAAGATTTTGTAGAGGCCACTCCAACTCTTAGAGGCAGCCTAGGCTTCCTCTTCCAGAATGTAATCCCACTTGACGTCCCACTGAAAGACATAGAATCGGTGGAGCTGGACGAGAAAGGGCAAGTAAAAATAATAATTCCCAACAGAAGAGATATCACTATCCCTCTTGAGACAGATGAATCCGAGAAGCTCATGGACAAACTGAACGAACTCATTCCGATAGAGAAACAAAGAGAAAGAGAGCGAATGCTGGCGGCAAGTCGACGTGCAAGCGAAATCGACATAGAGAAAGCTAGGGCAATCTCAGAATCACGCCATGACAAATGGAAGGCAGGAGGACCTGTCTGAGCAATAGCATACTGGCTGAAACAAGCTAAACAAAATCTTACTTTCCCTTTTCTGCACGCTTCACAGATTTATCTGAGAACACTAATGCCGAGCTTGCTCAAACTGTGAACACGCATATAGCTAGCTCTAATGTTGATCAAAACTGAACAGGTTAGGTTTACTTCTCCCAACGTTTCCCCATCGATAATAAGCTATGCCATAGGGAGGAGTTAATCATCCTTTTCCTCTGAGCCAACCTGATATTCCCAGCTCTTTGACTGTTATCTTGACAGGTTCTGGTTCGTGGGACTTGTATTGGCCCGTTTCATCCAAGTAAAGGATTCGTGGTTTCATCATAAACATACCTTTAGACAAGGGTTTAACGATCATTTTGACCTCTTCAGTCTTCAGAGGACCCAGTCTCTTACCCTTCATGTTGAGGTAACTGTCTTCAACCCTGTAGATCTTTGGCGCTTCTTTTATCTGGAAGCTCTCTGGGATGAGTTCTTCAACTTTGATCAGTAATGCTGGTGCTTTTCCAGCGTTGACCAGTTCTATTTCTAAGCTTACATCTTCCCCAACTTTTACCTCTTTCACTCTAACAATAAGGTTTGCTTGCACGTCTGCGTGTTCGAATTGTTCTAGCCCTATGGGCGTTTCTTCTCCTGGAGTGGGAGTTGCAAATGTTGCGGTTGTTGAAGTTGCCAGTGGTGCATGCAGAACTTCGGTTAGGGATAAGGCCAGCTCTCTTTCTTTCCTGACTTTTTCTAGCAGTCTGGAAACCTGCTCTTGTTTTTCAGGGTGTTTTGCTTTCAGGTATGATCCTGCCGAGACTTGAAGCACCTTTTCAGCCATCATGTAAAATCGAGCTTTCTTAGCCGGATCAGTCTCAATCTTAGCGCTGTGCATGTATAAGTATGCGTCCAAAAGCTTCTGAGTAGCCTCAGCATATTCTGAGGCGTTTTTGAAGCCTGCTCTCAGGTAGTATCTGGCTGCACTTTCCAGATGTTGTGTTGCCAACGTATGGAGCGACATATCTTGGGTGTCTTCAAATCTGGTTCCCGCTTCTGAGGCTTTGCAGAAGCGACTGTGACCTAGAGCCAACATTTTGGCTTTTTCATTAAGGCTGTGGTCTTTGGCCTCTTCGAAAAGCATGGATGCCTCCTTGAACAGGTCTGGTGACGCTTCGGCTTCTGCTCGCGTCATCATCTGCCAAGCCCGGCAGAGAAGAATTATCGGTTTCAGTTCTTGACGATCCAATTCATCTTCCAAGGCATCAGCCGCTTCTTGGAATTTCTTGGCCGCAGAGCCATATTTTCTGGAACTAGCAGCGTGATCGCCTTGCCTGTCTAGGATTTTTGCTTCTTCCAAGTCGATTCTTCCAAGGCAGTATTCACGTCTTATGTCCGAAGCTTTCACCAGGTCAGCTGCCATCTTCTTCTCTTCTTTGGTCTCAATCTTTTCCAATTTTGCTTTGACAGAATTCTTTGCTTTTACAAACAGGTCTGCTGCTTGTTGGAAGAGGTTTTTCGCTTCTTGCACTTGGTCTCTTCTGCTCAGATCTTCTGCCTCTTCTAGCCGAGCCCATGCTAAATAGTTTGGGCTGAGGTAACTCCACTTTTCCGTTGATTTATGAAGATCAGCTGCTTCCTCATAATGCTCTTTTGCCCGCCCGTAGTGGTTTTCTGCGTGATGATGTCTCGCCTTCTGGATTTGATTCCACGCTTTCATGTAAGATGCGTGATCTTGATAGAGATCTCTTAGTTGGGGAATTTTTTCAGCTGCTTTCATGTAGTTTTCCGAAGCACGCTCGAAACTTTTGGCAGCCTCCAAATGTTCTCCTAGAATATCATGTATCTGAGCGATTTTCCAGCAAGATTCAGCCATACGAGTCATCATGTCTAGCTTGCCAGCTGCTTCGATTGCTTTCTGTGAAATCTTTATCGCTTCTCTGAGGTGGTCTGATTCGTTTGTTAACTTGTAAAGTTCCGTCAGCAGTGTGGCATAATTGTCTTGGTACGATTGAAGGGCTGCGAACATCGTGATGTTGCCGATCTTCTCAAAGTATGATATCATTTTGTTGCATAGCTTAAGACATTTATCCATACTTAACACAGCTTCTTCAAGAAGCTTCCTTTTACCTTCAGGGTCCGGTTCAATTTGGGCGAGCTTCGACTTTATTTCTGAGAGATAATTTTGAAATACTCCCCAATTCCAAAAATCGAATGGTGTCAGTTGTCTAAGGATTTCGATGGTTTTTTCTCGGTATTTCAGAGCCTTCTCTAAGAGGTTCTTCTTTTCTGTAAGATCTGGTTCTATATGGGCTCGAAAATCGAGGGTTTTGCTAACCACATGGAGCACGGTACCAACGGCAAAGGGCACACCAGAATCCTCAGCCAACTTCAAAGCTTTCATTCCCGCCTTTTCAGACTTGTCCAGAAACTCCAATCTTTCTTTTGGGTCCGTTTCCCGAAAAGCCAGGTGCCAATAATGCTCTGCGTAGCCAGCAGGTGGACCTATCAGCCCATCTCTTGGGCTCATGAATGAAATTGTAGAGTAATGACGCTGAGCTTTCTCGTATAATTGCATAGCCTTTTCAGCAAGTTCCCCAAACTTTTCAGGATCTTCGCTTGCAATGGCTTTCCAATAATTTATATATGCAAGGGAGTCCAGACCCCCTGCCATTAACAAGTTATCCCGTGTTTGTTTACCACATTCCAAAGTTTTCTCAAAATGTTTTATCGATTCTTCTTCCCCTGTGTTATTTCCCAACCACATATAAGATAATCCCAAGAGAAGAGCGTTGCCAATTTTTTCGGAAATGTCAACTGCCTTGCTCAGATATTCAACAGCTTTCAAGCGGTTTTTTTCTTGCTCCTCCAACTCTGCAATGGAAAAAAACCCAACAATAGACAAGCAAGTCGCCAAAGTGAAACGGGCCCTAGCAATCTCGTATAGGTCATCAAGTTCCGAGAGCCCGGCAACTGTTTTTTCGCCCCATTCCAACCCTCTTTTCACAATACTCTCTAGAGTTTGCCTATCCCATTCAAGAGAAACTCTGCACAAAAACACCAGCGGAAGTTCATTATACGTCCTTCCATACTCCAGCATATCTCCAGATTCCGAAAAAAGCGCCAAAGCTTTGCTTTCCAACTCCAAACATTCATCAAGAAGTTTCCTTTTTTCAGAAGGGTCAGACGTAAGCCAGTAGCCAAGATACCTAGTAATAGCCTTACAGCGAAGCATCTTTGCATCCTTCTGCTCATCCACCAGCTTTTCATAAAATCTGTGAACTTGCTTATATGCTTCAAGCGCTCGTCGCATTCTTTTCTTAAACTCTTCTCGGCTTTCAGCTTGCATAGCAGCCCTGTGAAAGCAAAAACCAATTCTCTCCTGAAACTCTCCCTTCCTCAAAAAATCTTTTTTTCCAACCGCGCCTAAAGCTTGCTCATAAATATCTACAGCCTTTAGCCAACTATACTTCTTCTCCAGCTCCTTAGCCTTGCCGAAAGCCTCTTCCACCTTTTCTCTCCTCGACATAACTATGACCTAGTAAAGTCCTTTACGGTTGCAGCAAAAAAACCTTTTGCAAACATGCTTTCTTCAATTCAAATAAAGGAATGGTTAATCTTGTAAACCTTTAATCCATTTTCATCGATAAAAACAGCGAAAATAAGCCTAAAAAAGGCTTATCTGACAAGTGTTGGAGGGAAAAACGATAAAAGGTTAAAACTGAAGCTTCGTCAATATATAATTTTTAGGACAGGGTGTTGGGATGACTGAGGAGTTTGAGAAAAAGTTCATCAAACCCATTGTAAATGCTTCTTATCCAGGAACATTAGCCGCTCTAAGCTTAGCGGTACTTCAAGTTGGCGGAAAAGACACCCACGCAGCCTTAAAACTTGTCCTCTTGCTGGGCGCCATGATGTTCCTCTTGTCAGCGTTCTTCATATTCTTCTACAGCATCTACCCAACGCGGAAAAAACTGTGGACCGGCACCGCTATAACCTTTCTGTTGGGACTAGTTTGTTCAATTTTATCCGTAATCTTGTTGTTTATCACTTGAAAGTGAAGAACATGGTTTAAGATGGTCTATTGATCAGTACGACTGTTCTGTCTTGTAGACAATGGGAAGCAAGGAAATCAGTTCTTCCGCAAACGCTTGCTCTCTACAAAAGTTTATATTCATATTAGACCTAACAACAGCTTTCATTCAGAGTGGAGAGAACGATGAGATCGTCAATTTCGAGTTATAAAAAATTGATGGGAAAAGCAAAAGATCTCTTTATCTTACAATCAGCAGCCTCCATCGTCCACTGGGACATGGAAACAAAGATGCCGCCCAAGGCAATTAAACTGCGAAGCTTACAGCTTGCGATGCTCAGCCGAATAGCCCATAAAATGAGCACAGATCCGGAAACTGGAAAATTCTTGGAAAAGATCATGCGACACCCAGAATACGATAGCCTCAACACCGTTCAAAAGAGAAACGTGTACTTGATGAAAAAAAATTATGACGAACAGACTAAGCTGCCTGAAGAACTAGTTGCAGAAACTGCAAAACAACAAGCCATCACAGTTGATACGTGGAAAAAGGCAAAAGCCGCTAAAGACTTCTCCATGTTCAAGCCTGAACTTGAAAAGCTTGTTGAATTAAGGAGGAAGGCTGCCGAAATCCTAATGGAAGTGAAGGAAACCGCAACACCGTATGATGCACTGATAGATATTTTTGAACCAAAAATGACAGCCCAAACAATTAGCAAAGTTTTCGCAGAATTACGAGAAGGATTGATTTCGCTAATAAACAAATGCAAAACAGCTCCAAAAGAACCAGATACTTCCATTCTAAAACGTCGCGTTCCTATCGATATTCAACGTAGATTTGCTGACTTACTCGCTGAGTTCATTGAATATGACATAAAATCAAAAGAAGCCGGAGGAAGACTTGATGAAACCGAGCATCCCTTCACAACAGGATATTATGACGATGTGCGAATCACAACACACTACTACGAAGATAAGTTTTATTCATCTATATTTTCGACGTTACACGAAGGAGGACACGCCCTTTACGAACAAAATCTGAATCCAGAATGGATTTTCCAACCAGTTGGAACAGGATGCTCCTCAGGCATCCATGAATCGCAATCGCGATTCGTAGAAAACATAATAGGGAGATCCCGCGAATTCTGGATTTACTTTCTACCAAAACTGAAAAAACTCACAGGCAACATCTTCTCTAACGTAGACTTAGACAAGTTCGTCCACGCCGTAAACCACGTTAAACCATCCAAGATTCGCATCGAAGCAGACGAAGTCACTTACTGCCTCCACATAATTATAAGATTTAATCTTGAACGTGACCTATTTGCCGACAAAATAAAAGTGGCTGAACTCCCACAGATTTGGAACCAAAGCTACAATGAGTACCTTGGTGTGGACATCGAAAATGACTCAGAAGGCGTTATGCAAGACACCCATTGGGCTAGTGGCCTATACGGCTATTTCCCTAGCTACGCCTTAGGCAATATTTACAGCGGACAAATACTAGCTAGAATGGAGAAAGACCTATCAGACTGGAGAAAACAACTTTCAAAAGGCAACTTCCACAGCATAAAACAATGGCTAGCCAAAAACGTTCATAGTTACGGAGATCTCTACGACCCCGCAGACCTCATCAAAAAAATCGTCGGAGAAAAAATCAGCGTCAAGCCATACCTCAATTATCTGCACCAGAAATGCTCAAAACTCTATGACTTCTAGTCAACCACCCTCTTTCTTAGACTTTCCCAAATTTTCAAAACTATTTCCGCGAAAAATCCGGCAAGTATAAGATAAACCCCAGCCCAACCAGTTAACGCATTGTAATAGTTGCTCCCATGTAAAAACAAGACTATACCAATAACTATCGGGCATAAGCACACCAAGTCTTTCCATGACACATAATCAACTCCAAGTTCGATTTTAGCCCTTTTTAAACTTCAGGCTATATAGACTTACCGATTAACAAGTGGACAAGTTGATGTCGCAAAGACAAAACTGCTCAAAGACAGAATTTTCAGCATGAGTAGCAAAGGATGTCAACGGCAGAGCAAGAGGCTTTTCCAATACGTCATTTTTGCGCACTTTTTCTGCACACTACTTTTGCATTCAGAAAACGTGTAGAGTTATTTATCTAATTAGTCATGTATTTTCGACACATTCATTTGCTTAGTGTCGAGCTCGCTCTCAGTATCCGACAGATTTATATACAGCTTACATTAAATAACGATTGGAAGTTACTGCAATGTCGGAACTCAGCGTTAAAAAGCCGGAGACAGCAGAAGAATTTGCAAAGTTGCTTATGGAAGCCGCAAAAAAGGAGGCTGAAGCTCGCAGCCTTTTGAGAGGCAAACCGACAAAACCTACAATTTCAGGTACAGCCAAGCTATTAAATATACATAGAGACACACTTTACGCTTGGCTTAAGGAGTTCGATGTCGATTTTAAGGAGATAGCTACCGCGGTTTCGACAGCAAAAGTTGTCGAAACTGTCGGAGCTCCTAGAAAATATACTTACCTGATTGGCGAGGCGTTGATAGGAGAGGAAGAAGAGGTTGCTCACGTAGATCTATTGATAGGTGACAAACAAGGGCCTGTTGGAGAGGCTTTTGCTGCTGGTTTATCTCATCTTTCCACGGGGCACACGCCGCTTTTGGCTGTTATAAGACCGAATTTGCCTCCTAAACCACACACGTTACTTGTGCCGAAGGTCACTGTTAAAAATCTCGATGATGCAAACAAGATTTTTGGTCCGGCGCAGGCAGCGGTTGCGAAGGCTGTTGCGGACGCCGTGGAAGAAGGTATTATTCCTAAAGATAGAGTAGATGACTGGGTTATCGTGTGTAGTGTTTTTGTGCATCCCAAAGCGAAAGATTACCGCAGGATATACCACTACAATTATGGGGCAACTAAACTAGCTTTGAAAAGAGCCTTGGAAAAGTACCCGTCTTTAGAGAAAGTTTTCTATGACAAGGACAGAGCGAGACACCCGATAATGGGATTCAGAGTGCCACGTCTGTGGAGACCGCCATACCTTCAAATCGCACTTGACATACCACATCTGGAAAGAACCCAAAATATCATAACGCAAATTCCAAAGAGTGACAGAGTGATGCTGGAGGTTGGCACGCCCCTGATAAAGAGGTATGGAACAAAGGTGATAGGTGAACTGAGAGAAGTTGCTAGAGACGTATTCTTCGTCGCAGACCTAAAAACCCTGGATGTTGGAAAGGTAGAGGTTGACTTAGCCTATGAAGAGACTGCAGACGCCGTGGTTGCCTCTGGACTAGCGCCCGTCGAAACACTCAACGCTTTCATTCATGAAGCAAAAAGACTTGGAATATATGCGGTAGTAGATATGCTAAACGTGGAGATACCCGTGAAAAAGCTTAAGATGCTTAAGGAGTTTCCAGACATAATCATTTTGCATAGGGGAATAGATCAAGAAACTGGGAGAACTCTTGGCTTAGAGCTGATACATGAACTGCGAGAAAACTTCAGAGACAAACGATTCTTGATAGCTGTAGCAGGCGGGATCGTACCGGAAACGGCAAATGAAGCCTTGGAAAAGGGCGCAGACATAGTCATTGTTGGAAGGTATGTGACACAGTCTAAGGATGTGGAACGTGCAGTGAGAGAGTTCCTTGAAATGACGCCGATAATGCGACAAGATATTGACTTGTTCAGGGTTCATGTGGAGTAGTTGCTAACCCATAAGATTCTCGTAAATCCTTAATAGAGAGATACTCAACTTTCATAACGCTACTGGAGAGTTTATGCTTGGCTAAGTTCAGAATAATCATTTCAGACCCTGATTCTGGGACCTCCAAGACACTTGAAGTAGAAGAGAACCGTGCTGTACCTCTGATTGGAAGAAAAATCGGCGAAGTACTTGATGGGACAATAGTGGGCATGTCAGGCCATAAAGTTCGGATAACCGGAGGTTCGGATAAGGACGGTTTTCCCATGAGACCGAACGTTCACGGCGGAGTCCGGAGAAAAGTGATGTTAGGCGGAGGAGTAGGCTTCAACCCAAAAGCTCAGGGTGAAAGAGAAAGAAAAACGGTTCGCGGAAACGTAGTAACAGACGAGATAGTACAAATAAACATGAAAATCGTGGAAAAACCAAAACATGCAAAGAAAGAAACGAAGGATAAAGAAGAGGACAAAAAGAAGGAAACTGAGGAAGAGGGGAAGGAACCTGAGAAGGAAGCTGGTACATAAAACTAGACTTCCAAAGTCTCTTGAAAGAACTGTTGACTGGTCAGTGCGATAGAAGCAGTTTATGAACGGCAAGCTTCCATTCATAATTGCTAAGTCGTCCCTTTTCGTGTAAAGACCAATTGCAGAGATGCGGTCACATTCTGTTTTGAACTTTCAATTCTCTTTCCGTTGTTGTTGTGGTTTTTGAAGCTTTCAGTAAAGTTCTTATGTGATAAATAATTACATAACTAGAATAACCAGAGAGCGAGTTTGGTCATGAGCTTCGTTTGGCTCGTTATCAGGCACAATCTGAAGTGGATGATTGCTCTAGCGCTGATCTTTGCTTTTGCCTCAGGTATTTTGTCGAACGCCAGCAGCCTTTCACAATGGTATTCCAAGACTTTGACAACGGAGTTCTTGCACGTTACCCGGGTTGATTTCGTGGTCAACCAAAAAGGGTTAGCAGATAAAGTGGTGAATGTGCACGAGACCATACCGAGACTGGAGGAGGTGACGGATGTTGTTAGTGAGATGCATGTTACTGTAGGGTTTGATAGAACTATTGAGTATGGTTCGTGGAGTACGAGTCACTGTATGGTAACTGTGCACGCCTCCAACGGTACAAAATTCATTCTACATTGGGGTGTGGAACTATGCAGCTATCCAGGGCTGGAGAGCTTAATCAAGGAGAGTGATGTCGGAGCTCCATATCCTAAAAGGGGGGAAGCCGTGGTTTCTCGGGATCTCTCGAAGCTACTTGACACGGGTATAGGAGACAACCTGACCATAGAGACGCTGGGCGGCTTGTTAACTTTCCGAGTGAGCGGGATTACGGATCTGTCTTATCCCACTGTCCAAAGGAAGATCAGAAAACCTGATTCCCCGCTTCAGTTTTTCCCATCGTCTCCGCCTGTGGAAGAGCTAAAATTCTTTGAGACAACATCCGGAGAGTTGTATCCCAACCGGACGAGAATGTATACGTATCGCACTAATTGGTTCGGTATCATATCTCCAGAAGATTCAGCTGATCTGTTCAGCAGAGAGTGGATAACCGAAACTACCGGATACTCAATCAGCCATTACGTGTATGCCAAACGTGAGAGCCTGGTTGAACCTTTGAATATTGATAAAACGGTTTCGAACCTGCTACGAGCCAGAGACAGAGTAGAGTTGATTGCGTCGGAAGCTCCCGTCAGTGTTGGCAGCGACATACTGACACTTTTTGAAACAGCCTCCGGCGAAGTTAATCTTTTCTCGGTGATTGCGGGCGGTTTTATGTTAGCTGCTTTTCCTCTCTACTGGTTCGTTGCCTCTCCAATCACAGACCTGTTTGTTGATAGAAAGAGAGGTGAGATCGCGCTTTTCAGAATCAGAGGGCTGTCGTTCCGAGGCATCTCTTCGGCGTACGTAACCTTGATCGCTGCTGCAGCTGTGGCAGGAGGCATCTTGGGAGCGCTGCTGCAAGCAAACATCCTACAAATCTTGGCAGCACTCCACTTGATTAGCCCCGAGTATACGGCAACAT
>Ga0209636_10000453_pt1 | contig 39761 bp, 39 predicted proteins | sample DeeMarSWOR152_54_FD_187464 | JGI IMG/M metagenome (GOLD analysis project Ga0209636, IMG submission 187464) | Marine sediment microbial communities from White Oak River estuary, North Carolina - WOR-1-52-54 (SPAdes) (version 2) | ecosystem: Environmental > Aquatic > Marine > Intertidal zone >... | reverse complement strand
GAATTAAAGCAAAACATGCACCTAAAAGGGAGTAAATAACTGCAATAATCAAGAATGGCTGCTTTCCTAATAAAAAAAACAAGAAATAACTAATTGATGACCCAAAGCTGCCGAAAATGATAACAGGAATTCGACCGATCTTATCTGAGGCTCTTCCCGCAAGTGGGGTAATTAATCCACCAGTTATAGAAAAGAGAATTAGCAGATAGCTTATCAATTGATCATTAAAATCTAAACCGATTTGATCTTCTCCATAATAAAGAAAGATTTGGGTACTTGATGAGATTCCAATAACCAAAACCATGAGACAAAGTATGAAGATAAGAAATGAGTGATTTTTAAGCAATTCTCGGATATTTTGAGGATGTTCTGAAGTTAATAAGTCGACATCAGTTCTCTTGACTTGGGGATAGAATTGAATGACGACTGCGCAAAGAAGTATCAGAACGACTACCACATAGAAGATCGTTCCTTCACTAAAACCTAAACCATTACGATAAAGAAGTCCACTTATCAGAAATCCTATAATTTGACCAATTAGACCTATACCGTCAATGAAACCCACTAATTGTCCTCGATGTTGGCCCTCTGTAGCTTGAGCAATAAGAAACCGTATTCCTAAATCGGACATACTCCAAAAGATTTCTAGTAAGGATAAAAGGACAATCATGATGAAGGCGGCTCCAGTTTTATCTCCAAATCCTAAGAATATGTTATGAGCAACATAAGCAATGAAATACGTGAAAGCAGCGATTATTTCACCACGAACGACATATTTTTTAGCCAATGAGGGTTGATGGTTAAGTCGTGGGCCCCAGATCTTTAATTGACCAAATAATGAACCTGTAAGGTTCATGGTTCCGAGTAGGGCCGCGAGAGTGGCTGGTAATTCCAAGAATGTTCTTAAATAAAGGTAGAAGAAAGCATAAAAAATTGCTCTACGTAAAAATGATATGAATTGGAACAACCCTGTTGGAACTATTGCTTGGTTGATCTTCATGGTCTCGTTATTCCGAATAAAGAGTGAATCTGCTTTTCAATCCAGTAGTGAATCCAGTGTTGAGTGTTTAGATTCTTTTGATTCAATGCCTCTGATTAATTGAGTTTTAAAAGATAATGCAGACCAATAATTAAACAATAGTCTTAAATTTCCTGATGTTCGAAAGATGAGTTCTAAATCATAAACCGAAATCTGATTCTTATTTTCTCGAATTTTTTTTAGTAGTTCTCCTATTGTCGGCAGATTTTTCTCTATTTTGGTTCTTAGCTGTTTCGGTTGTCTATCAGGAAGGAGTAACACATCAATATTTTCCAGTCCTCCTGATTTATCCGCAATTTGCCGAATTATTTTTATGACTAATTCTTTTTCAAATCCATCACTTATTCTGTGATGTGTACCTCGCCATTTCGTTAAATTTCCCACCCCACGTTCACCACCTTTCTGTAAAAGTATCATATTGGACCCTGTTATACGCCAGCGAGCAGAATCACACCCATCTACTAATTCTGCTAATTGATTGATTATACTTGGAGCACCTACTCCCAATGTCCACAGTTTTACTTGTCCTAAAGCTTCAATGTTCTTGAGACGTCTTCTCACTTCATCAATCACAAGAAATAACCGTTTTGCATGTCCTCCCCCTTTTCTCATAAGGGGGACAAGACGTCCAATGAAAAACCATTCAGGTAGCCCTTCATTTCGAATAATATTATCTATTATTTCGACCCTATCGTAAGGAACAACAGGTTGAACTTCTAATGAGTATAGCTCCCTATAGTGAGATAAAATTTTTTCATCAGGAAAGTCTAAGGTGATTTTCAGAATATTTGGATCTTGGTTCGTTATCTCTCTATAAATTTTCTTCAATTCTTCAATATTAAGGTCTATCTTTTTCTTTCGATTTAATGCAGAAAATGCACCTGAGTCACATATAATTTGGCCATCCCACTGGAGATATTCATTAATTCCAACCTTCTCAATTTTCTTAAACAAAGTAGGGGTAGTAAAGAAATCAATTGCTGAAATCATTAGTGCATCTGGTTTTGGTGTCCAGTCATAAGTCCAAGGGCGAAATCTTGCATTAATTGGAGTACCAAGAGCGAAAATCATGATAAACTCTCATTTCATAAAATCAGTGAGGGGATTAGACTTCTCTGAATATCTTTCTAGGAAGTTTAATAATTTTCGTTGGCCTAGACCTAATCCACCCATGTTTTCGACCATTAATTTAACATCAACTTTAGAATCTAACCCTTCAACAGATTTTAGATAGCTTTTACCCATTAATATGTAAATCAGTATAAAATTCATCTCATTATGCCAGTTTATGATGCTCTGGATTACTTGAGGTTTCAGTTCTTCAGCAAGGCGATCAGTTATCCTCACATCATAATACTCAATGAATTCATCCTCTCGTAGAAAACCGTATTTTGCGGAGACAATTCCTAAATAAAGAGAAGAACTCCATCTACCTTCCCCCTGGGCTTTGTGAATAACTTGAAACATTGGACCATTATAGGCTTCAGAGGCTCGCATTTTATGATTATGTAATTGTGGGGCTTTTCTCTTACTACATGAAACTACTAACAGGACTTTGGGTTTCTTCAACAGCGTATTCTTCCAGGAAAAGTTACCTAAATACTTATGAAAGCATCGTTTTAATGTGTTCTGCATATCGATTACTCTTTTTATCCGCACCCCTAATTGTTATCTCTGAAGGTTCTCGTACCCCTAGATTAAGCTCTACAGCCCTTGCTATCTGCTCTTGTTCAAATATACTACCTTTTGTTACTTCTGGAGTTGTACCAAGATCACGGAGAATTGCTACTCCTACTGCATCGATTGCAATTCTATCAGTACTTGCAAGCATGACTTGAGAATGAACGAGTTTCCCTTTTTCTGGACCCTCTTCGACGAAGGAATCGACACCATCTAAGATTATCAATGTTGGTGAATAAATTTGGTTAATTTCCGCAATTAGTTTTCGCATAACAGAAGAGGAATGAAGTTCTTTCATATAATCATATCCTTGTCGGGGTACTAAACCAACAGCTAATTTTAGTGAAAAAGTAAAATGGCCTCCATATCGATGTGTTTTAAGACAAGGTAATGCTATTATTGCATCTACTTCTTGGATAAATTTTGGAAACAAAAATCCTCTCTTCCAATGAGAATCACTAGGTTGACTTGGTTGAAAATGTACCCACTCAGATTGGGGAATAGAGGATAAATCAAGAATATCAAAACCTCCAATTTCTTCCTGTAAATCAAATAGTCCCTTTGTTTTCATTGTTTCATTAGTGTCAGCTGGTCCTGCCCGCTCTACCACTGTAATATTCTTCGCCTCATAGGTCTTCAAGTGTTCGATTACTTCACGAATAATCCTGATATCTGTTGAAGCAGGGGGAGGGTCTGCTGTATTGAAATTAGGTTTGATTGCAACTTTTCTTCCTCTTAGAGATTCAAAAATTGACTCGAAACGCGTAAAAATAACCTTTAGACCTTTAACACGATCACCAGTTTTGACTAAAAAGACTTCGACCATAATAATACCACCTGACAAAGTGAATTCAAGCTAATTCGTTACCAGCATTAATTAGTTTCATATTAAAATTAATTCTCCCATACGAATTAAAAATGTGTGTGATTTTTTTTAAATCTTGAGGAATCAGGTTATAAAATCAGCAGAACTCCAGAGGAGTAACCTTTGCAACTATACTTAGGGGTTGTACCAGGTATTTTCCCCTGGTCAATCGAACCGATTATTCATAAAAAGATGACAGAAAATCATACAGGAATAATATTCTCGTATTGGTCTTTTAGAAAAAAGAAAGCTGAAATGGTTTCAAAAGGCCTTCATGACTATTTCTCTTTTGAAGGTCCAATTATGGTGGATTCTGGAGCTTATAGTGCTTTTAACTCTGGTGTAAACATCCAAGTTGATGACTATGCGTCATTTCTATCTGAAATCAATGTTCATGATAAGGATCTAATTGTAAATTTGGACGTAATTGGGGATCCAAAAAAATCAAGACAGAACTGGATCTATTTGACCAAGAAATTTGATTATAACATCATACCAGTTATTCACCTACCTGATACAAGAAATTCATATCCTTCAAAAGATTACGTGGGATTAGGAGGAATGGTTCCAGCATTCAAGATAAATCAACCTGGAAGTGTTCATGATGTTGCGTCTTGGTTGGTTTCATTATCATATATCTCTAAAACGAAGTTTCATGGCTTTGGAATTGGAAGTCCTTACCATCAAATTGCTTTTCGAGATTTTTTGTATTCTGCAGATTGGATTGGTTGGCGGAGGAACGCAGCTGTATGTTCATGTTATACTCCTGAAGGATCAGTTTACATCCATGAAGCTCGTAAAAAGAAAAAGAAAGGAAAAAGTCTGACTTCCTATTTATTTGAGCTATACACCCCACCTTTTATTGGCTCCTATGAAATGTTATACAAAAAAGGTACGGAAGGATGGATAAATAGGGCTTTATGGAATGTTTGGTGGTTTTTAATTACGGAAGATTATAGAGAGCAGATTGAAACATCTAAATATGTTCGTTCTCTACAGAAAAGAATTTCACAGACACAATTTGAGTTCAAAACTAGGAGACTTTATCAATTCTTTCAAAATAATATTAAATAGAACAACAATCTTTCTTGATTTTTGATATAGCTTCTTCAACCCTCTGAATAGCTAATTCTTGTCTTTCTTTAGACAATTCGGGTTTATTTCTTAGACAGGTTCCTGTACTTGTTTTTACATGATCTAAATAGGCTAACATTGTTGATTCAATATATTCATGGACTAGAGTATCTGAGACCTTTTCAAATTCTTTATCCTTTGTAAAAAATATCAAATACTCTGAAAAGATGTTTCCAATGTCTTTACTAGTTGATTTACTTGTTGAATCAATGTTACGTGAAAGTGTCAATTGGTGGGAAAATCCTAAAAGCTCTCCTAATTCTTTAAAGTGACTATGAGAACTTATACGCTCATATTCCAAGCAACTATCACCAATTACAATGCAAATGACACTCCCTTGTTTGGTTATTCTATTCATTTCAACTATTGATTGAGCCATATCTGCAAAATATTCCGCTAATAATCTCCATCTGTTGCTAATATGGTGTCCATGAGCTCCGATTTCAGCTTTAGCAAAAGCACGATAATCATATCCAAGAATACCCATATTATACTGATGAATTCGATTATAATCCAACGCATTAACATATGGTGGGGATGTAACTAGGCAATCAATTGTTTCATCGGAAATAAAAGATATTTGCCTTGAATCTGCGAGTTTTATATCTTCTTGCATGTCATTAGTGAAACCCATAACCGTATGACTGAACTTGTCCATAATGTGTATCATAGAATTAATTTTTGTTTGGAAAGTGCTCCAAATGTTTACTTTTCTCCAACTTCTTGATTCTGTCAAAGTAGTTATTACAGATGAGAGACCAACTTTAAAAAAGTCCTGAAATTGGATATCTGTTATTTCTTCTTCAATATAATCTAAAATTAATGAGAATGCCTGAATATTATCATTAGTGAATCGAATAGATAAATTTCTATTAGGGAAAATGAACTCTCGTGGTGTGTACAGCTCATCTTTATTTGATAACGATTCGGGAGATGTCACGACTTGAGAATTGGAATTCTTAAAATGTTGAGCAAATTTTTGAAAATTCTTCCAAAGATTAATCAGGGAGTTAACCTCTAAAGGCTGTGTTTTCACTCGTGACATTAAAATGGCCAGAGGATTTTGATCAACTCCACCTGCGTGATTCTGAGATAAGACTCCTTCGACTAATGATGTACCACATCCAACGAAAGGATCAAATATTCTAGATCCACTCGATTCGAGACATATGTCGTAGATCGTACGTGGTATTTGGGGAATGAATCGCGCTGGATAAGAGTGGTATTTATGGGTCAGAAATTGAGTTTTACTTTTAGGGAAATCCCAATCAACTTTAATGATCTTTTTTATAGGGAATTCCACTCTAACACCTCAATCTACTGTTACAATTCTTAATTCATACTTTGGTGATGAAAAGGTGATGGAGATCAACTCAATTATTTTAAATGATTCCTTGTTATGACTATAGAATTCGTTCCCTATTCTATCCCTCTAACCAAGTTTTTTTTAAATGTTCACCTATGCTGAATTACTTCTATTATCATCAAAAGATGTGCCAAATTTGAAAATCACTAGGGAAAAAGAAACTTTAGAAAACGCAGCATTAGCTTTAGAAGAAATTTTTAATGATAATTCGCTCAAAAATGGCAGAAATATTGAGAATTGGGAAAAATGGAATTTATGGCTTTTAGAAAAAAAACCTTATTCATTAGAAAACAAATCATGCAGCATCATTTTTCGATCAATTATATTCAGTGAATCAATTTCTAAAATCTGAAAATATACCTCAAGAATGACTATTACAATTTCCCACTGAAAAACCTGAATTTCCTATAGAGAAAATTACACCTAAAAAACCAGTGAAAAAGAAAACAAAAGAAGATATTTGGATTGTTACTGATGAAGAAAAGCTACCAATCAATCCGATTGAATGGTGCCTTTGTGCTTGGGTATGTGGGCCATGTGATATGAGAGCAAAAAAGAAAAAATCTAACAAAATACGAAAATATGATGATGTGATAATTCGTGAACCCGGTCATCATGGAGTGGTATTCCTTGATCTATAATTCTGTAGTCTTCCCCTTCAAAAGACCACTTGCTAAACATGTTTTATTAGGTCATATGATCAAGTCATCCATGATTAATAGCTGGATTTTAGTGAAATCTTATTAAATTGACTTCCCACAATAACAAAAGTGAGTTAACATTCTGATCGAATGAAAAATACCATCACGGAGTACAAAAGATATTGAAACTAGGCTCTATGCAACCCCCAAAAAAATATCAATTCTTACAAGAACAAGTTTTTGAGGGAATTTGGCCTTTTAACAAGGTCAGACCTCCCATGAACGTCTTCTTACTATTAATACTATATTTTATCTGGGGTTTAGCTCTTTTTGTTTATTATGACATACCAGTATATTATTTTATTGCTGGAATTAGTGGTGTATTTGGCCTTTTTTTATGGACCATTGGAATCTTTAGTTATGCAGATCATTTAAGAAATGTACAAGTAGAGAGAATCAATTCTGCTAACAAAAAATTCCTAACAGAGTTTCTAGAGAATTTATTTCATCCATCCTCCCTAGTTGTCAGTGTTCTGGTGTTTTCATTTGTTATCACATACTATTTCACCTCAACGTCCTTTGGATTTAAGAGTATCCTGGTAAAAATTCAATATGAATTGAATGTCAGTACATTACCTCCAGTATTTCTGCTTTACATATTTTTACTTACATTTGATCTCTGCTATAGATTAGGATTATCTCTTTACGTTATCTTGACTCAAATTCGTCGGAATATTCGGCTTGCAGGCTACTTAAAATCTCCACATCTAAGGACTTCTTTCTCTCCTGTCGATATCAACAACCTGGAAAAAATGGATTACTATAATTATCTTGCTATATGTAGTAGTTTTGCTCTCCTTCCTCTTGGAATTATCGATTTATTTCTTTTATACTGTCTTACTTTATTTATTGTGCTGACTTTTTCCCTTATGCTGTTTAATATTGTTCATTTACGAATTTTATACTCTCGGTCTTTTCCTGAAGGTTTGTTGAACCTACTTCATTCAGCAAAATTGGCTAGAGTAGGTACAATTTCTAAGAATAAGTTTCCTCATCTTGTTCCAACACTTTTCGTTTTCGACGGCCGAAGCATCTTCATAGCAACCTCTATAGCCAGCCAAAAAGTCAAGAATCTAAAATACAATACCAATATAACAATCTTCATTGATTCACAGCCAGATGGGGATTTAACAAAAGGGAAAGGTGTCCTAATTGTAGGCCATGCCAAAATTTATGGCCATAAGTTGTGGATAGGGATTTTTTATTATCTAGTGAGAGGTTTTCGCATGGCACGGCTTCTTATGTTATTTAGAAGAAAATATCCTAATTATATATCCTATTATCTAAAAGGCCAAAAAAATCTTCCACGAGCATGGCAATTATTTCCAATTATCAGTAGAGCAATAATTGAAATTATCCCTGATCAATTGTATTTCTGGAAGGCCTCTAGGCCTACTTTAATAAAGTTCTAGTAGTCTGTGATCGCAATGAAGATAAAATGTGAACTAAATGGGCGCATCTGTGATTTGCCAGATTTCTTAACGGATTTTTTCGCTAATTCAACGATTCTATATTGTAGTACAATTAGTAAGCACAAAAGACCTCATATTCAACCTACAATATTCATTAATGAACCTGGAAAATGTTCCATTGTTTTTTTGGCAAATAGACAATCTTCAATGGTAAAAAATCTCTATCAAAATCCAAAAACGTCTCTAACGATAGACAAGGTTCACCCTCTTAATCCTTTTTTAAACAAGGGTATCATGATCGAAGCTATTACCCATATCAACGATTCTAAGGAAGTGATTAATGAAATTTTAGAAAATTTCCAAAGGAAGTATACTCTTGAAGTAGTTTCTAAAATTCTAGGGATTGATATTCTACAGAATTGCGTAAAAATCAGGTCATTGCCGCAAAAGATTGTCTATTGGGAGGGACCGATTTTTAAACGATTTAAGTGTAAAAAGCACAAATCTTTCATTGCTTGACCATAAGACTATCTTCCATTATATTTTATTTTTCTACATAAGAAGCATTATACTCTTCATGAGTGAAAAATAGACAGTTCAAAAATAAATTTATTAGCTTCAAATGCAAATAGAAGATCAATAATAAAAAATGTAAAAAACGGACATACTAAAGGAAAAGAATCATCGAATTATGTTTTAGAACTCCTATTGTCTTTAGAAGGTAACATTTATGAAAAGAATTTTAGATCTCCTCTCACTAAATGGCAAAGTTGGTGTTATTACAGGGGCAGCATCGGGTATTGGATTAGCGACTGCTTCTCTTCTTGCTGAAATGGGTGCAAGTGTAGCCTTACTAGATGTCCATAAATCTAAAGGAGAAAAGGCTGCTGCAGAGATTAGGAAGATGGGGGGAAAAGTGAAATTCTACTGTTGTGATATAACTTCTGATGAACAGTGTGGACATACAATTAAGGCAATTCATAAAGAATTTGGTAAAATAGACATACTTTTCAATAATGCTGGAGTAATAAAACGTAGAAATATAATAAATTTAAAGGAAAAAGATTGGGATCAAGTTTTGAATGTTAATCTTAAAGGTATCTTTTTATTATCCCGATACGTAATACCTATTATGATTAAAGCTAAAAGAGGAAGTATAATTAATACAGGATCAGGTTGGGGGCTCAAGGGGGGATCTGATGCGCTAGCCTATTGTGCCTCAAAAGGTGGAGTCGTAAATATGACACGAGCAATGGCAATCGATCACGGTAAGCATGGAATCCGTGTCAACTGTGTTTGTCCTGGTGACATTGACACCCCCATGTTAAGGAATGAAGCTCTTCAATTAGGTGTTAATGAGGAGGAATTCATGAAAGAAGCTGCAAAACGACCTATCAATCGTGTTGGTACACCTCAAGATGTCGCTTATGCAGTGTTATATCTTGCGAGTGATCTTTCAAGTTGGGTAACTGGATCTACTTTAGTTGTTGATGGTGGAGGTATTGCATAAATTAAACTCCTTTTAAACGCAAAAAATAAATCTAAACTTCGATCGGAGAAGATAAATATGAGTAACAAGAAAGTTCTGGTTCATCCTTACATTCCAAATTCTGTACCAGAAGTCAAAGCAAAAATGCTGGAAGAAATTGGTGTCGAGAATATCGAAACCCTCTATGAAGACATACCTAATCATTTAAGATTCAAGGGACAATTAAATCTTCCAGATGCCTTATATTCTGAATATGATTTGAAACGACATATAGACCAAATTTTATCAAAAAACAAGACTTCTACCGAATATATCAGTTTTTTAGGTGGGGGGTGTTGGCAACATTATGTCCCTGCAATTTGTGATGAAATAAATCAACGTTCTGAATTTCTAACAGCCTACGCTGGGGAACCTTATGAAGATCATGGGAGATTTCACGCACTTTTTGAATATGAAAGCATGATGGGAGAAATTCTTGATATGGATGTAGTCAACGTTCCAACATACGACTGGGGTCAAGCTGCAAGCACGTCTATTCGAATGGCTGAAAGAATTACAAATCGCTCTGAGATTTTAATTTCAAAATTCATTTCTCCAGAAAGACTTGCAATAATCCAAAATTATTGCCAACCTGTTATGGATATCAGGTTAGTAGAGTGTCATCTAAACACTGGTGGAGTTAATCTTGAGGATCTTAATGCAAAAATATCATCAAAAACTGCTGGATTTTACTTTGAAAATCCATCATATCTCGGTAATATTGAGGATCAAGGCAAAATAATCTCAGATATCTTACATGAAGTTGGAGCTTTGAGTATTGTAGGTGTTGATCCAATTTCCTTAGGTGTACTAGTTCCTCCAAGTAATTATGGAGCAGATATTGTATGTGGTGACATACAAGGATTAGGAATTCACATGCAATTTGGAGGAGGATTGGCTGGTTTTATCGCTAGTCGGGATGAAGAACAATTTGTAATGGAATATCCATCACGTCTTTTTGGTATAACATCTACAGAAGTAGAAGGTGAGTGGGGATTTGGGGATGTAACATATGGGCGAACATCTTTCGATAAGCGAGAACAAGGGAAAGAATTCGTGGGAACGATGGCCGCATTATGGGGGATTACAACAGGAGTTTATTTAGCTCTGATGGGGCCACAAGGGATGCAAGAATTGGGAAAATTAATTCTGCAGAAATCACAGTATGCAATGCAAAAAATTTCAGAAATTGAAGGATTAAATGCTCCATTGTTTCAATCTTCCCATTTTAAAGAATTCGTTGTAGATTTTAGTGGAACTGGTAAGACAGTAGAACAGATCAATAAATTTCTGCTGGAAAAAGGGGTTTTTGGAGGAAAAAATCTTTCTAATGAATTTATAGAGTTAGGAGAATGCGCTTTATACTGTATTACGGAGATTCACACAAAAGAAAATGTTGAACGGTTGGTTCAAGCGTTAACTGAATGCTTGAATAGATAGGGGGAATTATTATGAAACTTAGAACAAATTTTCATCAAGCTAAATGGGATGAACCAATAATCTTTGAATTAAGCACAAAAGGAGAACGGGGGATATTACTACCAGAAATTGATAAGGAGATTGAAGAGACAGTTGGTGATGGTCTTTCCTCTATACCCAAAATCATGAGGCGAAAAGAAGCTCCCCAACTCCCAGAACTGTCCCAGATGCGTGTTTTAAAACACTATTTAAGATTATCACAAGAAAATCTGGGAGCAGATTTGAATATTGATATTGGACAAGGTACTTGTACAATGAAGTACAGTCCTAAAATCAATGAACAATTTGCTACTTCTCCAAAACTAACAGAACTTCATCCAAACCAAGACGAAAGCACTGTTCAAGGTATTTTAGAAATTATCTATAAAACTGATATTTTTCTCAGAGAGATTTCAGGCCTAGACAACTTTACCTTTCAACCAGGGGGAGGTAGTCAAGCAATACTTGCAATGGCTTCATTAATTCGAGCGTATCATGATTTCAACGAGGAATCTGTAAAAAAGGATGAAATAATCACAACGATATTTTCCCACCCATCAGATGCAGCTGCGGCAGCTGTAAAGGGATTCAAAATTATAACCATCTATCCAAATGAAGATGGTTTACCTGATCTTGAAGCTCTGCGAACAGCGGTATCTGAGCGCACTGCTGGATTACTGATCACAAATCCAGAGGATACAGGCATTTTTAATGCAGAAATTGTTAATTTTACCCAAACGATTCATGATGCTGGAGGAATTTGTGGTTACGATCAAGCGAATGCAAATGGCATATTAGGTATTGCAAGAGCAAAGGAGGCTGGATTCGATATGTGCTTCTTTAATCTCCATAAGACATTCTCCTCTCCTCATGGATGTGGTGGACCAGCTACTGGTGCTTTAGGAGTAACAAAAAAACTCAAAGATTATCTCCCAGTTCCATTAGTAGACTTCAATGAAAACACATATTATCTGAATTATAACGTACCAAACAGTATTGGGAAAGTTAGAGGATATTACGGCGTAATACCAGCAGTATTGAGAGCATATGCATGGATCATGAGTTTAGGGAGCGAGGGATTGAAAGAAGCTTCCCGTATAGCAGTACTTAACAATAATTATCTATTATACAAAATTTTACAGATTCGTGGTGCCAGTGCACCTTATGCAAAAGGTCGACATCGTATTGAACAAGTTCGCTACAGCTGGGAAGATCTTACGAATGAAACAGGAGTCACAACAGAAGACATTACCAACCGCATGATTGATTTTGGTTTCCACATGTGGTCTTCCCACCACCCGTTCATTGTGCAACAACCTATGACACTTGAACCTACTGAATCTTACTCCAAATCTGAAATTGACGAGTATATTGCGGGATTAAAAAAAGTAGTTGAAGAAGCTTATAATAATCCTAAAATAGTGAAAAACGCACCTCATAACAGTGTTGTCCACAAAATCAAAACAGAATCGCTTGACGATCCAACCAGATGGGCAATTACTTGGAGAGCTTACTTGAAAAAATGGAAAAAGTAATGAGTTAAATTGAGAAAACTTGGACTAATAATCAATCCCATTGCTGGAATGGGGGGTAGAGTAGGATTAAAAGGAACAAATGGAGCAGATATTCTAGAAAAAGCTAAACGTATGGGAGCAGAAGCAGAATCTCCAAAACGTGCAACAGAAGCGATGAAAAGACTTGTACACCTCAAAGATGAAATAGAAATAATCACATATCCCACTGAAATGGGGGAAGATGTATCTCAACGATGTGGATTCAAACCAAAAGTAATAGGGTCTATAAGAAAAGGTGAAACAACTAGTAATGATACACAAAGAGCTTCTAAAGACCTAAAAAATCTTGAAGTTGATCTCTTACTTTTCGCTGGAGGAGACGGGACAGCCAGGGACATATATAAGGCTGTCAAAGGAGAGATAGTGGTTCTTGGTATTCCCACAGGGGTAAAAATGCATTCAGCTGTCTATGCTTGGAACCCAATGAGAGCAGGAGATTTAGCTGCGTTATATTTTCAAGAAAAGATCCAAGAAATAAGAGAAGCTGAAGTAATGGATATTGATGAGGAAAGCTTCAGAGATGGCATTATCTCGGCCAAATTATATGGGTACTTGAAGATTCCATTTGAAAAAAGACATGTCCAAGGGATGAAATCTGGAACAACACCTAGTGAAAGGTATTCTCAAGAAGCGATTGCTGAAGAGATTATAGAAAATATGACTGATGATTACTACTATGTTGTCGGTCCAGGTACTACAACACGTTCTATCATGGAGAAGCTGAACTTAGATTATACATTATTAGGTGTTGATCTTATCTACAAAAGAAAACTTGTTGGAAAAGACCTTAATGAAAAAGATTTGTTAGAATGCATTAAGGGAGAGAAAGTAAAATTAATTGTAACACCAATCGGAGGTCAAGGGTACTTGTTTGGAAGGGGAAACCAACAAATGAGTCCTGATATTATCAAACAAGCAGGAAAAGAAAACTTAATAGTTGTATCAACAAGAGAAAAGATCAATTCCCTTTATGGAAAACCTTTTCTAGTTGATACAGGAGATAATGAAATCAACCAACTCTTGAGTGGTTATGTTAGAGTAATAACAGGGTTTCGTGAGTCTGCAGTATATAAAGTGACATTCTGAAGTATCAATTTTATACCACTAAAAATATCATAATAAAATCACGATCAACTAATGAGTTAGCAATATTTTCAAGGAATAATCAGCTTTAATACAATTTTATCAATATTTTAGCCGCTATATTCGTTTTCTTCTTTTTTGTTTTGTAAACCAAGAGGATACGAGTATTACCCCAAAGAAACTGATCAAAGCGTTTAGAAGAGTACTTGCACTGGTATTATGGGTTACTACCGTTGTATATTCCTTGTCTAGAACAGCTGGTAATATATAATTAAAGAGTAAATCGGGTTCTATACTGATATCATCAATTTCAGCTGTAAATACAACGACTAAATCTGGATCAGGTAATATAATAATTCTTTGCTCAAAATTTCCCCAAGCGAAGTAAGCATTAAGTAGTTTATATGTCCACCACTGATAACCATAACCCTCATTTGCATTAAACGAAAATGAGGTTTGAGTAGAATTCTGTACCCATTCCTTAGAAACAACTTGTTCACCATTCCAGGTGCCATTATTCAGAAACAGATAACCGAGTTTTGCCATATCAGGGGGTATTAATCGGATATCCTGCCCTCCGTAGTAAATTCTTTGAGGATCTATGGGCCAATAAACTTTAGTAACATTTACTGGTTCAAAAAGATATTTTTTAGCAAAATTAAGAGTCGAATTACCAGTAGTTCGTGTAAGAATAGCAGAAAGGAGATGTGAGCAACCCCCGTTGTAGTACCAGTTTGTTCCTGGTTCATATTGCATGGATTGATTAAGAACATGCTCTACTGGGTTTCCACTCCATACCGCGTCTCCCCATGAATGATACATATCATCTGGACCTTCCCATTCGAAACCAGCGGTCATAGTTAATAAATGCTCTAATGTTATTCTTTATTTACGAGCATCTAAATTTGCGATAGCTTTGTTGGGAAAGAAATCAATAACTCTTTGAGAGATATTATCTATAAATCCATAATCAATTGCAATCCCAATCAAACAGGAAGTAATACTTTTTGTAACAGAATAAAGGATGTGGAGATCATCTGAATCATACCCAGGATTAGGATATTCCTCTAAAACCATATAGCCATTACGAACAATAATTATTGAGTCAAAGTTGTAATCTTGTTCATAAATATGAGCTAGCATGTCATTTAATATCGAAGAATCCATATTCTGCTTTTTAGGGGTCGAATTTAACCATCTTGAAGTTGGCCAATAGTCTCGAGATTTAGTATCTGATTCAGAATTAACACCAAACTCATTCTGTAGTTGAAAATATGGAGAATTACTAGTAGATAAGGTTATTAATAACCCAGAGGAGGAAAAAGCAAAAATAAGGATACTAAGACTTACAAAAGACAGTTTTCGCGTCCTCATGATAACAACCAGCGGTTTTATTTTACTTATGCTACTAATTATTATGTTACCCTTTTAAAATTTAATTTTGAGGTAAGAACTGCCCTATTCTAGTAAATCATCATACCTAGAAGAAAAATTATAAAAAAGATACAAAGTTATCATGAAACGATAACTTTGACCACTCAGATTCCTGGTATTAAATACTGCAGTTGTTGTTAATTCTTTCATCCAGCCAGGAGTCTACGGTGGGCACCTGATTGACTGAATTTTTGCCCTTCTATTGTATTCTTCTGGCGGTGTGAGAAATAATGGCTTGATGATATGAGGTAAAAAACTTATGGAATTATTTAACTCTTTAACCAGACAAAAGGAAGAATTTAAACCGTTAGAAGGCAAAAAAGTTCGCTTCTATTCATGTGGACAGACAATTTACCTTGATCTCCATCTAGGGAATGCTCGTACTTATTCATATTGGGATGTTTTAGTACGGTACCTGAGGTGGCGGGGATATGATGTTTTCTGGGTTCAAAATATTACAGATGTTGGACATTTAACTGACGACGCTGACTCTGGAGAAGATAGAATTGTAAAAACAGCTAGGGACAAAAATCTAGAACCGATGGTTCTTGTTGAATCACAAATTAAACGTTTCTTTGAAGATATCGATGTGTTGAACATTCAACGAGCTGACATCTATCCCCGTGCAACAGGGCACATTCCTGAAATGATTGAATTCATCAAAGATTTACTTGACAAAGGTTATGCTTATGAGGTTAATGGCTCTATTTACTTTGATGTGATAAAATTTTTATCCTATGGGGAACTTAGTCCTTCTAGTTTCTCTGAAGAATCAGCGGGAGTACGTTTAGCAGTAAATCCAGAGAAACGAAACCCTCGCGACTTTGCGTTGTGGATTAAGGCACCTGAAAATTATCTTATGAAGTGGCCATCTCCTTGGGGTCTTGGTTATCCTGGGTGGCACCTTGAGTGCTCTGTGATGTCGCAAAAGTACCTAGGAGAAACACTTGACATTCACTCTGGAGGTATTGAACACTTGATGTTACATCATCCCAATGAGATTGCTCAATCCGAAGCTCGAACAGGGAAAAAATTTGTCAAATATTGGATTCATGCCAATCACCTCATTGTAAATGGAGTCAAAATGAGTAAATCACTAGGAAATTATATACTTGTTCGTGATCTGTTGAAAAAATATGATCCAATGACCATTCGTTTCTTTTTGGTCAATAGTCATTATCGAAAGAACCTTGATTTTAATGAAGATGCCTTTGTTCAAAGTCAAAGTCTATTCAATCGAATTAAAGATACTTTTAAACTTATTAATCAAACTCCAAGTGGAAAGGAATCTAATTTACAGGAAGAGATTGATAAAGTTGAAAAAGAATTCATTAAAGCAATGGATGATGATCTCAATACTGTTGCAGCGATCCAGAGCATTATGCGATTTATCCGCAAAGTAAATTCTTCTTTTTCCAATCAGAAATTTATCTTATTGGAAGCAAAGGAAAAAATTGTTGAATTACTGGGAATTCTTGGTATTAACTTTGATAAAACACCTTTAAAGAGAGATCAGGACGAATTAGTATCTTCTTTGGTTGATTTACTTATTGATATCAGAGAAGAGTTACGACAAGCCGAAATGTATGTAATCTCGGATAAAATTCGCACTAATCTTTCTGAACTTGGGATTATTCTTGAGGATAAAGCAATTGGTACAATTTGGAAGAACTTATAATTCTCAGATATGAATAGAAATAACTACAATTGTGTTAGACTTATAGAAAAAAATATTCAGAGATAAAAAAAAATTAATTCAAACAATAAACCCCTTTTTTTCCAACAATGACGGAGTTCAGTGTAATGAAAGAGGATGAAAAACTGAAAAAATATTTTGAAACACAATTTGAAATTGAGATGAATCATAATCCAGTAGCAGCGACAATATTAGGATACAAACATGAAAAATATGATCATTTATTACCTGATGGATCGATTAATGCCAAAGAAGATGAAATAGTACGTTTATTGCAGCAAAAAAGAAAATTAGAAACAGAGATCGATTATAAAGAGCTTTCCGACGAAGGGAAATTAGATTATGACCTAATAAAGTATTTTCTTAACTCACAGGATTTTCAATTGAATGAACTTGCCCTTTGGAAAGGAGGGATAGATCCTCTCTTCGGAAGTCCCATTGGAACTGTAGCAACGGCAATATATGTACTTTATTCGAGAGACTTTGCGCCACTAGATACTCGAGTTTCAGCAATTATCAGTCGTTTGAGAGCAGCACCTCGATTTTTAGAAGAAACAAAATCAATTTGGATTTGGCCTGTTGAACTTTGGGTCAACCTTGTTCTTGAAGAAGGCCCAAGAACTATTGGTTTTCTACAGTTAATTCAAAACACTGTAGAACCAAATATAGAACCAAAACAACTCCAAGAATTAGCAAAAGAAATTGAAACTGTCAGTAAAGTGATAAATGAATATATTGATTGGATAAACAGTGAAGTATTACCAAGAGCGCAGCATGATTGGGTTATAGGCAGCCAAAAATTTGCTAGATTACTTGAATTAAGAAAACTAGGCAAGTCTCCTAATGAAATTCTGCAATTAGGAGAAAAAGCTCTTGAGGACACTAAGAAACAACTGGAAGAATTAGCAAAAGATCTCTATCCAGATAAAACTGTGAAGGAAGTGAGGGAGATCATCAAAGTAAGCCATCCTCCAACTTTTGAAATGGTTCTTGAGCATGTGCGTGAACTTACTCAAGATGCTCGCGAGTTTACTCGCAAGAAAAACTTAATGAAGATTCCAGAAGGTGAAGATCTTCAGGTAATCCCTACACCATCGTTCCTTGTTCCTATAATCCCGTTTGCCGCCTATAGTTCTCCAGAAAAATTTTCAGATAATCAGGTTGGCCAATATTTTGTCACTCCTATTGAAGGCCGTGAAGAAATGTTAAAAGAGCATTCATATGCTTCCTGTAAGAATACTGCTGTTCATGAGGCTTATCCTGGACATCACTTACAACTGACATCGGCAAATTTACAACCAAATCTCATTCGAACCATTGTGCAAGGAAATGAAACAGTCGAGGGATGGGCTCATTATTGTGAGCAATTAATGGCTGAAGAAGGGTTTCTGGGAAAGAAAGAAGTGTTTATTCAGCTACTGGATCAGCTTTGGAGAGCAATACGAATAATTGTAGATATCAAACTGCACACTGGACGTATGACCTTTAATGAAGCAAAGGAATTAATGATTGAAGAAATTGGTATGGATGAGAATGCCGTAATTGCGGAATTGAAGCGATATACTTTTACCCCAGGTTATCAACTAAGTTATCTTATTGGAAAGTTTTTATTGCTTGATCTTCGTAATCATGTTAGAGAAAGGTTAGGGGACAAATATTCAAATCAATTCTTTCATAACACAATTCTGGACAGTGGGGGAATACCAATACACTTCTTGAAAAGATTGTTTGATATCCGTATTGCTAAAATGTTAAATGAGCAATGAAAAGGAGTGTATTGCATTCAGATGGATTATGGAGGTCAATATGTTCAAGAAACTGATTTTAAATAAGATCTCACAACTGAGGATTGACCAAGTTTGTCATTTTCAAATAATGATGTTCAAAAAGTGGCTGAAATTTTAGCAAATTCAAAATATTTGGTTGCTTTTACTGGTGCTGGAATCTCTACAGAATCAGGATTACCAGATTATCGTGGTCCAGAAGGGGTTTGGACACTCCGCGAAAAAGGACTTAAACCAATGTTACCCAGAAAACCAATGCATCTCGTTCAGCCCAATCCTGGCCATTTTGCTATTGTAGATCTTTACAAACTTGGTTTGTTAAAATATCTTATCTCTCAGAACGTTGATAACCTTCATTTAAAATCAGGAATTCCATCTGAAATCCTTGCTGAACTGCATGGAAATTCTGGTAAAATGAAGTGCCTTGGTTGTGATACTCGATTTTTAAAACAAGAGATAGGTTGGGATGATCACCTGCATGGAAAGGGATATCGAACGGAAAAATCAAGGTCGAATCAACCGAGATGTCCTTATTGTGAATGTAGGATTATTTCCTCGGTAGTAAATTTTAATGATCCAATGCCAGAAAAAGAAATGCAGGAAGCAGAGAAACATACCAGAAAGTGCGATGTCATGTTAGCAATTGGATCTACATTGAGTGTAGTACCTGCTGCTAGTTTTCCTGTCATCGCTAAAAGGTTAGGTGCTTTTCTCATAATAATTAACGTTGGGAAAACTGAATTAGACACCATGGCAGATGTTCGTATTGAAGCCAAATCAGGTGAATTTTTACCATTAGTTATTGATCATATAAAAGCTTTAAGTTAAGTTCTTTCCTCTATTGTCATAACCAAATAATTTGATTTTATTTGGGTTATAAGCTTACAAACCTGTTTACTCTTTTTAAGTGATGTATAGCATTCTTCAATTATTTCTAAGTTTTCATTCTCAAGAGTCGATTTCTGAAGTTTTTCTTCCTTACTCAATCCTTTTTCAATCTGTTCTTTGTAGTGGAGCTTAACCCATTGATCATATTCAATGTTCTTAACCTCTTTTGATAAAAATTCTAATAAAGAAGAATTTTCAGACTGATTAATTTTGTTTCCTTGGATCTTTTTTATAAAGTAAAGCTCAAATACGAGCATATCTGCAATTTCTTCCTGAAAATAACTAATAATTTGCTGAAAACGAATCTCTTTGCTTTTGATCGTGTAGAGGAAGAGAAAGTAATCAGAAATATTAGACAATACTGAAAATTTTTCCAAATCAGAGGGAATGGGAAAAAATCCTAATGGCTCACCAAATAGTTCGAGATGTTTTCCTTTTCGCTTTCCCATCCAATATAACCAAAAATACCCCAACTTTGAGTTTAAGATTAGTAACAGCCTTTTTAGCTTCTCTTTGTCGTTCTCCTCATTCAAGATGTAGTACACATCTTGGGCAGCATACCAATCATACGAATTGTAGGCAAAGGTATTTCGAACACTTCTTTGTGGAGTTATTATCTTAGGGGATGTGAAAATGTTTTGTGTCCGAGGCCTGTTAATATATGGTGGATTATCTAATGATTGTTTTAATATTCCCCGGAATTTTTGTATGTGCATTTTTATTTTTGGGAGCTGATTCAAGTTAACAGTATGTCTGTTTAAGTAAAGAATATTTTTTGTCGTTTGAACTGTTGTGGAATATCGTGATATGTCAGAATTCTTGTAAAACTTCTTTAAATGGAATTTTTCATCTTCAGAAAGTGATTGGATTACATTCAAATCTTGAGGATTTTCTTTGTTTAGTATGAACACCCCTATCCCCGCCCAGTCATCTGGTAACTTATATTTTCCAATTAGTCGCTTTGTTATGTTATTAAGGCCTGTTACTATGCCCTCTTTTACATAGTAGCCGCTTGATTTCAGCGTTGTTGAATTTTCAGTAATACACTCAATAATTACTCCTAGATTCTTTGGTAAAAAATGAAGATATCGATCCCAATTCTTAAGAATGAGTTTCTTCTGATCAGCTGTGAAAATATGTTGTACTGGTATCTTTTGAAAAAGATCCGTACCATGTGGATATGTCTTATCAAAGAGGATACATTCAATATTATTATTTGACTTTCTTGTTTTTTTAAAGGTTATGACGTTTGTATGTACTCCCTGAGCAGTACTAAAAATCCTGTTTTCTCCAAAATTGATATATCGCACAATAAAGGTATCTGAAAGCAGTCTGTCACGTAATTTCGCTGCACCTGAAGCTGTGATCCAATAACTTGATACAATGAAAGAAGAATAAGCCCGAGTAACCATTAAATCTATACTTCTATGAAGAAAAAAATACCACAGATCCATTTTTCCCTCATAATATTCTTGTGATGCCTTAGCATAAACCCTGAAAAGCTCTTTATTCCCACTTTCACCCAAATAAGGGGGATTGACTATTGTAATATCAAACCCTCCTTCTTTCAAAAATACGTTGGAAAATTCACAAATCCAATGGAAAGTTTTAACTTTTTTGAGTTGATCTAAATCAATATTAAATTCATTAGAAAGCTTTTCATCCAATTTTGAGTTCATTTGGTCTGTTATTCTGTTTAAAAGGTTTTGTAACGGTTTTGCAAACTGAGTATTCATAGAAGCATATAATATTTTGAGTAGCTTTTCTTTAGTCCTTAAAACCTTTCGAGTGTTAATAATATTAATCTCTTTCTGAGTTAAAATTAAATTAAGGTCTTCCACCTCATTTATTAGATGTCCTCTAATATCCAAAGAAATAGCTGCATTTTGTAAATATTCTAGCAAAATTAAATCCGTTTTTATCGATTCCGAAGGAGTGACAGGAGTTATTTCTGTTAAATATGACTCAAGTTTTGATTGTTTAACCAATTTGTCCTTCTCAAACTGTATGTACCCTAGAAGCGAATTTCCTTCCTTTAAATTGATGTAGACTTCTGGGAGACTTTTAAAATAGTGTTTATGAATATTTAAATACTCAATTGATATTAAGAAGAGTCTTGCTTTTGCAATCTTCAAAACATCAGGATTTATATCAACGCCATAAACATTCATTGGAAGAATATGGTATAATATTACTGAAAATTTAAAATCATCTTCATTAGTAATTTCTAGGATATTTATGAGCTTTAAACACCCGTCGTTCTCAGTTGTTATAACTTCTATACCTTTCTTGAGGCTTATTTTCCTTGCTACCCGCCAAATTTTTTCATATATCTCTGTAAGAATCTTAACAGCACTTTCTAGAAGGTGTGCAGTACCAACAGCAGGATCAAGGATTTTAATTTGCTGTAATTCCATTAATAGATATTCTATGACCCTTACATCATGAGATTTAATCATTGAGTTTATAGTTTTGAACTTAGAATCGAATTTAAGATTCACTTTTTCAAGAAGATAAGATTCAATTGTGGTTTTGCATAAAAAGAAAGTAATTGCTTCAGGTGTATAATAAGAACCTGAAATCTTCCTGTCCTTATGAGTAATTAGATTCTCATATATTTCACCTAAAAGGAAGCCATTAAATTGGTTTATCTCGTTTTCAAATAAGTTAAATAATGGTAAATCACCACTTCTTTTCCCAGACGACTTATTCAACAATTGTTCAGTTTTTTCTTCATTGTAAAGGCATTTATTGGGGATAGAGATTTTTTTGACACTATTATCTACATTAAGAAAGATAACTGGTCTAGGAATTACAAGTTTTCCAACAATCTTGTCTTCAATATATCCATCATCTAAATGAAGGTTAATTTGTTCTAAGAAATAGATAAGAAAGTTGAAGTAGTTATTATTCCCCTGCAATGGGTTTTTAATGTCGAATTCATGAAATTTTGTTATAAAGTAATTCTTATCATCGTTGAAAAACTCTTTTTTCTGGATAAACCAGAATATCAACATTTGTATCATAAAATTGTTAATAAATTCTTTCTTTCTCTCATTATCATGGATACCATTTATGTTTTGAAGTAAAAACCTTGCCACTTTTCTATAGAGGGGATAGAACTCTTCAATCTTTGATTTCAAAAATTACAACTCTTCAAATATCCATGGAAGCTTATAGGAGATAGAAAGGAATTAGTTCATATTATATCAGAAGCAATTCTGCATTAGGTCTATTAAGAAGCTACAGGAAGCACTTACTTCATTGTAAAGAGAATAGCGAATTAGACTTATGAGGGTATCCGTTGTTTCACACATAACTCAAGAAAATCGTTTAAATTCAAACTAATTAGTTCAAAATCAAGAAGAATGTTTTTTCAGAAAATAAGTGATTAGGGAGATCAAAATAGGGTTATAATAGGTCTATTATTGCTTTAGACTTCCTTTCATTTGTTAAAAAATGTATGGGGTGTTTTAAAAGCACCCTCATGTGAAAGTTGTGGTATCAATACTGATTTTATTTGAACAAGGCTGCCATCCGAGACACTTCAGCGTGGATGTTTGTAGGAGGAATCTGTACATCCCCTGGTGTCCATGTCAAAAAATAATATCCATTCGGGGCACGGGCTATCACGACTATTCCTGCTCCGCCAACATTTCGAGCCACGAAAAAACCAGTTTCCCATTCATTCATTATTGCAGAGAAACGGGTTCCTCCGATGGTAACTCCTGGTTCCTTATTCCTCCAAGCTGTTAACACGGCTGTACCATCCACTTGCCATTCAGGTTGGTTAGTCCAGTATGTTCCTCCATTAGCGTCAAGAATAGTGACAATAGAAATATAACCATTTTGAATCAGAGAGTTCATTGTATCTTGGTAGCTCATTTCAAAACCTCAATTTGTCTTTACATAGTAATAACAAATACGAAAGAAGTAATTATATGTTCTGATATATATGTTTGCATAATGTAATACAGTGAAAAAACACATTAAAACTCTTAGTCTCCTTTATTTATATAAAACTAAGTAAATCATATAAGAATTATGGATTTAAGGTAAATATCAATCATTTATGAGATATAAGCTAGAGTAAACGATAAGATATTACGCATCAATTAATCAAGTCCGAATTATCCATAGGAGAAACCACAATTATGACAGTAATTGAGAATTGTCAACTTATTTGGCGGGGAAAATCTGAAGTGAAAAGAAGACGCATAGAAATACCTCACTCACTTGAAGTGGTCGAATCTATAAACCCTCTAAAAACTTCAGAGGCCTGGAGTAATAAACTCATATTAGGGGAAAACAAGTTTGTCATTGCGTCCCTTCTAAAAGAGTTTGCAGGAAAAATTAACGTTATCTATATTGATCCACCTTTTGCTTCAGGAACAACATTCAAAATCAGCACTCAAACTGAAAGTAGTCAAGAAGAAACAGCTAGCAACTCTTCACTTGTTGTAGAAAATGGATTTAGGGATACTTGGGGAATAAGGGGTATGGATGCTTATTTGAATTTTATGTATCAACGATTGTTACTGATAGCAAAGCTTTTGGCTAATAATGGTTCGATTTTTGTCCATCTAGACTGGCATGCAGTGCATTATGTCAAGGTGATAATGGATGAGATTTTTGGGTATGAAAACTTCAGAGCTGATATCATTTGGCAACGAACCCCAGGACACCACTTATCTTCAACGATGGATGTAATGACGGATGTCATCCTTTGGTATAGTAAAACTACTGATTATGTATACCACCAACAATACCAATCGTTAACAGAGAAAGAAAAAAAAGAGAAATTTCCCCATATTGAAAAAGAAACAGGACGAACATTTACACATGAGAAACTTGAACAGAGCTCGAACGCATATAGTATTGGAGAGAAAAGAATAATTAATGGCAAAGAAGTTACAACCAAGATGGGCTGGCGCTGGACCCAAGAAACATTTGATAAAAGATTAACGAAAAATCCTTATCTTATTTTTTGGACAGGGAAAGGAAGACCACGATACAAACGTTATGCAGATGAATATCTAGGAAGGAAAATTGGAAACTTATGGACAGATATTCCAGCTCTCGCTTCTAACGATAAAGAACGCTTGGGTTATCCGACTCAAAAACCTGAGGCTTTAATCGAAAGAATTATAAAGATGACTTCCAAGGAGGGTGATATTATTGCTGATTTCTTTTGTGGATCTGGTACAACCTTAGCAGTAGCAGAAAAATTAAATAGACGTTGGATAGGAGTGGATTCATCAAAATATGCTTTTGAGCTAACAAAAACACGTTTAATAAATTTAAAGGATTCTAAAGCTCTTCTCTGTAAGGATGAAAAATACGATGAAGAGACCAAACAATTTGATATACTAACCATTAATTGAGTGTCAGGTCATTAAATCGAGAATGGAGCATCCCATGTGTCTTGTAAACGTCCAATTAAATGAATGGGGAAGGACAAAAAGCCAAATTTATAATCCAAACTGACATCGATATCCAGAACCAAATAGGCATCTACAATCGCAAGCATGGGAATCCAAGAAGAGATATTAACGTGAAGATCAATCTGTACATAATCATTTGGGTTAATAGTCTGAATTTTTTCTGAAATATTCACTAATATCGTATCAGGAAATAGACCAAAATTCTCAATACTAACGACAGACAATGAAGCCAATATCTTACCATTTTTTAAAGAAATAGGTGAATGATTACTAATATTAAAGGGAATGGTAACATCAATAAAACCACTGAAACTAGAACCATTTCGAGAAAGATTGGGGTGGATTTCAGGATGAGAAGGAAGTTCAACTCGCACTTGTTGAGCAGAGAGAAATGTAAGAAAAGCAATGGAGGAAATTATTAGAGTCATAGAGATAGGGACAACAAGGGGTTTTTTAGAGCGATTAGTCATTGTCTCGACATCCATATACTGGCAATCGCCAAACTAGAGGCAAGTACCATGAAAACCACTAAGACCAGCATTAAATTGCTCCCAATTTCGAAGATATAGGTGCCGCCTGTTCGAGAACCAAGAAAAATCCCTAAAATCGTAGACCCAGTCATAATAGCAGTTATTTTTCCAACATCAATTAAGTTAGAATTATCCATATAGACCACATTAAGAATATATTTGATTATCAAATGATAACGATAAGTATATAAACATATCTGAATTTACACATAATGAAAATTCACATTGAAGAATCAAGATAGAAATGATGGGAATAATTATGCCAAGATCTCAAAACTTAGAGAAATCTACTCAAAAGAGGGAAACGAACATTAAAAGGAAAGAGAAAGCTAAGACAATTTTGTTACGGGTTTCAGACCCACTTTATAATTCCATTAAAAAAGCTATTGAATTAGGAATAGCTGATAATTATTCTGAATTCGTTCGAAGATGTGTTGTTAATCAATTGTTAGATTTAAGACTACTGGGCCTTGAAGAGAAGGAATAGAAAGTATTTATGCAGTTTTTCGAGCTATAGCAAAAAGTACTGGCATAAAGCTAAATAATTCTCCAGGTTTATGAGATCTGAACAATTGAGTTAATCTATCTAATTTTAGATGATTTTCAGGGGAACAAAATCGCTTCAATTTTGCTAATTCAGCCTCATAAAGGTTATTTACAGCTTCAGGAGGCAAAACAATTGATTGCAGCCCCACATGTGCCTTAAGTCCTATTTGATAGAAATATGTCCTTAATTTTCTTCCTATGAAAGGATCTGCTCCAGAGATGGAATTTAGAAGCAGTTCCATCCAGATTTCATTATCAGGATAATCCATTCGCCCTCCATAATCTGGTTCAGCTAAGCATGCAATCCATCCTCCATTTCGCGTTACTCTCATCATTTCCCGAAGAGTGGTAATGGGATTTTCAACCCACATAAGAAAATAGTGACACAACACAATATCAAAGCTTTGGGAAGAGAAGGGTAATACAGCACCGTCTCCTTGAATCAATGTATCATTTGCCACTATTTTTTGTGAATATTTTAGTGCTAGCAAGTTTTGGTCAAGGCCAATGAGTCTGGCTCTTGGATTTATGGATTTAATCTCACGTAGAATCACTCCAGTGCCAGAACCCACTTCCAAAATCTGTTGTGCATGGAATAGATCCATTTGTCTGTATAATCGCTTTCTGGTTGAAGTAGTCCAGTCTAATTGTCCTTGGTAGAGCTCAGTAAAATACCTAGCATCATCTTCTACTGTTAATAAGTCCCTTGAGCTCAATCGTTGGCTTGACTTTCGGGACATATATATTCCTCGCGATAGAAACTCAGAGGACAACCGCCACCACAGAGATCAAGTTGATTACAATTTTGACACTCATCAGGGACGTTTGCATGAGTTCGCAGCTTTTGTGATAGAGGATTATTCCAGATACTCTCCCAACTATCATTCAGAATATGACCCAATCCTTTATAGTAACTCTGACATGGAATTACGGTTCCATTGGGTTCAATAGCCATTGCTAAATGTGAAGCAGAACATCTCTTCACTCCTAATCCTAGGTTATTCGGATCAAGTTCACAGTAACGAGTCGGTGTGTACCAAATAAACTGCATACCATATTCATCTGCTATATCCTGAATCGATTCGAGAATCGGAATTAGCTCACTCTCTGTTAAGGCTATCTTGGAAACATTTTTCCCTTTTCCGGCATATATAATTGAGTTACAGGCGAATTGTTCCACATCAAGACTGTTAAGGAATTCAACGGTCTCTTCTATCTTGGGAGTATTCAAACGAGTCAATGTAGTGTTCGTCAGAGTATAGATAGGGGTATCTATAGCATTTTTTATACCTTCAACTGTCTCTACCCACGCATGTTCATTTCCCACCATTTGGTTGTGAATCCTTTCATCTACGCTTTCAAATGTAATCTGAATATGATCTAGACCGTTATTTACCAACCCATCTACATAGTTTACATCCTTTAGATTTCGACCATTTGTAATAAGTCCAGTAACTATTCCAATATTCTCCGCATGGTCAATTAAATCAGGCAGATCGTGGCGTAACGTGGGTTCACCTCCTGTAAAAGTCACATGAGGAATAGAAACCTCCCAAAGTCGTCCTAGAATGGACTTCCAAGTGTTTGTATCTAATTCAGCTGCATTTTGTGACTCCGGTTGATTATAGCAATGTGCACATTTGTTATTACATCTATAAGTGATTGCTAAGTCCATTCGTAAAGGAGCAGTTAGTGATAGTTCTGTTAAAGCCGATTCTTCCATTTGAAGGGAATGAATGGGACAAATATCATCTGTTGTTGATAATGTATGAATCATATCTTTCAATGATTGAAGATCTAGATTCGCTTGCTGTTCACTGACACGATAAAGACCTTTGAGCTCCTTAATAATCTCTGAATCTGTCTTACCCTTCAGAATCCTTTCCACAAAGAATGTTGCAGTAGAATTGAGGTTCAATATTCTCGACGCGTTGATAATTAAAAGGCCACTATCACCTTGACGACGGAGATGTAATCGAATATCTCCATCCTCCCCTTCTCTTAAATGTACTAATTCCGCACTTCCTGTCCGTTTCATTCAACGACCACCTCCAGCACAGGCGCAGGCACAACCAGCACAAGCACAAGCACAACCCCCACCTCCTCTTGAACCCCCACTACTTCCTCGGGGGATGGGATGACTGATCCTTGTCACACGGCGGGTGAAGGATCGGCCACGAGGGATCCAATGCCATCGATGATAACCATAATGATAATACCATGGGTAATAATTGTAATACTCTTCACGCTCAGTTATTTGCACTTCTAAGTCTGGTAAGAATTCCTCATCCAGAATTGCCCAAAACCAAGCTTCTGTAGAAACATTCCGTGGATCGGATTCTGATTTAATTGTTGCAACAGATTCTCGAATTAATCTTTCATAATATTCCACAGTTCTTTCATACGAATATCCTCGAATCCTACGTTGGGTGGATTTAACCAAACTGGATACTGCTTTCACTAAATCATCCTCATCGATACTGAGGTCTGTATGAATGGATTTCAGAACTATTTGCTCATATTTTCGGAGGTGTTTTTTCGAAGCACCTTTGATGGGCTCAAGGAGGGGACTCTCAGATGAAAACTGCTTTAATAGGCCCTTTTGGATTAATGTGAGAATAATCATGGAAATTGTGACATTCACGGGTTTTTCTAAAACAATGGCTACTTCTTCTCTACGGAGATCCATTCTAGGACCAGCGGTGGGAACTGAGACAAAAGGAGGAATATAATCCATCAATCGACGTCGTTTCCTTATATAACTTACAATAGCAACCACAATAGCAATTAGTATAACACTACTAATACCCACAATAATTAAAAGTTCCTCTATGGTGAGAGGATAACTTGTGTACCATGTCACTCCTGCTTTAGGAAAGGAAACTCCATATGTATATTGACTTGAGGGAGAAGCGGATGGTTCGTTCCATTCGAATACTTTACGTCCATTTAGTAAAAAATATTCATGATCTGGTTTATCGGAATAGTGATACTTGGTATATGTTGTTTCATCTACAGTTGTAGGAAATATAATTCGAGTAGTTAAGTTTGTAGTGCCAGTTGTATAGGTGGAATCCCACCATGTATTTCCGAATTCTACAGAAGCCATATCTTCCTCTTCAGTATCTTCAAATATCATGTACGGTTGGTTTCCCTTTACATGTAGTACTCCTGTGCCTGTAATCGTGGATTCGTGTAAATGAATTTCAACACCAATGTCAATTACGGCAGATTTCGAAATATCTGTCACTGGTGTCCCATTAACATCCGCTATTATACTTCCGGGTTTGTAAAACTTGTTGGGAAAACCAATATCCACAATATCAATGGGATCACCTCCATCTATTACTACAAAAGTAATCCAGTATTCAATATCTGCAGATCCATCTAAGTTGATACTTACTTCTACTATTTCTTCTGGGACAGAGAAGTAGTAATCACTGACTGCATTAGTGCAGCCCTTGACTCCACCTATCGGTGTAATCGCTAATAAGAGAATGAAACCAATAACAGAACAAGAGAAATATTTCAATATCCTCATGATGATACCCTCGGCAATTTTATAGTTTTATCACAGTTTTACTAATGTTAAGAATGTTTTCTTTCCAGAACTTGCTCAAATACATTAAAAACTCTCTAATATGAGAGGATCATATATCAATGTTCAAGACTGATCGTACAACTAATCCAATAATGAAAGTTAAACTGGCTACTCCTAAACTGATTCCGACAATTTCAGAGAATCTTTTCTTGAACGAGAGATCCTTGGCCACGGAAATATAGAATGTAAAAACTAAGACTATAAGGATAGCATTGATAAGGGTGATCGCTAGACATACAAGTGGGGATTGATTACTAAAGATTAAATAAGGTAAAATAAGGAAAAAAACAGTAGCAACATATGCGATACCTGTGTATATTGCCGCTTTTAAAGGATTTTTCGTTGTTTGTTCTTCTTTTGTTGCAAGATATTCTGATGCGGCCATGGACAAGGAGGCAGCGATTCCTGTAATCAAACCTGCTAGAGCAATTAGTTGAGCGTTCTGAAAGGCTAATGTCAATCCAGCGAGAGCCCCAGTGAGTTCTACTAACGCATCGTTTAAACCAAGAACAACAGATCCTATGTAATCTAATAATTCTTCATCGATGAGACTGATGAGTTCTTTTTCATGAGCCTCTTCATCTTCGATGATGGATTGTGCTTCAGGAATAAGCTTAGTAATAGTGGTATAAAAGACTTGAGCCTGTCCTTCACCGAGCTCCATTAGACGAATACCAAATGTTAAACCAAATATTCTTGCAATAAAGTAATAGAACCACTTTTTTCTACTTGGACTTACTTCTCGTTGAGTATATTGATTCCAAAAAGAATAATGCTTTAACTCATCTTCAGCAATTTGGTTGAGGATTTTTTGGTTATGAGGGTCTTTAGTTGATTTCGCTAATTTTTTATAAATGTGGTATTCTGTGATTTCATTTTTTTGAGCATGCAACACGAGTTTTTCGGTCTGTTTGTCTAGCATTTGCTTATTCAACCCTTTTATTAACACGATCAAATAATGTATTTATTTTTGATCTTTAAAAATAAGATAAATTTTTGGGGACAATTTATGAGCATAAAATTCTAATGTGTTCTAAGTTAATATTAAGTTCATAGCAAGCTGTACCCTCTCTATATAATATGATTTTATTATAGTTGATACTGATCTCATTCCGAGATAAAATAAAAGGATAATCAGTAATATAGAAAATATTGTTCTTTCTGAATGATGTGAGCCATTATGGCAGAATATAGAGATCTAGGCCAATATATTATGAAATTGTTTGATGAGCTGATCGCTGATTCAAAAAATCAGTTGAATGAATCACAAAAATCCTTCCTGCAAGAAATGCCTCGTAGGGTCTCCTCTCGATCCAGTGTGACAATCGCGCAAGCCGAAAGGTTCGTTCGAGATATAGCTGAGCGATTAATTCGAATTAATCAAGATTTATTAAATCAATATTCCATTTCAATCGCTAAAAAAGCCCGCAGTGCTAGTAAAAAAAGCTCTCAAACTTTGGAAAGCAACTTTGAAGAGTTTAAACAACAGCTCGCCAAAAAAGAACAAGAAATCGAAGGATTACAAGCACATTCTAAATCTTTAGAACAACGAAATAAGATCCTCGAAAATGAGAAAGAAGAAACACTACTTCAGGCTTCTAAAATGAATTCAACCATTATTGAGCTAGAAAATCGCCTTGAAAGTGCTAATGAAGAATTAACACGTCAAATTAATCAATTAAATGCTGACTGGGAAGCGAAACTTCAAAAAAATCAGGAAGAATGGGATAGCTATCTTAAACTTAAACTTGCTGAACGTGAGATTGTAGCACCAGCCGATTATTCCGAGACTGAATGATATCACTTCTTTCCTGAAAAAACCTTTGCTACTGCTTCCATTCCTTCACAAATAATCTCAATGAAATCCCCCTCTTTAATCTCTTGAGTAGCTATTTTTGTCCCTAACACTGCAGGAACCTGAACAATACCTGAAACTTCAGATCCACGACTGACTCGTGTTCCATGATCAGTCACAACACCTGCGACTTCATTAACTACATCAGACCAAGACCAATCAATGCTTGGACAGATTAATATACGAGGAGTCTGATCACGAAAAGTGAGAATTTGGGCACGAGCAGCTTTGGGAGTTTGTGAAATAAATGCAAAGCCCTCTGTTTGAGATATTTGATTAGAAGTCCAGCCCTTTAAGATTATCTTTACCTTTTTTTCTCTCTTTATTTCCATTCTTGTCATCTATCTCTTTTTTTGCTCTTGAGGAGGATTCTTTCATACTTTTTTGAAGTCTTTGTTCTCTAGTATGAAAACCAAAAACTCTTTAGAATATCAATACAGAGAACTGAACATAGGTTGACACTTAATGATTCCTAGGAGTTTCTATAGATCACTAGTTTTAACATCGTTTCTATTCATAAGCTTCTTAGTAGCTTTTTCCCCAAGTTTTATCAATGCTAGTAGAGCGATTGAGGTCACCCCTGATACGAAAGTAGAAATGCATGATGTTGTACGTGTAAACTACACCTTATGGGTCGAGAATCTAATAGTAGATGAGCAACAAGGTACAATCTATGTGGAAGACCCAGATATAATAGACAGAGAAGGTGTTCCGAACAAAATTATTGAAGAATTTCCAGATGTATATGCGCCACCTAATCTGGGTTTTGTAGAGGGACTTTTAGGAATGAAGACTGGACAAGAAAAGAACTGGAATATCGATTTTTCAAGTGGAAAAGCATTCAACAATGTTACTGATCCACATTATGGCAAGGATCTCTTCTACCAAATCCGTGTTAAAAAAATTTTACTTGATGCAAGTAAACCCGCTGGAACACTCTTTGATATCCCCTTTTTCATACCCCTCGTGTTTCTAATAAGTCTAGTGATCTTTCTTCTTGTAGTACTCCGAATACAACGATATAGCCGTACTCATAATTTCTTTAGGCTAAAAAAGAAATGTATTAATTGTAGAAACATTGCAGATGTGATGTGTGGGAATCCTGGATGTAATACTCCTTATTGCAAAAAATGCTTCTTAGAAAGGAACGGGTGTGAAGTGTGCCATTCAAATACTATGATTCCCATAAAATAATAAAGGAGTCAATTCAAGATAATCTCTAGCATTGCAACAATTATCGCAGCAAGTGGAGGATTGAATAGATTGTCAGCTAAATACCAGGGTAAATCCTCAAAGAAATCAAGTGATCCCCATACTATCGTTGGAATGAGTGGTAAGACGAATATAAACCATATCTGGTAAGATGAGGATAAATTATTCCACACTATCATGAGAAAACAAAAACCAATCAAATAATTTGTTAATAATCCAGCTATAAATCCTTCTACAGTTTTTTCCTTTGTAAGGGGGAGTCTTCTGTGACCTATTCCTTTCCCAACCAAGGCGGCAGCAGAATCACCCATCACTGTAGTGATTAATACAAGTTCTACTACTTCCATCTCATAAAAAAAGTTTACACCTAGTAGTAACATTAACCAGACCGCAGCTGTTAAGATATAATTAGCAGGACGTTCTTTTTCATAAGCACGAGTAAAATGATTTATCCAAGTGTTTGGATTAAATTTTAGCCTATAAATTTCCAAGGGAATAAAAAAACACAGAAATCCAAGTAAAGAGAGTTGGATAAAAAAAAGGGAACCTTCGGATGACAAACCTAAACAAGGTAAAATCCAGTGATAGGCCAAAGGAATCGCCCAAACAGAGAGATGTATAGATTTCCGCCCTAATTCGTTGAGAAACTTGAATTCTTCAGAACTCTGTTTTTTTGTTTCACCCATTGTTACATCACTATTGAGTCTAATCTATTGATGGAGGCCGACCTCGAAAAAATTGGAATTTATGATAATCCAATGGATCTATTATTTTTAATAGATATTGAAATAATTTTTCCGCTTTTTCTCTCGCTTCACATACAAATATGTCGAGGGAAAGATAATCCCATTCTGGCCATGTATGCAAATGACAATGACTTTCCACTAAAATGGCTATAATTGACAAACCATATGGAGAATACTCTTTAACAAACATTTCCTCCATATGGAGCTGACTTTTTTTGATACCACTTTGAAGGATATTGGTTAATTTCTTAGCTTCATTCAGATAAGTGGGTTTAACTCCATAAAATTCAGCAATAATTTGATAACCCACAGTTGGGAGGTCTTTTACTTTCTTTTCATCAAAAGTATAGATTGTCTTTTCAGAATGTTTTGTTTCTAAGAGGCGCAATTTTTGAGGAACAGAACTTATGACATACAGATTAGAAGTATTACCTAAAATTGTTGCTCCGTGGTAACGATTAAAATCCTGAAAGAACTCTTCAATCGAAAAACCTGCTTCTAGAAGATGTTGTTGGCACGCCCAGGTATCGTGAGGTGACTTAGTTCCAAATGAAACATAACCTCTCCCACCTTCCATTGGATCTAGGAGAGTAAGGGCCTGATCAATGAATAGTTTGAAACCCGAAACGGTATAAGGTGGATCCGTTTCAAAAGTATCAAAATGTTGCTGCCATTTTTTTGGAAATGTAGTTCTTATATCCCATAGTTGCGTGTTCAACACATTTACCAAGTTTTTCTCATGAGCAAAAGAATCAATAAACTCAAGAATGCGGGAATCGATATCAATGACAAGAATTTCTTTTGCACATCCGAGAAATCCTAACGCTAAAGAAACACCGTCATCATCTCCTAAGATGGCTATCCTTTTCCCCTCCACATCTCCATTTCTTAACATTAACAGTGTTCTTTTCAACACAGTTTCAGGAATACTGCGAGACTGATCGTATTTATATTCAGGAGGAGGACGGCGATTTAAATATTCAATTACTGGATTAAAAAATTCAAGGTACTTTTTTGAGACCTTAAACGAAGAGTCTATGTTAAAATCCTGAAAAAATTCATAAGAATAAGACAGTCCCATTCTTTTTTGAATCCATTTAATAGCAGTACTTGATAAAATACTCTTTGTTTCTAGAAATCCTACCTTTAACATCTCACCTCGAACGGCAGAAAGTACAGGAATAGGGATACGAACATGCCTTGAAAGCTCTTTATTGGTCATTTTTTGGGTTTGTCGTCTGTACATCTCTAAAATTATTCGTTCAACGCCCTTCGTACCTTCCTGTAGGTTACTTTTCTCTGCAATTGATCTACAAAAGGTTTGAGGATCACCAAACATAGTTAAAACCTAAAATAACTTAATCTTTACGCTTACATTATGTCATAGTTAATGCACCCACCAAGAAAGAAAGAACTCCAGACCATAAAGCAGTTCGAGTGTAAGTTCGACCTTTTTTGCCAGCAGCAACAGATTGATCACGAGATAGGATTAAAACACTGTAAAAAAGTAAAATAATTGAAACAAGCATAAATGTTGCATATAATACATTATTTTGAAATTTTATGAATAACGGAATTGGGGCTAAAACAATAACAATCATAAAAAATATCGAAGCCAATTGTACAGCTCGATTTGGTCCATATCTCACAGCAAAAGTGTGAGAGCTTGTAGCACGATCTCCTTCCATGTCCATTATCCCTTTAATCAATTCCCGCCCAACAACACCAAAAAAAGTTATAGCAGTCATAATTAGCACAACTAAAGTTGTTTCTATTATTTCAGCGGTAAATAAATAAAAAATATCTGTTCCTCCTTCTTTTCCTGCCATTGCTACTAGGGCTAAGAGGAATGGGGCCATATCACAAGCAGCAACAGTCATATTACCCATTAATCCTTTTTCTTTCGTCCAAATATTATAAGAAATAGCTAAAAAACTGGAGATCGTCACTCCGATGACTACCAAAAGATTGTCACTGAAAAGGACGAATGAAAGCAAAATACCAGTCAATATCATCGATAAAGATAAAATCAGAACGAATTGCGGCTTTAAGTCTGGATTTCGAACCAAAGGGCGATCCATTCGATTGTTTATCCGATCTGCTTCATAATCGTGGTAATCGTTGATGGCCATTGAAGCTCCAACTATTAAGAATGGAATTGCTAAGCCTAAAATAGCAACTTCCCAATACTTTGGAAGAAGCTCCAAAACAATTAATATGGTATTTTTAGAAGGATCTTGATGGTGAACCAATACTACAATCATTCCTGCTGTTAACCCAGCCGCAGCTCCCATGATCCCAAGGGGTAATCGTGTGAGGTCATATATATCGTGAAAAAAGGTTTTTAGAGACAAATGATCTCCTCATGATAACACTATCTATCAACATCACCACGAATAAAAGCTTCCACTCTATCACGCGCTTCAAAATCAGGAATTTGTTCTGGAGGATGCTTAAACGCGTAGCTCGAGATAGAAATTAATGGGCCAGCAATATTACGGTCTATAGCTGTCTTAAGTGCACGTATAACGTCTATCATTACACCTGCGGAATTTGGACTGTCTATTACACTCAACTTAACTTCGATCGAAAGGGGTTGATCACCAAATTTTCTTCCTTCGAGTAATAAATAACAAATTTTCCGATCCTCTAAAAAGGGTACAAAGTCAGACGGACCTATCCGAGTCGGCGTATCATGAGGCAATATACTAGTTACTGCTTCAGTTTTACTGATTCGTTTAGTCTTCAGTCGAGATTCGAATTTCATGTTCTCGAAGTCTGTATTACCTCCCACATTGAGTTGGAATGTTTTTTCAATTTCGATACCGCGATCAAGCATTAGTTGGGCTAATACCCGATGTAAAATTGTAGCTCCCAATTGAGACTTAATGTCATCTCCAGCACAGGGAATCCCTCTCTCCTCAAATCTCTTCGGCCACTCTTTCTTGGGGTCTGATGCAATAAATGTAGGAATTCCATTAGCTAATGCCACATTAGCTTTTAAACATGCATCTGCATAAATTTTAGTAGCCTCTTCGCTTCCAACAGGAAGAAAATTAACCAAAATATCAGTCTTTGTCTCTTGAAGTACTTCAATGATATCAATAGGTTTCATTTGAGCTTCATCGTAACAATGAAACGGTTTGATCATATGAGGAGGAACACCATCAGAGATTGGGCCAGGATAGACTATACTTTCAGTTTCAGGAACATCAGAGAATTTAGGAGTACAGTTAGGGTGAACCCAAATCGCATCACTAATTTTTTTGCCTATTTTATCCTTATTGACTTCAAAAGCAGCAACGAACTCTAAATCCCGCACGTGGTAGTCGCCAAATTTAACATGCATCAATCCAGGGACAGTAGAATCCTCTTTTTCATTGCGATAATAATGAACACCTTGAATCAAGGCTGAAGCACAGTTACCCAGACCTGCAATTGCGACTCGAATTTTACTCATAGCATCAATCTTCCTTTGGAACTGATAAATCAATTTAAGACATATTATAAAACAGTCTCACCCTCCTTCATTGGAAATAAATTACTTTTTGGTTTGACACCTGATAAGTCTTAAATAATCTTTTACTCCTTTTTAAACACAAACCTAAGCATTTAGTAAGATGAAGATAGTTGATGGTACAAATGTTTATACAAATAATTAATGTCTGAGGTTTTTAATATATGAAAAATAGGCTATCCCTGAGACATGGCTTGTAATGCTTTCTCAATAGTTTCAGTAATACTTTTTAAAAAAGGCATCACCTTGTTCATCAATTTGTGACTTGTCCTAATTATGAGATACAATCCTGTTCCCCCAGTTAGATCATCAATGTAGTAAACAGTTTCACCTGTGTTAAGCACAACAGAGTCGAGGATTTGATTTAAAGATATTAGTTGCGATAAAGTATTTTCGAAGGAAGTAATTAGGTGAGCATTCAGACTTTCTAGTATCAGTAAATCATCACACTCACCTTCATTGTGAATCACCAAACCATCAGAATCTACAAGAGAAATGCAGGTGCCAGGTAATTTTATCCCACCAAAGGTTTCCTCCATAACACTGATGACTGCGTGAGTTCCCACGGTTAAAATCACCTTACTTGTTTATCTAAAATTCAACATCAAATTGGTCAAATCATTGATTATAATAATCTTCCCAAATTTAAGAGATTCCTGTCGTCAAAAGATGTGATCAGATGATCAAAATTCAGCTCGATAAAATAACCATCCATTTGGTCGGAAGTGAGCGACTTTCTTTTCCAAATGATTGCTGTGTTTATTTGGTTTCTGATTTTAATGCTTCTATTCTTGTCGACGCTGGGACGGGAAGTAAAGAGTCCATTAAAGCAATTATTGACAACATAAAAGCTATTGTGAATCCTACTCAAGTTGAGTACATTTTAGTCACACATGCTCATATCGATCATGTTGGTGGCTTAAAAAATATTAAAGGGTATTTACCACAAGCGAAAATCATTGCTCATGCCTATGCAGCCAAGGTGATCGAAAATGAAGATGCTGTATTGTCTGCTGCGAAATGGTATCGAACTGAGCTTCATTCTGTAGATATTGACATTAAGATTACACAAACCTATACTATTGAACTTTCAGGTGGTGTCTTTGATATTATTTTAACGCCAGGACATACCCCAGGGAGTGTTGTGGGATTGTTAACTACTCCTAAAGAACGTGTTTTATTTGGTCAGGATATTCATGGTCCATTTATGCCAGAATTCAAATCAGACATTGGTCAATGGCGGCAATCCATGGAAAAAATTCTTGATCTACAGCCTGATTACTTATGTGAAGGTCATTTTGGCATTACTAAGGGAAAAAAGAATGTCAAACATTTCATTAAGCGGTATTTGGATCAATTTTCCTAATAAAAATAGCTTCTTCAATCAAGGTATTAATCGTTTTTTTTAGCCAGAATAAAATGAGAAAAGTAGCAATAATCCTTCTTGCTGGCGAAGAATCTTCCAGATATAAAAATTCACTTAATTCTCAATTAAATAATTATCAGGAGAAGTTATTATCCAAAAAAGGCAATATTAGTTTACTAAAATTTGTTATTGGTGAGCTAAGACCATTTGGAGATATATTTATTGTAACCAAATGTAAAGAAAGAAAAGCGTAATATTCTGGCATTATTGAATGAATATATCCAAATAATAATGTTAAGGTCATCTCGGAGTATATTATTATATGTGATCAGATTACCAATTTTTAATGATTTCGATAAACGTACCATTAAAGGATTAAAGAACAAGTAAAAAAAAATATTATTAGTAGTAGTTAATGACGTAATTGCTGAGAAAAACATGATTACATAAGTGATTGGATGGTTAGGAGATTGAATGATATTGCCATTGTAATTTGTGGTGCAGCAGGCCAAGGTATTGCCACAGTAGAAGATTTACTTACTGGTATTCTGAAACAGGCTGGATATCACTGTTATAGTACTAGTGAATTCATGTCACGAATACGAGGAGGCACAAATTCAACCTTAATACGAGTTTCGTCTAATAGAATTAACCCTACATTCGTTGATCGCATTGACATTTTAATTCCTCTTCATTTTTCGGCTTTACCACACCTTAAACACAGAATAACATCAAAAACCATTATTCTGGGAGAAGAAAAGAATATAGATGAACAATATTGTGATAACCGAGAACAGATAATTAAAGTACCATTCTCCGAAATTGCGAAAGAAGTAGGTGGAGTTATCTATACTAACATTGTTGCGGTTGGAGTCTTTTTAGCATTTTTTGAAGTTAAAGAAGAGATATCACAAACATATCTGATTGAAATGTTTACTTTAAAAGGAAGTAAAATAGTCGAACAGAATATTCAGGCATGTAAAAGAGGATATTCAATCGGGAATGAGCTAGTTAATTCTAGAAAGTTTAGAAATACACTCCAGAAGGATAATTCAGTACTTAATGACATTATTCTGAGTGGTGCTGAAGCTATTGGAATGGGGGCGATTGCAGGAGGATGTAATTTTATTAGTTCGTATCCAATGTCACCAAGCACAAGTGTTCTTGTGTTTTTATCTCATTATGCGAAGAATTTTGACATAGTAGTTGATCAGGCCGAAGATGAAATAGCAGCCATCAATAAAGGTATTGCCGCGTGGTATGCTGGTGGAAGGGCAATGATAACAACATCTGGAGGAGGTT
>Ga0209636_10000452_pt1 | contig 39764 bp, 42 predicted proteins | sample DeeMarSWOR152_54_FD_187464 | JGI IMG/M metagenome (GOLD analysis project Ga0209636, IMG submission 187464) | Marine sediment microbial communities from White Oak River estuary, North Carolina - WOR-1-52-54 (SPAdes) (version 2) | ecosystem: Environmental > Aquatic > Marine > Intertidal zone >... | reverse complement strand
GATCGCACAAAACCATCCAAGGTTTTTTCTCCGGTCTTGTTGTGGGAACGCTAGTTGGTTTCTTTCAAACTCTTCTCTCTCAACATGTTCTTCTTCAATACAATGCCCAGTTCCGATACGATGTATTACTTGGATTTATGCTCTCGCTAGGGGCTTTAGTCGGTGATGTAGTCGAATCCTTCATCAAGCGACGACTAAACCTTCCTCCAGGGTCATCACTTCCCATAGCAGATCAACTTGATTTCGTTGCTGGAGCACTCCTCTTTTCGCTTCCGGTTTCGCCGCCGCTTTCCTTACTCACCTTACTAATCATAATTATCATAACACTTCCCATGCATCTCTTAACGAACTTCTTAGCAAATCTTCTTAAACGTAAAAAGGAAAAGTAGAAGCAACTAACTGAGCTATGCCCATCTGGCTAGAAGAGACTGTTCGGTGAAAATGTATGAAATAATAATCAGAATACAACCCACTAACAGCAAAATAAAGGCCTGACGAGGTCTATAAACATATTTTGTGCTCTGATACGTTAAAATAAGACCCACAACCCCGATAGCATAAGCGATCATAACAATCATGCTTTCCACAAGAAACTGAGCATTTAGATCATAAGGATAATAAACAACAATTCTTCCGCCTGTAGAAATGATTGCTAAGAGCGGCTTTTCTAAAAGGTCGTAGACTCCACCTCCGAGCAGGAAAACGGACGTAGCAACCGCTAGAACGGCGACAACAAACATTGAAGGCTTAGTGGTCACTATTTTCCAGTAGGCTTTTTGCATGAAGAAGGCGAGAGATGAAATTTTCCTTTCTATCCAACTTACCATAGCTTTATCTACCCTCGTTTTTCATTAACTGCTTCGCTACTTCTTTCGCCCAAGAGCCTGTATATGGATTCTCTGCAATCTCATTTAAGTATTCCTTCCATGAAACATCCGTCGCCCTTTTCCAATCGTCGTACTTCTGGACAATGCTCCTATACGCTTTTTCATGCAATTCACAATATTTTTCCACGGCTTCCCTATTGCAAACTCTGCATTTCAACACGTTTCCTCCTCTCTTCCTTTAATGGACAATCGGGATTGAAGCACAGCCTCCACGGTCTCCTACCCCTAGTTTGCACCCGTACCAGCGGCCATCCGCAGGAACTACAGTTCTTCCCCATGGGTTTGGCGGTTCCACGTTGAGGGAGGGGAAACGATGTTTTGCAAATACCTTTGAAGTAGTTGGTGCAGCCGATGAAGCGCTTCCTCGTTTTTCGTGAATACAAGATCATTAAGTTACCCGTACCGCAAGTCGGGCAATTTCCTATGATTCGTTCCTGCATTCGCGCTCTTTTAGTGGCATTGCTTAATGCTTCACCTATTGGTTCCTCTTTTTCCTTAAACTGTTCCAGCTGTGGCTTTAGCTGTTCAACAGCTTCTAAGAGTATGTTTTCCCTTTTTTCATTGTTGCTTTGAATTTGTTCCATTTTTTTCTCGAGTTCTTGGGTGAGTTTTACTGAGGTGACTCTTGGTGCATATTTGCTGAGGATGTCGATGATGTCGAATCCTAGTTCGGTTACTACTATTCTTTCATCTGTGGTGTATCTTCGATTGTAAAGAGTTTCGATAATGTCTGCTCTTGTAGCTTTTGTTCCAATTTCAAGCTCTTCCATTTTCTTGAGGAGGCTGCTTGGGTTGTAGCGTGGTGGTGGATTAGTAAACTTGTCGTTGCGTGTAACTCGTTTTAATTGAACTGTTTCGCCTTCTTTGATCGGAGGCAATAGCACTTCTTCGGCTCTTACGTATGGTTTGTAAAATTGCATCCACCCTTCTTTCAGGATTCGTCTTCCCCTTAGAAAGAAGTTGTGGCCATTTACCTCTAAACGAACTTTCACGCTTTGCTTGATTGCTGTTTCTCCGAAAACAGCCATGAACCGTTTAACAACTAGGTCCCACACTTTTTTCTCGGGTTCACTTAATGTTCGTTCCGGCAGTTTCCCCGTTGGATATACAGCCGGGTGTGCGGGGTCTTCTTTAGCGCCTTCTCTTGGTTTCAACTCTTCCTTTTCCAAAAGTTTCGAGGCTAGCTTTTTGTAGGCGGGTTCTCTACTCAGTGCGCTGAGTATTTTTTTGTAGTCGATTATTGGAGGCAGTTTCTGGCTGCTTGTTCTTGGGTATGAAATCAAAGCGTCAAGATACAGACGCTGAGCGATGCCTAGGGTTCGTCTAGGAGTATACCCAAATAGGCTATACGCTTCAGTTTGTAATGCACCTATGTCGAAGGGGATTGGAGGCTTCTGACGAAACTTTCTCACGTCAACTTTCCTGATTTCGCCTCTCCTATCCATGCATGCCCTTACAACCGCCTCCGCTTCCGCCTTTTTCTCAATTTTTTTTCTTTCATACTCAACTTCATATGTAGATTTCTTGATTTCAACCTCTGCTTTTATCTCCCAGTATGGAATAGGTACAAAACTGCGGATGGCTTTTTCTCTTTCAATCAAAAATTTCAGGGTTGGACCTTGCACTCTTCCCGTGCTTAAAGTGGAATATTTTCCACTCCATCGCTTAGCTGCGAGAGTTAGTGCCCGGGAAAGATTTACGCCGTAGAGCCAGTCTACTTCATGTCTGGTCTTTCCAGCTTCTATAAGAGCAAAATTGAGTTGAGGAATAGGTTCATCGTAAGCTTTTTCCAGCTCGCTTTTCATAAGCGTGGAAAACTTCATTCTCTTTGCCACGCTTTCCTTGTTTTCGCAGGCGTATTTCAGTATGCAATATCCAATGAGGCTTCCTTCAAGGTCGTAGTCGCAAGCGGCTATGAATTCTTCAGCATCCTTCGCCAGCTTTGAAATCGTTTCAATCCAGACGCGAATTTGTTTTGCACCTCTTTCTGCCAAGTATCGTGGCGCCCATCTGAAGCTAAAAACAGGATAATAGTTTCTTCTTCCCCTTTCATGGACCACCGTGTAGAGGTGGCCGAGGGCTGGAACTACGACGAGCTTTCGGTCCCGATGAGCAAGAAAATAGGGCACGCCATTTTCCTCAACTTTTTTAGGTTTCCCCTTACTGTCAAGCGCTTGCGCTATTCGTTTGGCAGCATCCGGTTTTTCGGTAACAATTAAGGTATATTTTTCCATTAGCGTGTCCTTTCCCTTTTTTGAGACATGTACAGAAGCTATAAATGATTTGCGACTTACAGTTAAATTATTTCCTGAATAATAGTCTCTGATCTCGTTTCATGTTGTGCTTCATTTCACAGAGAGACTGCGACACTGCAAATAACTTGCAAGTCACCAAGTCGGAAACTATAAATAGTTTGCAACGGTTGTATCCTCGTTTTGTTACGGCCGTGAGATTGTGCCTCAACGGGTGATTTGCCAAAAGTGTGGTGCTGTTCTTTATGATGGTACAGAACTAAAGCCTCCCGATGAGATTATTCAGAGTCACGATGGCAAATGTCCGACTTGCGGCAAAAAGTTGTCTTTCATACCGAAAAACGTTGAAGTTAAGCCTGCTGATGAAACAAATCGACCAAGTCGCCAAGGACAAAATAGATGACATTTTTGTGGCACAGCCGTCTGAGTGTTGCTGTGACCGCGATCGTAGAAAATGTTTAAGTGTTTAAAAGGCAAATACTAAACCTCTGAAAGTAATGTGGTGAGAAGCCTTGCCAGAGTGGATATGTTTGAAGTGTGAACACAAATGGATTGACGAGAGCAAAGTGGAGCCAAGGTATTGCCCCCTGTGTGGTAGCGGTAACATATACGTCCCAAAGGTAAAGAAACCGAAATAAAAGATAAAACTAGAAGAAAAAGGTGATTGACGTTCAGTAAATACCTTCGAAAACAGACGTTTTTCAGTATCTATTTTACTAATTTATTCCCTTTTTCTTTCCATTAAAGCACACAGAAAATGTGAAAACTATTTATGCGTTCCATTTATTCTTCTGTCAAAGAAACGGCGACAACCTTTATGGGGACCGCAAGAGAAATAAAAGGGTTCATTGATTTGTTTGACAAGAGAAGGGCTTTGTGGTGAAGATCAGAAAGCTGTTTAGCAAGGAAAAGATTATTAACGCCTTAACGAGTGTTGGGGCCCTTCGCTTCAGGATATCTCATTCTTCACTCGTACTTGCTTCCATACTCTTTCTCATTCTTTTCATCGCCTTCACAATTAGACTTCTTCCTCTTCGTTGGGGCTACCACCTCTCGGAGTTTGACCCACACGTTCATTATCGCCTAAGCAAACATATGATTGAAAACGGATTCTTTGCTTGGACTTCTTGGCACGACCCCATGAGGTGGTATCCCTCTGGACAAAACGTGCCACGTTTTCTTTTTCCAGGGCTAGCTGCCACCGCTGCATTCTTCTATGTTATAGCCAGTGCGTTGGGTTTGTCTCCAGCTCCTATGTATACTTCCAACCCCCTTACCACCGACCCACTTTTCAATTTCTGCGTAATATTTCCAGTTATAATGGGGACATTAACGTGTTTGGTCATATACTTTTTAGGTAAAGATATTGGTGGTAAAGAAGTAGGCCTTTTCTCAGCGTTATTTCTAGCCATAAATTCCTCCTATATAGGCCGTACCTCCCTCGGGTTTTTTGATGATGAAACCGTGGGAATTTTTGGTATACTCCTGTTCATTCTCTTCTTTCTAAGATCAATCGAACCTGAGAGGTCTCTGAGAAACGGTTTAACCTATGCGGTTGCTTCTGGTTTGTCTCTCGGCTATCTTTTTGCTTCTTGGGGAGCGGCGCGGTATCCACTTGGAATGGCTGTTCTTTTCGTTTTTGTCCTAATTTTGCTACGCAGATATTCATCCCGTTTGTTCCTGTCTTACAGCACAACATTTGGCATAGCTCTCTTCATCGCGGTGAACGTGCCAAAGCTGGGCACTAAGTTTTTGACCGAGTCTACAGTCCTAACTGTGTTTGGAATCTTCCTATTGTTATGTATCTATGAAACTTCCAGCTACATCAAAACCCTTAAGATGAAAACGGTTTTTATATTCTGTTTCTTAGCACTTATCGCCGTCTTGTTCTTCATGCTTTCATGGCTTGGATACATGACGCCCTTAAAGGGAAAGTTCTTGAGTGTCATAAATCCCCTTCAACGTGTTGGTGAAGAACGTGCGCAACAACTCGTGCAATCTGTGCAAGAACACAGACCAGCTGCTTGGGGAACCTTTTACTACGACTTTGGAATAGGAATCTTTTTCATAATTATAGGTTTATTCTTTGCCGTGCAAAATCCTACAAATCGAAACATTTTCTTATGCATCTTCGGTCTAACCTCTATATACTTCGCTAGTTCCATGGTGCGGTTAACCCTGCTCATGGCTCCGGCTTTATGTCTTCTTTACGCCTTTGGCTTGGTTCGAATGCTAAGTCCCTTCATAACCATAATGAAGGAAGTTCCACTAATTCCGAGGCGAAAAGTGCGTCTTGGAGGTCATGTGGGGAAGGAGTTCAGTGGGGCCTTCATATTGATGACGCTTCTTTTGCTGACGTTTAGTTTGGTGTTGCCAGGGCCAAGGGAGACGTTTCCAAGAGCCTTCACCCACGCGTATTCATGCACGACCATTGCTGCTGGAAGCATGCCATTGAAACCTCCACGCCCAGTCGCGGATTGGATTGGTGGTGATCCAGAGCGCCCAGAGTGTGTTGGTGCCCTAAATTGGATGCGAGTTAATCTGAATTCAAAAGATGTGGTGGCTGCTTGGTGGGACTATGGATACTGGATTACAATAATCGCCAACAAAACAACCCTTGCCGATAACGGCACGACAAACAGCACCCAGATAGCGCAAATCGGGCAAATGTTTATGTCAAACGAAAGTGCTTCAATCGAAATTCTAGAAAAATACGATGCAACCTATGTTCTAGTCTTCACGACGTTCCAAGGTGACGGAAGTGACATTGGATGGGGCGACGAAGGCAAATGGAGATGGATGGCCCGTATTGCCGGTTTGAACGAAAATGATTTTGGAAATACCACTGAAGAAGGAGCTTGGAGTTGGAACGAAAAAGGCCAAGAGACGGTTATATACAAATTGATGACGTACGGAAAAAACGTAACGCTTCAAGGTTATTCAACGATTCAATTAGAACATTTTGAGGGCCCCCCTGAAGGATATTTCTCGCAAACAGCTGGCGCTCCCAAAAACTATGGCGGGGCAATACCTCTTGTGTGCGTATACAAAGTTAAGTATAGTTGATCGCATACCTTACGAAATGTAGGTAGTTTTTTCTTCTTCTACCCTGCGCATTTTCTGGGCATACATTTCCCTTCGCTCTTCGATCTTCTGCATCTTTTCCACAATTTTCTCAGACTTATCTATTTCCTTATTCAGCCCACTTAAATCAATTTTAATCTTCAACATTTTTTGGAGAACCTCGAGAACGCTTTTCGCTGCCCTCGGGTCAGGTAGGTAGCCCTGGGTCTCTCCTAAGAGACAAATCGCATCTATTTTTCTAAATCTTGCTAGGCCCAAGAGTAGGCCGGCTGTTCCAACGATAGGGTTTCCTGCAGAGCTGACCATTGCCTTAGTTTTCAGAGCTTTATTCAAAAGCTCAGGGTTGGTTGATGCTACCACTACTTTTGGTGTTTCTTCCACTTCTTTTCGGTATCCACCGATAGTGACGATCATCTTCACACCATTTTTTTCAGCAAAATCGAGTATACAACCAGCTACGTCGTACTGCCCCTCAATTGTTTGCGCTTGGCTGTCCCCTGTGAAGAAGATAAAGTCGTTTTCTCCCCCTTCATTTTTCCAGAAGTAAAATTCTCCGCGGAGAAGCCTAACGCTTCCCTTTTTGTTTACAAGAACGTAGTAGGGGAAGTGGGGGGAATACAAATTCGCGAGTTTTTTGGCTTTCAATTGTTTGGCAAGGTATCGTGTGCCTATCCTTCCGACCATTCCTAATCCGGGAAGTCCCTCTATTAAAACTGGATTTTTCAGCTCGATTTTCGTTAATTCCTTAATGGTTGTTGTTTTCATTTTAACCTAAACCTCTCATTGCCCGCCTGTATTTTGCGTACCTATCTTCCGGCGAGAATTTGGCTGGATGCGGTATGCGCAAGTTACCTCCACAGTAGGGGCATCTCCCTTGGTCCAGCGTATATTTTTTGCATTTTTCACACTTTCTAAGCAGCCAAACCATCATTTTTCCCTTTTGAAGGTACCCTCTCCCCCGATTTTTGCTATGCTTTTTAGAGCGGTTTCTGCAGCTTTCTCCATGGTGTTTTCCGCGCTTTTGTAATCCTCAGCTGAAACTACAATGCGATATTTCGGTGGTGCAACTACGTAGATGCGAACATTTGTTCCTCGAGATTTCCCGATTTTTTGAGTTTTTAGCAAAGTTTCTTTAATGAGAACAGCTCCGTTCGGCTTCGTGCATTGAAGCTCTAGAATTCCCTTCACATTCACCAAGGGTATTTTGATCCTTTCCTTTGCGATTTCCTCTAGGGTAACCGCAATGTCTTTGGGGACGCCTAGCTTTAATAGAACGTCAGCCCCTTCTTTTGCAGTTTTCTCTAGCCCCTCATGTAGCTCTCCAAACTCCTTTTCAATTAGGGCTCCTGCTTTCTCATAAATTTCTTCAAAGGAAATGTTTAACTTTTCAGAGGCGCCTCGCAGAAGGGTGTCCGCTTTTCTATCTTTTTTCCAAGACAGAAGCTTTTCTTTTTTCTCACGTTTTGTGACCCTTCTTAGCGAGAGGTCAACATGTCCCTTCTCCGCGTTGACCCGTAAAACTTTCAACACGACTTTTTGTCCTTCACGCACAAAATCGCGAATATTTCTTACCCAGCGGGAAGCAACTTCAGATACGTGTAGCAAACCTTCCTTGTCGTATTCATCTAATCTAACGTAGACACCATAGTCTGTTATTCTCACAACTGTAGCAATCACTAAGTCGCCCACATCAGGCCACTCAGGGTTCTTGAACTCCATTTTTCCTCCCCACTTATTGTTTAATCCAGCACAGTAATGATTTCGCCCTTGACTGTTGTTTTTCCGCCAGAGGGTTCGGCGAGTATCGCTCCGCAAACGTTGCAATGAACAATGGTTGTGGCATGGCTGAAAACGAGTTGTTCGTTTCCACAGTCAGGGCATTTTACTCGAAGGAACTTGCTTCTGGGTTTCGGTATAACTTTTTCCCATTCACTCATATTCTTTCCTCCTCTACTCGATAACTAACTTCTTAAGGCGTATTCCTTTTTTATGTCGCGTAAATCCGCAGATTTTACATTTGAGCTTCAACGTTTGTTTTTTCGTTGTTTTAGCGAACTTTCGTTGGCGAGGAAATTTTTGTCCACCATACCCCTTCTTTTCGCGTAGCTCGTGGTGTCGTTCGCCTTTGGCTAAGGCTCTCCTTTTTCCAGCCTTGTATAGGGAAACTGTGTGAAGTTGATGGGCTTTGCATTTTGGGCAGTACGTGGTAGTTTCTTTGGGTGTTTTCATAGCGATCACTGACTAGTTCGGTATAGAACAGCCCGCTTAATTACTATTTATCTGTTTCTGGGAGACCAAGGTTCCTTTGTCTTTTTCTTACATGTTGCTAGTCCAGTTTTCCAAGCTATTTTCCTTTCCAAACTGGCTGTCTTTTTTCTAAGAAAGCTATCGCACCCTCGCGAAGGTCCTCTGAAGAGAAAAGCATGGCTGTTGCGTCGATTACGCTCTCCATATCTTCTATCTTCTTATTCACCGTAGTCTTTATCAGCTCGGCTGAAAGAGGCGCCACTCTCATAATTTTTTTCGCCATCTCCATCACAGCTTCTTCCAACTTTTCGGGTGGAACCACTTTGTTTACCATCCCGATTCTTTCAGCCTCCTTCGCATCGATCGATTCCCCAGTCAACATAATCTCCATAGCTTTAGCTTTCCCTATAATCGATGGTAACCTGACGGCTGCTAAGGGAGGCCAAGCCCCTATTTTGCCTTCAGGCTGGGCGAACCTCGCGTTTTCTGAGGCTATTGCAATATCGCATCCCATAGTTATTTCACAACCGCCACCATAGGCTATTCCATTCACGGCCGCGATTACGGGCTTTCTGAACTCCTCGAATCTTTTTACCGCTTTGACGATTTCCTTGAAGTAAGCTTTTGCATCAAATGCGTCTTTTATCGTCGCTAAGTCGTTTATGTCGTCGCCAGCGCAAAAGGCTCGACCTGCACCTGTAAGTACAACAACTCGCACTTCGTCATCTTTGTCAGCTAGGTCCATGGCCTCGACGAGTTCACGCCAGGTCAATCGAGCCAGTGAGTTTAGAACTTCTGGTCTGTTGAGTGTTACCCACGCAATTCCATCTTTTTTCTCGTAAATGATATGCCTAAACTCCAAATCGCATTCCTCACGCCTTAAACTCAGTTTCTGTTAGAATTTAAGATTTAGCCACCTAAGGTTAACAAAGCAAAAAATAAGCGGTTTACAGAGTTACGCCTTCTCCTTTTTCAGTTTTTCTTCCTCTCCTTCCGCGCGCGTAGCGTCAAGACCGAAAAATGAATATCTACACGAAGAATCTAAGATTATGTGAAATGAAAAGAAAAACCAGTTCACGTGTTTTACGACGTAACCCTAAAGAGGAGATTATGAACAGGGCAAGGAAGGGAGTTTTTGATCGCAATCCTTTGCTTGCTACTTCGCACAAAGTAGTGTGCAAAGCTTGCGAGTTTACGCAGAAAATAACCTATCTCGACTACCTGAAGTCTGGAAGGTTTGAGTTGGGGAAGACGCAGATGATTGAGGTATCCTACGCAGCCCCAACCATATTTGGATTAAGCCATGCGCTGGAGAGAATAACGCCGATAATAATAACGGTCAGATGCGAAAGGTGTGGAGCCGAGATATCATGCAGTCCAGTAAGTCTCGAGTATTTGTTGTTCACGGCAACGAAGCAGCAGAAACTGAAAAACATGTATGTCTAGTCTCGCTTTCTCATCTTTTGATGGATTTTGCCAGTTCCAACACTTTCCGTTTTATTTCCTCAAAAACTTCCTCGTCAGATCCGTAGGGAAGATAGATGGGATCGTCGATGTTCCAAACCTCTATCCTGTCTTCTATTTGCGGATATCGCCTTAAGATTTCATTTTTGTGATTTTGCTTTATAGCTATTATGAGGTCGTATTCCTCCAAGTTTTTCTGGGCTATTCCCTCCGGCGATCCTTTAAGGTTTCTTAGAGCGTTCTCTTTCTTCAGAAACTTCTTTGCGTTTGAAGCGACCATACCAGCCGGATGCGTTCCAGCCGATTCGACCTCCAAATCTCCTCGAACTTTTTTCAGAAGAGCCTCTGCTATTGGGCTTCTATAGGAGTTACCGGTGCAGACAAAAAGAATTTTCATTTCATACCCTGCCAACCTTTGTGCAAACCCTTAGCTACATTATTTTGCTTCCACTTCTACGGCTACTCCTTGTTTAATGAGGATTCGAGCGTTTTCTGAAGGTAAAGTCGCTATGTCCTCTGGCTCAAACGGGCCGTATGTCTTCATATCAGATCCAACTATTGCTGGAATTTCCTGAACGAAGCGTAACAGTATATTCTTTGGTTTCTCTTCCTTTTCAATGCGAGATAAGCGTCCTTGAAGAATGTCTTTCAAGAAAGCCTGGTAAGCCTCGGCTAAGGGCAAAATTTCTCCATGGAACTTTTTTTCTTCTTTAGTTAAGACTTCTCTAGGCACGGTTTCTCTAGCCAAAGATTTTTCACGAAGTTTCTTGTAGCGAAATTGAAATAGTTCTTTAACCATGTTCTTGACATTTTCGAACTCATGCTTCAACAGCTTAGCCTTTGTTGTTTTTTTGTCTAGCATTCGACTTTCTTCACGTATTTTTTTCATGTAATCAGCAATTTTAGCGTAGAAGTTCTTTGGGAGTCTTTGAAGTTCTACATTTTCCTTTTCCGTTTTCCACGTCTCGTAGAGTTCATCGTACAAGTTTATTCCACCACCTTTGCCACTCCTTTGCACAGAAGCATCAACGCCGCCGCTGTGGGGAGTTCAATTCTCTGTCCTTTATATGGACCATAGGTTTCGTCCCCTAGTCTGAACTGAGGAGCGTCTGAAACAAGAACCGCTACTGCGCCTTCCTTAAAGGTCACAGCGCTTTTGAGAGGATCAAAGTCCTCGATGCTTGTGATTGGCACCTCAATTTTTTTTAGACCAGTTTTTCCGTGTAGCGTATTGGTGAGTCTTATTAGACGATGGACATCTGTGGTAACCACGGTGTCGATTTTTACCGACTGCTTTTCCACGCCATATTGAGCTATTTTTCGCCAGCTTTCTGCGCCTATGCCTTTTATGGTTCCCCAAGGTCCCTTTTCTTTCCAGCTTTCCAAAAGCGCCTCTTTATGCTGGATTACGGTATCAACAACTCTCTTCTTCAACCCTATTTTTTCCAACTCTTCTGGAGTTGCCGTGAGGAGAAAGTCGTAGGTTCCCCGGGCTATTCTTCCCCTCCATCCCAAATCAATTAGATCTGGACCGGCAAGCACCCGTGACCCCCTTCCAGCCTTTTCCCCTAAACCGTGAAATTCAGTTTCTAACCCTATTCCCAAGACGTAGTCAACAATTTCTTTGCGAGCCATCGAATCCAACGCTCGGATCTCTTTGCTTTCCACGTGAACGTGGTATCCCCGATGCCCAGAAAATCCCACCTTTAACTCTTCGGAGGAAAACCCGAAATCCTTTGTCAAGATGTCTATAAGCTTTATCGCTTCAGTCTTTGCTGCTTCCAAGCAAACTTCGCAAGACCAAGTTTTTTCATTGAATTTGTGTTCCCCACAAGTGGGACACTTCTTAGGCGAGGCGCCTCTACCAACGGCACCACAATTACTGCAAACCCAAATGTCATGAACCTTGGCGCAGGGAGTTGGAATATGGTCCGCATCAATGTCGAAGATCAGGTCGGCTCCCAGCCACCCCTTTCCTTTCATCTCTTCCTCGGGCCTCTCGTAATAGGCACTTGAATAATAAACGTCTGAAGGAACAATTGTTTTTAAAGAAGATCTGAGGTCGTCCACATTTCTGAAGCCTTTGTGCCTAAGCATAACCCTGTCCTTCAACAAAAGAAAACCAAACTCGCGTCTTTCAATAGAAGTAGGAGGACAAATAATTGGAGATTGCTGTTGATAATACTCAGCAAATTTGCCTCGAACAAAACTTAACGAAGATGAAAACATCACTTCTCCCTATAGCATAGAAAGCTTTTGAGCATTTATTTTAATCGTTCCACTAAACCGATTGATTGAAAGTTCACTGGTTAACTTTTCGTAGAGCACCCGCATATACATGTGTTATACCAAGTTGCTTGTATAGGGAAACCTGTTAGTCATAAATATCACTTTTAAATGACTGTTAAATAGGTGTATTGAACAACAGGAAAAAAGACGGCGGGGAGCCACTGAATGCTAGACATAATACAAGCAGTTAAGAAAAGCATTAACATCCCAAGAAAACTCTTACCCGTCTTCTCGATTATTATACCATTTCTCATACTGTATTCTTTATATCCAGAATCCTTCGAGGCTACTTGGAAGGGCAGAACCTATTACCTTTTCTTTCTATGGTTATTTTTACTTGAGATAATACTAAATTGGGAGGAACTTCAAACAAGAAAAATAAGCGATATGAAACTTGCAAGGAAAATCGGTCTTATCATCAGTCTTTTGGCTCCTACAGTATACGTGGTTGTTGCCAATTTTTATGAATTGAATCATATGATTGAAAATTTAGCTGAGCAGAATAACATTCTTTTTGCGCATGAGATGCCACTTTCAACAGAATACCTAATTTTTTCAGTGTTTTTTACCTTAATAATCCTGCTAGAATACGGTATTAGTGGCTTAAAGGATTTTTCAATTTCCACAATCTTTTTAGGAATTATTGGAGTAATATACACAATAGACAATATATATCCATACGGGAGATTCACACCATTTCAGCTTTTTGTTCCAATGACAGCCACACTTGCAGCAATCGTTCTAAATCTGATGGGATATGAAACGAGATTGTCTTTCATAAGTAATCATCCGACATACGGCTCCATGCCATATTTAGCGATTTTGGATACCCAGCACCCAACTGGATTTGCAATAGCTTGGCCATGTTCAGGCGTTGAGAGCCTTCTAATTTACACGGTTACAATTCTGTTATTTTTGAAGAAAAGCGGCATTCCATGGAAACATAGGGTAATCTACTTCATAATCGGCGCTATAATCACCTATTTCATTAACATTCTAAGGGTAGTTACCGTATTTGTGATTGCAATAAATGGCGGTGATATTGGGGGCTTTCATGAGTATTATGGCCCATTATATTCCATCAGCTGGATAATATCCTATCCATTGATGATAATTGGAAGCCGCGCTCTATGGAGAAAAATCAGAGACTGGAAAGCTGGTACAAAAAATGGCTCTGGAGTGTTCAAGACAACTCCAGAATAGAAGTAATGAGAATGTCATAATTCGGAAGAGTGAGGAGCAAAATGTCTAGCAAAGGAAGAACTTTTCAAGAATGCCCCAATTTTCTCGACCTTGACTAGACTTTCCGAATGATCTACATTTTGTTATAACTAGTTGGCTTCAACTTTTTCAGCTAACCTCTATCTGAACAGAATTTTAGCATTCTCAAAAGGTAATGATGTAGTGTCCTCAACTTTGAGGGGGCAATTGTTTTCAAGGAAGATTTGAAATCTTCCACGCTTGCGCGCGAGCACATAAAAACTAGATTCTCTTGCATCAATTTGCCTCAATTTGTTCGAGGATTAAGCAGTAAGTGTAGAGTTAACCATAATATTGTCGATGTAGGCGACATTCTCAATGCCGTCAAAATCGTAGTTTATGAACTCTAAAATAAATGGATTGGGAAAGGATGAATTGAACTTTTCCCGCCATATGATGCTTAGTTCAAAATAGGAGGACCCTTCAGATCCCCCCCTGAGGGGAATGGCATAGGCATAATCCTTGAAAATTCCGTTTGGGGTCGTGAAAATTAGGGATTTGTTGCGGTAAACGTTAGAAACAAAAACTGCGATAGTATCATTAGCTGGTGAGTTGTTGTGAAAGCCTTCAGTTGCGTTCAAATAAAACGAAAGAGTGACCTCTGAATTATTCTGTACAAAAACTTCTCTGAGAACCCGATATGCATACTTCCATTCCGAAGGTGTGTACACCACTTGAGCTGCTATTCTCATACATCTTGAACCATTATAACCGAAGTTATTTGTATTCGTTACGTTTCCTAGACCACTGCCACTAGCGAGGTTTTGCCATCCCGTTTCATTCCAGAGTACGTGTTCAAAGTCGTCAAAGAAAACTATGTCTGGATCAGTATAGTTAAATTGGAACAGGTAGGCGTCACCAAAGTTTCTGACCAACTTGAAGTTTGGATTCCCAAGAAACAACTTGGGATCCCACTTGTGTTTCCAACCGTCCACCAGACTGACCCCCGACCCAACATAGATGTGCGTTATATTGAAGTGCATCATCGAATCGAATGTAGTTGCGTTGATAGTGTTCCCTTCCAGCAAGGCTACGAGTTTCAGGTAAGAGACAGATTGTGAACTCGCAAATGAAGGAAAGACAACTTTACGATTCGCGATGCTTGGTATGAAAGTTCCACTCTGGTAAGTATTAGTCAATATTACGGCATTTCTAGTCAAATTGTCTCTAATCCACAAAATCAGCTGAAGGTCCTGCTCTGTTGTAACACTAAAAACGGCGTAAGAGCCATGAAGATTTCTGGAGTCAAGAACGATGCTTTGATACAAGAAAGGAGCATACACGCCTAGAAGTAGTGTCAAGGAAATTGTTGTGACTAAAAGCTTTTTTGTTTTGAGTTTGGATTCATCTGTTTTTACGAGAATTTTCTTTGACAAACGAGAAGAAAGAAAGTGATACAAAAGATAACTGAAGGCCGCGATAAAAAAATAGCAGGGAATGTACAGCAACAGTGGTTGGGGGAAAAATGGTAAATCAGCGGGAGAAATCGCGCCCAAAACAAAAATAAGCAATTGTCCTAGAAGCGTGGCTGTTCCTATCATAATAAGCTGATTGGTTTGGGTGAAATGATTTTTTCTTCGGAGATCTACCGCCGTTAGCGCGCTCACAAAAATCAAGGTAAGTGAAGCAATTCGGAACAGAGTGTTAGTCGCCAAATGTTGAAATAGCCATGTGGCACCTGTTAGGACAAGAGAAAGACTAGGTTGGGGAACTGGAATCTCAACATCAGCGGGGAGTCCTATGTTATGACTAGGATACGGATAGAAAGCGAAAAACCTGTAGATAAATGGACTTAAAACCAACAGGCTTAAACCTGAGATTGCTATAAGGCTTAGTAATCTTCTCCTTCTGTCTTTCCCTCCTTTGAGTACAACATAAAGCCACAATAGAAATGAAGAAACAATTAGTGTTTGATACGGCTGAAGATGCAACACGGACAAATATCCAAAAAGAGTTCCAATTGCTAAAATCTCCTTAACCTTCAATTTATTCCTTGCGAGAAACGGAAGGAGGCTCAAACAGATGAAATAGAATGGAAAACTTGCAACGAATGCGTTGCTTCCCCAAGTTATATACTTGGGCCATAGAGCTACGAAAGCAAATATGAATGCCAAACTCAGACCTAGATAACACCTATTGGATAATGTTTTGCCTAAGAAATAGGCACCCAGTATTGTAAGTGCATTAAAGAAGGCAGTTAAATAAAAAATCGCTTGAGGGGGTGAATAGTTCAAGATTAATACCGAATAGGCAGCTATTGGACTAAAACCTTGTGGATAGACTATTCCTTCATTCAAATAGGGCTGCACTGTTACCGGTATTTGTTTGTTTTCTATTATGAGTTGAACAAAAAGCGAGTGAATGGAAGTATCGCGGACACTACCAAAATGAAAATGAGTAAGTGGCCAGGTTTGTATGATGAAGCTGAACAAAAATATTAGTACGACGAGTAGGAGCTCAAATGACAGATTGTGTTGGAACGATAACTTCTTGGTATATAGAGGCGAGGTTTGAATAGCATTTCTAAATCTTCTCCAGTGAAGTAAGAAGACTGCTACAATCGATATCAAAGTAGTTGAATACAACGTAATTGCACTAAAAAGGTGCAATGGAATAAGGGCAACAACATACAGAAGAAAACCACCAAGATAAACATCGAGGACCAGTATCTGTAGAAAATTTAGAGTTTTGAAAAGACCAGTAAATCTTCTCAGGGCAACTCTCCAAGGTTCACCTAGTGCGAACAAGCAAAACATAAGAAATAAAAGTTGAAATGTTATTTCAATGAACCCCATTTTCAATCTCCCATTAAGCCCCTTTCTTGTTACGGCTTATCTATAACTTTTTCCAATTCTGCAAATAGTCCAGCCATTCTTTTGATGCTCCAAATGCACATTTCCAATGTGCTTAAAAGCGGTTAGCATAACACGTTTCTTGGAACAACTGGGGGAAAAGGAAAACGTATAACACCTACAACAGAATTCGCGCCTATTTATTTAGGCTTCTGAATGCAAAATTCCAGACTGAAATAGAAAGAATGAAGTATTTTTCTTCCTTTATCATCGATTATAATTTTGATTCTCTTCTCGATGTAGGTTGTGGAAAAGGACTGTTTTTTGATGACATTGCGAGTTTAGACAAATCCAAGCTTCTAGTAGGTGTTGACTTGATGAAGAAACTCAGAGGGCAATATCAACATGTTGTTGCATCAGCAACAAGGTTACCATTTAAAAATAGCGCCTTTTCCTTGGTTACTGCTTTTAGTCTTATAGAGCACATTCCTAAAACTAATAGGAAAATGTTCTATAAGGAGATGAAAAGAGTAATCAGAAAGGAAGGAATATTCATGATTCAATTGCCAAACAGGTATTCTGTTATCGAAAGTCACACATATTTTCCTTTTTTTGGTTTTCTGCCCTCAAGCATACATTCATTTGCTTATAGAGGATGGTATGTTGCTGTTCCTTCCTTGAAAGTTGTTATTTGCTCTTTGAAAGAATATGGGTTTGAGGTATGCAGTGTTGAAAAATATGAGGCCCCATTTTTGCCATTCGGAAGGTTTCTCAGCAAGATCGGTTTCTTTCGCTTGTTTCCTATGGGATATATAATACATGTACGAACAAAGAGCGGGGACAATTAAATTCACATATGTATTCAATTAGAATTCTTGATTGTCGCTTTAAAGTGTAATCGATACAATATATAGTGTCAATATCTGGCGCTGCCTCTTGCTCAATAAGTTGTGTCAAAAGGTTAGAGTTGCTGCATTTCCAATGCGTGCCCGCAAAACGTGGCGATGCGGTAGACATATTATCTCCTCTCAGTGTTTTGGGCTGTCAAGCTAACGGTACGTTGGGGCTTGGAGTTTTGGTCTAAAAAGCTTGCAATAAAACCCGCCCCCATGGCACCTCCTTTTATTAGAATGATAAGTAAGCCTCCTACAACAATCAGTGGTGATTTTCGAAATTCTTCGAACATCTCTCTCAAAACTACGCTCAAATTTCTAGATGTTGACCCGTAAGTTTTGGGTCTTCCTTTCATCCTTTCATAAAATAACTTGGCAGATTTACCATAACGAAAATATTTGGCAGTTATCTGTGAGAGCTTCGATGGTTCTAAGTGAAAAATACAATTCTTTGACCATGTTTCTTTTGGATGGAGAGCTTTTATTCGTTCATAGAACTCGCGGTCTTGCCCCCAGACAAGATCTTCATCATATAGTCCAGCTTTTATGACGTGCCTCTTAAGAAAAAAACGAGCAACGCCGATGCCTGTTTCGTCGCTTTGAATTTTGCAGTTCTTCTCGAATGCCGAACACGATCCCCAGAAAGAATCTCCATGAAAAACTTCTCTAATTTTGACTACTTCCCTACCTTCTTTCTCGCAGGCGTTGACACATTCTTCGAGGAGTTCTTTTTCTACAGTTTGATCCGAGTCTAGGAAGAGGATATATTTTCCTTTAGAATTGAGGGCGCCTATGTTTTGAGCTGGAGACTGTCCGCTTTTATTTACAATGATGCGTGAGCCAAATTCTTTAGCAATTTTCAAAGTGTTATCTGCACTTTGATTGTCAACAATGATGATTTCGTAGTCTTGGTGACTTTGGTTTCTTACGGATTCTAGACATTTTCTCAGCGTCTTAGCTGAATTATAGGTAGGGACTATAATTGACACGGTCCGGGACTTATCCCGTGGCTGGTTTGGGGTTTCCATTTAACTGTTTCCTCTTCTGAGCGAACAATCTGATGCTTCCGTAGACAGACAATCTATTTGTTCTCCCATTTCTTCCCGGAAAAATAAATTGGCCACATAACAGTTAAGCTTTTTGAGGATCTTCTTTCATTCCATGAAAATTTGGACCAATATGGTAAAAACCTTTAGGGGATAAACGCGCGTGCATCTTCGACAATCTCAAGTAAGAGAGTTGAGTTACGTCTTTTCTTAAGTTGAACCTGTTGGCAAAATATTTCTCAAGCAATCTGGTCTTAATCTCAGGAAAACCTGACACCATATACATCCCGCGCGCTTCTAAAAAAGGTGTATTCGACTAGACATTAAGATTCTTAGTGGCTCCCCAATCAATGAAAGCAGAGTGACTGCGAAAACAAGTTGAGGTACTAGCATTTGGTTACACCCTCATAAACCTTCTTCAACTCGTTGAAGTACTCCTCACAATCGACAAAATATCTTGAGACACTTTCAGTTTCAATTCTATTGTACTTCTTAAGCGCCTTCGATATAACCTCAACTATTTCTTCGGGTTTAACCGAACTTACACCTTTCGCTAAGCCTTTCTGAACTAAATCTGCAGTCGCACCATGATCAAGCGCTATCGTTGGAACTCCTATGGCTATTGCTTCATGTATTGCCCTGCCAAAGCTTTCAAAAGACGAAAGCGAAACAAAAACCCGTGCCCTAGCGTATTCAAACAAAAGCTGTTGTCGAGTCAAATCATGTTTCCATTCCACGTAATTCTCTATACCTGATTCATATGCTAGCTCAACCAAACGCCTTTTTTCTGGACCATCACCAACGATTACCAGTTTCAGGTCTTCGTCTTCCTTGCTCAGAAGAAGCGAAAACGCCAGCAAAAGTTTATCAATATTTTTATACTTTCGCAAGCCACCAACATAAAGGATCCTTTTCGAATGATCAGGACTCCACTCCACTGATTTGAGTTCATTAACATCGATGCTTTCGGGTACCAGTATAATACTTCTATTTCGTGAGAGATCTTCTTGAACGATTTTCTTCTCATGACGAGAATTAACAATGACGGCGTCTGCGCGTGGTAAAACTATGTGGGCCAATAGACATTTATAAAAAGTGAAAAACAAATTTCTAATCCAAGTCTGTGCAAAACGATGATAATGCGGCTGTATTATCATCTTTTGATTCGGTTTCTTCAACAAAGCCACAAATATCACTGGCAATGTGTGAATATTATGGATGTGGACAATGTCTGCATTATGATTTCTTATTGCCCTCAAAAATCCAAACGAAGGAAGGAAGAAAGGATCACCAATTATCGGTTTATGCCTCCTAACCAGAACGCCATTAATAAGTTCTTCACAAGGCAGCTTATCATTCAAATCTAAAGCATAGACCGAAACCGAATGAGTTTCCCTGACGAGACGTTCACTTAACTCTTTCACAACACTCTCTATACCACCAATATGCGGAAAATACCTAGGCGTTACATGAATAAATCTCAAAAAAGCACTCTCAAGTCGACCTAAATTTTGCACTGTCCACTCTGTAGAGGTATGGAACCTTTCCACGAGCGGCGTCAAAAACAGCTAAAACGCGGCAGACGAATTCAAGAAATAACATTGTAGTAATATAGGGTATTTTTCTCCAATATTTTGATGCCAATCTCAAGAATAAAGAACGGACATTACGCGTGCCCGTGGTCGGAACCACATATTTTAGTTGTTTCCTAATCAACAAATGTCCACAGTAGATCCTCTTTCGCTTAGCCATGTAGTCTCTAAGGTTCGTTGGATCTTTAGTGTATACAATTGCGTGAGGCGCATAAACAACATTGAAACCTTTATTCTGTGCACACCACGAGGCATATTCATCATCTGAAACAATAAAATACGGGAAGTGTTTTACAACATCTTTCCGAACAGCGAAGAAAGTTCCATTCACCTTAGGCGGTAGGTTTCTACGCGTTAGATGCAGGCACAACTTATGATGTAATTCCCGTTGAAACCTCGACATGAAAGAAAAGATATTATCTTCATAGCTGAGAGACATTACGTTTCCGCTTACCACCCCTATCCTTTTATCTTTAGAAAATGGCTCTACAATGTTGTTCATACAATGCTTATCAATTACAGTATCTGCGTCAATAAAGATTATGATGCCACCAGTAGCTTGCAGAATGATCTCTCCAAGCGCTGCCGTCTTTCCCATTCTTTCCTTCCCCCCTATTATCCGAACAATCAAAGAATTTCGCAAAGCACGTGCTGTCTTAACAACTTCATCAGTAGTACCGTCGGTGCTTCCACTAGAATTCACTATGATTTCCGTACCGTCCGTATCCACTTGGATGAGAAGGTTTTGAAGAAGAAATCCTATTCTTTCTCTCTCATTATAAGCAGGTATACCAATGGTTATCTTCACATCCTTATCATAGCCTTCTGGAACAGGCGTATGCAGCGGTTAAGCCTCCCTTAATTTTCTATTTTCAAGATTTACTTCCATAGACTTTAATAATTTAATTCAGAAATTAGTTTATCCAACTTTAGATTTGACGACGTAAGATAGAAAACATTGAAACTCGGCTCTGGTTAGCTTTGATTTTCCTCGCTTACGGTTCTCGAAAGTTATTGGGACCTCTCTTACCCGAAATCCTTGTAGCCAGGCTTGCTTGACGGTTTCAATTTGAATTTCGTAGGTTTGACTATGAAGATTAGGAAGAACAGTTTTAACGTAACGTTTTGAATAGCATCTTAGGCCGCTTGTGCAGTCGTGTATCCTCACTCCGGTGACTAACGAAGCGATGAGGTTGGCGACACGGCTTATCAGCCACCGCATACGATGCCACCCTACAATCTTGCCTCCTTCACAGTACCTGCTGCCGATGACGAGATCGTAGCCGCTTCCAGCGGTACGTATCAATTTAGGTATGTCTTGCGGATTGTGCGAGTAATCAGCGTCCATTGTGATTATGTAATCTGGTTGATTTTTGAGAGATAGAATGGATCGAAAAGCACTAATGATGGCTGTTCCTAATCCAAGTTTTTTAGGTCTTACAAATAAGATAATGTTATCATACTTTTCCTGAAGTTTTTTCACTATCTCAGCTGTTCCGTCAGGACTGGAATCATCAATGACGGTAATCAGGAGGTTAAGTTTCAATTCTTGAAGTTCTTGGATTAGGCTTTCAACGTTTTCAGCCTCGCAATAGGTTGGAAGCACAACAGCAACTTTGGGTTCACCCTGAAACTTTGTTTTCATAATTTGACCAACTCGGATTTCCTCAGCTGATTTCCTAGTGGCAAATGTCTTGCTCGAAGTTGTGGACTCTTCCAAACTTATTCCCATTCTTCTATTAATTTTCATCGGCTTCGGTTTATGCTCTTCATTTACAAAAATATACATTTATAACTATTGCGCAAAAATAGATTTGTGATCACGCATGTCGATTAGGAAGAAGTGTTTCTTAATGTATGCGTGAAGTCGCACGCTAACGAAAACACACCCTCCTTTATCTTGTTCACATCTGTTTCGCAGTAGCTTCTGCTTTTATATTTTTCAGTTTTATTCTATAATAGGCGAGGGGATGACGTATTCTTTTGCATATTTCGTCCGTGGTGGGGCAGATTCCGTGGGTGCGTAGCGTGTCGCATCTTGGAGGAATATACTTTGTTCTGGATCCTCTCCTTCCAGCTATGTGTTCAACTTGATAGCAGGTCATTCTTTCGTCGAAGTCGGAGACTGTGCGGAAAAAATTGATAACATTTTCCACGGTCATGCCTATGTTTATTAGAAAAGATGTTAGGGCGAAGCGGCCTATGTGGGAGATGGGGCGGCCAGACGCTATTTTGTCATATACTCCTTTTATGCACGGTGGAAAGGCGGCCATAATTACACTTTTAGGAATCTCTTCAAGTCGGATTTCTCCTCGTTTCTCTATGGCTAGTTGTTTCAACTGGTTTACGTGATCCATGATGTTCTGGGGTAATGATCCCACTTTTGCGTCGAGTTTTCCTTCAACGTACCTCCGTACTTCCTCTTCTAGGAGGCGGCTTACCTCACTTTTTGTCAGGTAAACCTCTCCATTTAACACAAGTCGATTGACAAGTTTCCATTTCTTGTCATGAAAACCTGTTGCGTTTTTTAAGAAATCTGTAAAATGGAGTGCAAAGTCATGGGGCGGAGCGTTGATGTTGCTTTCAACTGGTCTAACCTTCCAGTTGAAGTTGTTTGCGATTTTCATTACCTTCTCTTTTCTTTCATCTTTAAGCAGTTCAGAAATTCGTTTTGCTTCGGCTAGTGCGTACCTACTTTTGATGAGCGAGTCGGTTGTCGCGGCTACTATCATCACCGCTATTGGAAAGGAGGGTATTTCTATGTCGTCGTTAGGCGATTTTTGGCTTATGGTGCGAAAAAGAATGGCTTCTTCTACCCGACTTTCAGCTCTGTCCAACACAGATTTGTATTCGGGGCTCGCTAAGTCATCGATTTTTATGTCTAACTTTTTCACGTATTCAGCGGCCTCAGGGGTGAAAGGGTACTTGGCACAATCGCTTTTCGTAAGTACCTGCTTTCCCTCCAGTTTATCGTTGCTATTCCACTTCTATGCGGGGAGCTAGGTAAAATGTTAATTTTCCCTCTTTTTCCTGCTGGAAGTCCAGTTTGATGGGCATATCTGTTGAAAACTCTAGGGTGCCAATTTCTGACGTCGCGACCGCCGCTTTAACTATCTCAGAGAGGTAGCTTAAGCTAAAGGTGGCCTTAGAGGGTTCCTTCGCTTCCATGTCTAGAAGCACATCGCTTCCCTTCTTAAACTCAATTGTGGCTCCCATGATGTCTCCGGTGGCGTTCATAACTATTTTTTCGTTGTCCGCCTCGATTCGAACGTGATCGCTTACCAAAGAGGCGTCTTCGATGGCTTCGCGCAATCCTTCTGTTGTGGTCTTCGCTCTTATGTTAAAGGTCACTTTAGGAGTAGGAACCTCTTCCTCCATGGCTTCCAACGTGGGCATGTTGAAGGTACGTGCATACTTTCCTTTAATCGCTATCTTTAATCGTCCAGTTTTTTCATCCAGAGAAAGCTCGACAGATTCGTCTTTTCCAGTTCGTCTTAGCAACTTCAGCATTTCGCTTATGTTGATACACATTTTCATCGCTTCACTGCAACTATACTCATCGAATACCGTTTTAGGCCACTCAAAATCAACCATGGCAACCCGTGAGGGATCCATAGCGCGAAGCTTGATTCCGTCAGGAGTTAAGTCGAAGGTGGCTTCGTCGACAAGTATTGAAATTGCCCCCATCATGTCTTTCAAAATTTTTGCATCCGTCATTTTAGCCTTGAACAACGGCAAACCTCCTTTAACCTTTATGTTTAATCTATCCTTCATTTAAGTGTTGATTCACTAGATAAGTTAGAGGGAGATTTCTCCATTGAACAGAAAGTAGAATATAGAATTGTAGGAATGAAGAAAGGTCTCTCAGCTGTATTCCCGGAAAGTATAGTTGCATTTTGTGCATCTGAAAAATTGTGTTGAGGACTCGTCGCTTCCTCTGGTTTGCACTTGCCATACGTAAGCTAAGTTGTTTCCGCATTTGGGGCACTCTATCCTAACTGTGGGCAAGGTTCGCAGTTTTTGTTCTTCTTTTCCTATCACCGCTATAGATTCTTGAGAAGCGCGTTCTATGACCTTCGGGATAACCGCTGGTGCCTGCACTGTTCTTTTCTTATAGCCACACTTTGGACACATCAGTTGAAGAGTAACTTTCTTTCCCTTCTTTTTACGGGTTGAAACCAACCTCGTTCCACAATTCGGACAAAATTCCATATCACTCACCACATTTTCTGCGCCATTTCCCTTACACTCGGCTCTTTTAAATCTTTTCTTCTGATCGAGTTAATCCAGAAGCTATGATGTGTGCTACACGCAACGCTTCAGGAACATTACTTCGTGTGGATGTACGTTTCAGAATCTTTTCAGCGTCTTCCTGCGAAACTCCCGCAATTTGCATATAAACAGCTTCCTCGGTGTTTCGTGTCTGAACTTCGATTATTTTTCCAGCGCTTTCTATAGCTTGCCATCTCTTTTCGCATTCCGACAAATTTTCGAGGGCTTTCCTTATTTTCTCTAGGTCAGGTTTCTCTCGCATGACTGCTATGACGGGCAAGTTCACTATTTTGAAAAGTTTATTGATGTCCACCACATTGAAGCCGGCGAAGGTTATTCCGTTTAAAATCACGACTCGAAGTTCCTCGTAGTGGAGAGACTTTTTTATCATAGCCGCTATTTTTTCTGTTGCATCCATCCCGTCAATGGTTACTTCTGTTCGCATAACTCCGTCAAGCCAGTAACCGCCTCGATAAACAACCCCGACAACATCGACTGTGCCTTTGGTGTGGGGAACGAAGATTCCATCGTCGACACCCAACACTCTAATTTCGGGTTTTATGCAACGAAATCTTTTGCGGGTCAAGGTATTCCTCTTGAAACTCACCTTCATTTAGCTTTAAATCTTTTTCAGACGTTTATTACTAATTACAAATAACTAGACAAACTGCCAAAGGGAACATTATGTTTGCCTTCATATCACAATATAAAAACCTCCGCGAAGTTTTAATGGACCAAAAACTCGCCGCCTTGGGAGACGCTTACGTGAATTTTATTTATTCTGTGGCTTTGTCGAAGAGGAAAGGAGAACCCACGGGTGCTAAGGTTGACAGCCGTTTGCTCGCTGAGGCTCTTAAGAAAGCGGGATTAAGAAACCTTCTGCCCTCAAGGATTGACCGCCACAAACAGGCGGATGCCGCTGAAGCTTTGATTGTATACGCTTGGATGCGAGGTTCGATGACAATGGAAGAGGGAGTTAGCATTCTGGAACATGGCGAAGATATGGTTGAAGCCTTCTGCTCCCTCCTACTCACAGCAAAGAGAAAGCTTGACTTATGAAACTGGCATAGACGAAACAGCTAGATTCAATCTATTTCTGTTGCCAATCTTTTAGTGCTTTCTTGAAGACCTTTCTGAACTCCTTGTTTTGGCTCAGAATTTTTTTCGTTGCTTCTTTTACAGCGGCTTCCGGTTTTCGCTTTCCTTTTGTGTGAACATATACTGTTGCGCTGTCGACGAGCGGATGCGGCACGTTATATCCAGCCATTTCGATGGTGTCGTCCTCCAGAAGGGTCTTTTGTAACACGTTGCAAAGAGTGTGTCCTTCTCCTTCAACTTCGATTTTCAGTTCGTTGGATTTTCTTTTCAGAACCTTAATTTTCATTTCTTCCCCTCTTTTATGTTGTCCTCTTCTCCGTAATCTGGTGGTGCTTTTCGTCTTTCAATGTTTCCACATCTGGAGCATCGCATCCCTCGTTTTCCTAATCGCAATACATGCCCACATTTTGAGCAGAGGGCGTAGATAACTCCCAAATTTTTCTCTGCTGTCGATAAATAAAATGTTCTGTTTTTATCGCTGATGACCTTCGCCTTCATGATGTCACCTGTTTTGCATACGCTGAACATGGTATCGACGTAGTTTGGACTAACGTCAGAGATGTGTAAAATACCTGAGAAAAAGCCAGACAGCGATTTTTTCCCTATTTGCGATATACGTAAAACGGCTTTTTTGCTTTTCACGTCTAAAACCCGTCCGGAGACTATGCTTCCTATCTGCGGAACGCTGGCTACTTGAACAAGAGGGTACACTGAAACCTTTTTGTTTAGCATATCTAGAAGCGTACGTCCAGTGATTTTAGAGTGTATGGTTCCATGTTCTACGTAGGTTCCAGTTCCCGGCGTAAACTCTTCAATAACGCCTAAACGGTCCCCAGGTACAACGAAAAGCCCGCTTTTTCTTTCAGACTGGCTCATGAGCTCTTCCCTTCTATCCGATACAGATCAACTTGAACAATGCGCTTTCTTTTCGTGTGAAATTCAAACATCCTCGGAATATCCATTTTCATAGGAAACATGCCCGTAACTCTTCCCCCATGCCTCTCAATAAACCTTTTGATAAATTCTCTGTTGCTCTCTCCACCCTTGTGAAGCGAGTATATCCTGCGTCCCAACTCTAAAGATTTCTCTATGAATTTTCGATCCGCCCTTCTTCTCTGCACACCGAAAGGAGGATTCTGCAGAACCGTGTCAAAGGTTCCTCGCATAACGTCGATGTCTGCCACGATCCAACGGGTCTTTTCCTTCGCATCCATTGTTTCCGCATTTTTTCGCGCCAATTTCACCGCCACTTTGTCCACATCAACACCAAAGGTTTCTCTTGCTCCGAGAAGAGTAGCACCTATGGCAAGTCTCCCTGTGCCGCAACCTAAATCCACAACCGTCTTATCGGTGATATCGTTGTAAACGTATGTTGCTATGAAAAGTATTTCCGCAGCGACTCGTGAAGGTATTGTGTATTGTTCGAGGTAAGCTTTAGGCGTCGGGTGGGTTTCAATCTCTGAGATTGCCTTTTCTAGGTCTAGTTTTCGAACCAACCTTCTCTGCATAGTTGTTCCCAGTTCATCTCTCCCAGCATCACAAGCGTTTCGTTAAGGGACAGAATTGGCTTAAGAAAACTCGGTGTGTCGTCTAAGGAAATTCGGGGGCAAGCTGTGTTTACAAACGCGTCTATGTTTGGGAACTGCATGAGCGCGTTAGATGTGACTTCTCTGAGCGCAAGCAAGGTAGCCTTTCTGCCGTTTTTCTGCAGTTTCTCTTTAATTTTCATGACTTCCTTAATCCTCTTCTGTCCACTTTTCAAGCCTATTAAGACTCCGAAGTTCTCCGCCCCTTTTGCTTCAGAGATACTCGCCCACCGCTGTTTGAGTATCCTTTTAGCTTCATCGTGAATAGAATACGCCCTTTTTTCGTAGGGATCAGCAATTATTGTCGGCTTTGCCGTGGCTAACGCCACGCCTATGGCATGAAATCTGCCTCCTCCAACGAAAAGAAAAGCTTCAGCTTCCTTTGAAACTGATTTGGCATTGCTAAAATCGCAACCGATCACCTGTCCAGGATATTTAACTAGCCCAGCATCTCCTATTGCAACGGTTTTTTCGGCTTTGAGAAGTAGATTTTTTGCTTCTTTGAGTTTGTGGACATGTTGAACCGTTGTGACTAAACCGATGTTACTCCACGGCTCAAGTAGGGGTATCGCTTTCTTTACTGCCTCTTTAACGCTGATTTTCGCCTTTGCCTCCATGTAGATTGTTGGCACTCCTTCTTGTTTGATTTGGGGACTGTGCCCGTAATGGATTAGGAGATCCGCGCCTAAGCTTTCAGCGTCGGGTAGGGCTAGGTCGCAGGCGCCGTAACACGGATCAGCAGAAACTATTGCGAGGGCTCCAACGTCTTCAATGATTGTTGCGAGGCGAGGGCCCTCGGCTTTTAATCCTTCTGGAAGCTGTAATAAGACGATTTTGGCCTTCCGTTTGCTTATTTCTTTTTTCAGTCTTTTCTCTTCAAGGTCAAAGGACGTTGTTTTCATCTACATTTACCACTGCACCATGAAAAGGACGGTCACATAGGTTACTGGCGAAAACTTATCTGATCGATTTAATAAACTTATTTCAAGTTAACTAAAAATATGTGCGCGTAATAGTGAACTAGAAGGTGTAACGCTTGGTTTCAGTGAAAATAGATGACAAAAATTTAATCGTTGGTATTGAAGAAGATATCGCCGCTTATGGAAAATATACTGGAGGAAAAGGATCGAGTTTAGCTAAATTATTCAGTATATTGGGAAAAGATAATGTGCCTTATGCCATAATGGTTACCACAGAATTCGCCAAGATGTTGCTTAACGATGAGAACGTTGTAAAACTAGTTGGAGAATTAGATGAAACATTAGCTGAGAACAATGAGGAAGAAGCTAGGAAAATTGCCAGTGAAATAAGAATTTTCATCGAAAACATAGAGACTCAACCAAAACTCATCAGGGAATTAGAAAAAAGAATCGAGATGATGAAGAAGAGGGTTGGGAGGAATAGGGTTGCTGTCAGGAGTTCGGGTATTACTGAAGACATGGCTACTGCTGCTTTTGCCGGTCAGTTTGAGACTTACCTTAATGTTCCCTTAGACCCTTCTAGCGTGATTAAATACGTGTTAAAATGTATTGCTTCTGCTTTTGGTTGGAGAGTTGTTGATTATAGACAAGATTTACGTAGGAAAAAGATTTTAGATATGTCAGAATCTGAATTATTCAAAAAAGGACTAATATCTGTTGTCGTTCAAGTCATGGTTGATTCGGAAAAGGCCGGTGTAGCTTTCTCCATAGACCCTGATACTGGCAACCGTAACGTTGGAGTAGTTCAAGCAGTCTATGGCTTAGGAGAAATGATAGTACAAGGAAAGGAAACTGCTTCATGGACTCCCTTCGTTAAAGAACCTGAAGTTAAAGTACTTGGAACCATTCCACCTAAAGATCCTCAAAAAGAAATGTTAGTCTATGATCAAAAAACTAAAAAGAATCGTGAAGTTCCTACAGGTTTGCGTGATTCTAGAGTTCTTACGCTTGATGAAGCAAATCAAGTTGCTAGGCACACCACAACTATAGAAAAGAACTACAAAAAACCGATGGATATCGAGTATGCTGTTGAGAACGGTAAAGTTTACATAACGCAGGCGAGACCAGAGACTGTTCATGCCACGAGAACCGTTCTGACTCTTTTCAAACTCAAAGAAGAACCGAAAACAAATCCGATTTACGTCGGTATATCAGTTGGAACGAAGATTGCGTCAGGTCATGTTGTTAAAGCAAAAGATCATGAGGAAGCAAGGAAAGAAGTTGAGGCCTACAACAAGAAAGGCGTGAAACCAATGCTTGTTACCTCAATGACTACACCGGATTGGGAGATTGTCATGAGCCTTGAAAAAGTATCAGCGATAATTTGTGAAAGAGGAAACAGGACATCTCACGCTGCAATAGTTTCTAGAGAGAGGGGTATACCATGTGCTGTCGGTGTTATAGGTGTTCTCAACCTTAAAGACGGAGAAACGATCACTCTCGATTGTTCAGCTGGTGAAGCAAGGATATTCGAAGGTGAGATACCCTTTGAAGTTCAAGAAGTAGAGTTGAAGGAGATTCCAAAGACAACTACAAAGGTCATGGTGAACATTGGCAGCCCTGATGAGGCTTTACACGTGAGCCAATTACCTTCTCAAGGCAGTTCTCTCGTTCGTATCGAATTCATCGTTTCAAGTGCGGAGTTACATCCAGTTTTTGCTTTAAGGGCCGATCAGCTTGGTCCTGATAGATGGGCTGATGACATCAAGAAGAAATATCCATTCATCGAATCTTTAGCTGATGAATATGTTGAAAGGTTAAAGACGGGTGTAGCAATTATAGCTGGCGCATTCAAACCACGTAAGATTATAGTAAGATTTTCTGACTTCAAGACGAATGAGTACAACTCTTTACCTGGAGCTGTTTATTATGAGATTAAATGCAAGTGCGGTGAAAGCATATCCTTAAAACCACAAGAAAAGTGTCCTATCTGTGGGTTGAAGAAAATAGAGACTAAGAAGATAGAGTTAGAGTTCACTGAAAGCAATCCTATGCTTGGATTCAGGGGCGCATCTAGATATGTGGATGACTTTTTCCGTGACGCTTACGAATTGGAACTTAGAGCTTTTACAGAAGTACATAAGATGGGTTTAACTAACGCAATCCCGATGGTTCCGTTCGTTAGGACGACTATCGAGGCAGAAAGAGTAACTAAACAAATAAAAGATGCGTTCCAAAAAGCAGGATTAAAAACACCTGACATTATCTTCATGGCTGAAGTTCCGAGTATCTGTATTATTCCGAAAGAGTTCTCCAAGTATTGCGATGGTTTCAGTATTGGAAGCAACGATCTTACTCAGCTCACACTTGGAATAGATCGTGATAGTGAGAAAATCGCTTGGGAGTTTGATGAATCTAATCCTGCTGTAATGAAATCTATCGAGATGCTATGTGAAGGAGCGCACTCGATGAATCCAGCAAGAACCGTAGGCATATGCGGACAGGCGCCTAGTGACTTGGGAAGAGAGTTCATAAAATTCTTGGTAATGCATCTTGACTCGATCGGTGTTAATCCAGACAAAGTTGTTGAGACTCTGCTTTCGGCAAAGGAGATTGAGGATGAGTTGAGAAAAGTTATTGAGAAAAATAACAAGGATTACGCGAAGATAGCAAAGGAGTTAGGAATAACTGAGATTAACTCCAAGTACTTAATCAAGAAACTATCTGTTGCGTAAATTCAGAGTTAGTCTCCGATTTTCTCAATGATTATTCGACAGGGTATAGGTAATTTGGCTCCTCCCCGCTTAAGGGCTTCCTTTGCAACTTCGAGGCTTTCCTCATTCACGTTAACCATTATGACCGCTTGGTCTGATTTCACTCGTGCCGCGGTTCCTATGGGTTTGCCGAAGGCTTTTCTCATTCCGTCTTGAAGTCGATCTGCGTGCGCTCCAAAAATCATTTTGTTTTCGCGTAGTACGACATGGGGATAGGGTAAAATTTGTAAAAGGTAACTGTTTGCCAATTTTTCTGAAAGCAATCTATTCGTTGCCACACGCGCTGCTTCCAAGGCGTTGTGTCGAATTTGGGCTTCCTTCCGGGTGACCAAAAGAGCTTGATATTCAAAGCTGCCCGTGGGGTCTCCCATGGTGAATTTTGTTATTTTTGGCGAGGGAGAGCCTCGCATATACTTCTTTCTTGTGTAGGATTGACCCTTTGCCTTTCGATAGTTGCGTGCCCTCATGATTTATCCCTCACCCGCTTCCAACCATGATATTTAAGCCTTTGCTAATAAACCATTCCTTACGGAAAAAATTGATTTGGACTCCGTACCATCAAAATAAAGTTTCTCGTAATTTCTACGGTGTTTCATTTTTGAACCATATTTTGGCTAGTTCATCAAAGTTTGGAAAAACCTTCTTCAGGAGTGGAAGGTACATTTTTTTCTCGTCTTCGGTCACATACTGGAATTGATATTGTCCCATGTAGGGGGACGGTTCGCCTTCTCTGGTTAAGAACTCGATGTGCATGAAGGGGTCTCCCCTCTTAATCGTTATCGGTTGCCTATCGTTGCTTAAATTAACGAGTTCCAAGGCCAGTCTTCCAATGAAGCCGCTGTGAACCTTCGCAGCGTTAAGGAAGGATAACCCTCTTCTTCCATACTTGCTCTTCGCTGTGAGGTGGGCCACGTAGTTCGGCGGCGTGAACACAACTTCATAGGAAATGAGGTTTTTATGTTCCAAATAATGCAACGTGGTTTCTTCTTTCACGGTTAGGACGTAACTGTCACCGTCTAGGAGGTTGTAGTCGAAGGGATAAACTATCTTATACTTTTCGATAAGTTCCATCAGCTTGTCTTTGCCGAGAATACACATCTATTCATTCACCTTACCTTAGCACTACTACGCCTTTACATTTATACTTCTTTTGGATAAGCTATACCACGGCTTTCGAACGATTTCGTTGGTTAAAATTCCAAAGTCTTCAGGCGCTAGTCCTCGCACCCGGTTATCATGAAAGGGTAAAGAATCCGCCAGTCCTACAGCGTTTCCTCTTTTTACTCCCCGCTTATGTAGGAAGGGAATTATGGCGTTTCTCACCTTTTTGTTTCGTTGAGTGAAAAGTGTTCGCACAAGTTCTAGAAACGTTTCTTCATCTTCTACTTGGAAGGGAGGTTCCCTCAGCTTCAAACGCACGACCATGGAATCTACGTCTGGCGGCGGGTAAAACATTTCTCTAGGCACGTAGTCCAGAAGCTCTGCTTCAGCTCGGTAATAGGTGGTGACGGTTAGCCTTCCATAATCTTTGGTGCCCACGGAAGCCGCTAGTCTCTCAGCAAATTCCTTCTGGAAAGTTAAAACTGCGCATTCAAATTTCCTTTCTAGAAGCCAGAACAGAAGTGGAGATGAAATTGAGTAGGGAGGGGTAGAAACAACCTTGTTAAAGGAGGGAACAGAAACCTTGAGTATGTCTCCCTCTATTAAGTCCACGTTCTGCAAGTCGTGAAGCTGTTCTCTCAATATTTTTATCAGTTTAGGATCAACCTCAACCGCAATAACCCTTTTACATTCACGAGAAAGAAGTTGAGTTAAGAAACCAAGCCCAGCTCCTACCTCTAATACAACGTCATCCTCGGTTACAGACGCATATGATGTCATTTTCTGCAACAGATCAGCGTTCACCACAAAATTTTGTCCCAAGCGTTTTTTGGGCAAAAACCTGTAAAAGCGAAGGAGGCGCTTTGCCCTTTGAAGAAAACTCATATTTCTACCACTAGGGTGCTCTTGTAAACAGTCTGTATTTGCTTTCGCCAGCTAATTCCTCCAGAATCCTTTTCGCGATGAGTTTGGCGGGGTTAGGCATGTTGGCGCGTTGCTGTAAATCGTCGAAGTTTTGGAAGGGTCTTCTCTCTCTTTCATCAAGAATCTGCCACATGTATTTTTTCCCAATGCCCGGAATTAATTCCAACGCATGCATTCTAGGCGTTATCGCTTGGGCTGTGTTGAAGAAGTTTACGAACCAGCTTTCTCGATTAGACACCATTTTCTCCACCACCGCGGGAAGTTCCATCTTGGCGTTGGTTGTTAATTCATCATAGCTTATTCGGCCAATGATGTAGGTTATTTTTTCACGGGCGTCTTTCCCAACGTAAACTTTGTCAGATGTTTTGAGGACAATGCCTTCCTTCGCGATTGCTTCAAGAAGGGTGAAGTATTCTTGTCCAACAACTTGAACCAGCGCGCCTGCTCGGTACCCCGGCCGGGCTCCAGGCCTTCCATGGAGAAGATAGTCGAGAACGTAAGCGTGCTTTTCGTATCGTTTTTCCATTCTCTCCCCGCCCGAGCTGATAATAAGTAATTTAGAAGAAGCCCTTATTCCTTTTTTCTGTACTCATCCAAAAAAGCCAGTATTCTCTCCAGCTTGGAAGTCTCCATTATTCTGCGGCCACCGGCCAAAAAAACTCTAATTTCTTGGATGCTTTCCGGCATGCAGTTTATTATTTGGACAGCTTCTTCTTTATCCAATTCAAACTGCTCTACGAGTTTATTTACCAGGGTTTCTGCTATGTCAGGATCAATTTTAGATAACTTTGCCGCGTAATCCAGCGACCTTCTCTGGAATTGATCTAGTCGTTCTTCACCTATGGCTTCTAGGGTTTCTTTTACCTGCGGAATCGTGATGGAACGTTCCTTTAAGGCTTTTCTTGCCATTTTTATTCCTCTGCGTGGGGTACTATATGTTCTGGGCGAACAATTATCTCTTTAACAGCTTTTCCCTGAGTGACGTTCACTACATAACTTCTGCCTCTCTTATTAACTATAACGCCGATTCTTCCATGATACCTTCGATGAGGCATGCCTTTATGAACGCTGGGATCTATTTTGACCACAACTTTCTCTCCGGTTTCATACTCGTAAAGTATTTTGCTAAGTCCGGTTTTTCCTCGCTCTCGAGGTTTTCTCTTTAAAAGGGAACGAGTTTTTCTGCGAAATCCTTTCGCCTTTCTTCCCATTTTCAAGATTCCCTCATAACGACGTTTAAAACGTCCAGCTCGAGAGGTTTAGCCTCAGCGTTGACAATCTTGGCTACGCAGGGATCTGTTCGTCCTTCATCTCCGGTTATTAACTCTTTGATATATAGTCCCCCTTGGCAACGTATTCTCATTTCTGCACGGTTCGGTGTCAAGCTCTTTATTTTCGTCTTATATATGTACTTTTCCCGAACGAGGTCGGCTCTTCTATGCAAAACGCGTAGGGGCGTTTGTTGACGAACAACAGCATTTGTGAAGGTTTTCTCTACAGCCTCTAACTCTTCATTCGAAACGTTTCTGTTAAATTCAACGATTGCCTTGTAAACTTTATCGGATGCCTCTGTCTTCTTCAATTTCCTAACGGCGTCCTTGCTAACGAAACGAAGGTTCAGAACCTTGACTTTATCTTGCGCTTGTTTATTGATGGCTCGCGTGAGACCCCGTAAATCTATGAATCGTCTCTTAGGTTTTTTAACTTCCACAATGAAGGGTCTCCCCCGTCCCAGCATGCGAGCATCTACGTCTTCTCTTCCAGCAGCGTGGAATGAGATATCCTCTCCGCCAGTTTTTTCTAACGTGGGCCCTGCAATGATTTCTTCAATGGACTCTGGATACATCTTTCCAGTCCAGTTACATCTTGGGCATCCCTTTCCTCTACATTTTCTGCAAACCCATTTTGACTGGGGTATCCCGCGAATCAGTTTCCTGTATCTTCCTTCGATGTAGAGTGGATTCGCTTGTAGGGTGACCTGTCCAGTGAAGGGACTGAGGAGGACCACAACATCCGGCTTTTTGTATTCAGCCGCTTTCTTTGTGATTTCGGAGATTTCTTTTCCGATGTCGCGACTAAACTCGTTCCGCATGCTTTCTCCGTGTCTCACCTCAAACTCAGCCTTAAACTCGTCTTCCCTCTCCTCCACTTCGGTTGGCAATTCTACGCCAACGAGGAACGTGGTATACTCGTAAGCCTTCAGTTTCTCCAAGGCGCCGTCTACCAGCTCGCCTAGGTGTTTAAATTGCCCCTGACAGAGGTGACATTCCCGCTTTTTTCCCGTCCTCTTTCTCATTTTCTTCAGTATTTCAGCGGCCATGTCGAAAGATCCATTTGTTACTATGGCTTTGAGGAGTGAGAACCCGGCTTTCTTGTCTGATAACGCTAGCTGATGTCCTCTCATGGTTAGGAGAAGTTTGAGGGCTTCGCCTCGTGTGTGATTGTCCAGTCCGTAGCCTAGAAGGGCGAACTGCCTCCCTAAGCAGTGGTTGCAAAGGGGGCGTTTTTCAAGCATTTTTTGCGCCTTCTCAAGCATCTTCATAAAAGATTTCCTCTTTCCTTACCATGCGTTTCGCAGTGTTCGACTTTTCGATTTACTTGTTTAGGTTAGTGGAAGTCCCTTTTTTCCAAAAAAGGGAAGCCTCTTTTTCCTTCTCAAGCTCTTCATCATCTTTCTCAACATGTTGTATCGTTCCAGTAACTCCTTCACTTCCTTTTCTCTGGTGCCTGATCCGCGGGCGACCCTTCGAATTCTGGATGCTGAGAGAATCTTGGGTTTCTCTCTTTCTTCCGGTGTCATGGACTGAATGATTACTCGCCATTTCTTGAGGGTGTCCTCAGCCGTCTCCATCATTTCTTCAGGTATGTTATAGGTCATTCCGGGAATCATTTTTAGGATGTGTCTTAGGGGTCCCATGCTTTTCATGGATTCGAACTGTTCGTACATGTCTGTGAGGGTGAATCTTCCACTTAGAAAGGCTCGCATTTTTCTTTCAGGCACCTTCACTTCTGCTTCGCGCACTTTATCAATGAGGCTTTGGAGGTCCCCCATGCCTAGCAGTCTGCCGACAAATCTGGATGGAACGAAGGGTTCTATGTCACCGATTTTTTCGCCTGTGCTGATGAATCTTATAGGCGCTCCGATGGCCGCGACTGCTGAGAGGGCTCCTCCTCCCCTTGCAGAGCCGTCAAGTTTTGCCACTAAAATGGATCCTATGGGCGTGGCTTCGTGAAATGCTTTGGCTTGCACAGCGGCTTGTTGGCCGATGGTTCCATCGATGACTAAAATCACTTCGTCAGGTTTTATGGCTTTTTCCAGCTTCTTCATTTCCTCAATTAAACTCTTCTCTTCTTTATGTCGGCCCGCGGTGTCGATGATGACAACGTTATGACCGCTAAATTGCTTCAGTCCCTTCAAGGCGATTTTTGCAGTTTTCTTTTCTTTTGGATCTCCGTATACGGGAACGTTTGCTCGTTTTGCCAGTTGTTGCAGTTGAGCGTAGGCTCCAGGTCTATAGGTGTCTGTGCAAACCAGGGCTGTTTTTAACCCTCTTTTTTGGAAGTATTTCGCCAATTTCGCGGAGGCAGTAGTTTTGCCTGAGCCTTGGATTCCCACGAGCATAAGGATCTTTCTTTTTCCGGGTTCTATCTTTAATGGAGCAGGTTTTTCGCCTAGAAACCGTGTTAACTCTTCGTAAACCACTTTTGTTACGTGTTCTCTTCTGGGAATTCCCGGCGGAACCTTCTCTTTTAACGCCCTATTCTCTATTCTTTTGGAGATTTCGAGAACCAGCTTTACGTTGACATCTGCTTGGAGCATGGCTCTTTGGATGTCGCGAGCTAGTTCTTTAACGGTTTTTTCATCAATAACTGGAGCTTTGAAAACCTTCCTTAGTGCTTCGTATAGTGAAGAGCCGAGACGTTCCAGAGCCATAATTTTTCTCCAACTTAAAACTAGATTCGCCCTTTAATAGATTTTAGTTTGTTACCATAACTCTTTTTTCTTAGTTAACGAAATTTAGATAGAGGAATGATCTTTGTCAGAATTGGTTAAGATTGTGGAGAAGAAGCCTATACCTTCTGGGGCTACGATGCTTTATGGGCTTCCTGATGTAGGTCTCGTGGGTCTCATAGCAACTTCCTACCTAATATCTGAACTTAATTTAGAAGAAATAGCTTACATGGACTCAGACCTTCTTCCTCCAGTTGTCGTCTTACACGAAGGGCTCCCCCACGCTCCTCTGCGAATCTACGGAAACAAAAACTTTATCGCAGTGATCTCTGAGCTGGCGATTCCTGCACCAGCCCTTCACACCGTCATGCGGACACTTGTCGACTGGGGACAAACAAAAAAAGTTAAAATGATGGTGTCAATGGGCGGAATCCCCATAGAAAACAGACAGGTCATCACGGAACCCCAGGTTTATGGCGCCGCTTCCACCAAGGAGCTTCTTGATGTGCTAAGCAAAAAGGGACTAAGCATACTGAAGGAAGGCTACATGGTTGGTCCCCAAGCTCTTACCATGCGATACTGCGCCGAGAAGAAAATTTCAGCCATAGGTCTGTTAGCTCAATCTTTCTATAACTATCCCGACCCGGAGGCAGCAGCCACGGTGCTAAAGGAACTCTCAAAAATCACCGAAATTAAGATAGATGTTTCCAAGCTTCTTGAGAAGGGAGAGGAAATTCGATTGAAGGCAAGGGACATAATGAAGCGAACTCAACAGGAAATGAACAAAATGAAAAAGTCGCAGGAGTACGACCTCCCGCTATACGTTTAGGAGGAAGCTTTGATGTATGAAAGACGGAGAAAACGGTCAATTTTTGACCTAATGAGCGAATACATGGAAGAATTCGAGGCCCTAGCAGACGAACTAATGGAGTCCTTCGCTGAACGCCCCAGCTGGAACATAGAATCTTGCTGCCTTGAACCTCTCTGCAATGTTTTCGTCACACCCAAAGAAGTTGTAATCACCGCCGATCTTCCCAACACCGAACACGAAACATTAAAGGTTGAAGCATTAAGCGAAGATCTTATCGAGATCACGGCGAAAATGAAAAGAAAGATGCGATTCGACGATTTCGGCATAACCCATCGAGAGGGAGAGTTCTCATCCCTTCGTTGCCAACCCCGCATACCAGTACCCGTCGACACCAAACGGATGAAAATCTCCTTCAAACATGGCATTCTAGAGATACGTTTCCCGAGAAAACGAGGCTACGAAATCAAAGTTGAATAACCGTGAAGCCTCAGCCCTCATAAAGGGTCTTCATAAATCCGACGGCTCTTCTTGCATCATCGGCTTCACAAAAACTTCCTTCAACTTCCTAATGAATCTTTCCGAGACTTTCCAGTGCTGAGGCAACTATCAAGGGGAAGGCTATGGTCACGTCGCAGATGACCGTCACAGCTTTTCCCTCAGGCTTTACCTTTCCCCAACTGATCGCCTCTTCCAAGGTGGCTCCGCTCAGGCCTCCAGGCTCTGGCCTATCCATGGTGATTTGAATTGCGCAGTCGACACCTTCTCGAAAAGTGTTGGCGAATAGGGCGAAATGTTTGGGCCAGCCTCCCCCTAGAATAATGATGCCTACTTTTTTTGCTTCATAAACCTTGTCCATCAGCTTGTTCACGTCGAGAAGCGGGTTTATTCCCATTTTTTTGTCTTGCCCAAACACCCAGAGGTGGAAACCAGCTATGGAATCTATGAAGCCTGGACTTATGATGGGAACTCCTTTCTTTGCCGCTGTAGCGAGGATAGACTCTGGATCTTGAATTTGTTTACCTACCTCAAACAGAAGCTCGGCTATGGATATATGCTGCCTCTTCTTTTCCGGTATGTTCTCTAGTATTTTGTACATCCATTTTTCTAGGCTCCTGAACGCTTTTTGCTCGATGTAAATGTCGCCTATTCTCCCAATGTCTTTAGCCCTAAGCTTCTTGTCTTCAGCAAGGAAGGTGCCTACTAAATGTTTGTAGCCAAGGGCTTCCACCATATCATGCACCATGTTAGCCCCTGTGGTAACAACAACTTTCACGTATTCTTGATCAATTAAATCGCTGACGATTCGTCTCAGTCCGCCTGGAACCATCGGTCCGGCTATGGTTAGGAACACCGTGTAGTCTGGGTCACTAAACATTTCAGCCGTCAGTTCGGCTGCCCTACCAATTTTTCCAGCGCCAAGCACACCGCATTCTTGCATCTCAGAGACCAATTCGCCTACGGTTAATCCCCGCCTCAGCTGCATCTGTTTTACACGCTTCAATTCTTCACCCCGTAATTACAGACCACTTTAGCGATTCAAGAATGCGGATCAACGTTTTAAAAGGTAGTTGTAGAAACTGGAAATTTCGACCAGAAGGAAGCTAACCTTTCGTTCGCATTATTTCTGTTCTGCCCAAAATTCGCCAGTACTCAACCTCGACGCCGGAAGCGAGTTTAGATCTTATTTCCTCTTCGGGTAAGGGCGCCTCAAATATTTCGTATGTTTCTAGGTCCATCACCTGAACAGCCGCTGGTAACAACGCTATGACTTGACCACCTTTTTTCTCGATGATAGGCACTTCCACTTGGGCATCCACCGGCTTCACGAAGCTTCTTTTCGCCCCGTCAAAAACGCCTATGGCAACAATTCGAGCCTTTGCAGAGCCGTGTTTCCCTGGCTTTGATTTGGTGTAGCTCATGATGCGGCATGGTTCACCGTCGATGATTACGTAACTGCCAACTCTTAGAGATCCGAGTTCCATAGGTTTGCTCATTCCTTCTCTCCTCTCCAAACAGCAGTCTTTACACAATTCATAATTAATAAGTTATCGCTAAAATATGACCAATGCTTACAAAAGATTCTGGTTACTGTAAAATAGTCAGTTTTCCATTCCTCTTATATCGAGCTTAAGCAGTAAATGTACCTGTTGGAGGAATAAAGAACTGTTTAACGCTGTGGGTATAGTTGCGCGTGTCGACCGGAAAAAGGCAATGAACTTCGCAAACAAACTGATAGCTCACTTAGAAGAAAAGGGACTTTCTGTGTTTCTTGAGCCAAAATTGGCAAAACACTCCGAAAAGCTGGACGCTGCTTTGCCGCTTGAAAAAATGAAGACGGACTTGATTATCACCATAGGAGGCGACGGGACCATCTTGAAGACGTGCCTCCTGATCCCTAAGCCTGAACCTCCCATCCTCGCCATCAACATGGGTGTGCGCGGTTTTCTGGCGGAAGTGACACCGAAGGAGGGATTAGACGCCGTTGACAGATGCCTAGAAGGAAGATTCACCCTTGAACGT
>Ga0209636_10000451_pt1 | contig 39787 bp, 42 predicted proteins | sample DeeMarSWOR152_54_FD_187464 | JGI IMG/M metagenome (GOLD analysis project Ga0209636, IMG submission 187464) | Marine sediment microbial communities from White Oak River estuary, North Carolina - WOR-1-52-54 (SPAdes) (version 2) | ecosystem: Environmental > Aquatic > Marine > Intertidal zone >... | reverse complement strand
GCTTATACAGGTAGTTGATTGGTGGGATTGGCAAACAGGACTTAAATACAAGGCAGCTTCACATTATGAAGCACCACCAGATTGGCAAGACAATGTGACCCAAAGAGAAAAGGGCAGATTCTCTAGAGAAGACGAAGAACCAGAAAACGTAAAGTTTTAACCACTAACGGTACCGCTAAAATTTAACGATGCCATTCGATGGCATAAATTAATGACTAATGGTTGGACGACACAGGAATACGGCTGTGCTAAGTCTTAGACTTGTGAATCTGAATGTTGCCACCTGTAAGATTACCCGAGTAAAACAGTATAGGAGGGTCGTCAATCTGAATCCATGCTTGGTCTCTGGCAGACACCACTGGTTCACCTAAATCCATATAACCTGCATATAGATCATGCTCACCTTCACCGTTAATGGAACAAGTACCCATAAATGCTGCTCCAGTCTCTGGATCTGGTACTTCCATATTTATTGAGAAGGTGCCCTTAATTCTAATCTTATTGCTGTGGTCGATTAATTGAAACGAGCCCTTGGCGAAATCATCGTCAGATGGTTGGGCATTAAAGCCAAAGGTGATTATATTACCAGTTGTGGAGTCATAAAATAGACCACCACCTGTTGTCTTTTCGCTTGGGTATAACTCTATACATCCAAATGTCACAATAACCAATGCAAGTATCAATAATAATGTAAACGTCCATCTCATAAGTTTAAAACCCTTCATGTTTCTCTACCCCCTTTAATTTAAATAGTGTAACTCACAGAAACGTACGCTTATCTTAAGATTACCTCACGACTACTGTCAAGATAACTTATGTTGCATTTACTTAACAAAATGCTAAGACCTTTCATCAATTGAAAAGGTTAAATTCTCCGAAGAAGACGAAGAACCAGAAGAACTAGAGTTATAACCGTAACGGTACCGCTAGTGGCACCGTTAAAATTCAACGGTGCCGTTAACGGTACCAGAAGAGAAGAGAAAAGAAGCGAAGTGAAGCGAAGCTATAAGAAGCGAAGCGAAACGAAGCGATATTGAAAATAAGTGATTCATACATAATTCACGGGTGAGCCTTTAGAGGGCTCACCCTGACATCCTGCCTGAAGTTGGTACATCTAACCTGTAGCTATCTGAGTTTTTTCTTATCAGGGTGGGAGTGGGGGTGAGGCCTATTTGGTTCACCCGTCGTAAAAATGTTGCGCCTGCTTACTTTGCAAAGAAACTTGCCGCTATGAACAGTCCCACGAAGGAACCGAACAAAGCCCCTACCCAAGGGCTTGCAGTAATTCCTCAAGTGCTTCCTGAACACTTGCCTAAATACCCAATTACTCCACCAAGCACAGCTCCAATGACAGCACCAATGATGTAACTGATTCCCATAATACCCTCTATTTCTCTATACTAAAGTTCTCTTCAAGTTTAATTGTATACGAAGGATAAGCCACACACTCGCCTTCAATATGCTAATTTGACTACGCTTTACCTATTGTAGCTCCTACTTTATCTTTAGCCTGTAAGAGCTTCAAGTCTCTGGTGAAACCACAATTAATACATTCCAAAAACCAACCGTGCTGATCTTTTGCTATGTTTAGTTTCCAGTTACATTTGGGGCAACGTCGATAAGTTATCATTTTATGACACCTCACAAACGGAATAAATTCATTCAACACAACTATATTAGCAATATATTATTTCTTTGTATGTGAGTTAAGTCTCTGATCGAAATTTAAAGTGGGATGGGGCAAAGGGGTTCGGGATTAATCAATAGCCAAACTGTCTCGCAATTTTTCAAATAATTTGGGATTTTAGGCCATTTTATATCATTATACTGAACGTAAATAGCCATTTTTTGCGAGGAAAATAGGTAGAAAATGGCTGTTTTTATTATATTTTTGAGGATAATATGATAGTTTTTTAAAGCGTAAAACTAGAGGAAAAACTGGGCGTGTGGGATGTGGTTATAATAGTACGAATCTGAGAACCACTATTTCTTACTTAAAATTTGTATGGTTTCAACAATGGCCTTACCAAAAGATTGAGCTCTGTTCATAGCCTGTTGGTTATTTTTTACTTCTCCTGGTTTATCCGCGTAGGCAATAACACCACCACCCCACTCTTTGGCAAGTTCTTCATCAGTTCTTGGTCCAATTGATCTGGCAGGAATCATTCTATGAAGACTAAAAAAATCACTCAATTCGCTAAAAGCGTTGCTTGCACCTGCTTGACGAGCAACAACTACTGCACCAGCTACTTTGTTTCTCAATCGTCTTCCCTTTCTGAAGACGAAAGTACGGTCAATGATTGCTTTTGCTTGGGCAGTAACGCTCCAAAAATAGACTGGTGAACCAAATATAATCCCGTCCGATTGCAAGAGCTTAGTGTAAATAACCTGCATATCATCTTCTATCTTGCACTCGCCTGTAATATCGCATGATTCACAACCATCACAGGGTGTAATATTCATATCGGTAACCTTTATCATCTCGGTTTCAGCTCCCATGCTGCGAGCACTCTCCAGAGCTTCCTTGACTAAAATTTCAGTGTTACCGCGATTTCTTGGGCTACAGACAATACCAAGTACCTTCACTTGGAAATACCTCCTTAGTGACAAAATGAAAATCGTACCAAATGATTCCGTTAGACTATTGTCAAAGAGTATATTACCTTTTAAGTTACGTTAAATCAATTCGTGTCACATGTATAAACTGGAGTGCCATATTTTTTGCTTTTATGAAGTCCAAAATACAATGCACTTATCTTCTTTGTCATCTTACCTGGCGTCCCATTACCAATCTTCCTATCACTTATTTGAATAACTGGGATGATTCCACCCGAACTGCTGGAGAAAAAGACTTCGTCAGCAGTATAGAGATCATATGGTGTCAATCTTATATCAAATGCAGGGATTGCTTGTTCTTGTGCAATCTCAAAGATAGTTTCCCTTGTTATACCTTGCAGAACCCCGTCTGCAGAAGGAGTATGAAGTTTAGAATCTTTGACCATCCATACATTAGCAGCGTTATTTTCAGTTATGTAACCATGAATATCAAGAACAATAGGTGCCTGTGCTTCAGCTGCCTGTGCTTCAGCATCTGCAAAATCATAAGGAAGACGGTTTATATGTTTTAATTGAGGGGGGATACATTGTGGGGGAATAGCCCTGACGGAAGGAATAAAAGCCTTGATTCCTTTTTCTTGAGCTTCTCTGCCACCGAACCAAAGATAAGGGACTGCAATAACAAGATAAGTTGTCGTCGCAGGTACTCCAAAATATCCGCTACCAGTAAGAACTCCGTAAGATACGTATATCCATGTGGTTGCATCCTGCAAGCCGTTTCTTTTAACTGTTTCAATAAGATATTCCTTTGCTTTGTCTTGGGTAAAAGGTGGTGTTATCTTTGCTGCCAGCATTGAATTCCATAACCTCTCAATATGTTTGTCCAGCTTGAAAACATAACCACTTAAAACAGGGGCAGAGTCATAAACTACCCAGCCTCTTCGCCATCCAAAGTCAAAGGGATCTATTCTTGCTTTGCTTCTGGGAATATATTCACCATTTGCACAGACAATTAATTCTTCTTCTGCCATCTTTTTTTACCCCGTTTGCATATATGATTCGGTCACAATTATATCATGGATAAACCATCATATAATGTTGTGTATTATTATGCTGAAATGGGATGTATTATACTGATGACAAAGGATTAAGAAATAGTTTAGTTAGCCTCGGAAGTTGCTGAGTTTCACGTGTGGTCTGAGCGTTAAATCCATATGAGAGGAACTCGGTGAATTCAGACCTTCGTATCATGCGTTTATTCGTGATTATATAGAACCCGCTCCATGGCCTAACTGACCACCATCAATATAAATAGTTTCCCCGTTAATATAGTTAGAAGCATCTGAAGCAAGGTATAATGCCAGCAACGCAATTTCTCGTGGCTCAGCTACTCGGCCTTCTGGTATTCCGTCAAGAATCGCCTTTTTGAATAATGGATCTCTTAGTTTCCCTTCCATCATTCTAGTTTTCGTAGCCCCTGGGCCAATAGCATTTACACAAATATTGAACGGAGCCCACTCCGAAGCCAAGCAACGAGTAAATGCATTGACCCCTGCCTTACTGACACAATATACAGAATGGTAGGTGCTACCCAGTTCAGCACTATTGGAACTGATATTTATGACCTTTCCTTTCTTCTGCTTTAACATGTAGGGGCCAACTGCTTGTGCGAAAAGAAAAATACTGGTTAAGTTGGCATCCATAACTTCATGCCACCATTCTAGAGTTATTGGTTTATCCCATTCATCTCCAGCAAGTTCCCATCCAGGAAATTTAATTCCTTGCACAAAAACAGCGGGCCTCATGCCACTACTGATACCAGCGCTATTTACTAGGATATCAATCTTACCAAATTTGGAAACAGTCTGTTCTACCACATTTTTCACTTGCTCTTCATTGGTTACATCCGCAGGTATAGTCAAGGCAATGTGTCCCAATTTAGAAATCTCTTTCGCAGTTTCTTCTATCTGCTCTTTGGTGCGAGCGACGACAGTAACATTAGCTCCAGCTTCAGCCAAAACCAAGGCAATAGCCTTTCCAATGCCCCGTCCAGCTCCCGTAACAATAGCCACCTTATCTTCAATGCCATATTCTTCAAGAACCATGATACAATGCCTCTCTTTTCCTTATATTTAAGATTTCGGAATTCCTATCCATCTTGGTGTCCTATTCATATATTCACGATAGGTGTCGCCGTACTTCTCAAGGCATTGGCGTTCTTCAGGAATCGCTATAATAAAATGCAGCACTGAATATATAATCGTAAATAGCATAAAGACCCATGAGGCTGAGGCTACACCAATACCGATGAGCATTATCATTTGAAAGACGTAAAAAGGGTGCCTTGAATATCGATAAATACCGCGTATAATCGGCTTGTTTTCCATCGGATTTGTAATCCAGCTTGCAACGACTAATGTGTAGCCAATCAATCCCACCATGGCAACAGGCAAACCCACATATAACCATATTGTTCCCAAGCGAAAAGGAAGGAATACGGAGTATATGAGGGCGAGAAGCCAGAGTATTGTGATATAAGGATAGAGCCGTTTTTCGATATCACTGTGTGGGCTTTCAATTTCTCTCACTATGCTTCTGCGAACAAGCCACAGCAGCGGTATAGGTAGAAAATGATAAAGCATGAAAATCCAGGCATTCCATATACCTATCTCGAAAGCTGGCACAAGCGACACAGTATACCTCTTAATTCACGGTAATAGAAGGCTTATCGAATTATAGTCCTATTTGGTGTGATGTCAATAGATAGCAAGATGTGGTTAATTAGGTGTAACTTATACAACTTGATATATAATTTATACCTCGAAAATGTATAACTTTCTCTTGGTGGGAGAGGGTTAAATCCTAATTCTGGGACATTCCTAGAATCAGGGCTTCGTACTGGTACTTTGCGGGAAATTGAATAGAAATTTATTCGTACTAGCTACGAATATCAGGCACAATATCACCGTTGCTTGTGATTTCTAGATTTGAGAAGAAAGATATTCTGGATTGTGCGTGTACGGGGAGGGTTTAACCTTTTGAAGCTAAAGGGAACAATGGTCTGATAGTCCCGAATATTAAAAGAAATTAGTGTTTTATACGAAGAAAAAAAAGAACAGGCCATACTAATAGCACGCTAAATGTCATCCAAAATGTCGGGTGTCTAACATAGTCTGGCTGGTTATTTCTGGGCTGTCTATAATCAGATAATATGAATAGTCCCCCAATAAACAAATATATTGTAACACCGATTATTTCCCATATCACAATCATATTCGGAACTTTATGCCTGTATCTGACATCTGTTGATATTCAAAGCACACCCTTGTAGAACTTCAGGCTATCTTGAAAAGTCACTGAGCGAGTGTATCTTTGCACCATCTCTAATTATTTTTGTCCTGACCACATGCTCAATCAGCGCGCCATTTTCTATAATTTGCTTTATCCTTTGCAGCCTTTCGGCAATGGTGGAAATCCGTTCGCTATATAGCTCATTAAGGAAAGAACTTCGATAATCAAATTCATTTGAAAACCAAACAATTTGCTTCAAAACGTGTATGTCAGAATAGACCTCCGTCAGTTGTTCTCGCAGATTAACGGGCAATCTATGAGCCGAGTATCTGTGTGCATCCCATACATCACTTTGTAGAGATAATAGATGGTCTCCTGAAAACTCAGTGACTATTTTTAGGTTATGTTCAATCTCAGCAAGTAACTCAGGTATAGGGAATTTCGCTGGTTCATGGAGTTCTGGAGGCGACGTGGGGGTTTTAATAAACCGTCGATCCAAATGGTTGTGAATGAATACTTTCAGTTTATTGCTAAATAACACGTAAAAAGTGTCAAAAAAGGTGATTCGACGCTTAAAGACAAAACGCATAATCAGATAACCAGCAGAGATACCTGCTAATATTCCTGTTAATATAGTAGCGACAAGAATCAATGTAGTTTGCCACCAGCCTAAATCTGCTATGAGAAGCATAATTTCTTGCCACAATCCCATATCACACCCTCAATCCGATATGCTATTTTTAAGGTGTTTTGCATCAAGCAATATGCATTATATTCCTATGTGGTTAGATGTCAATACTTTACTTAGCCTCGAAAATACTTTACTTTTACTTGTTGGGACGAGGTCTAATCTCGATTCTGGGACGTTCTCAAAATTAGGCCTTCGTATTGGTGGCTTGAGGCTAATTGAATAAAAATTTACTCGTGATAGTTATGTATATCTAGCCGAATCTAATTATTGACTGTGATATTAGCTTTTGGAAGAAAAAAATTTCTAGATTGTGTGCGTGTGGGTGGAGGGTTTAACTTAATTGATCTCGTTTTTTAAGCATGATTTCTGCATAATACTATTAGCAATTAATGGTTTCCCATCTGATCCACAATCAATCTTCACATGCCCGCTCGATTATATATTCCACTCACTGTTGAATATGATCACCGAGATATGTAATGTAGAATATATCTTCTGATTTATATACCCCAACTGCGCCAAAGTCTAGGTAGGTCCAAAGAAAATGTTTTTCATATTCATCACGATTTTGCCATGCTAGATGAGTAGCTTCAGCTATTTCATCTGCTGAATTATATCCTGTAGCCCAATAGACTTCTCGCCACCGTCTCTCATATTCGGGGTATAGAAGACCCTTGTTTGTTGCCAGATATATGCTATTCTCTTTTGCCCGCTTATGAAGGCCCTCTCTCCACGGAAGTATATCTAGTCCCTTATCAATTCTGTCCTTGTTTATTAATTCAAATAATGCCTGTTCTACATCTTCTTCAGCGATTTCTACCACTTTCTCTACGGCAGCCTCGTACCGTTTGCTTAAATCTTCATACTCAGCACTCAATTTTTGATACTTAGCATCCAGCGTCTCATATTCAGTCTGTATTGTGTCATATTTGATATTTAATTCATCATATTCCGCACTTAGCTCTTCATGCCTAGTTTGCATAGTATCAAATTCGCTCTCCAAGGTAGCATTCCTATCGGTCAACTCCTCATACTGGGCTTGTAGTGACTCAGCTTCGGCTAATTTGCCTTGAAGTGAAGCAAGTTGGTTCTGGGCTGCACGCATTTCATTGCTCACTCTGTCATACTCTTGCTGCGGAATTCCCGAAGTACAAGATGTAGAGCTCAATATCATAACAACAAAAAACACTGATATTATTCCAGTTCTATTCATTTTCAATCCCCCCTTATGACACGAATTATAGCACCGAGTACAGCTACGTCAATACGGCAATGCACATAGTAAGCGATTTTATAGGGGACAATAAGGCTATTAATGGTAATGTACTTGTGGAGCAATATGGAGGTTATATTAATCCTTGTTGGAACATTTTAAACACGTTTTATAACCTTCTACGGCAGCTTTCGGTGACGACTAAAATAAGAACAGGCCTGGCTCCAGCTATCAGGCCTATTCTCCAAGGAGGTAAATATGAGTAAAGAATGCTCTTACCATAATGCTAAATCGCTTGGAAGATATCGTCAATGGGAAAATAGTAAGACGTACCACAAATATGTTTCACTTTCTCCTGAAAAGTTACCAGCTCAACGTGTTGGGAATGGGTTAAATCAATGGAGTCGAGACCTTGTTTTCTAGGGCCTTCGTATACAGCAAACCCAATAAATTAGTGGCTAGCTAGAAGAACCATCAACACCATTTATCTTACGGTAAAGCTCCAGAGCATTATCAAAATCAAAAGTCTTAGAATACCTCTCCACCATAGTGATATTCTCCCAACCACCAAGAGCCTGGACTACGCGAGTGGATAGACCAGCCCTAACATTATGAACACAGAAACCTCTTCGAAAACTATGAGGATTACAGTGTAGTCCCGTCTCCTTGCCTAGCCTCTGTAACATTCCTTGAATGCCTCTGGAAGTAATCTCGAAACTATCATTTTTACTGAACCATTGTTTAACTACACCGTTCCCAGCAAGGCACTTCCTAAATTTATTGCCTTTACCTAATACAATCACTGTACCATCATCCCAGTTGAAATCGCTTGCTTTGACATTCGCACATTCACTTAATCTCATTCCTGAATACCACAGGAGGCTAATTATAGCTTTATCTCGTTCACAATGACATTGATTGAGCAATATATCTAGCTGCTCTCTGCTAATAGCGGGCAATAACTTTTTCTGTGTCTTGGGTCGGTAGACACCTTTAATTGGATTACTGGGGATATAGCTATTCTGATAAAGCCAACCAGATAAAGTCCGAAGACACGAATAGAACTTGAGTTTACCGTTATGACACGATAACCCATTCAGGTATTTAGTTATCCCCTCAGTGGTCAAAGGATACCCAATAAAGCATGTGAGTGTATAGTGATAACTTTCAACGCTCTTTTGACTAATACCTTGAGCACGGGACTCAAGAAAACGGTCAAACAGTTCTTTTGTGAACTTTTGTGAACTAATTGAGGCTGGATAGGCTATTTGGCCTGGTGGAGCTGAGGGGACTCGAACCCCTGACTTCCTCCTTGCAAAGGAGGCGCTCTCCCGACTGAGCTACAGCCCCAAATTGACGTAACCATTATACCACATCTGAAGCTCATTTTGGCCTTCCCTCTCTAGATTCCTATTCCTGTGACGTTCTTGTCAGCTATAGGTAATATTGTTATACTGAACTCGTTACCGGTTCAGGAGACCTGTCATGACATTTGAGACCATTATCGGGCTGGAAGTACACGCGCAGCTGTTGACCAAGAGCAAGATGTACTGCGGCTGCAGTGCTGATTACGCTGCCGCCCCGCCAAACACCCATGTTTGTCCGGTATGCTTGGGCATGCCCGGCGTCCTGCCGGTTATCAACAGACAGGCAGTGGAATACACCATCATGACGGCGCTGGCGCTGAACTGTACCATTTCCGAGTATACCAAATTCGACCGCAAGAACTACCCGTATCCGGACCTGATGAAGGGTTACCAGATTTCCCAGTATGATGCCCCCATCGGCAAGGGCGGCTGGCTTGGCATCGAAGTTGATGGCCAGAAGAAGAAAATCGGCATCACCCGGGTTCATCTGGAGGAAGACGTGGCCAAGCTGCAGCACCGGACAGCGCCCGACGGGGAGGTATATAGCCTGGTGGACGTGAACCGCTCCGGCGTGCCGCTGATGGAGATTGTAGGCGAGCCGGACCTGCGTTCGCCAGAGGAAGCCCGCCAGTACCTGATCAAGTTGCGCAGCATCCTGCAATACCTCGGTGTATCAACGGGAAACATGGAGGAGGGGAGCTTCCGCTGCGACGCCAATATCAGCATCCGTCCTGAAGGCAGTTCGAACTCTGGGCCCAAGGTTGAGGTCAAGAACATGAACAGCTTCCGAGCGGTTTATCAGGCGATGGACTACGAGGCCAAACGGCAGAGGAAAGCTTTCCGCGAGGGGAAGAAGTTAACCCAGGAGACACGAGGCTGGGCGGAAGAAAAGGGCAAGACAGTGGCGCAGCGCAGCAAGGAGTACGCCCATGATTACCGCTACTTCCCCGAGCCCGACCTCCCCCCGTTGATGCTCAGCCGGGAGTGGGTGGAGGAAATAAAGACCAGATTACCCGAATTACCGGAAGACAGGCGGGAGCGGTTTATGAAGGAGTATGGCCTGCCATTATATGACGCCAGCCTTTTAACTAGCTCTAAGTTGACGGCTGAATATTTTGAAGCTTGCATGCAGAGACCCCCTCAAAGTTTAGAACCAGAGAAGCATGCAAAGCAGGTAGCTAATTGGATAATAGGTGAATTCAGTCACTGGCTTGCTGTTACTAACGCTAAAATAGAAACAATCGAAGATTTGGAGAGAAAAATTAAACCCGTCGCATTATTCGACCTAGTTCAATTGACATCTCAAGGTGTCATTACTGGCGTTAGTGCTAAAGCTGTATTTGAAGAAATGTTTAGAACTGGCAAAAACGCTACCGATATTATTCAAGAGCGTGGCTTGAGCCAGATAAGCGATGCCGGGGAGCTTGAAGCCGCCACTACTAAAGTGATAAACTCAAATACGCAGGCAGTATCCGATTACAGAGCGGGCAAGGAGGCAGCGCTGAAATTCTTGGTCGGGCAGGTGATGCGGGCGACGAAGGGTCGTGCCAATCCGGCCCTTGCCGGAAAGCTGTTGCAGAAAAAACTCAAGGAAAGCTGAAGCAGGTAGAGAGGAAGAGGAAACATGCAGACCTACTTGAATATTGCCCAGATAGTGCTGGCGGTAGCCTTGATACTGATTATCCTCTTACAGGTTCGAGGCGGCGGGCTGGGGGGCATCTTCGGTCAGCCTGACACGGTATACCGGACGAAGCGCGGCCTGGAAAAAACGATGTTCCAGCTCACCATCGCCCTGGCCGTCCTCTTTATCGTTATCGCCATCGTTACGCTACGGCTAACCTGAGCACCATTTTGGCGGAACCAGGAGACACATGAATGCCATCATTACCCTGACCACTGATTTCGGCATAGATGACGCTTACGTAGCGGCGATGAAGGGGGTAATCCTCGACATCAATCCCGGCGCAACAATAGTCGACATATGCCATACCATATCGCCGCAGAACATATCCCAGGCCGCTTTCGTTCTGAGCACGGCCTACCAGTTCTTCCCCGAGCGCGCCATTCACATGATTGTGGTTGACCCCGGCGTGGGTACAGAGCGGAGGGCGATTATACTGCGTACACCTCAATTCGACTTTGTTGCCCCGGACAATGGCGTTCTGAGCTATATAATAGAACCGTTTCTAAAAGAATGGCCACCCCTTGGTCAAGCACAAGCTACGCTTACCCCCGAACTGGAGGCGGTATCGATCATAAGGTCAGAGTTCTGGCGCTCGCCGGTGAGCCCCACCTTCCACGGTCGCGATATCTTTGCCCCGGTTGCCGCCCGGCTTTCGCTCGGCTTCTCGCCTCAAAAATTCGGCGAGGTTATAAAATCCATTACCGTGATGCCAGAACATCATCCGCATCGGGAATCGGGGGATACAATAGCAGGGCGTATCGTGCATATTGACCATTTCGGCAACCTGATTACCAATTTCAAAGGTGAAGACCTGCCTGAAGAGCCATTCGCCATTGAGATAGGCAGGAGCTCCATTTCGGAGCTGAGCCGTACTTATGAAGATGGCGAGGAGCTAGTGGCCCTCATCGGGAGCAGCGGTTATCTTGAAATTGCGGTGAAGGGAGGCAGTGCCAGCGATTTTTTGGGAGCTGCAGTGGGTGATGAAGTCAAGATTAGGACTGGCAAACGGTAAATCGGGCGATTTTAAGGCTGGAAGCTATTGACAAATCCTGGCAGGTTTGCTACTCTGCTTCACAGAGTCCATTAAAGGAGGTCCCACCAATGCCCCAGGCTTATTGCATGAAATGTAGAAAGAAAGTAGAGATCAAGAACGCGAAATCAATAACGCTCAAGAACAAGCGTCCAGCCATCCAGGGTGAATGCCCCAGCTGCGGTACCAAGGTATTCCGCATCGGCAAGGCATAAACTTGTAGCGCTCTTTAGCATGGTCTCTCAAGCTGTCCTGGTTACGGATATGGAAATCAGGCAGCCACCGAAAAAAGAAAATAGCAATTCTTAATATTGCCAGTTCTTGGTGATATGATGGAGGCATTGTTGTGGCAATGCCTTCTTTATTCAGTGACATCGGTCTTTAGAGTTCTGCAATCACCCCTGGGAGATGAAGGTGTGAAACTGAAACTATGGTTTCTGGAAACAAGGCCTCAGTTTCTGACCCTTTCCTTGGTGCTGGCATTTCTTGGCGCCAGCATTGCCTGGTACGACGGATATTTTAATATCGGCTATGCGCTGCTGGCTGGCTTCGGCCTGCTGCTCACCCATATCAGCGTCAACACCCTGAATGACTATTTCGATTATCGGAGCGGTGTGGACCTAGCCACAAAACGGACGCCCTTCAGCGGCGGCAGCGGTATACTTCCCGCCGCGCTGCTCACGCCGAAACAGGTCTTCTGGCTCGGTATGTCCTCTTTCCTGATTGCGGTGGGCGTCGGTGTCTTTTTCCTTCTGACGAGGGGATGGCTGCTGCTTCCCCTGCTGCTGGTGGCCGCTGTCTGTATCCTCTTCTATACGCCGGTGATTCTCAAAATGCCCTGGCCGGAATGGACCGCTGGCCTGGGGCTGGGGACTTTACCAATTCTGGGGCTTTACTTCGTGCAGGCCGCGCAATATACCTGGCACGCAGCCATCGCTGCCATCCCCTCCGGGATACTGGTGCATAACCTTCTCCTGCTCAACGAGTTCCCCGATACGGAAGCTGACGGGCGGGCCGGACGAAGGACTCTGCCCATCATTATGGGCGGCTCACGGGCCAGCTTCGTTTACTCCGCTTTCGCCATCGCCGTATATCTGTGGATAATCGGCTGGGTCATCGCCGGACAGATGCCCGCTTTTGCTCTCATCTCACTGCTGACCCTGCCCTTTGCCATAAAAGCGATAAATGGTTCCCGAAAGTATCAGGACATGGCGAAGCTGGTTCCCGCGCTGGCCAGCAATGTGCTGGTCGTCCTCATCACCCAACTCCTCCTTGGCCTCGGCTATATCCTGGCCAGGGTTATCTAGGCAACCCAGGAAACGTTATGAGCCGACCTCTGCAGCGCATGTTCACCGAGGTACCGCACCACTATGACCTGATAAATTCGGTCATCACCTGGGGCCTTGACCGTCGGTGGCGAAAAAGGGCGGCGGAGGAGTGCCTTAAGTATAAACCGCAAAAGGTGCTCGACCTCTGCTGCGGCACCGGCGACCTGGCCATAACCCTGTGCCGTATCGGGGGAAGCGGAGTCAATGTGGTCGGCATAGATTACAGCCCACCCATGCTGGAGCGCGCGCGGCAAAAGGCATCATCACTGGCTGAGAGCGGTTGTGCTTCCTTCATACACGGCGATGCCGCCTGTCTCCCCTTCCCCGACGCATTCTTCGACAGCGTCGGTATCTCTTTTGCCTTCCGCAACCTGACCTATAAAAACCCCCTGGCCGTAAAGCACCTGACCGAAGTCCGGCGCGTCCTCACCGCCGGCGGCAGGTACGTAATTGTGGAGACCAGCCAGCCGGAATCAGGGCTTATCCGGGGAATATTCCACCACTACCTGCGCTGGTTTGTCCGCCACGCTGGTTTCCTGCTCTCCGGGAACAAGGGGGCCTATAACTATCTGGCGGAATCGGCGGCTAATTTCTATAACGCAGAGGAGATAAAAGACATGCTGCTGAAGGCTGGTTTTCAGGAGGTATGGCACCTTCCTCTCTTTTTTGGTGCTGCCGGCATCCATATTGCGGTGAAATAAATGGTCAGGTCTGCTCTTCGATATATAGTTCTCTCAGGTTATTGAGAGAGGTGAAAAAATCCCGCATCATAACGCTTACCGGATACATGCCCTTTCTGGTTACCCGGATTTTATCTTTGCCTGCCACCAAGCCAAAGAGCTTTAAACAGAGCATCTCCGGGGCCAGTGTTTTCTGGATGCTGGTGCCAAATCTCTGCGTGAATTTGCCGCTGTCCAGTTCCATGCCGAAGAGTTTGGTGAGCAGATAATACCTCTGATTTTCTTTCTCCGTGAGTTTTCGCCAGCCGACGATGGGCAGTGTGTCCCGGCTTAAAGACTCACCATACTTTTCTAGCGAAAACGTATTCACGTAGAAATTGCCCCCCACGATGCTGACCGAGCCGGCACCGATGCCAATGTAGTCGTCGAAATCAATTATGTATTCATCAATCATCCTCTCTCCTCTGGAGAAGCACCAGACGGTGGAGGCCTGACAGCCGCCAGTGCAGAGTTCGTTCAGAATAACATCGTAAAACTGCCTCTCCCGCGATAAGTCCACGCGGTTGAATCGTCTCTCCAGGGCGCTTTTCTTGTGCGGGGAGGCCATGAGGGGGTAGAAGGTCGCCTGATCGATGTGCAATGCTTTGAAAGTCTGCACATCTTTCTCAAACTGCTCAATGGTCTGGCCCGGGAAATTGAAGACGAAGTCCACGTTCACGGTATCGAACTCTCCCTCCGCCATCAGCACCCGCTGCTTCATTTCTTCGCTCGGGCCGAAAGGTCTGCCCATGGCTTTGACGATGCCATCATCGAAGCTCTGCACACCTATGGAGAGACGGTTGATGCCGGCCTTCTTGAGTCGGGCGACGTTTGCCCGGTTGATTTCGCGAGGTGTTGTCTCAAGTGAAATGCGCTTGACGCTGAAGCTGGCTCTGAGGTGGTCGATAAAGCTTTCCAGCTCGTCCATGAGTATGGTCGGCGTACCGCCGCCAAAGTAGAAGTCAGAGAAGGTGAAGCCCTTCTCGATATAGAGGTCAAGCTCCCGTTTCAGATGACGGAAATACTGCCTCGCCTTGTCCTCCTGGAAAAGGTAACGGTTGAAGCAGCAGAACGGACACAGGGTGCGGCAGAACGGGATATGGATATAGAGTGATATTTCCCCGATTTCCTTGGCACCGGTAAATACGGCATCATCGATGCCTTTACGCAGCTTCAGGAACTTGCGCCCTTCGCGTCTGGTAACCCAGCCAACAATATCCGCCAGCATTTTGTAATAATCCCAAATGGGGAAAAGTGCTTATTCAGCAGGTTTCTCGTGATAAGAGCGCTACTGCACCACCACGCCCGTGCCGTAGGCCAGAATCTCGGCGGCATTCTGCATCACCATAGACGTGGTGAACCTCATGCTTACAATGGCGTTGGCGCCCTGCTTCTCAGCATCTTCAACCAGCCTCTGGATAGCCTGCTCCCTGGCCTCGGCCATCATCTTGGTGTACTCAGTTATCTCGCCGCCGGCCATGCCTCGAAAAGCAGCCATGATATCTCTGCCCAGATGGCGCGCCCGGATGGTGCTGCCCCGTACCAGGCCGATGGTCCTGGTTATCCTTTTGCCTTCAATCTGCGCTGAGGTGGTGATTATCATCGCTCAACCTCCTTGAAATCCTCTGTTTTCGCCTTTTTAATTCGGTCTTTGATAGCCACGCCAATGAGAATCAGTATGCCGGCACCGATGGCTCCAACCGCTATCCTGACGACTAGCGGGATCTCACTGTTGGCAAAAAAGGCCTGACTGGCCCAGCCAATCAAGGCGAGCATCCCCAGTCCCATCAAAACAAGGGCTACATTCTGCCACATAATTTACCTCCCGACAAATATTAAGGTTTTTTATTTTGCCGGGCTACGGCGCGCCAGTCTTATGGTCCCGGTTAAAATATCCATCCTCGGCACAGATTGCATATAGTCTTTATAATCATCACCGAACTTTTCAATAAGACGTTTGTCTTCTTGCCTGGCACCCAGATAGACCAGGATTGCCCCCGGAGTGCCAAGAACCACAAACAACCAGTGCTGATACAGAAGAGGAGTGGCAAAAAATATCGCTAAAATGCCGCCGAGGTATTGAGGGTGCCTGACCACGGCATAAATGCCGGTATCAACCAGGCGGGTGGTATGGACAAATGCTTTTCCTTTGGCAACGCCACCGCGGCGCGGGAAAAAGATTACTGGTGCCATCACCAGTACCATACCAAACACCCAGATTATCCACCCAAGGTAAAAAAATGGTTTAATGAGGTCTGGATTGGATTCTATCACATTTAACAAAACAAGCGGGTTAAGCGGAAAACAGAGAACCATCAAGATATATGCAATCCAATCAAGGAAGCCGTATTTACTTAACTTTTTCATTTTCAGTAATAAAGCACCCCGTCACCGTTTCCGCTTCCAGCGCGGCCCAGCAGAAGTATCCGTCACGATAATGCCAGAATCTGCCAGTTTGTCACGAACCATGTCGGCCTCTGCCCACTTTTTCTCTTTCCTCTTTTTCTCGCGCAAGTTAATCAGGTCTTTAATGATGTCGTCTCCGGCGTCGGTTGCCACTACCGGCATGGGGAGGCCTAATGTCTGGTAGACGATGGCACTGTTCTGCGCCAGCGCTTCAATGTCCAGAGGTGCTTCTTCTCGCTCTTTAAAGGTCAACCCCAGCACCCCGCCCAGCTCAACCAGTGCCTCTCTCGCTTCTCCAGCTTCAAGACCCTCACTTTCAAAACGGTTGATATCCCGCGCCAGGTCAAAAAGCGCCGCCACCGCTTGGGCGGTGTTGAAGTCGTCATCCATGGCCCTAATAAATCTTTTTCGATATTGCTCAGTATCTATTTTTTTGTCTGTCTTTTCTCCACCTGCCGGATTATTCGCCGTCTGCCGCAACCTCCCCGCCCCCCGCTCCGCCGCCTCCAGTATCTCCTCGGAATAGGTCAGTGGACTCCTGTAATGTGAGCTGAGCACGAAGATGCGGATAGCATCGGGGCTGTACTTGTCAACGGCTTCTTTTATAGTAATGAGATTGCCCAGCGACTTGCTCATCTTCTCCTCGCCCATCTGCACCATGCCGTTGTGCAGCCAGTAGCGGACGAACGGCTTGATGCCGGTAAAGCTTTCCGACTGGGCGATTTCGTTCTCGTGGTGGGGAAATATCAGGTCCTGCCCGCCGCCATGTATATCCAGCGTATTCCCCAGGTATTTCAGGGACATGGCGCTGCACTCTATGTGCCATCCCGGCCTCCCCTTTCCCCACGGGCTGCCCCACGCCGGCTCTCTGGGCTTGGACGCCTTCCAGAGGACAAAGTCCATCGGGTCTTCCTTCTCCTCGCCGGCCTCAATGCGCATTCCCGCCTTCATCGAGTTCAGGCTGCGGTGGGAAAGCTTTCCGTAGTCGGGCACATTCCGCACCCGGAAATAGACGCTGCCCTGAGCCTCGTAAGCAAACCCACGGTCAATCAGCCCCTGCACGATTTCTATGATTTTGGGAATCTCATCGGTAGCGTAGGGAGTGACGTCCGGTTCAGCTATGCCGAGCGCCTGCATATCCTCGAAGTACCTATGGGTGAATTTCTCGGCCAGCTCCCGCGGCGGGATGCCGAGTTTATTTGCCCGGTCGATAATCTTATCGTCGATGTCGGTCACGTTCTGCACGTACTTTACCCGGTAGCCCCGATATCTCAGGTAACGCCGGATGACGTCGAAGATGATATAGCTCATGGCATGCCCCAGATGGGCGTCATCGTAGGGCGTAACCCCGCAGACATACATCTTCACTTCATCGCTCTGGGGCTTGAATTCCTCTTTTTTGCCGGATAGCGTATTGAAAACCTTCATTCCTTCTCCTTAATCGCAGCTACGGCCAACGCGGCAATCCCTTCGCCTCTGCCCGTAAAGCCGAGTCCATCTGACGTTGAAGCCTTAACACTGACTTGGTCCATTTTAATATCTAGCGTCCGGCACAGCTTCTCACGCATATCATCGACGTGCCCGGCGAGCTTTGGTCTCTCGGCGATGATGGTGGCATCGACGTTGTTCACCAGCCAGCCATCTTTATCCAGCATGTCCTTCACCTTGACCAGCAAGGTCAGGCTGGAGATATCTTTGTACTGCGGATCATTGGGCGGGAAATGGTGGCCGATATCTCCCAGCGCCGCCGCCCCCAGCAGCGCATCCATAACGGCGTGCGTCAGGACATCGGCATCGCTCCAGCCGCTGAGGCCCAGTTCAAAAGTTATCCCAACCCCCCCCAGCACCAGCCTGCGTCCCGCAGCAAGCGCGTGCACGTCATAGCCAATACCGACTCGTAAGTTACCTTTCATGCTGTTGCCAGAGAGTCTCCGCCAGTGCCAGGTCAGCCGGGGTGGTTACCTTGATGTTGTCATAGGCGCCCATAAATATTTTAACCTTATGTCCCAGCCGCTCTACCAGTGATGAACTATCGGTTACGTCTTCATCTACGTCTTGATAGGCCTGAGTAATAATTTCGATGCTGAATACTTGTGGAGTCTGTATTGCCCATAGATTTCGACGTGGCGGCGTCTCACGCACGGTTCCGTCTTCGTTCGAGACCTTAATAGTGTCTGTTACCGGTACGGCGGCCACAGCGGCACCGGTCTCCCTAGCTGCCTCCAGACCTCGCTCAATCAGCTCCACGGTAACCAGCGGACGAGCCCCATCGTGAATAACGGCCCATTCGCAGCCAGCCAGGCGCTTCAGGCCCTCGGCCACCGAGTCCTGGCGCCGCCTGCCGCCGAGGCAGACGTCGCTAACCTTGGACCAGTCAGGACCAGAGACCAGATGCCGGCACATTGTCTCTCTTTCCCCGCTCACCACCACCACAATCTGGTTAATCCTGGAGCACCGCTGAAAAGGTTCGGTGGTGCGGAGCAACAGCGGCTGCCCCCCTAGCAGGGCGAACATTTTATCCACATCGCCCATGCGCTCGCTTTTTCCCGCCGCCACTATTACGGCCCCGACTTTCCCCTTTTTTTCTGCCGCCATGGTCAATTTGAGTTTAGCATATTGGCGCTTGATTTTGAATAATGCTACAATGTCCCCTGTAGGAGTATATAAATGGCAATTGATAAGTACGCCACCAGAAGGTATGACATACAGGGCGAGGAAGCCATTGACGTGGCAGTGCTGGAGGCTATCCCCTTCCAGTACCCGGAATCGACCACGGAAGTCCAGTACGAGACCGATGAATTTACCTTTGTCTGTCCTTGGACGGGGCTGCCGGACTTCGCCCGGCTGGTGATTCGCTACGTCCCGGAAAGCCGGCTCGTCGAGCTGAAATCTTTGAAGTACTACCTCACCTCGTATCGCAACGTCGGCATATTGCAGGAACACGCCGTCAATAAAGTCCTGCAGGACTTGGTACAGCTTTTGCGCCCCAGCTCCATGGTGGTCGAGGCGGAGTACAGAGAAAGAGGCGGGCTGAAGACAAAGGCGACTGCCCGCTACAATAGCACCACAGGCAAGGAGGCCAGAGATGAAAGTAAGCAAGCTCCAAGATAAGCCAGCCCAGGAAGGGCACGGCGGGGCGGTAATGCGCGAGATTATCACCGCCAAAGACGGAGCACCCAACTTCGCTATGCGTATCATTGATGTCAAGCCGGGCGCCACCACGCCGTCGCACTCGCACGACTGGGAACATGAGGTTTTCATCCTCTCCGGCCGTGGCATCGTCAAGGGGGAGAAAGGGGAACAGGAAGTAGCCAAGGACAGCGTCATCTACATTCCCCCCAACGAGCACCACTGCTTTGAGACCATTGGCGATGAGCCGCTCCGGTTTGTCTGAGCTATCCCCAATCCCCGCTAAGTTTTAGCGGCTCGGATTAATTCCCGGCGAGAAGGCGTTTCAAGGCGCTACGCGCCTTGCAGTGTCTATTCCGGTATTCCACATTTGTTCCGCAACGCAATTGCTCAGTTACGCATTTACTTGATTGCGCAATAGAGTATTGACGCATATACGCAATTGCGTTATAATATAATCGATTATGCCGGTTATCTGCATCGCCAACCAGAAAGGCGGCGTGGGCAAAACGACCACGGTGGCAGCGCTCGCCGAAGGCCTGAGCGAACAGGGGAAACGCGTTCTGCTTATCGATTGGGACCCGCAGGCATGCCTTACCGTAACCATGGGGCTCAATCCGGATAATGCAAAACTTACCGGTTATAATGTTCTTGCCGCTGTCATAAGGGAGAGGGCACGTCCAGCAATCAGGGACATAGTTTGCCCGACCGGCGACCCAAATATCTCTATTGTCCCCTCCAATATAGAACTGGCACAGGCACAGCTTGACCTGGTTGATACGGTCAACCGGGAAACTGTGTTGCGCCGGATGCTGCGAGGCGTGCGACAATCTTATGACTTCCTCCTGATAGATTGCCTGCCCAGCCTGGGCCTGCTGACCATCAATGCCCTGACCGCCGCCGACGAAGTTATTGTTCCGCTGCAGGCCGACTTCCTGGCTATGAAGGGACTGGTGCGTCTGCTTACGACGATTATCCGGGTTAAGGAAAGGCTCAATCCGTCACTGAATATCTCTGGCATCCTGTTTACTATGACCAGCTCCCGCACCCTGCACAGCAAAGAGGTAATGGAGATTACCCGCCGCGCATTTGGCGACCGGATAAGGATCTTCGATGCCACCATCCCCACCAGCGTCCGCTTCAAGGAAGCTCCAGCGGCGGGGAAGTCAATACTGACCTACGCTCCAAAATCGGAAGGGGCCAGTGCCTATCGCTTACTGACAGAAGAGGTGATGAGAAATGAAACGGGCTAGCATTACCGAAGAACTTGCCTACGGAAACGCCCTGGAACGTTTGACCGGTGCCGATAAAAGAGTGGCTGCCCAAAGAAGGCGGCAGCCCGAAACGCGTCCAAGGCGACAGCCCCCAGCACCGCCCAGCACCACCATGATAAAGTTGTCCGTATTTCTCAACCGGGAGGAGGACAGCTATCTGGAAAGCCTGTCATCCACCGCCAAGTTCAGCGGCGGGAAGAAAATAAGCAAGACCAGATTGATTGAAGCCATGGTGCGAGCTTTCCGCCATAGCAATCTGGATGTCCAGGGCGTCAGGACCGGCGAAGAGTTATACAAAAGAGTAATTGCGCAATTGCGCAAATGAGTTGGTAGCGTCTACATGCGTCGGAATTCAGAAAATTAATTAGGGACACTTAACTTCAGACTGGAATATCCCTCAGCGTGACCAGAATCGAAAATAAGGCCTCTATACCTGTATATTAATGGTTCTCATTGGATTTATTTTTCTTTGCTTTCGTCAGGGCTTCATTTATGGCTTCCCGCACCGTTCCCACCGGAATAAGCTCAACGCCTTTTGGCGGGCGGGTGGTCTCGGAGCCGACTTTTGGTATCAGGCAGCGACTGAAGCCCAGCCTGGCGGCCTCAGCGATGCGCCGTTCCAGCTGGGAGGCGGCGCGCAGTTCGCCGCTCAGACCGACCTCGCCAATGGCCACCATACCGGGGTCGACGATGCTATCGCGGAAGCTGGAGGCGATGGCCAGCGCGATGCCCAGGTCAGCCGCCGGCTCGTTGATTTTGAGGCCGCCGGCCACGTTCACCATGATGTCCTGGTTGCCCAGGCGCAGGCCAAGGCGCTGGGTCAGCACCGCAGCCACCAGCAGCAGACGGTTGAAGTCAACGCCGTTGGCGGTACGCCGGGGATAGCCGAAGCTGGTATAGGTGGTCAATGCCTGAATCTCGGCCAGCAGCGGCCGGCTGCCCTCCAGAGTGGAGACGATGACCGAGCCGATGGCCTCTCCGGGACGCTGGGAGATAAAAGCCTTTGAGGGATTTTCCACCTCAATGAGTCCCTGCTCTTTCATTTCAAAGACGCCGACTTCATTGGTGGAGCCGAAACGGTTTTTCACACCGCGCAGCAGGCGGTAGACACTGAAGGGGTCGCCTTCAAAATAGAGCACCACGTCAACGATATGCTCCAGAATGCGTGGCCCGGCGATGGTACCGTCTTTGGTGACATGCCCGGCGATGAATACGGGAACTGCACTGAGCTTGGCCCAGTGCATGAGCCTCTGGGTGCACTCCCGGACCTGGGCGACGCTGCCCGGGCTATTGCCCATCTCGGGCAGATATACGGTCTGTATGGAATCGATTACCACCAGGCTCGGTGAGAGCCGTTCCACCTGTTCCAAGATTATCCCCAGGTCGGTCTCCGACAGAAGGAAAAGCCTGTCCCCGGCGATACCCAGCCTTTCCGCTCTGAGCTTTATCTGGTGCTGTGTCTCCTCGCCGGAGACATAGGCCACTGTCCCCTTAACCTCCGCCATGTCTGCCGATGCCTGTAAAAGCAGCGTTGATTTGCCGATGCCCGGCTCACCGCTGATGAGCACCAGCGAGCCGGGTACCAGACCGCCGCCAAGCACGCGGTTGAACTCTGAGATGGTCAGGGGAATACGGGGGGCAGACGCAATGGCGACCTGGGACAATGGCTGCGGAGGGCTCATCTGGGAAGGTGAACGTGGCGTCCTTGCCGTGACGGCAGCGGTAACCTCGACGAAGCTGTTCCATTCCTGGCAGTCAGGACAGCGTCCCAGCCACTTCAGGCTTTCCCGGCCACACTGCTGGCAGACGAAAACGGTGCGCTTGTCCGATTTGCTCACAGAATGAATGTACTCGATTTCCGGCAATTAAGCAAGAGGCAAAACATGCTCGCTAGGAGCCGAAGATGCGGAAGAAAATGGGCGTTTCGCCCACGAAGCCGCTGATGTAAACGCCGGTGAGAATAGCGGTGGTGATTACGCCGGCCACACATGGCCCCATGGCAAAGGGCAGAATCATGGCCTTTTTATTGACCGCCGCGGCGCATTTCTGGGCCACTTTGGCCGTGGTCGGCACGCAAGAAACAGCAGCAATTCCGACCAGCGGATTGAACGGTTCTTTGGTTACCTTGCTGTAGATGAGCCCCCCGGCGATGCCGCCCAGGCCGGAAAGCGTGAGCGCGATGACGCCCAGGATGAGCAGAATCATTACCTTGGGGTTCAGGATGATATCGACGCCGAGGAGGGCGCCCAGTGTAAAGCCGAGGAAAAAGGTAGAGCCATAAAGAAGAGGACCTGAGAGGAATTCGATAAATCTCAACACGCCGCATTCTTTGATGGCCAAGCCGACGAAAAAGGAGGCAAAGAGCGGGGCGGCCACCGGGAAAAGCACACACAGGAAGGCACACGTGATCACGGCAAAGGCGAATTTGGAACCAGGCGAGACCTGAGGTATAGTGCGCCAGTCCATCTCCACCGCCCTCAGCCTTCTCGGGATAATTCTGACCAAGAAGGGGTATCCGGCATAGCAGACGCCGAGGTAAACATAGGCAACCACCGTGATCGGAACGAAAAGGTCGCGTGCCAGCATAATCGAGCCGTAGAGAACCATCGGGCCATCGGCACCGCCGACGAGAGCGATTGCCGCTGCCTCGTTGGGCAAAAGGCCCATCGCCATGGCGATGGGCAGAGTCAGTATGGTGCCCAGTTCAGCACAGACGGCCAGAAAGAGGCTCATATACGGCTTGGCCAGCAGTATGTCAATATCAGTGATGGCGCCGATACCCATGAAAACGAGGCAGGCAATCAGGCCGTTGCTGAAAGTGAAGGTGTAAATCGGCTGCAGGAAATCTATCTGCAGGAAATACATGATTTCCTCGGCGTTGCCGGCCAGCGGGTTGACGAAGAGATTGCCCATCTGTCCCGCCTCGAACACCATTAGCCCACCGTTCACCGCCAGCATACCGATGCCCATAGGGAGCATGATAAGTGGTTCCAGAACTCGCTTGTAGGAAAGGTAAATGAAAAGAAAGCCGAGAGCTATCAGTAACAGCCTGCCGCCAGCAATTGCCGGTTCATTCAGGAAAAAGGTGTAAATGCCTTGGAATAACTGAAGGATCAGCATCTGTCTTAAGCGCTGTCAGCCTTCCTGTTTATCGGCGCCGGCAGCGGCCCCTTTTCCTCCCCTCTGCACCACAAGGGCGACGCCCTTGATGATGGCGGCAACGCAGAGCGCAATGACCATCATAATGCCGTAGGCAATGAAGGCAAAGAGCAATGAATTGAGAACCATGTAAACCTACTCGTATTCAATAACGGCGATAGTGTCGCCGGGCTTCACCGTCTGGTCCGCAGCTACCCCCACTTTAGCAACCGTGCCCGCCACTGGAGCCAGAATTGGATTTTCCATCTTCATCGACTCCAGTATACAGATTATATCACCCTCGGCCACAGCATCTCCTGATTTCACGTTCACACTGATGATCTTACCGGTAATGGGAACCTGTACATTTTCCTGTGCCATTTTGAGTTCCTTTCTTAATCGGCGAACTAAAAAGGGCGGCTGGTCACCTCGTCTTGCGCCACCGCCCTCGTTGAAAATCAGGTACACGCGTTATAAGGCATTAATCTTCTTCCCCCACTAAAGCGCCTACCGCGGTGGCGGGGCGAACCACAATCTGGTCCCCTTCCAGGTCAACAATTACGGTGTCACCTGACTGGAATTCACCGCGAAGCAGGTCTTCGGACAATTTATCCTCCACCATATCCTGAATAACCCGTCGCAGCGGCCGGGCACCGTAGACCTCGTCGTAACCCTTTTCACCGAGAAAGTCCTTGGCTACATCCGTTACTTCCAGGGTTATCCCCTTCTCTTTAAGCTGCTGGGTTACCGAGGCCAGCATCAGGTCGACAATCTGGCGTATCTGCTCTTTGGTCAGAGAGTGGAAGACCACCACGCCGTCAACCCGGTTGAGGAACTCGGGACGGAAGGTCTTCTTCATCTCGTTCAGCAGGTTGTCCTTCATCTTCTCGTAAGCCTGCTCGCGTGTCTTGGCCTTGTCCGCGCCTGCGGTAAAGCCAAGCACCGTGCCCTTCCGGATCATCTCGGCGCCCACATTGCTGGTCATGACAATGATGCTGTTGCGGAAATCAACCCGACGACCCTTGGCATCGGTAAGATGGCCATCATCAAAAATCTGGAGCAACAGATTGAATACATCTGGATGTGCCTTTTCAATCTCATCCAGAAGGATGCAGCAGTATGACTTGCGCCTGACCGCCTCGGTTAACTGCCCGCCCTCTTCGTAGCCAACGTATCCCGGAGGAGCACCAACCAGCCGGGAGACGGCGAATTTTTCCATGAACTCGGACATGTCCAGACGAATGAGCGTGTCCTCACCACCGAACATGAATTCGGCCAGGGCACGGACCAGCTCCGTTTTGCCCACTCCGGTCGGCCCGAGAAAGATGAAATTCCCTATCGGGCGTCTCGGATCTTTCAGCCCGGCCCGGGCGCGCCTGATGGCGCGGGCAATGGTATTGATCGCCTCATCCTGTCCGATGATACGACGGTGGATCACTTCCTCCATATTCAAAAGCCGGCTGGTTTCATCGCTGGCAAGCTGCACCACCGGTATGCCCGTCCACATGCTCACCACCTCCGCGATGTTTTCCGCGGTAACTTCCGGCTGGTCCCGCTCTTTCTCCGCCTGCCATTCCTCGTCGAGCTTCCGAATTTTCTCCTCAATTTGCAGTTCCTGTGCCCTGAGTTCCGCTGCCCGGTCATACTCCTGGTCAGCCAGTGCCGCGTCCTTATCCTTGCGTTTTACCTCAACAAGCTGCTTGGCTTCCCGCAGCGAGATGGGCATGGTATGGAACTTTATCCTTACCCGGGATGCCGCCTCATCAACCAGGTCGATAGCTTTGTCGGGCAGGAAGCGGTCCGGTATGTATCTGGCGGCAAGCGTGGCGGCAGAATGCAATGCTTCATCGCTGATGACTAAACGATGGTGCTCTTCGTAACGCTCTTTAATGCCCCGCAAGATATCAAGTGTCTCCTCAACAGTGGGCTCTTCAACCACAACCGGTTGGAACCGGCGTTCCAGGGCAGCATCACGCTCCACGTATTTCCGATAATCATCCAGTGTGGTGGCACCGATACACTGCAGTTCACCGCGTGCCAGAGATGGCTTGAGGATGTTGGCCGCGTCAACGGCTCCCTCGGCAGCACCAGCGCCCACCATGGTGTGGAATTCGTCAATGAATAGCACGCAGTTCCCGGCGGTTCTAATCTCTTCTATAACCTTCTTGACTCGTTCCTCGAATTCGCCACGGTACTTTGTGCCCGCCACAAGCGACCCCATATCAAGGGCCACCAGTCGTCTATCTTCCAGTGTTTCAGGGACATCGCCGGCAACGATGCGGTGTGCCAGGCCTTCCACAATGGCTGTCTTGCCGACACCCGGCTCCCCGATAAGCGCGGGATTGTTCTTGGTGCGGCGGCTGAGAATCTGGATAACCCGTTCGATCTCTTTCACCCGTCCGATGACCGGATCGAGTTTGCCTGCGCGGGCCGCCGCCGTCAGATCAACGCCGAGCTGATCCAGTGCCGGAGTTCGGCTCGCGGTACGACCGATTCTGGAACGCGGTACTCCCTGGCTGAGAACCTGCGCCGTTTCGGCACGAGTTTTTTCCAGAGTAACCCCGAGGCTGTCCAGCACACCGGCAGCCACCCCCTCGCCCTCACGCAAAAGGCCCAGGAGGAGGTGTTCCGTACCGATGTAATTGTGGCCAAGCTGCCTTGCCTCATCTATGGCCAGTTCAATGACACGCTTGGCGCGGGGGGTGAGTCCGGTCTCACCGGCGCTTGGTCTTTCACCACGGCCGCTGATAAACTCCACCGCTGACCGTACTTTATTCAGGCTGACGCCCAGGTTGTTCAGCACTTTAGCGGCGACCCCTTCTTCCTCTCGCGCCAGACCAAGCAGAATATGCTCCGTACCGATATAGCTGTGGTTCATCTGGCGCGCTTCTTCCTGAGCTATGGTCAGCACCCGCCGTGCCCGCTCGGAGAACTTTTCAAACCTGCTGGACATCTCTCTCCTTAGATATACTGTCCATTATCATTCCTCGTATAGTGTAAAGCAACGACGAATGAAGGTCAAGAAGCCTCCTGGCAATGGCATATTTTCCACAAGGGGTCGCCCCCTCAGTATCGTCTGCGCTGGGGCGTTTCACTTCCGTGTTCGGGATGGGAACGGGTGGTACCACCCCGCTCGAACCACCAGGAGGCCCGCTTTCACACAAACGCTCCGGTATCGGCGATACCAGAAGTAATAATAGCATAAGAGGAAGAGAAATGCAATTAGAAGGCTGACCCTGACTTTGGTAATGGGTTAAACGAACCCCATCAATAAAATCGCAATGGTCAGAGCGAAGGAAATCTTAGCGGTCTCTTGACAAGCACAATGACAAGTGATAGCGTATGAGGAGTAATTATCCTCAATGTCTGCCATTTATGGTGCTGCCGCCAAGCGATACGCGAGAATTCGAGTCAAATTGTCGCTTTATTTATATCTTTAAACTGAGGGGGGCCACCGGTGAACATGGAATTAGTGCATATCGGTTTCGGTAACATACTGGTGATGAACCGGGTAGTTGCCATGGCAGCACCAAACTCGGCACCGACCAAACGAACGGTGCAGGAAGCAAAATCCAAGGGACAGCTGATTGATATGACCAATGGCCGGAGAACCAAGGTTGTTATTTTCATTGATAGCGGTCATATTATCCTAGCGGCACTTGCCCCGGAAACAATCGCCGGCAGGCTCCAGACAAGTCGTGGCAGCTCAGGAATGAAACTGGAGCAAAGCGACGAAAGAGATGAGTCGTAGACGAGGCTCTCCACTCAATTTACCGAAAAAACCTCTGCTTATAATACTCTCCGGGCCTTCAGGAGTCGGCAAAGACGCACTGCTCAATCGGATGAAGGACCTCAAGTATCCCCTCGAGTACATCACGACGGTAACCACACGTCCCCGACGTGCCGGAGAACGAAATCAAATCGATTACCACTTCATCACCACAGAAAAGTTTCAGGGGATGATAAAAAAAGGGGAACTGCTGGAATATGCCAATGTTTACGGAAACTGGTACGGAGTGCCTAAACAACTGGTAAAGCAGGCGCTTGAAAGCGGCCAGGATACCATTGCCAAAGTGGACATACAGGGCGCCGCCAGTATCAAGAAAATAGTACCTCAGGCGGTTTTTATCTTTCTTATGCCGCCATCAATAGAAGAACTGGGGATAAGGCTGAAGAAACGGCATACGGAATCATCTTTCGACCTGAATCTGCGCCTGCAGACCGCAACCGAAGAGATGAAGCAATTATCTTTATTCGATTACGTGGTCTACAGCCAGCGGGATGATATTGCACGTGCGGTAGCGGATATTGCCGCCATTATTACCGCGGAGAAGTGCCGGGTAACGCCCCGTGAGATCAACCTGGATTGAACTCAGGATTCTTCCGACGAATCCTCCGACTCTGATTCCGCCTCTGTTTCAGGCTCGGCTGGTTCCGGCTGCGTCTTTCTCTGCCACCAAGACTTCAAGCGGGACATAATCTGCTCTTCGTAACCTTGCGTGCTCGGCTGGTAGTATCTTTTCCCCTGAAGGCGGTTCGGCAGGTTCTGTTGCTCCACAAAATGGTTGGGGTAATCGTGGGCGTACTTGTAGTCTTTGCCATACCCCATTTCCTGCATCAGCGGCGTTACCGGGTTACGAAGGTGAAGGGGAACCGACTCGCTGGGGCCATGGGCAACTTCCTGCTGGGCACGATTGTACGCCTCATAAAGCGAGTTGCTCTTGGGGGCGGTGGCCAGGTAAACCGCGGCCTCGGCCAGCGCCAGGTTGCCCTCGGGCATGCCGATGAAGTGAACCGCCTGCTGTGCCGCCATGGCGATTACCAGCGCCTGTGGATCAGCCATACCGACATCTTCCGAGGCAAAACGGACCAGGCGGCGGGCAATGTAGAGCGGGTCTTCACCAGCATCCAGCATTCTGGCCAGCCAGTACAGCGAGGCGTCCGGGTCAGAGCCGCGCATGGACTTGTGTAGCGCAGAGATAAGGTCGTAGTGCTGGTCGCCGCCTTTATCATACGGCAACGCACGGCGCTGGAGCGCGTCCTCGATCGTGGGCAGGGTAACGTACCTCTTCCCCTCTTCATCGGGAGGCGTGCTCATCACCGCCATTTCCAGCGCGTTAAGCGCGATACGAGCGTCATGGTTGGATAGGGTGATCAGGTGGCTGAACGCCTCGGGCGCGATCTCTACATTGAGATGCCCCAGACCGCGGAGAGTATCCTTGAGGGCTCTGGTGAGGATAACCTGAATCTGTTCATCGGTGAGGGGCTTGAGGGGCATAACACGGCTTCGGGAAAGGAGGGGAGAGGTGACCTCAAAAGACGGGTTTTCCGTGGTGGCACCGATGAGAGTAATCGTGCCGTCTTCCACAAAAGGTAACACGGCATCCTGCTGCGTTTTATTGAAGCGGTGAATCTCATCGATGAAGAGGATGGTCCTTTGTAAATTCATCTGGCGGCGCCCTTTGGCCTCTTCGATGATGCGGCGCAGGTCGTTCACGCTGGCACTGACGGCACTGATGGGACTGAAATGGGCCCCGGTCATATTAGCAATGATGTAGGCCAGCGTGGTTTTGCCGCTGCCCGGCGGGCCCCAGAGGATCATTGACGGAATCTTGCCGCCTTCAACGGCTTTCCGCAGCACACGTCCCGGCCCGATGATATGCTCCTGTCCCACAAAGGTGTTAAGGCTGGTCGGTCTCATTCTGGTGGCCAGCGGCGCTTCCTGGGCCTGTAGCTCCTCGCCCTGCTGCTCAAACATATCCATGCTCATAATACACCTCCCCTTCTGACTACCCCTCATTCATTATACCGCTTTATTTCACCAAAGGTTAATGCCAGTATCTTTTATCGGCGAGAAAGGCATCCACTCCTTTATTATCTCCCCTGCCACGCTGGCATGGTGGCCATGTATTCTCTGGCAGCTTTCTCCGCGGTCGCACGGTCCATGTTCTGAGTGCTCATCATGAAACCAATCATGCCTTCATAGACTTCCTCATATTTCTTCAGGCTGCCATCTGGATTGGCACAGTGCACGCAGTAAACGTTGGCCGGGTTGCCCCCGCCGAAGTCCTCCGCCTTGCTCATGGGCATACCGCAGCTCAGGCATTTTTTGCCGACTATCTGATTGAAGGTCAATTGATAGCCATTGACGTCCTCAACGGTGAAGTCGCGTATGCCAAAAGGCTCATCTTTTAAGTCGGCGATTATCTTCGCGCCTTTACCCTTCACCTCCCGGCAATATTCATCGATATCGCCGTCAATCTGGAGGTAGAAATTCACCCCCGTCCCCAGCTTTTCCCCGGCACCGATGCCGCAGTTGGCGGCGGGGATAATCATCAGCACCATGTCGTCCTTGGACAGGTCGGCGTATTCCGGATTGTTGGCATCAGGAAACATCATGCCCGTCTTGAAGCCGAGGGCATTTTTATAGAAGGCGATTGTCTCCTTCATGTTTCTGACCGCCAGCGTGGGAGATAAATAACCCATTTTAAGACCTCCTTTTTAATTTTAGCATCCTAATCCTCTGTGTCCCCCTCTCCTTTTCCCCACCCCATTGGGGGAACATGCCTTTATTGCATAAGGAGTATTCATCATGTTAGGTTATATAGTACAACATTATTGCGGGAAGTATCTCGTGAACATTGGGAATATGCCATTAGCAATGAGGTTGTATATTTTCCAAAGCATTGGGGGAGTAACAGGTTCGATGAGCTTCTCAGCCCTGAATGCTACTTCAGCGATAGGCTTTGGGTTGAACTCATAATCCTTGATAGGAATAATGACCTCTATTGTGCCATCATTGAGCATGTTCTTGATGAGACCTGGGATATTGGGCAAGCCGATGAACATTATCATTCCTTTGACTATCAATCCGCGATGTTTGTCGGTAATGTCGAGTTGTTGGAGAATCCACAATCTTTGAAGTTCTGCTCGGTGCCCAGTGTGATAAGGTTGAAGTACCTCGGCAGCCTGCTTAGCCTCATCTGGAAGGAACCTGATTTTATACTCGAACGACTGTTTCAACCGGCCACTTGGGATATCCTCGAAAATTGGGAATTCTACGCCCTGCAACGTATTAGCTCCATTGAGCAGGGAAAGCTGACAGACCAGCCAATCCAAGGCCGAACGCATATTATGAACGGCGTCTCCGGCGATGATTCCCAAGATAGGTGGCGGTTCAATGGCAAATCTCGCTCTGAAAAGTTGGCGTCTATCATTAGGATATACATCTTTAATCAACATGCAGGGATTCAATTTATCAAAGGATGTGAGCGCAGCTTCAAGTTCTTGCAAGTGTTCTTCCGCCCGTTTGAGTTTCAGTCGTGGGATATTAATAGCATTCATAGTGTATCTTATCTCATGAGCAATAAAACGATGCAAAAAACTCCAAAGTGGTACGAGATACCCGTACCCCAAAAAGAGTTCCTCGAAAATTAAAGAAGTCAACCAAGCCAATACCTCACAGCTCAAATAGGCAGAGTCTCAAACTTCACACTCCCCCTGTTTTGATGATCTTTTTTCTCGCTCGCCAAAGCCCCCGTTTAGGATTTAGGATTTAGATATTAGGGTTTAACCCTTTGCCCTCTAAACTCCCTTACATTACTTATACCTCTTGACCTCAAAGGCATACAGGTTAACTGGCTCGCCGGGGAGGATGCCCGCCTTCTGGCAGCAGATATCAACCTGCTGGTTAACGGTGTCCACTCCCTCAAGGTCGGGCAGCAGCAGGCCGCGGCGGAACCCGCACTCAACGATTACCCCGTATTTCTTCGGGTCAAGCTCTTTTTCATCCTTGACCGGCCTGGGCTTGGTAAGCACATCAACGCTGTACTCCAGGTCTCTCAGTTCCTCGGGGGCGACGGGCGGGAAGCGGGGGTCCAGGGTAGCGGAACTGATGGCATTTGAGATGATTTCCCCGGCGACGTTGGGCTGGGTGGGCTCAAAGGTGCCGATGCAGCCCCTCAGCTCGCCGAACTTGTGCAGGGACACGAAGACGCCCGCTTTCTGTTTCATCTCCGGGGTTAGTTCCCGGGGTGGGGAGAGCACCCTGCCTTCGTTGACATAGGCCTCAATGGTGTCCCTGGCCAGCTGTACCAGCGGGTGCATGGCCACGGCTTTGATGATGATGCCGGCATAGCCGACCACGGCGGAGTAATCTCCGGAGGTATCGCCGCTGGTCTGGTACCTTACCAGCTCGGCAGAGGTGGCCCCCAGCTCCCTGGCGGCAACGATAAGGCTGGCGACGGGGGCAACACCGCACATGGATATATGGTGCTCCTCAACCCGTCGGAACAGCTCATCTTCATCGAGGTGCAGTATGGCGTCTATCGCCTGCCGGTCTTTCCTGGCGGCAATATCATGCGGCTCGTAGTGGGTCATATCGCTGCTGGCCATGATAACCGCTTCCCGCCCGGTATCACCTATGGCCCTGGCGATCTCCCTGCCGATTTCCTTGTAAGCATCAATGCTGGCAAAGGAGAGCGTTATGGGCACGATTCGGATGTCTGGCTGAAAATACTGCAGGAAGGGAAGCTGGACTTCAATGGAGTGCTCAAAGAGCTGGGCAGCATCATCCTCCTGCAGGTGGTGCGTCAGGCTCAGTAGGTGCCCGGCCAGCTCCGCATCGACCTCCACATCACCGAGCGGCGTCTGCCATTTGCCTTTAGCTGTTATGCTCAACGGCTTACCCCGGCCGGTGTGGTTCGGCCCGAGGATGATGAAGGTGTCCTTGAATTTGACTCTGGAGATGACCGCCCCGGCCACCGGCCCGGAATAAACGTATCCGGCATGGGGGCAGACCAGGCCGATAACGTCCTGTTTCTCCGCCTCCTCGTCCACCATTTGCTCTATCATCGCCCTGAGCTGGGAAGCTGAAGCAGGATAAAACTGTCCGGCGACCACTGGCTGTCTGTCCATTTTATTTCTCCTTGTTTATGTTCTGAAGTTCAGTTCCGCACCGCAGAACCGGCATCGGGAGCCATCCAGCCCCACCGTTTCCGCATCATAACCAAATCTCTTAACGACCAGCTTGCCGCAGGAGTAGCAGACCGTGTTCTCGCTCTGGTGGCCGGGAACATTGCCCGCGTAGATGAATTTCAAACCAGCCTCTCGGCCGATGTTATAGGCACGTTCAAGGGTAGCGATGGGCGTGGCGGGCAGATGCATCAGGTTATGGTGGGGGTAAAAGCGGGTAACATGCCAAGGGGTCAGTTCGCCGAGCTCATCCTTTATCCAGCGGGCAATGCCCTTCAGTTGCCCGTCATCGTCGTTCATGGTCGGGATGATGTTGGTGATTACCTCAACGTGCATCTGCCACTTTTCCTTGGCCCGCTTTGCCACTTCGAGAATGCCCCGCCAGTTGCGTACCCTGGCCAGGTCGCGGTAAAAAGCGTCGGAAAAACCCTTGATGTCAACCCGCCAGGCATCCAGATAGGGGCCGATGGTGTCCAGCGCCTCCGGCGTGATGTAGCCGTTGGTCACGTAAACCGTGTACAGGTTGTTTTCCTTGGCCAGCTTGGCGGAGTCAAATGTGTACTCGAACCAGATGGTCGGCTCATTGTAGGTCCAGGCGATACCCTGGCAGTGGTAGCGCTTGGTGAGGTCAATGGCCATTTGAGGGGGAATATCCTGGGAGCGCTGCCAGGGCTCGTTGTCCGGCGGGCAGGAGATTTCCCAGTTCTGACAGTGCTGGCAGTGAAAGTTGCACCCCCACCCCCCGATGGAGAAAGCGAGCGAGCCGGGGTAGAAGTGGAAAAGGGGCTTCTTCTCTATCGGGTCGGCCGCCACCGAGGACGCTTTAGCATAGTTCAGGTTGTGCAAGACGCCGTTGCGATTCTGGTACATGCGGCAGACGCCGGATTTACCGGAATTTATGGTGCAGCGCCACTGGCAAGTATCACATCGCACCCTTGAGTCGGGCAGCTTCTCATAGAGCATTGCTTCAGGCATGGTCCATGCCTCGCTCTTTAATTAACCCCATTATATCACTCAAGCGGTGTCAAATATAGACCTCGAGAACACCCGGGAGCTTCGGCCTCGCCGTTCCCTTTACGAAAGAGGGATTAAGGAACTATAATTAAAAAGCACGTTTCCGTTATAAACGGAGTATCTGGAGGCAGACTATGGTCGCTTTATTTATAGTTTCCGCGCCGGAAGCATCCGGCAAGACCGCCCTTGCCGTTGGCCTTGGCTGGCAGTTGCTGGGTGAAGGCAGGAAGGTCGGTTTCCTCAGGCCGGTGGTGGGCGGGGAATCATCCCAAAAATCGCTGGATGACGCCGGTTTTGCCAAGCAGGCGCTGAATTTAACGGAGGATGCCAACCTGCTCAGCCCTTCATTTGGCGGCGGAAAGGCTTTGGCGGATAAGGCCCGTGAGGCTTACATTGAGGTCTCCCAGAATAAAGATGTGGTTATTATCGAGGGACGCTGCGGGCCGAAGCCGGATGATGCTGACAGCGAAGCCGCGTACGAAATCGCCCGCGCCCTGAAAGCTAAAGTTATCGTCGTGGAAAACTACGCAAGGGTAAAATCTGCGCCGCAGTACCTGGATAGCTATCTGGGCTTCGGTGACAACCTGCTTGGCCTCATCCTGAATAAGGTCCCGAAAAGGGAACTGAAGCGCACCTGCGATGAGCTCACCTCCCGGTTCACCGGACAGGAGATGCGCGTCCTCGGCGTCCTGCCCGAGGAAAGGGCGCTGGTTGCCTTTACGGTGGGCGAGCTAGCGGAGCAGGTAAACGGGCAGTTATTACATAACGGGGAAAAATCAGGGGAACTGGTGGAAAATATCATGGTGGGGGCGATGTACGTTGATTCCGGTCTGGACTATTTCGGCCGTAAAGCCGGCAAGGCGGCGGTGGTCAGAAACGACCGGCCGGACATGCAGATGGCGGCGCTGGAAACCGCCACCAGATGCCTAGTTATCAGCGGCGGGGGGGAGCCTATCGATTACGTCCGCCTCAAGGCGGATGAGAAGGACATCCCCATAATCACGACGCAGCATGATACGGACACGGTCATCAGGCATATCGAGGAGCTGCTGGACGATACCAGGTTCCATCAGGAGAAAAAGCTGAACAAGCTGGCCGAAGTTCTACAGGCCAACATCGATTTCAAGACCATATATGCTGGTATGGGCCTGGCTTAATGGTGGTGAGCACATATAGCGGCAGCAATGATGGCAAACCCCTGCCCTGTAGTCTATTCTGGAGTTGAGACATTTAATATACTGAGGTACTGAATCAGCGTACAGGTTGTTGTCTATGGACAAAAAAGCAGTCCGGCACACCTATGCCGCCGCTGGCGTCAACATCGATATCGCGGCGAAGGCCAAGGCGCTCATCGGGAAGCAGGCAAAGACCACCCACCGCCCTGAGGTGTTGAGCGGTGTCGGCTTCTTCGGCGGCCTTTTTGAGCTCAAAGGGTATGAGCGGCCGGTCCTCGTTTCCAGTGTGGACGGCGTCGGCACCAAGCTGAAGATAGCCGTGTCTCTGGGCAAGCATGATACCGTCGGCATCGACCTGGTCAATCACTGCGTCAATGACATCCTCACCTGCGGGGCGGAGCCCCTGTTCTTCCTCGATTACATTGCCATGGGCAGGCTGGTGCCGGAGCAGGTGGAGGCGATAGCCACGGGACTGGCAAAGGCGTGTAAAGAGACTAGCTGTGCCCTCATCGGGGGGGAAACGGCGGAGATGCCCGGCCTGTATTCCGGTGAGGATTATGACCTCGTTGGCTTCATTATCGGCGTGGTGGAGAAGGAGAAAATAATAAGGGGCCTGACCATCGAAGCCGGCGATGCCGTCGTTGGCCTGCCCTCCAGCGGGTTGCATACCAATGGCTATTCCCTGGTGCGCAAAATTTTCGCCGTTGAAGAGTTCAAAAAGCATTTCCCCGCGCTGGGAAGGACGCTGGGCGAAGAGCTTTTGCAACCGCACCGTTGTTACTACCATCAGCTGAAACCGCTGCTTTCCCTGATAAAGGGAATGGCACACATCACCGGTGGCGGCCTGGTCGATAATATCCCCCGCGTGCTGCCCGATGGCTTGGCCGCCCGCCTGGATAAAAAATCGTGGCCGGTGCCGCCGATATTCGGACTGATTCATAACCGGGGCAGCGTTGACCCGGCTGAGATGTTCCGCGTATTCAACATGGGCATCGGCATGGTGCTCATCTGCGCCCCGGATAGAGTTTCCGGGCTTATGCAGCAGTTAACCGAAGCCAGAGTCATTGGTGAAGTGGTACGGCAAAAAGGGAAGGGAAGAGTGGTAATAGAATGAGGCTGGAACAGCAGCCATTAAGACGACGCATATTAAAATTGGTTTTGTGGGGATTTGGCTATCTCGTAATTCTGGCCATACCCGGGGCCATAATCGGGTTTGTTACCGGATTTTTCAGTTACCACCGGATTGCGGCGGTGGCGGGTGGCGTTCTCTTCTTCATATTATATCCAGCCTCGAGAAGGAAATGGGGCCCCGGATTGGACGATATAACCCTGCTCATGGCTTTTTGTGGTAGCATCGGCGTCGGGCTTTCCTGCTACATCGTAGGAAGTCTGACGGGATAGTTTAGTTAATCGAAAGGAGATAACTGACGGGGAGTACAAGAAGGGTAGAGCATATCATATATGGGGAGTTTTAGAGGGGCGGACTGAAATGGGGTGTTTAAGAGGGGCTGCGCCCCTCTTCCCCCTCACCCGGCGGGGGTGGGGAAAAGGAGAGGGAGACAAAGGTGGTGAGGTAGAATAGCAGGGATGCAGTATAGCGAGGTCATCCAGAAGCTAAAGTCTCTGGCCAACCCCGAGAATGTGGCCGGAATGGCGCGGTTCGGCATCAACCCGACGAACACCTACGGCGTATCCATCCCGGCTTTGCGGAAGATGGCCCGGGAGACAGGCAAAAACCACGAGCTGGCGCTAAAGCTCTGGTCATCAGGCATCCATGAGGCGAGGCTGCTCGCCGGCTTCATTGACCGCCCCAATATGGTCACCGGGGGACAGATGGAAAGCTGGGCCAAGGACTTTGACTCCTGGGACATCTGCGACCAGTGCTGCAGCAACCTTTTTGACCGTACCCCGCTTGCCTACGAAAAGGCGCTGGAGTGGTGTGGGAGGGAGGAGGAATTTGTCCGACGGGCCGGTTTTGTCCTGATGGCGGCGCTGTCAGTTCATGATAAAAAGGCGTCTGATGAAGATTTTTTAAGATTCCTGCCGCGGATAAAAAAGCATGCCACGGACGAACGCAACTTCGTGAAAAAAGCGGTCAACTGGGCATTAAGGCAGATTGGCAAGAGAAATATCAATCTGAATAAAGCGGCCATCAAAACCGCCCAAGAGATGAAACAAATCGAATCCAAAAGCGCGCGCTGGATTGCGGCTGATGCCATCAGGGAACTGACCGGCGACGCGGTACAGAACAAGCTGACCGGAGTAAAATAAGAGATAGAGCGGAGGATTTTGCATGCGAGCTATCATCAGCGTTTCCAATAAAGCAGGTATTACTGATTTCGCCCAGGGTTTGAGCAAATTAGGGTTTGAAATCTTCAGCACCGGAGGCACCAAAAAGGCTCTGGAGAGTGCCGGTGTGCCGGTCAAAAGCATTTCCGAGATAACCGGCTTCCCCGAGATTTTGGATGGCCGGGTGAAAACGCTGCACCCGATGGTGCACGGCGGGCTGCTGGCGCGGCGGGACATACCGGCCCATATGGACGAGCTGAAGAAAAACAAAATCGAGCCCATTGACCTGGTGGCGGTCAACCTCTACCCGTTCCTGCAGACGGTGGCCAGAGAGGGAGTCACCCTGGAAGAAGCGCTGGAGAACATCGATATCGGCGGACCGACCATGATTCGGGCGGCGGCCAAGAACTTCCCCGGCGTCATCGTCGTCGTTGACCCGGCGGACTATAAAATAATACTGGAAAAGCTGGGAAAGGACGCTCTGCCTCTGGAAGAACGCCGTAAACTGGCACAGAAGGCCTTCCAGCACGTTGCCATGTACGATACTGCCATCTCTCAGTACCTGAGGCAGGGCGAGGAAGGTTTCCCCGATGAGATGACCATCGCCATGAAGAAGCGCTATGGGCTCCGCTATGGAGAAAATCCGCACCAGATGGCTGCTTTCTACGCCGAGCAGGTCGTCGGCGGCAGCCGCGATACCGGCATCACTTGGGCGGAGCAGCTTCACGGCAAGGAGCTGTCCTACAACAACATCCTAGATGCCGATGCCGCCTGGGGTGCGGTCATTGACTTTGCCGCGCCCACCGTGGCCATCATCAAACATACCAATCCCTGCGGCCTGGCCAGCCATGATAACATCGCCGAGGCGTACCGGCGGGCACTCAGCGGCGACCCGGTGGCGGCTTTCGGAGGCATCGTCGCCGTGAACCGGGCCGTTGACCTGGCGACGGCGGAGGAGATAAAACCCACTTTTTACGAGATATTTATTGCACCCGAATACGATGAAAGAGCGCTCGAGGTGTTGAAGAGCAAGAAGGACCTGAGAATATTAAAGGCAGCGTTGCCGCCGTCTTACGGTGTCTCACATGAAGGCTATCTGGATATCCGGCGCGTGCGGGGAGGTTTCCTCGTGCAGAGCTCGGACTCCCTGGCCGAGGACAGCGTGACCTTGAAGACGGTGACCAAACGTGCTCCCACCGAGGCCGAAGTTCAAGACATGCTCTTCGCCTGGCGCGCGGTCAAGCACATAAAATCCAATGCCATCTTGCTAGCCAAAGACAAGACTCTGGTCGGCATGGGCGCCGGCCAGCCCAGCCGCATCGTCAGTGCCCAGATCGCTAAGGAAAAGGCGGGGGAGAAGACGAAGGGCAGCGTGCTGGCCTCCGATGCCATGTTTCCCTTTCCCGATGTGGTGGAGGCGGCGGCGGCAGGCGGCGTCACCGCTATCATCCAGCCCGGCGGCTCCATCAGGGATGAGGACTCCATCAAGGCGGCGGACAAATATAACATCGCCATGGTGTTTAGCGGAGAGAGGCATTTTAAACATTAATAACAGCTTGAAGCGATACAAAGAGCAATTGAGCATTTGGAAAGGGAAGTAGCGTAGTAACATTAACTGAGGAGGCTTGATTTATGGCTGATGCGGTTATCGTCGTCGATATGCTACGGTGCTTTATGGAGCCGGGTCACCCGCTGTACGCGGGAGATAAAGCGCGTGAAATCATCCCCAATGTGCAGAAACTTTTAGAACGGGAGCTTGCCCGGGGGTCAAAGATATTTTTCATCTGTGATAACCACGACCCGGACGACCTTGAATTCAAGATGTTCCCGCCGCACTGCATCGCCGGCACACCGGAGGCGGAGGTGATTCCGGAGCTGGCCGGGTATCCCGGAGAGATTATCCCCAAAAAGCGCTACAGCGGCTTTTTCAACACCGCCCTGGAAACCAGTCTGAAAGAACTGAAGCCGGGTAAACTTATTATCTGCGGCGTGCTGACCAATATCTGTGTGCTGCATACGGCGGCCGATGCCCGCAACCGCGATTATCCGGTGGAGGTGCCCGTTGATTGTGTCGCCTCGCCGGATGAAAAGGCACACCAGTTTGCTCTGGAGCACATGGAAAAGGTGCTGGGGGCGAAGCTGACCAGCATTGAAGGATAGCCAGATGAAGAAGCCGGAATTCAAGCCAGACGAAGCCGTGCTTTCCGGGGAGACCGCGGACATTTATTTTGCCCGCACCATTGAGATACTGCGCCACGAGGGGCTCGATCCGGTGGCCACCATGGAGCTCTTTTCCAGCCGGGCGGGAATGCTCTGCGGCATAGAAGAGGCCAAAGCATTGCTGGACCGGGCTCTGCCAAAGGACCAGCGCGAGGTCTGGGCACTAGGCGAGGGCGAATCAATGGATACCCGGGAAGTGGTGCTTCGCATCACAGCGCCCTACCAGAGCTACGGTCTTTACGAGACCGCCTTATGCGGCATCCTGTCTCACTGCAGCGGCTGGGCCACGG
>Ga0209636_10000450_pt1 | contig 39805 bp, 41 predicted proteins | sample DeeMarSWOR152_54_FD_187464 | JGI IMG/M metagenome (GOLD analysis project Ga0209636, IMG submission 187464) | Marine sediment microbial communities from White Oak River estuary, North Carolina - WOR-1-52-54 (SPAdes) (version 2) | ecosystem: Environmental > Aquatic > Marine > Intertidal zone >... | reverse complement strand
GGCTTCTGTGTATTTGCAATTTCGAGTTTGCGTCCGCCCTTGTCCTGGCCGGCACTTTTGTCGTCCTCGTTCTCTTGAGCCTCAGGCCGACCAGCGGGAGGTCCGCCGTAACTTGACGCTGCAAATTGTGTTTGGGTCTGAACAATCTTCGCTGAGGTTGCCGCTGCATACAGAGGCCCGTTGGATTTACAACTTTCCGTAAATGACAGGGCTGTAATCTCCGGCTGTTCGCTGTCGTATACAACCGTTGCTTTTTCGGTGCGAGGGTCTATCTTATACACGAGTCCCCGGCTGTCACTTCCGGCATAAATGCAGCCGTCTTGTCCGATCGCAAGTGAGAGTATGTTCTTATCGCGGCTATCGTAAACGAGCCGCGGTTTTTTGCCGAGAGGATTAAGTCTGTAAATCTTGCCTTCCGGCCCGGTTCCCAAATAAATATTGCCCCCATCATCAATGGCTATCGCGAAGATGTACTTTGCGTCATTCGGCTCAAAGACAGTTTCCATTTTCTTGGCTTCAAAGCGGCACAATCTGCACTTTTTGCCGCTGATCCCGGCTAAGAGCCTGCCGGACACGTCGGTTGCCATAGCGAAAATATGCTCGTTCGACAGATGCGCCTCAATCTCAACCATCCCGCTGAAAGATTCGTTCGCATCATTCTGTTTTTTCCGTGACGGGGTCTGGTCTTCTTCCAACGGATAAATCTTTGTCAGTTTGTTGAGGCTGTACTTGTAGATCCCGCCGTTCGGGCTTGTGCCGAAATAGACCGTCCCTCCGCTTACAACGATACAGTTTATCGACCAAACATCTTCGAACTCGCCGAATTTCTTGATCAGTGGCTTGGCAGACCGCCCAAGCTGAATCGTCCCGCGCGAACCAATCACGACATTTTCGGTCCGGCCCTTCAACAAATCCGAGCTTTTGGTATGGCGTGTCACCTTGCTGCTGACCGCTAAACAAGCTGGACCCAGAATCAGACAGAGCAGAACCGCAAAGGCCAATCTGCAATTAAGGCCAAATTTAATTCTCATGGCAATTCCTCAAACAAAAACGCAAGGATTGAAATCATTCGATTTGTCACTTTTGTACTCTTATTTCTCAACGGTTATATGCATCACCTTCTTGTCGATAACAACTGTACCGGTCTTCAGGCTCTTCTCGAGCCAGTGGGAATACGGCTGGATTCTCAACACCCGCTTTGTGTCCTGCAGGACTAATGCCTTGGTTGCCGGCAGGTCAGGAAGCTCGGCCTTCTCCACGGTCACTCCGCCCGGTGGTAAAGCCAAAAGGCAATACAATGTATCTCTGCTGACTCGCAGAGAGTGATTGAGTGCGCCAATCAGATCCGGCAGACTCTGCACCAAAAATCGGTGAGGGGTGGCTTTGGAAAGAAACTGCTCGTAATCACGCGATCCACACACGGTCAGCTCATACTTGCCGGGTGCCAGATCTTCGGGTATGTCCAGACCAAACTGGTATTGCTTCTTTCCCGCCAAAACAGATTCCAGAACGACGCCAATTTCGAGATGCTCGCCAGGCTTGAGTTTTGAATCGGACAGACCCGCCGACCATATGTGTGAGACAATGCTTTTCGGCATGATGCGCATATCGAAATCGATGGATTCTATATCCACTTCCCTGTAGGGATTGTCCATCAGAAGCCCCACAGAGCTGATACTCTCGATGATAAGCTCATTCAAACCCAAACCGGTAGAAACGTTTTCAAAGGTGAGCGGTTTAGCGTCCTTTATATTGATAGCCACCTTGTACTCGATCATATGATCGGGCGGAAAATCGCCGAGGTAGAGGGCGGCTGCGACCACAGCCAGTCGAAGATACAGCGGCGTGTACAGCCGATTATTCGCCAGTCGGCAGCTATACACGCGTCGCTCGGTGTCGTTGTAGCGATCCACCCGCAGCGTCAGCGGTATTGTTTTAGCTGTTTGACCAATCTGTCCGATGACGCCCGCCGCCTCGTCGGTCGTCAAGGCACCGACGACTTCAAGCACGCTGCCAAGCTTGAAAGAGCGATACAAACTCGATGCCACGGTATGCACTTTGCCCGTGGCCATCGGCAGATCTATCTGTCCGTAGCCGAGCAACCAGTGTCCGAAGCCATAAACCCTCTCGCCCACAACCTCGGTGACCGTCCCATACACGCTCATCGCTATATCACCGCTTATCAAAGGTACGGCAAGAGAAGCTCCCGGCACTAATTGCACCTTCTCGCTGCCGTCGACATCGACATTGGTTCCCCCGCTGCCACCTGCAACAACCATGAATCCCAAGGGTTCCACGATAGCACTTAACTGCTCGCAAACCTGGGTCGGCACGCCGGAGGTCATCAAAAGACACGGCAGGCAATGAACGCTTCGAAGATCACGGCTTGTTTTGGCCAGACGGTTTCTATACTGTCTGTCAATCTCAGCGAAATCAATGGGAGCGGAAAAATCAAACACAAAGCCCATGTGCCCGGCAATTCTCTCAGAGGAGCCAACCTGGGTTCCCCGGCCTACTCTGAACATTTCCTCGATAGGCGTAGCGCCGTAAAGCGGGTCCTTGCTAAAATATCCGCCGGGAACGAAAGCTAACGCTCCCGCTAATCGCTCGTCAACGTAGACAGGCGAACCACTGCAGCCGGCTACCGGGCCGGTGTGGATAAAACGCTCATCGGTACCTTTAACAATAATGGCATCTCTGCCCGGCTCGATCTCGCGTACGACGTCCACCACTTCCAGGCCAAACTTCTCGATCCCGGCGATGCCGTACTCCGTAAGGCAATATGCCTGCATCCCGGGCTTAATTTCACGAAGGCTGATGTATCTCGCCGGGTCCCAGGTGCCTTCTAATCCCTTTGGTGTCTCTGCTCTATTGGGCTCTGAAAGAACAGGCTCATCAGCGGCGTAGGGCGAGCCCACCGAAACCACCCAGATACAAAAGCTAAAGAGTAAGAAGCTCTGACTTATTTTTAACATTTATGACCTTTCGATTAGTTGCCAGCAGAAATTCTAACCGGAAGATATGGAAATTGCAAGACAAAAGAGATTTTGCTACAATTACCTCGTCGTTCGTCGTGCGTGATGCGTATTGTGTTAGAGAGCCTCGCACGACGCAATACGATATACGCGATACGAGACAACGGAGAAAGAAATGAAAGCTGACCATCGGCATGAACTTAAGACGAATGAACTGGCTGAATGGCTGGTCCACCTGCCACAATGGACGAAGGAAAATGTCAAGACGATTCTCTTTGTATTGGTATTGCTTGTGGCGGCCGTAGCCTTCTACTCCTGGAAGCTCTACAGCAGGAACGTGGTACAGGTGCGAGAACAAATCGAGTTTACGAACCTTCTCAATCAGCTATCGGGCGGCAAGATGCAAATCCTCCAGGCTCAAGCCCAAGGAAGAGACCTATCCTTTGTCCTCCTCCAGCCTGCAAAAGGTCTCGAAACCTTCGCCCAAACCACGAAGAGTGATCATATGGCGGCGTTGGCACTGATCAAACGAGCCGAAGCGCTGCGAGCCGAGCTGCATTATGGGACGGTCGATGAACAGTATTTAATCGCCCAGACAAACAAGGCAAAGGCCAGTTACGCCGAGGCGCTCCAAAGATGCTCGAAGAATCCTTTGTTAGCTGCCGCTGCCAAATTCGGTCTGGGTCTTTGCGAGGAAGAGCTCGGCAACTTCGAAGAGGCTCAGCAGATATACCGCGATGTCGCCACGGACCCCGATTTCGACGGCGTCGCCGCCGGCGCTGCGGCAAAGCAGCGACTTGAAACAATGGACGATTACAGGCAGAAGCTTGTTTTTCGGCCGGCTCCAAGACCCCCGATCCAAATAAAGCCCGCTGATGTAAACTTGCCCGCTGATGCTAACTTGCCTGCTGACACGAACTTGCCCGTTGGCGCTAATTTGCCCGCCGAGATCAATCTGCCGTCTGAGGTAAATCTTAGCCCCCCACCGCCTGATACTATCCCGCAGTCTCCAGAGGTGAACCTGGTTCCGCCGCCGCCAAATAGCGTCTCAAAGGACTCTGACGGCAATGTGCCAGCAAAATAGTCCACAGAACCAGCCTCCCCCAGTGCCGGACCCAGAATCTGAACCGCTGACGCTTCAGGTGGGACACACAATCAGAGAACGCAGGCTTGATAAATACCTGCACGGCCGCTTCGGCAATCTCAGCCGGCGTTTTATCCAAGGCGCCATCAAGGCCGGGTCGGTGAAGGTGAACGGCAAAATCGCCAAGCCAAGTTTCAAGCTCAGCCCGGGTGACAGAATTGACTTTACCCTACCCGAACAGCCAAGCAAAGAGATTCTGCCCGAGGATATCCCGCTGAATATCATTTACGAAGATTCCGAGTTGATCGTCCTCGACAAGCAGCCCGGCATGCTCGTGCACCCGGCACGCGGCAACACGCACGGCACGCTCGTCAACGCCCTGGCGTTTTATTCCGACCAGCTTTCGAGCGGCCTCGGCGAGTTCCGTCCCGGCATCGTCCATCGGCTCGACAAGGACACCACGGGCGTGATGGTCGCGACAAAAAACGATATCGCCCAATGGAAAATTGCCGGGCAATTCGAACGCCGACAGGTCAAGAAAACGTATCTGGCAATCGTCCACGGCACGCCGGAGCTTACCGCCGACCGCATAAAGGCACCGTTGGGCGTGCACCCAAGGGTCAGAGAGAAATACTCCATCCGTCCTGAGGTAGGCAAGGAGGCAGTCACATTCTACGAGACCATCGAAACGTTCCGCGGCTTTTCTCTGTTGGAGCTAACACCGAAAACCGGCCGAACGCATCAGATACGCGTCCATCTTTCATACATAAAACACCCCATCGTTGCCGACGACATGTACGGCGGCAGGCCGGTTTATCCCTGGCAGTTGGCCGATGCCGAACCGGCGGTGCAGGAGCCCATCATAAGCCGGGTCGCCCTGCACGCACACACCCTCGAATTCAAACACCCGACGACCGATAAAATGGTGAAATTCGAAGCGCCTATGCCCCAAGACATGCAAAACCTGCTGGATATGCTCCGAGAGTATCGAGCGGTTCCTTGAGAGAGGCTTGCGATGCCTAACTACTTATACAAATTGGGCGATCGACGCTCGATATAGTCTTTCCCCGGGGGCTCAAGTAAGTTCTTAAAATCAACAATCGCTTCCGCTTGCTCATCGCCGGTCGGCCGCCGGTCCCAGGGCTGTGAAGGTTCACTATACATCAGTGCGAACTCCGCGTCGCCTGTTCCAAGGGTCTCTACCCATATGGCAATATGCCGGAAGAAGCGTCCCGGAGTAGTCTCGGAGAAGAACTTCGCTGCCCAAACTGCGTCTGTGATGGGCTCCTTGGCGTCGAGGTGGTATTTTATCGCGCCGAATGCCCGGCATTGTTCCAATGGAATGCGCAGCTCGCCCGGCTTATATTGATCGACCTTCCTAATCCCCCGTCCAATTTCCGCCTCGTATTCGCTATTTCCGGTCTCTGCGTATGCGAAAGAGAGGTACTCGGCGAGTTTACGGTAGTTGTGGGCAAGAGCCTTCGGGTCAGGGCGTACTTCTTCAGGCCCTAAATGTTGCCTTTGTGTGTCAACGGCGGCCCCGTAGTGTTTTGTATGGAAGTACCCCTGCGCCAGAATCCAATCCATTGAAGGTTTTGCGTGGCCGGCGCGGCGAATCTTCTCACCCAACGTGACAATGGATTCCCAGTTCTTGAGGTCATGCGCCGCAAAGAACTCGTTCCATAAGGTAGCTTCCTGGGCCTGAAGTTGCTGGGTCCGACGTCCTTCCCTCACCAGTTCCAGCACCTTGAGTATGCCAAGACGGGCCAGGACAACAACGACCGCCGCAATAGCGAGTGCGACAAGAACTGTTCTCCTGGTTCGAGTCGTCCTGCTCTGTTGGCGTGCCTAAGCCGCATCGGGGCCTTCTCGTTACACCGGACCGTCGGACCTTTTTCTACAGTTCGGGCACTTGCCGTCCTTCATTAGCGGTACCTGAGCATTGCCGTGAGGGCAAACTTCAAGATTAATACTTCTTTCCTCCTCCTGACCAAGTGGTTGCTTCGGTAGACTAACCGGCTGCTTCACATTGTGCGAATTGCACGACTGCGAATAAATCACACGGGCATCGAAGCTTGACGCCATCCGAAATGCCACGCGTACACACTGTTGGACGACAACTCTCGTGGCTTGGACAGACCTGCCAAGAAAAAATCTCAAAGCTCACAGGAGGCCTTCATATCAATATTGAAACCCTGCTTTTCCAGATTATGCCGGAAACGACTTGCTGCAATCTTGTCGAGAATGTCGCACTTTCAACACTGGCATTGGCCTCTTAGTCCACATCGTGGGTCTGCCTTGGTGCTGTGATAGGCCAATCAGAATAACGATTTGACTAACGAAAAAGCTGAACTTAAGCCGATAGAATTAAATGTTCTTTTTGGGGCTCGTGTTATGAAAGTACACAAGTACCAGTTCGAAGTGATGTGGTTGGTGCTTGCCGTGTTGGGCTGTTGGGCGGCAAGCGGGAACGTGATAGAATTGCCGCACCAGCCGAGACGGCAAGATGGTTTTCAGAAAAAGACTCATTCCCCGATTCAGATCCGCCCGCCGCCTTTGTTTGGCTAAAGCGTTCGAAAATCCCTTATATTAAACACTTCATATCACGAACCAATGGGCCATAAGCACCTCGCTTACGGCCTTCTTTTTTGGCACAGGCCGAACGGACAAAACCTGATTATTCCTTCAGGCCCTTTGCTGACGATCACGCCAAGAACACCTGCCGGGTGGCCGGGCACTGCGGAATGTTCGTAAGTCATTCATTGGAAAATGCTTAGGGGTATACAGACTGTAGCAAGGTTATAGAGTATGTTGCCTGGTAGGCAATTTCGCTTGCAACGAAATCGCGGCAAAAGCCCAGATCTAAGGCTCGAATCTGCTGCAACCGTAGGTCTAAAGCTGTGATTAGATAGCTTGAACCTTCCATAAGTCATTCTAATTAAACGCTTTAGCTATTACTTGCTCTGTAAAGCTACTACAGTCTCGGGGTACAGCATTTTTTGCATAGCGAGGTGGATTTCGGCAATAAGGCGAGCACGACCGGCGTCTTTAATGCTATTCAGATCCGCATCGTGTGGATCGGTTTTGATCAGAGTTGCTTAAGGAGCATGTGCGATGAAGAAGGTGTTGATTTGCAGTGCTGCGGTCCTGGCTATCCTGCTGGCCGGCAGCACGGCCCTGACCAAGGAAAAAGGCAAGGCCAAAAACCCAGACAGGGGGACGAGGAAGCTCTCGGAAGAAGAAAAGCAGTGGAGAGAGAAGCTCAAGGAAATGACGCCCGAGCAGAGGCGCCTGGAGATGGCGAAGAAGGCCCTCGCGAACGAGCTGGGCCCATGGCAGGAGGTGCGAAGGATAGCGGTCGAGGAGAAGGCGGCCAAGACGGTGGCGGCAATAGACAAGATCATCGCCGCCAAGCAGGAGCAGTTCAAGAAGAAGCTGCAAGCGATGAAAGAGGGAGGCCCGGCCAAAACTGACAAGGCCAAAGGAGAAGGCAAACGCCGGGACGGCCCAAGACCTGAACGCAAGAAGGCCAAAACCCAGGAGTGAGCGGCCGACAAACAAAGACCTTAAGGAATCAACTGCTGGCAGTCTCGCCCGGGCGACGGTCATGCCGGCCGGGCGAGCTGGACAGCTATACTGGCTTGGCTATGACGATTATGGCTTCGGCGGTGAACGGCGAATATCTCAAAGCGGTCTTGTTGAATATCCTTTTTGCAATTCTCCTGACCCGGTTTCGTGCTATCTGTAAATCGGAGCAAGCCAAGATATTGACTATCATGAAGCCGCTGCTGGTCAGCAGACGTTTGATGGTCGTATACGAAAAGTAGTAGTTATGGTCAGCACGTATCCGCTCGCGGTTTCGCAGCAGCACCAAGAAGAAGTTCCGCAAAGAGAAGGCGTTGGGTACCGTGACCAGCAAAATGCTTTGCCTGTCCATCACTCCCGCAATATTCTCAAGGCACAGACCGGGGTTGGGCAGGTGCTCTAATAGTTCGCCTGCCACAACAACATCGACAGGCTCCTTTATTTCAGGTATTTTGAGGGCGCCCGGTGCTTGCACATCGGCGCATACCAAGTCTTGTATCCCCTTTGGTCTAAGGTACTCTATCGCCTGCTCATCCGCGTCCACTCCTATCACTCTTGCTGCAACTTCCGATATCTTTTGATGGAGAGAGTAGCCTTTGTCGAAAGACTCCAACGATCCGACACAACCCAAATGAAGTACGTTTTTCTCTTCACAGTACGATTGAACGAGTTCCACCCTGTTTGCCATAACCTTGACACGAGGAAGTCGATGTGAAGCGATACGCATATCATCCATTCTATGCAATTCCTAACCAAGGCAGGGATTTGCCGTACACAGAACTCAACGGCCTGCTGCAGAGGCCCGATTTCAGTAGACTACCACACCGGTCCCGAATCCGCAATCGCTCACTGCCTTTTCTCGGATGCTCAATACCATTTGCTGTGGCGGCCGAGACTTTGCCGGGCGAGGTGAGCCCATCCGCGTCGAGTATTCGAGATCCTTCCATTCGCCCAACGATGCCGTTCATGATGGCAGGAAAAAGCCGCGCCAGTAGCCCAAGCTTAGACACGGTGAAATCCCCCACTCAATAGACAGACCGTGGGTGTCAACGACGTCAGCGGACATAACGGCCAAGGCTACGACGGTTTGGGAACCCCGTCTCGCGGCTTGATTTATCCAATTATTTGTCAAGGGGTGATTGGTCTTTCCCACAAATCTCACAAAAATGGTGTCCGGAAAAACGCTTAATAAATGCCGGTCATTGTTATATAATTCGATCAAGGGAGTACGTTATGCCAAACGTTTACAATATCTATTGCGATGAATCATGCCATCTTGAACACGACCGGATTCCTGTAATGCTGCTTGGCGCAGTCTGGTGCCCACACAACATCAGAAGGGCCATCTCAAAAGAAATAAGACAGCTCAAGACAAAACATAATGCAAAAGGCGAACTCAAATGGACAAAAGTATCCGAATGTCGGCTCCCGTTTTATAAAGGACTTCTGGATTATTTCTTTGCTAGGGGCGGATTGAATTTCCGATGTCTACTTGTTGCCCAGAAGGTAAGTCTCGATCACGGCTACTTCAACCAGGGCAGTCATGATTCATTTTACTACAAAATGTATTATCAGTTACTCTTAAACATAGTCGACAGGGCGGACAGCCAATTCAATGTGTACCTTGACATCAAGGATACTCGCGGAAGCAGAAAAATCAGAGAGCTGCGCCGAATACTCCATGCGAAGTTAGCTGATGATGAGCGATTAACGATTCCCCAGATACAGCTTGTCCGTTCGCACGAATCTGAGCTTATCCAGCTCGCAGACTTTCTAATAGGTGCAGTAGCATACTGTAACAGAGACGATGTTCCTAAGAAGAATCTCGCAAAACGCAGTGTTATTGAAACAGTGAGAGACTACACTGGCGTCGACTTGGTACACAGCACACCGCCTTGGGAGGAAAAGTTCAATCTGTTCGTCTTTCACCCGCGGAGGTCAAACGATGATTGATCAACCTGACTTCCTCCCTCCCATGGTGAGTCTTGATGGATCATACGGAGACATTATAGAGAGATTATATGGAGTCTTTCGTAATGATTTCATTGAGACTCGAGCAACACATCTTGGACGCGATGTGGCCTACAATGGTGTGATCAACGAGTTCAGCCAGGGGAAAGTTGAAGGCTTCTGGCACGTGATAACCCGCGACGATTCTGCAAGAACACATCGGTTGATCGACTATCGCCGGGCCGAAAGACTTCCTTGGGCCAAGCCGCTGATGGAAAGTCCTTATCACGAAGACATCAAGTTTTTCTCCCATGATGAGGGTAGTACTCGCAAAGGCATTCGCCACTACATCTGGTTTGAGAATGGCAGCTATTTAGTGATTCTAAAGAAGAGGAAATACGACTATTATTGGATAACGGCATTCTATGTCGATGAGCACAGACGTCCCTACTTTCAAAGAAAACTTGACAAGAGTATCGCCCCGTAAAAAAACTGCGGCCTGACTTTGTAAGCCGGCCGCTCAGCACCTTCTACTCTTGGTAGATGTACAAATAAATTATCGGGGAAAAATCGCCCCAAGTCAAGTCTTTTTTCGGCCTCTATCTCTAACTTCTTTGAAACACTTAACTTACAGCTAAGAATTTATGTTTTCATCTGAGCGACGAGTTGGCGGGTTTCGGGCGACTGGCTGCTGTGGGCTTGCTTGAAAGCGGCGGCTTGAGCCTGGTTCTGCTTTTTGAACAGCTCGTTGCCGGTGATAACTTCCTGCAGGGCCTGCGATTTTGTTCGGGCATCTCTCAGGTATCGCGCCGCTCTGGCACCACCGACACCGCCAAGAACCGCACAGATTCCGATCCCAAGCTCCAGCATCGAGTCGGCCACCTGCCACGTATCCGGTCGCTCGGCACTGGCTTGCACAGCCGTGGCCGCGAGCTGCCAGTTCGATTCGGAGAGGATGTCCGCGGCCGTCTCAGCCTGTGGGAATTCTTTCGGCAGGCCGTAGTAGGAACTGAACGCCCTGCTCTGCACTTCGTTTAGCTGGGTGAGGGCCTGTAGTGTTTCCGAGGCGTCTTCTGCTCTGGCGGTTTCCGCTGCGACTATCGCAGTGCGGTTATGTAGCCAAGCGTTCTGCTTCTGGGTCTCGTTTGGCGCAAAACGCAGCCCACCGCACCCGGCCAGCAGAAAACATATTACTCCAGCAGTGAAAAATCCTGGGTTTGCGTGTGCGTGTGATCTTTTGTCTTTCTCTGTCTTTTTCATCATGTCTCTCCTTGTTTGTAGGTTGACTTTGCGTTACAATACGCCGTATGGGACGGAAAGAATTCCAAGGCGCAAGAACAACCTTAACCTATGGACACAGCAAGAACATTTAAGCCTAAGACAATATTGTTATGGCAGAAAGTGGCGGACCATCCTGAGGCCAAGCGGATCGCCAACTTGTTTCCGTCTGCTAAGGTGCGTCTGATACCGCAACAACGTCAGGTTCCTTCACTAAGTATATCACCAGGCAAAGCGCTGTTGACCGGAAGAAAGACGCTAATGATAGGTGCAACTTCGTGCTTTGTGGGACATTTCGACGGCCAGCTCGGCTCAAATGTTAGATGCCAGCCTTATTACAAGTTAGTTCCCATTTCGAATGGCTGTCCCTATTACTGTACCTACTGCTATCTGGCATTTGTGTATCGCAAGTACGCGCCGTTCATCAAAATCAACATTAACTACGATACAATGTTCAAACAGATACGAAAGGCCATAAGTGGTGCCTGTTGCCAAATCAGCTTTAATATGGGCGAGATGCTGGATAGTCTCGCGCTTGATCATATAACAAATCTGACAACGATGTTAATCCCATTTTTTTCCGGATTTTCCAGGGGCTTCCTGACGCTACTGACTAAGAGTAACAACATTGACAATTTGCTGGCTGTCGAGCCCAATGAACAGATTGTTGTTTCTTGGAGTCTGAACAGTCAACAGATGATCAGGACGTATGAGCTAGGCACAGCCAGTCTTGACGAGCGTATCGAGGCGGCTAGACTATGCCAGGAGCACGGCTATCGAATCAGGTTACGTATTGACCCGGGCATTCTCTATTCAGGCTGGCAAGCCGGGTACGCTGCTTTAGTTCAGAAAACACTTACGGTCGTAAAACCTGAAAACATAACAATCGGCATGTTGAGGCTTTTACGCGGTCATTTCCGTCTTGCCGCTGGAGCTTATGGCGATCGTGCTCGAAGGCTCTGGGATCACAACTTTGTTAAAGGAGCCTCGGACGGAAAACTCCGTTACCCACCAAGGGAGCGCGTCAAATTCTACACTTTTCTGATCGATAGCATCCGCAGCTCCAATAGAGAAGTCTCCATAAGCCTTTGCCGAGAAACACCTGAAATTTGGAACATTTTTAAACACCGCTGCGAACCGGGAAAATGCAACTGCGTCATATGGTAAGTATCAAGTGATAGTGTTCTGCCTCACCATCGCTTTCTTAGCCGGTGGGATATCTGATATCCAAGTACTGATTTCGGAACGTCAGTCATTTGCTATATTCCGTGCGGGCACAAACGTCTTAGCACGAGATTCAGCACCGTTGTGTTCATAAGTGATATCTCACCTCGACGTAGTATTCTTGATGTGTCAAGAGCGATAAGCGATGCGGTTTTGTCTTATGTGTCAAGCTCCAGAGGAATCGTCCGCTACGTCGGCTTTCGTGATGTGATTCTCGACTGCCCGGAGGCGGTATTCATATGAGATGCTTTTGGTCCAGAGCGATTCCAGTTTTTGTTGCAGGCTGTTCTGCGATTGCAGCATCATACTGATATCTCGCTGCAACAGATCGAGCTGTCCTTGCAGGTTGACCCAGCTACCCACGATCAGAGAGGCCAAAAGCACCAACTGCATCAGCACGGAAACACTGATCTGTCGACTAAGCCGCCATCCTGTTGAGTTTTCGCCGCCCATGTCTCACCTCCCATTCACGTTGGCCGGTGCTCTTCTCAATTCGCGATCCAGATCCTTCGTCCCTGCGCGCCGTGACTCAGGATGACAGACCGAGGAGTCACGGTTCGGCGTAGAACACGTTCTTGTCGCCGACTCGGAACATTACGGCGTATGTGTCCGCTAGCAGCGTTCCTTCTTGCGTGAACGACTCAGCCAGGTTGACCGCTTGCATCTGCTGACCTATCTCAGTCGGGACCGAGCCAGCTTGGCCTATCACTACCGCGACGATGTTATAGACATTGTATGACGAGTGACTTTTGACCTTGACGGCCCACGCAGCCGTCTTGTCACCGGGTGACGTGACAATTGCAATTTCGCCGGCTCCTTCTGAACCTTCTCGACACAACCGGCCGAGCACCTGTTGACTATCTGTGATATTCGCCCCGTTGCTCATAAGTTTCTCTTACGGACAATCTTCAAATTCGTACATTGTTTTTCAAAATCCATCCGCACGCGCACAATATTGCTAGTGCTGCGGCTATCGTTGCGGCAGGCCAGCAGGTCTCTACTTTCAGGACTTGTGCTGATCCTGTCACCGACTCTGTAATCAAACGCGAGACTTGGTGTCTGAACGTCGACGGCCTCGATAATCTCAGATGATGCCGCTGCCGCGTGGCGGACAAACTCATACAGAGCATCGGAATCGTCCACTTCGTCGGGCGTACCGAGGGTACCGTCGTCGGCCCCTGCGAAGATGCTCTGGTCCGAAACCTTGCGATACTTGAATTGACGCGGTAGCGTAATAACGTGCTGGATCACCGGGGCCACCGAATCGATTGGCCCGTCGGCAACTACGGCACTGAGTCTCTCATCGCTGATTACCGATGCGGTTATTCTGAATCTCAATACCCCGTTCAGGGCCGCTACCCAGGTATCCATATCGAGTCGGTCGCTGCTGAGCCAGAGGCCGCACTCATCGAGCAGTATATTAAAAGCATAGAGATACTGCCACCAATGCAGGCCGTTGTCGTACGATACCTGGAGGAAATAGCCAAGCGATCTTCCCTGTTTGTCGGCGGTCAGGGTCGGGCGGAAGCGCCTGCGGCGACAAACAAAATTACTACTCTGGTAGATTCCTGAGAAGTCAAATGCCTCACCCTGATTGTGCGGGGCGCCGCTGTACTGGCCCGCCTCGTTCAGACACCATTTGCGATATACGTCTTTTACCTGATAGAAATCAGGATTGGTCGAGGGCGAGAATCTATCATAGTCGGTATCCTCAAGGCTCTGGTCCCAGGCCTTCACCAATTCGAAGGTCACCTCATATACTTTGAAGTCACCTTGACCAACATATTTGTGTGTGACTGGCCAGAAGTACTTCCTGCTATGCAAAGCCGCGATATTTGTCTCTGAGATGTTAAACTGCCCGCCAGCACGCTGGCAATTTAACTCAATCGTTCTGCCCGCACCACTTTTGTAAAACACAATCGCCTGGCCTGGCCCGGTAGGTGAGAGCCGAGGTACGAACTTGAACCTCAAGCCGATCCTTTCGCAGCATCCATACAAAGCTTCGGTAAGATCTAACCCTGTGACATCCAGGTCGCGGACTATCTGGTCCTCGGTCAGTACCCTCAGTTGGCCTACGGTCGGCGTCTGCAATTGACCTGCCGCCACGTATTCGCAGAGCAGATAGTCGATGACTTCCGCATAGCTCCAGGGCTTGCCTTGTAGAAGTTCGGCACAAAAGGCCGTATAGCTTCTGCCGTTGACCTCTATCGGGGCTGGATTGGCGTTGCCTTTGCCATCGGGGTCAAATATGGTGTCGAGGCCGGCCAGGAATACATTTGACCCATCGGCCTTTGCCAGCCGCTGGCCAAAGACGGAGATACGCTTGAGATTTTCGCTGAAATCTCTTGCTATGATTTCCACCAGTTCGCTGGTGGGCGACAGTTTTGTCTCCATGCCTTCTATTTGGCCGCGGAAGATTGGAAAACTGAAAGCCGCTGCACCCGGCGGAATTCCGTTGAAATACTGCCGGATGCAAACAGTTTTTCCCATAGCAAGTTCACTCTCGATATCTTCAACAGCCGTGACGCTGGCACCCGCATATGCAGCGGGATTGTAAGCCAATCTGGCCCAGCTAAACTCTGGCCAGCCACTGCGCACGATCTCTATCGGCTCCAGAGCCGCAGACAGAGTCCCATCGACGAGAACCGAGACAGAAGCAGCGGGAAGGGCCAGGCGTGTCTGTGTGGATTGGAAAAAGTCGATTCTGTTGGACATGTTTCTGGTCCCGTATTTCGCTCGTGGCTGCGTCGGAGATTGTTGTCAGACAGCCTCGGCGCTTAACATGCTGATTGGCTGAGGGTTTTCCGCATCAAGTTGAATGCTTAGTCGTGCTGAAGAGTCATTTTCTTCGCCGTCTGCATCTTCAGCCCTTATGGCAAACAGGTATTTGTCTGCCTCGAGTGCGTCGCTTAGGTAGCGGTAAAATTTTCGTCCCTGGTAACTGATTGTGGCGATGGGGTTTTCATAGTCGATCTGCCCTGTCCGGCTATCATGATAAACATTAAAACGCACCGGCTGTGACTTCTGTTCAAGGGGGCAATAAAACCAGACAAGCTGCATCTTATTGCCTTCTACTTGTTCGGCCTTTGAACTGAAAAGATTGTTCGGCTGCGGCTTCTCCAGCTCGCCACCCGCATCTATTGAAACCTTCACCGCGGCATTCAAGGTGTGTTCCTGATAGCCACAGTTATTGAACCGACGAACAACATAGAAGTACGTTGAATTGCTGTTGTGCGGAAGATAACTCGGTGGTGAGATTGTACAGGCGTTCTGTTCGGCCACAGTCAGTAGGTTCACGAAATCTATTTGCTCCATGCTGAGCTCGCGGTAGAGCGCCGAGCAGCCGGTGACACGAGTCCAGAACCAGCCCAAGCTCAAAGTTGTCCCCAGCTTATAAGCATTGGCAGTCATTCCATTGAAAAGTGCGTCTCTGAGCCAGGTCCGTTCTGTCTCCAATAGGTTGCTAATCGACTTTAGCAGTGCCGTAACGTCAGAGCTGCCTATCACGGTTCCGCTGATTTTGCTTAATAGCCCTAACGTTGCCGATGTTACCGATTGTGCACTTGCTGAACCAGCCAAAGAAACTACCGCCGCAGTGGCATATATGGAGGCCGGTCCGACCAACTCTTCGAACATCGCAAATGGCTCTCGGTAGAGCCGCGCAACTTCCGCGGCGCTCAGCTCCCTGTTCCAGACGTAGACGTAGGGAATTCTACCTGTGACGCCGTTGGATGGACTGCCGGCGTTATAAAAGCCGCCAATGTTTACCTCTTGGTTATCATTGTAAAAACCCAGGTTGCCACTGCCAGCGTCCGAATCCGCCAGCACGCCATCTTTGTATATTCGGCCTCTGCCGCTCGTCCACGTCCCGGCAACGTGGTACCATGTGTTCGCGGATGTACTGAACGATACCTCGGTACTCGTTCCGTCGGTATCCACATCCCACGTCATATTCCAGCCCATCAGGTACAAGCGAACAGGATTTGAATAAGCGGAACGATGGAATAGGTCCCTGCCATATTGGGCGCCCGATGTATTCATGAAACTGGTTACGACACTTATTTCGTTTGTCTGATCCCAGCCAAGTTTGCCCGTGCCGCACCGGATGCACTCATGCGAGCCACCGTTGAACTCCAGGCAATATCCACCCGGTCCGGCGACCCAATCCGGCACGGCAGAACCAGAGCCCTCAAAGTAGCCGGTCACATTGAACCTGCCTAGATCGCAAACCTCGCCGCCTGTCCCTTCGTTAAACAGCCAGCAAGCCGTCAGTCCTCTGGCGAGTGGGTGGCTCTTATTGAGTTGTATTCCCCTGACGGGCTTAAGCAGTGGCATCCAGTGTCACCCCGTAGAATTTGTGCTCAAAGTCGTATTGACCGTTGTAGTTGGCCTTTACGTTTTGCCAGTCGGCTCTGACCGCAGTGGCAACCTCGCTTTGATTCTGACTGTCTGAGACGACGATATCCTTTGTAATTTCAACTAATGTGCCGGCAGCGAGGGCATCGATTTCGGCCTGCTGCAGTTCGCCTGCAATGGTACTCGTCGGCGTAGGCACGACCCCGGCAACAGGTGTCTCTACAGGGATATGATAAACAAGCTGGGCCCTGCCCCTGCCCGTTTCCGACGGGCGAATCATACCAATATGTATATCTGCCATCGTCTTATTCTCCTTTCTCCGTAGTTCCGTTCTCCGTAGCATGGCTACTGCGAAGGATGAAATTACGAAGAATCAGTGCTCAGCTTGTATAATGGTTCCAGCACTGGAGGTACGCCCTCACGTTGTGGCTGTCCGTCGAACCTGTTTGTTGCAGGCCTATTCTGAAATGGGCCAGGTCTTTGACAATGAAGCTCAACTGCTGCGGGTCAACGCTCTTATCGCCTTGTAGTTCCCAGATCGGCGTATCATCGTAATTGGAGCCATCAAGAGAACCGTAGAGCTTAATCTTTACGTCATCTGTCGGAGAGCCGTCATAGTCAATCTCGACAACCAGGTGCGCCCCCTCGTATCCGTTTGTCTCGAGATCTACATCAGAAGAATAGGATTCGGTTGTCCCCGACAGCGTGATATAACCGTCACTTGTGCCTACTATCTGACTCTGCGAAGCCCAGTTTTTACTTATCGTGGTCGTCATCGTGAACTCCTACAACTACTGTTGGTTAATCCAAGCTTACATCCAAGTCACCGGCCGCGAATTTAGCCGTGTCTCCAGTGCTGATAGCTTTTGACTGACTCAATGCACCGTGAGCCAACATGTTGCCACCTGTTGCCGCATCAAATAAGGCAAAGTGAGTTATGGTTCCCCAGCTTCCCGTTGCTTGGGGAAAGGCAGTACTGTTGGCATTGTCCAGAGAGCCGCCGGATGCCGTGTTCCAATCGGAAGCAGAGGTTTGTATCCGTGCATAGGCATTGCCGCTTGGCTCAGCTAATCCTGAAGCATCATCCTGCGGATCTGCGGTCGAAAGCGCCACATAAATGGTCGGCGGTGTATAGCTGCCTTTTCCAAAGATGTGGTCCAAGATCTCGTTTTCCCAGTAATCTGCAAAACCTCCCATTTCATACCTCCTCAATTGTTATAGCTTTTGTCAGCTCGGTGTCCTGGTGATAGTTGCTTCGGCGTCATCGGGGGTATGAGTCAAGAGGACCGTCTGCTCATCGTCGTCGTAATATTTAATCTGGCCGGTCGATTTGTTCTGGACAGCTTTATTGGCAAGCAGTTTGTTAGCGGTTACCTTGCCCGCACCGGACCATACAATTTCTTCGCTTGCGACAAGGCTGTCACCGTCGGCAGGGTTAGCTCCGGCCTGCCGAAATATCTGAACGGAATACCGACCTGCAGGGATATCACCGTCAAAGCTACCTACGTACTTGCTGCCGTTCTTGTCGGTGAGACTTATATCGTAATCGTTCGCGGCACGGCTGCCTGTGCCCCACGCCTCAAAGACCTGTCCCGCAACATACCAGACGTCTCCGACACCGTTACGAACAACTGCATAAAGCGTATTGCCGGATGCGTAATCTACATGTATTTCGTTTGCCATATCAGACTCCTATACGCAACACCTCCACCGCAAGCATGTCTTATGCTTCCTCGGTCCACGTTCCATTCTTAGCAACGGTTGCCCAGTCACCCGCCGAGTCAGCCACGAGCGTAAGTGACGCTCCGATCGCATTAGCTGATTTGTACTTGTCCGCCGTTTGACCACTATCGTCTCGGATAGTCGCCGTGCCGGGGTCGATGCGCAACTCCTGAGTTGCTTGGACCGCAAAGCTAAACACGGTCCCCACAGGTGCCGAGGCGGGCAGTGTGAGCGTGATTGTTGCTGTGGCGCCGAGGTTGCTGTGAACGCTGTCGGACTCCGCCGCCGCAAGTGCGTCGTCGCCGGTATGTGCCTCGATGGTCTTTTTCAAACCGCCGGCTCCGTATGGCAACATGATGTTATGCCCCGCTCGGCAATCGGTGATCAACTCGATGTCCCCACCTGAAGTGCGAGCTTGAGCGAGCCGAATGTGCGCTGTAACTGCCATATCGGGGAAGCTGCTGTATTCGTTCGTGACGAGCGTGCCGGACGAATTCAGGTAGATGTAAATATCTTGCTTATCGTCCGCCAGAGTGTTGCCGGATGAACCTTCGTAGCTTATCAGTTCTGTACCTAACCAGAACTTGCCCGCCTTTACGCCAATGTCCAGACCACCCTCATCGTGGACTCTCAGGTCATTTGCCCGCCGCGTAGCCAACAGCAGGCGATACAGCAACTTTCTAAATTGCAGATAATAAGGTGCCGTGCCGGTGGGTATATATTCAACACCGGTTTCAGTATCGGATTGTATATTGAGCAGTTCATTATCTGCTGGATATGCTTCAGCCATAACACTCTCCCTGTTATTCTTTTACGAGATGTCTAAGACCAATTGATTCTCCTGTTTGTCGAAAGAAGAAATGCTAAGCTTCTCAGCCGGTTTTGCCGCTGGCGTCACCGTGATCGGCTCAGTCTCGCTGGCATTGCTTTGGCTACCCGCTTTGTTGGTGACCTTGACACCAAATTTGTAGACGCCAGCCAGCAGTGGCGGGCTTGTCCATTCAATCGCATCAGCATCGAGACCGAATTGACCACAGCCGAAACTGCCCTTTCCGAACCCTACCGCTGCTGCTGACTCATAACCGAAATCACCAACACCGAATTTCGACATTGCGAACCCGGCTTTATCCTGCCAAGCCGGCCAGATCCTTATCGGTGAATCGCTCAACGGCTTGTCGTAGTCAATTTCTCCTGTGCCGTTGTCAAAGTAGACTTCAGCGGTTGCGCCCATCGGCAAATTCTGACTACGCAACAAATTCATTCTCACGCGTCCACTGTCAGCCAGTGGCCGGGTGAGTTCATTGCCAAGATCCGTATCGGCCTGCTCAGCATTGACAGCAAAGACTTCGATCCGGACCGCCGCCTCAAGAGAGGTAGGGATCGGAACAATCATTTGTCTTTGCTGATCATCGAGCGTTGCCCCGGCAAATTGGCCGTTCACGTACACCTGATAAAACCTGTCATTCCAGGCCGACCGCCATCTCACCAAAGCTCGTAGCGGAGTTCCGACATGCTGACCGTCCACCCAAATGCCACACGGCAATTCAAACACCCTGACCGAATCGATCCCGTTACTGATAAGTGTCATCACTGCTGACTCTTCAACTGGGTATAGGTGATTTCATAATCGACGACCACACCACAGCCGCCTGTCCGCTCTTTGCTCACTCTGAAGGAATCCATTCGAAGATTGTCAAATTCTGCGCCGTCGCTGGTTATTATCATCGTGTGCACATCACCGTCCATATACGCTGATATTTCGCTGATACTTTCGTCCATTTGCGATTGGCTTGCTGCCTGCAACGTGCCTGTCTGTTTTATCTTTCTGCCGCGTCCACCCAGGTCGATACTGAGCACACCGTCCAAGCCCGGCACCGTTCTTTCTACCGAGCCCCGGGAGAAACTGCCCGGCTGGATTTCCAACTGCTGCTCGTCAAATAAAATGTGCCCATCCAAAGTGACGCTCATGTGAAATTTCCCAATTTGCAATTGTCAATTCTCAGTCTCGCACAAGTCTTCGAGAGGCTCCAACTTTGGTTACATCGGCCAATCCGTCAGAGCTGGCATCGATGCTGAGGCGACATCGCTCCTTTGCCCTGGCAAAAAGCTTCTGATAGTGCAGGCTCTTTTTCCAGAGATTCTCGTCTTTGGCTTTGCTGGCCAACATCGCATACACGCTTGAGATGACCGCAAAAACCGACACCTGCTTCAACACACTCGTATCCAGAACATCTTCGACGTCTATGTCGGACGCAGGATTACCCGGGCTGATACCGAAGTATTCAGTCAACTGAAAAGCTGCCTCGTTAGCCTGCGGTCCAAACGTGCTGACGCGATAGGATGTATCTATGGCCGCCGGTGGCGCTACGGCAGCGGCCTGGCAGTCCGGTCTGATTACCGAAACACTGAGCTGTGTTGTCGAATCCACAGAGATTATCTCGTACGCCCCATCCAGCGAGCCATCGGCAGACCGCAGATAGACGACCCCGCCTGCTGTGACCTGTGCACCTGCAAAATCTGCCCCGCTGGCCGTAAATGTCGTCCCGCTAAGCGTCCCTCCCGTTCCCGCTGCCAACACCTGCCACGGCAGATGCAGCTCTCCAAATAGCACCGGCTCATACTTCAAAATGTCCGCATCGTTTGAGAAACTAACCATTTCCTTTGGCTCCCTTCCGGTCTCCAAGGACTTCTCAGGTGCCCGAGGAGTTGTTGTCCTTTGGGCACCTGCGCCCTGACGCATTATGATACGTCTGCTATAGCCCCCCGATTTAGCTGGTACTCAGATCGCGAATAAGACCATGTGCCGCCTCATTCTTGAGCTCCACAGTATATTCGCCAATCAGTTCGCCGCACTCGTAGTCGCCGCCGCTTGCCAAAGGCTTGAAGTGGAAGCCTCGCCCCGCCAACGGCAACACGCTGATGCGAGAAGAATCCAGAAGCAGCGCAGCATCCTGCGGCATCCATCGCGTTGTGACGATCCTGCAGACGCCGAAATCGCTTTCGTAGATGCTGATCATATCGGTGAAAGTGGTATCGTTTGCTCCGTAGCTTCGGCTGTCAGCCGAAAAGGCATTTATCTTTCGCTTCTGAAAACCACCGACGATGATCAGGTCAACATTGCCGCTGCTGTTTTCCCAAATCTGCCTGAGCACATAATTGATCTTGGCCTCGTCAAGGTCGGTGCCGCTCGGAAAACCGCTGTCCCCGGTATGGAAAACACTGGTCGCCAGATGCTGGATAATGCCCTTCATCGACCTTCTTACCGAATCGCTGCCTTCGGGATTGCCCGCCGGCTGTCCGCCGTTGATGACCGTATTTTCCAGGTCACGAAGCAACTCCCGCAGCCGTTCCTGCTTCTGGTAGTCCATTTCATCAGCCAACCCCAACTGGCTCGCAGCCATATCCGTTCCGCTTACTTCAACAGTAGCAGTAAATATCTGCGTGTAGTTGCCGCATCTGCTGCGATTGGTGAATCTCGCGCCGGGCTTATCCGCCCCCTCAAGAGCGGCGTTCCCGAGAATGTTGATAACTTGATTGTCTGCTAGGTCTTCTGCCGTAGTGCCCGCATAACCGCGAACCACCGTCAGTGTATTGCTGTCGATGCCAGTCACGAGCATTAGCTCTTCGCTGGCTTCAACCTGAATCTGATCGCCCACTCGGAACCTGCTACCGTGGTCGACCACAAAGTCAGTATCGGCACTGGGGTCGGTAAAGGTGCTATCGTTGACAGCGTCCTTATTGGGCAGAAGTTCATCTTCGAGCCATTCATGATGTGTGCTCGTCGCCTCCCTCATCGGATCGCCCAGGGCATCGAGCAAGGGCGTCTCATACGGCGAAATTATCCCAATCAAATCCGATACATCTTCAGCCAATTCCGGCAGGGCCGTACCTGCTGAATAGGTTGCTTTTCCTGTAAAAGCCATCTTTCTGGTCTCCTTTTCAGTTCATTGTTTGTAGCTCGTTGTTCATCGATGAACAACGGACTATGAACTCATAAGTAGTTTCTTCGCAGTTTCAGATATTCCTGCAAATCTGCCCGGTTACCCGTCGTTGCCGCTTTGTTGGCTGCTCTCTCGAGAATTGTCTGATTGTTTGTCGCTCGCTGTTTAGCCCCTGCGGTCTTTTTTGCCGCCATAACCTCACCAGTGTTGCCGAACAGATATTGCTTTTCTTTTCTCAACTGATCAATCACGCCGTCCAAATCCGCTTGGCCTTGGTCTTGGATTCTGGCTTTGGCAATTAGAACAGCCGTTTCCAGATCGACAGTCCCTGCGGCAGCCAATTTACGTGTCAGCTCTTGCTCGGCCTGAACGTTGCTCAACTGCTCAGAAAGCTCTGTCGTTTGAGCCTGTGCCTGTGCCAACTGTTCAGTCAAAGCCTCGAGTTTCTTCTCGGCACTCTGTGCCCTCTTTCGATAGCGGATCGATTCAGCCACCGGAACAAGTCTCATGTTGTCACCATCACTTGTTCCGGCTATGTCTTCTGACAAAACATCCTGCGTCTCAATCGGACTCATAAGATCTCCTTTTTCGTGTTTTGTTGTAAGTTCATAGTCAATCAACTCCGAAGAAGAGACAATGAACTACGAACTCTCGTACCCTAATTCTCTGAGCACCTGCTCAGTGGGAACACCCAGCTCTTTCTTGATCTGCGCCTCCTTTAGTTTCTCCATCGTATTTTCTGGCAGTGGACTGGGAAAAATCACATCTACCTCCCTGTCTGTGGCGGAGGTTCCGTAGATACCAGCCGTGTTAAGTATGGATAGAACCATATTACAGATTCGCTTAAGCCCTTCGCTGTAGGTGAATCTCTTCCGCTCGTTCTTTGAGAGCATCCCCATAAGCGTCATTCTCAGGGCTACAGCGCTTGTAAGGTTGCCGAGCTTATTCTTTAATACACCGGCCACTATCGGTGTCACTCCACTGACTTTGTCCAGTGCCTCTCTGATTTCAGCGATGTGCAGACCCTCGCTCGGCGTAGCCGCATCGCCTCCGAACTCTTCAATAGAAGCCTCCGGATTGTCGGTGTACCACATCCTGCCGGGCGAGACCGGTTTGTCCTCAAAACCTTCTATCCCTTTGCCGAGATACATCTTAAATGACTGGAACGTGATCCTGCTGGCCCTGTCGCTTAATCTGGTGTTAAGCTCATCCTGCAACGGTATCAACGGCTCGACATCGCTCAGCCCCTCGTAGTAGTACGGCTGAGCGATGTTCTGGATATGCACGACCGGTAGAAAACCCCACAACACCTCGCCTTCTGCTACAAGCTGCTTGTCTTCATACCTCTGCCAGGCATCAGCGGAGGTAATCTCCGTCACCGCAACCACCTGTCGCGTGTCACTGCTTCGTCTGCCTGCGGATAATATTCTGGCAAGAAACGAGCCCTTTTTGCTCAGCGAGTTTTTCTTCTGATAGAAGTGCTGAACGTAGTACCTGATCTTCTTGTAGTCATTTTCTTCCAGAACAGGCAGTGCCCTCGGTGCTTCGATCAGTTCCAAGCCGATTGTCTGTGCTAATTGCAGCACATCATCAAGTGTGAGGGTGCGTGAGGAGGAGGAAGTGATGCGTTCGATGATTTCATCGCCAGGCCTGACGAAACAATCGACAAAACCATAAACACTTCCGAGCACTGCCATATCCTGGAGGAATCCGATAGAACCGTTGGCCGCAAGCAGTGCCTTTAATATCCTTTCAATTTCTGCACGTTTTTGGCCATCCGGCGATTTTGAGACGAAACTAATTGGCTTGCCGAACAAGAAATCCACCGTTGCATTTACTCGCCAGGCGATATCGTTCTCGATGACGACTTCTTTTCGCTGTAGATCGCGGACGCACCTCGCGCCGAAGACGCCCGCATTACCCGAGTGCGCGAGCCCCGTTATTCTCGCAGGCAGCCCATATTCCTGGGCTTGCACATAGCACCGTCCCGATTCGTTCACTTTTCGGTCGGAGGCACCGACGCCGGTCGTCTCTATCGTCCGGTTTGCATAGTATTCCCAAAGCCTGCCAAACTGCGCTCGAATATCAATTGACTGTGTATCAACAAGCCACTCAACGTAATCCGCCTCCAGTTGGTGATCTTGAAAGATATTAAGCTCAAATCCCATACCTGGACTCCGTCTTTCAATGAATCAACTACTTCTGACTACCGGCCTGCTGACAATCACGGCCTTCCATAATTAGAGCTACCTGCGCTCTTGTCCGAAAAAAGTGCAATTTTCCAAGTTGCCCCTTGAGCTAAGTCCTTATCGAACAAGCATTAAGAATTTTTCCAAATTTTTGATTTTCCCTCAGGCGTACCCGCGCTTTTGTCCGAAAATTCGCGAGACTCTGGTCTATCTTGACACTGGCTCTCACCGCGCTCCCCCGTGAGGCGTTTTCTGTCTCACTTAGCCGGCGAACTTGATAGTCGATGCTGTCGCGATCCAGTTGGTGATATGGTCGTCAAGGTCTCGGGCTAATCGGTCAATGCCCTTGTTGGAACTGATGGGCGTTGGCAATCTGCCCTCTTGGCGCTTGTTAAGAAATGTCTACGAAGTGATATGGTGCTTCGTTACACGTGATTTGATGATCTTTCATGCTAAGCCGGCAAAGCCAGCCCTGAGCAATGTCGAAGAGCAAAGCATCTGGCTGCGCTACCGGAGATTCTTCGCGTAGTCTACGCTCGAGCGCAGCGACGGGCTCAGAATGAGGCGCCTCGTTTGGTGCGTACGCGTCGGTTACCCGATATCCTCTTTCTGCAGCAGTTCGATAATCTCAGCCTTCGTCGGTAGTGCTTCGATCGAGCCGAACTTTGTGCAGGCCAAGGCCCCCGCTGCAGAAGCGAATTTGACCGCCCCTCTTACATCATCCTCGACTGCACAATAAGCAGCCAATGCCCCCGCAAACGCATCGCCTCTGCCGGTGTGGTCAACAAGCTCGATTTCAAAAGTCGGTATATGGTCAGCGCTGTTTCTGTCAACGACCATACAACCCCGTTTACCCATTGTGATGACCGCATAGTTCACGCCGCGAGCCACCAGGTCAGAGCCGATAAGCTTGGCAGTCCGAATGTTGGCCGCAGAGTGCTCGGTGATATCAGCAGCCTCGTAGAGATTTGGAATCAAAATGTCTGCTGAAAAATATTCGATCGGCAGATCGCTGCTCTCCCGACTTTGCTGCTCCAGCGGTCTGGCTGGGTTAAGGATAACCTTGATACCGTACAATTCCGCACATCGAAGAGCGCTGACAATAGCTTCCTGCGGCAATTGGCCATGAATCAAACACACATCGGCCTCGGCAATAGTCTGCTCGGCGGTGGCTATGTCCATAGGCTGTAAGGCAGTGTTGGCACCGGCGTAATAGCAGTCGGCGTTTTCACCTTCGGCGTTGACCATTGTGACAACAACGCCCGTGTTCTTGGCCTCAGCGGTATAGAGGAATTCCGTATCGACATTGAACTCGGCCAGACGGTCCCTAGCCATTTTAGCAAATGGGTCTCCCCCGATCTTGCTGATCAGATGCACCTCGCAGCCGCACAGTGCGGCTTCCACGGCCTGATTGGGCCCCGGGCCGGTGACCCTGTATGAGAGGGCAGAGCCGACAACGCTCTGTCCGGGCGACGGGATTTGGCCGCAACGTATCGCCATATCAACATACGTGCCACCAATGACAACTACTTTGGGACTCCTTCCCGACATAACGTCCGTTGCCTCAGTCTTTCGCAAAACTCATTTGGGCTACATTTTGCGATCCCTATTGAGGTTCAATATAGTCTGCCAGCTACCAAATGCCAAACTTTTTTTTGGACAATAGTCAGCGAAGTTTTTCTCGGCGTCCCACCAACGAGCCACTACACGTTCTGCCGAACCAGCCATTGTCCCAGAACTTCAACAACGTAGTCGACATGCTCTTTTGTGAGCGGCTTGCCCTTTGGAATGTGATGCCATTTCGCCAGGCACTTCCGGCAGCAGGTGCCGGTCGTCTGCTGAGCGATAGAGACCGGACGGTTCTTCATCGGCGTTTGCGTGCTGTCGTTAGCCGGATCGGCGTCTGCCAGTCGAGTCGTGAGAAAATCACGAGCGTGCTCAAGGACCGTTGCGAGGCCTTTTTGTCTGAGACACGTCGCCTCTTTGCCGGAAAGTCGAAACCGGCTGCGAAATGCCGACCGCCCCAAAAACGGGGAAAGGTTCATCTATATTACCCATAAACTAATTAATCCAACGAACCGATTTTGACGTCAAAGAGGAACCCCGATTACAGCCATACAGACAACGCTTTCTTTTACGCCGTCAACACCCAAAATTGCGTTGACTTGGTCATCGTATAAAGCCCCGATCTCACAACTACCGAGGTTGAGACTGACAGCCGCCAAGGCCAAGTTTTCAGCGATATGGCCGGCGTCGAGATAAATATATCTGTATGCCCGCTGGCCGTACTTCCATTTGCAGCGATCAAAGACAGCCGACCATATAAAAACCACAGCGGCCGTCGCACACATTCCCTGGCCCAAGGCTGCCGCCACGGTTCGCTGCCGAAGGTCGCACGTCTCTAATTGCTCGAGTTGATGCGATTGAATGGAGTAATGATAGACGCCCGCCTCAAGCTTACTGACGTTATTGACCACAACGTAGGTTTCGATGGGATAAAGGGCACCTGCAGACGGGGCTGTGCGGAATTCATATCCGTCTTCGATGCGCTGTATGCCAGTGGATGCCCAAAGCAGATACGAAAGCTGAGCTTTGCTGACCGGTTTGGCCTGGAAATCACGCACGCTCCTCCGCCGTTTCAACGCTTGGTCCAGCCTCACAGGCCGATTCAACTCAAAAGATGGAAGCTCCATCTTCTCCGCTTCTGGGTACGCCTTGTACAAAGCAGGCTGAGCTTCCCAAGCCAACCTCTGGCTGGGTATCCTCCCCGGTTCATACTTGGTTTCCTGCTGAAATCTGTCGCCCACATCGCTCATTTCAACACCTCCGGTCATAAGATCACCCTTTTTCAACAGCTTGCAATCTTCGCAGGAAAATGCCGCAATTCAAGCCGAAAATTAAATTTGAGGCACATGAGGTTCTCCAAAAGGGAAAATTGCAAAAAATTTTGTATAATAGCAAACAAAAGTCTTGACAAAATTGCAAAATATGTTAAAATACCCGCATGTTTGGTTGTTATACAACAGACAAAACTTGGAAAAACGGGCTCTATTGCGGGTTTGGCTCCGACAGGTACTCGAAACTCGATTCGCCGAAGGCCAATAGTCCCACAAGCATGTTTGATGAGGGTTGAATGATGCAAGAAACGCATGCAAATATTTCAGAAGAGACACTGGAAGCCAGGAAGCGGCATCGTGGCCAAATTGACTTGCTGCGCGCCAGGCTGACCCTGTTCGAGGGAAGAGACAAGGTTCTGATGACAATGTACGTGGAGAACGGAAACAGCGTTCGACAGATAGCCCGGCTTCTCGGCGTAAGCGAGGCAAGTATGTCCCGCAGAATACACACACTGACAAAACGACTCACAGACGGTCAATACATAACCTGCCTGCGGAACCGCGGCAAGTTCACCATGCACCAGATGGATATCGCGAAGGACTATTTCCTCATGGGTCTGTCCATCAGAAAGATCGCCGCAAAAAGAGGCTGGAGCCGCTATCGCGTTCACCAAACCGTTAAGACAATCCAAAGGCTCTTGAAAGCAGCGAATAGGCAAGCAAAGGCAACATGAGACAACGCGAGGAACGAGATGGCGACGTATAGAATTTCAAGAAGTTTTCACTGGCAGGGAACGATCACAGACAAGGTGGCTTCGGTTTGCAGGATGTTCGGCCTGATGGGGGACAGGCTCACCGAAAGGCGCTTCAATTACAACTGCCAGTTGGAAATCAGTGACGGCGACATCGTTTATATAACCGGTCCATCGGGCGCCGGTAAGAGCGTCTTGTTAGGAGAGCTGGAAAGATCAATCCCCGCCCGGGACAGAGTTAACCTGGCTCGAATCAGACTACCGCGTGACAAAACGTTGGTCGATTGCATTGGCGCAGATCTGGTGACCAGCCTCAGATATCTCAGCACCGCTGGACTAAATGACTGCTTCTGTATTCTCAATCAGCCGACCAATCTTAGCGCCGGGCAGAAATACCGCTTCCGTCTGGCAATGGCACTGGCCGCGGAAAAGAGATTCATCTTCGCGGATGAATTCTGCTCTGAATTAGACCGTATCACCGCTGCCGTGATCTCGCATCATCTACACAAGTTCGCAAAACGAAGCGGCACGGTGTTTATCTTAGCATCGAGCCATCAGGATATCCTGCTTGATCTGGCGCCGGATGTCCTGGTCGTTAATGAACTATGCGGCCCGGTTCAGGTTATCTATAAGCAGACAAGGAAGTGAAAATGCAAAGCTGTAGCATCTGCAATAAACTGCAAATTGTCGGCGGTAGCCTTGATGACTACAGGCTACTGGCACACTACCACTACCTTGATAGTCGGCCGGCGCCCTTCACAGCGATTTTTGCCTTGAAGCCCGACCCCACTGCTGGCTTACGCCAGCAAGCCGTCGGCGTTATTGTTTATTCGCCGCCGAGTCCCGTACTGGAGCTGCGAAACGTCGCGACGGATAACTTCTTTGCAGGTCTCAATAGAAGCACACAGTTGGCGCTGATCAACAGGAATATTCGCCGTATCAGCAGAGTGATTGTCGACCCTCGATTCCGCGGCCTGGGCTTGGCCGTCCGATTGGTCCGCGAGACGATGCCGCAGATGAATGTCCCAATCATTGAGGCGGTGGCGGTAATGGGACTGATCAATCCGTTTCTGGAAAAAGCAGGCATGAAGGCTTACGCAGCAACGATGTCGGTCCGCAGCCTGCGGCTCGTCGAGGCGCTCAGCATGGTCGGAATAGAACAGAGACTGCTTATCGATCCACATCAAGTGTCGCAGAGAATCGACCGGCTCGGAACAGCTAAGGCCGAATTCGTTGAGTTCGAGATCAGACATTTTCTCAAGAGCCACGGCAGACGCCGGAATATGCAACCCGGCATAGAGCGAACGCGCTACATACTGAGCAAGCTTACCGTCCGGCCGACGTACTACATCTGGTTCAATCCAAAACTGTCCGTCAGTGAAAGGGGCCGAGATTGAATTACTCTTATTGTCATGCTGAGCGAAGCAAAATGACGCGAGGCACGTGGGCGACGAAGGAGATGTCACTCGCGGCACGAGGGAATTTCGTAACCCGCAGCCCAGATAGTTCGCTGCCACGCTTTCTTGCGAAAGCAGGAACCGGACTTCAGGATGACATATCGCGCGTGAGACGATCATGACTAATCAAATTCAGACAATAGCGATTGATAAGCTCGTTGCTCATCCTGACAACCCGAACCGGATGAGCAAGAAAAACTTCGCCAAGCTGGTTCACAACATAGAGCAGACCGCCCGGTACGAGCCGCTTGTGGTCCGGCCGAAGGGTGATTGTTTCCAGATCATCAACGGTCATCATCGCTGGCGGGCCCTGCAACAGCTTGGCTACAAGGCCGCCGAGGCAGTCGTCTGGGACGTTGACGACCACGACACACACATTCTTCTGGCGACGCTCAATCGCCTTGGCGGCTCGGACGTCCTCGATAAGAAGCTGGCCTTGCTGGAGCGACTGAACAAACGAATGCGGGCCCGCGAGCTTGCAAAAGTACTGCCGTTAAGGCGCCCGCAGATTGAACGGCTCACCCACCTGAAAAGGCCAACCGGCCCGGCGAGAATAGCAGCAGACCGCCTCGCAAATCCGCTGGTGTTCTTCCTCAATGATACCCAACGACAAATCGTTGAGAGCGCCCTGTCGCTCGCCAGGCAAAGCAAATCCGTGATTTCTGCGAAAGCCACAACGAGCGCAGGAAAAAAGGCAGCGGCAATAACGCGTATGGCTCAGCACTTCATCAAAAGTTCGGGATAGCCAAGAATGAAAATCAAATACGTCCAACTGGAAACCGACGCGTTCCTGACCGACCTGGACTTCAGCAAGATGTCCCCCGGCGAAAGAGCGCTGTATTGCGGCCTGATTCTGCTGCTCAGCTCCAACGACGATGTGGCGATTGAGCTGTTCGGCGAGTTCGCGTGCCTGAGCTTCCAGTACCGCCCGGAGGTCAGAGAATGGCTCCGCCAGACCTTCTTCTTTACGCCGACCAAGAACGACCCGGCGTGCCTCGAACCTGTCATTCTGAACGGAGCGAAGCGAAGTGAGGAATCTTGGATTCGTTGGCCAGATCCTTTGGCTTCGCCTCAGGATGACAAGAGCGGCCAAGTCAGGGCGACAAGTATGTCCTGTAACATCTCTACTTAAAAGTCCTATATTTCTTTGTATCTGTGACGAAAATATGATATACTGGTGGCCGTGAGATAAAAATATCGGGAGGACATAACTATGTCGGAGAGAACGAACCGAACGACGTGTCGGGCATTGTCGGCACTGTTGCTGATGACGCTCTGCGCGGCTGTGGTGGGAAACACTACTTGAGCTGATGATGCCAACAGTGGAAATACGACGTTGATATTGAATTGTTTTCGCACAAATATCAACAGTTTTTGAGGAGAAGAAAAAATGAAAAAGGCGATTCTTCTGAACCTTGCTCCCCTTTTAGTTTCAGCCGCATTACGACCACCAACAAGGTGTTATGGTTCCGGGGAATTACGTCCAATAGCAGATGCAGGATTACCTCGATATGCAGCCGCGGATCCAGTGCAATTAGATGGAATGGGCTCTTATGACCCGGATAACTCGGGCCCGCTGGACTACACGTGGCAACAAATAGACGGCCCCGCCCTCGTCATTGCTGATACAAATGCCGCCGCGCCTACGATTAGCGGCTTTGTTCAAACACGTGAGATTCAAGAATGTAAGTTTGAGTTGGTCGTGAGTGACGGGGAACTCACAAGTCTGCACGATACTGCTAAAGTCATCATCGTGCCATATTTCGGTGCGAGCACACTGCAGCAGGATAATCCTCCATTTGATCCCAACAAGCCAACGGTAATTTATTTCGGGGGGGGAAATTGCATAAATGGTTTTTCAGCACAACCGTGGAACTCTTCTGCTTGGAACAGTAGAGCAAATGTAATGAGTTTTCCAAATGGATATGGGCCTGACAGCGGCGGAGGTTCGCGTACCTATTACAAATATGGCGATATGATTATCGTCTACCTATCAGCAGTCGCACCGGATTACAAACAACCGATCCAGACGATAGGCTGGAGTACGGGTGGGCAGCCTGCTATAGATGTAGGTATACGTTTGAACTCGGCTTATCAGGATGCCCGATACGCGGTGAACAGGGTCACTCAGATGGACGCACCCTGTCGCGTATCACCGCAGTGGGGTGGCAGCTGGGAGCTGTACACTCAGATTGCCGAGTCCTTTCTAAGCAGCTCAGTTGATGGGGAACAATGTTGGCTTGACTTCTACTACGGGACTGGGGGGCTGCAGTACGAGCCCCTCCAGTTCCAGTACTTTGTGGCTGCCTACTTGGGGCTTGATCATGGTCCAGTTCGAAACTGGTATCGAAACTCGCTCACGGGCAACGCCATGAACGACTTCAATAGCGGCGTAGTTGCGGGCGCATACTGGTCCGTTGTCGGACCGGGTAAGAACCTCCAATTAGCCCCACAGACCACGTATTATTTTCGGTGGGACGGCAGCGAGCAGAGTGGTAGCATGAACTTTTTCAACGAGTCCCTATATCCTGGCGAGCTGCCGGAACCGGTAACGCTGGTCGGTCCTCTCGATGTGGGTGATCCTAATGGCGCCGTTTTGACCTGTGAGGAAAGTGAAAATGCTGTCGCCTACCAGCTTTTGTTTGGGTCTGATCCATACCGTGTCATGGATTACCAGGTCGTTTCGGACACTCCAGAGCCGCCCAGCGCAGTCATAACAACGCTGCCGTTCGAGGATACTTGGTGGACGGTTAGAGCCCGCGACCAACATGGCTCCACCATCTACTCCGACCCAATGTACATCGATGCGTTCACTCTATCCTTGCCAGTTGAGAATCTAAGCACAGGCAAAAGATATGGCTATATTCAAGATGCGATCAATGACGCAAACCCAGGCGATGAGATTGTAGCCAGTCCGGGAATTTATCACCAAGATGTCGATTTCCAAGGCAAGAACTTCACGCTCAGGTCAACAAATCCCAATCACCCGGCTGTAGTAGCAGCTACTGTCATCAGCGGCGGCGGTCAGGGACCGGCGGTGCCTTTCGCGGGAGGCGAAGATGCGGGCTGTGTGCTCAGCGGTTTCACGATTACCGGCGTGGGCGCAGGCATATATTGCTCAGGCTCATCACCTACGGTCACCAATTGTGTTATCACGCGCAATCAAGCCGCAGGGATTGAGATGTATGAGGGCAGCAACCCGACAATTACAAACTGCAAAATCACCCTCAATGCAGGTCCCGGCATGAAGATGTGGCCAAAGGAGAGCGGGCGGACCACCATTTACAATCGTCCCACAATCACCAACTGCGTCATTGCGGCGAACAAAGGGCCCGGTATTTCCGGCGGCGTACCTGCGATCGCCAGCTGCACCATTGTCGCAAACCTCCTGCACGGCATTTCCAGTCTCAGTCTGACGGTCAACAACTCGCTGATATATTACAACAGCAACGGCTCCGATACGGCTCAGATAGAAAGTAGTTCTCCCACGGTGACCTACAGCGGCGTCCAGGGCGGCTTTCCAGGCGAAGGCAACATCGATGTGGATCCCTTGTTCGCCGATCGCGCCTATTGGGATCCCAACGGCACGCCGGATGATTCCCACGATGACTTCTGGGTAGATGGCGATTATCGTCTGAAATCCCAAGCGGGTCGATGGGACTCAAACAGCGGTACCTGGGTTCAGGATGATGTAACAAGTCTATGTATCGATGCAGGCGATCCGAACTCGGATTGGCCGGCGGAACTGTGGCCGCACGGGGGCAGGATAAATATGGGCGCTTACGGCGGCACGCCGCAGGCGAGCATGTCACTATCTAATGACGGCGACCCGGCCGACTGCGACAACGATTATTGCGTCGATGCAAGGGACTTGCTGATGCTCTGTGAGAACTGGCTGAGCAAGGAGCTTCCCACCGCCGCCGACATCAACCGCGATGGCGCCGTGGACTTTTGCGACTACAGCCTGCTGACCACCAAGTGGCTACAGGATATTCCAAAGCTGGGCCTGGTGGCGCACTGGAAGCTCGACGAGACCGATGGCCAGGTCGCTTATGATTCGGCCGGCACGAACGACGCGACAGTACATAACGGAACCTGGACCGAGGGTAAAGTCGACGGGGCCCTGCAGTTGAACGGATTCAACACCTACGTCGATTGTGGCCAGAGCCAGACGCTCGGCCCCAAGCAAATGACTCTGGCTATGTGGCTTCGGCCCGAGCACATGGGCGGTATGCGCTATATCCTCTCGCGCGCGAACAAGAGCGCCGATGTTATGGACTACATCTTGAGCCGACAACTGACCGGGGAGCTGGAGTTTGCAGTCGGGCAGCTCGGCTCTGACCCGGCCACCATTATTACAACCGCCCAGACGCCGCTGGGCGAATGGTCCCACGTGGTCGTATGTCTAAACGGCTCGGCCGCAACGGTCTATGTCAACGGTCAGCCGGACGGTTCAGCCGACTACGGCCCAAGAGTCGCCCGTGAAGGCCACCGGCTGGTGATCAGCTCCTATCAGGCCAATACACGGTTCTATAACGGCAAGATCGACGATGTTCGTATCTGCAACGTTGCTCTGTCCGCGCAAGAAGTGGGAGCGCTTTACGAGGAGGGAGCCGAGTGACATGGCCTGTTTCGCAAAAGCAAGTCAAGGAATAATCCTTGACAACAACACAAGAAAGGCTACGATATGTACGGAAATGCGACAATAAAAAAGGGGTAGTATGATGGCAAAGGAAAAGAAGCTTATCAAGGGCCCATGGTCATGGAAGAAGGAGGATATCAGGCTGCTTAAGAAACTTTACCCGCACGGAAATACCAGGCAGATAGCCGAGCGACTCGGTCGGCCATTGACGGCGGTCAGACAGAAGGCCTACGACATCGGGATGAAAACGGATGTGTACCAGTATTGGACCGAGGAGGATTTGAAGCTGCTTGCGGAACTCTACGCGGATACGGAAACCGATAAGCTGGCCGAGCGATTCGGCCGATCCGAAGGGTCAGTAAAGACCAAAGCACGCCAGTTGGGACTGAGAAAAAGCCAGAGCTATCTCAAACGCATCAAATCCCGTCCCCGAAAGCCATACAAGAAATAAAACGCACGAGTAAGAACAGCAAATCAGAATTGCGGAATTGCCGCGAGCCGGCAATGAGATCTATCATTTTGCATTTTCATATTTGAGGTTTCGTATTTTAAATGCCCGAAACAAGACAATTGAGCCAAAGACAGCTTGCCGTGATCGATGATTTGTTTGACGGCAAGCTCCAAGAGCAGGCGATTCTGAAAAGACACAAGCTCAGCAGAAGACTCTACAACAGGTGGCTGGCCGATGGGGGCTTCAACGACCATTGCGATCGGCGCATGGCCTGGGAACACCGCAGGTGCGAGTTTGTGCTCGCCCGCTACGCCCAGGCGGCTGCATCCAATCTCGTGCGGCTAACAGAGTGCGAAAAGGAAGAAGCCGCCCGCAAGGCTTGCATGGACATTATCTCGATGCAGCCGGCCGGCCGCCCATCGGCCATCGCCGCGCCAGGCGATGGTGCCGAATCGCCTCCGGAGCTTTCACCCGAAACCGCCGGCAGACTCCTGGCCGCCCTGGCAGAGGAGAAAAATGGACCATAGGTTGAAATAGTCTTGGATTGCTTCGGCTGTTGACAAAGCTATCTGGCGATAGTAAAGTGCTCTACAAAAGAGAAATACGAGAAGTCATAACTGATGACCAGAAACTTAACGGAAGCAGAATACTCTCGACTGGTTGATCGCTACAAAGATTTTCGGAAGATCTCACTCGAACTACAGAACTATGTCCTGCCAAAATACTTATCAAAAAGGGCTTTCGACGTATGTGGCAAAAAGCTCGGCGTCTTGCGGAATAACACACTTGTTCTTGACAACATTGATCAGGGCGCAGTCCTAATGGATTACTGCATCTATGACTATAAGGAAGAGGGGAGCAACGCAGTCTCGCGCTACATGGCTGACTCTCAACTGGATGCGGATTCGGACGAATATGCCGTGGTCAAAGCAATGTCGGAATCCTTCCACACACTTGTACAGGTCGCGGATGTCCTGCCGGGGGTGGGGGTGCGAGCTAACGACCTGATGGGAGACACACAGTTTCTTCTCATCGATATCGGCTTCAGCAAAACGGCGACAAAAGGCATTGTGCTTGCCACAAGGATTCTGCCGTTTGAAGACTTTGTAATGAGTTCCGGAGCGGCTCTTCCTGTGGACGAGGAGGCGCTTTTGGAAATTTTTGATGTCGCACTTCAGCAGTATGGCAGTGAGAATGGCGAGTACATAGAGGTTGATATGGAGCAGAAGGCGGACTTGACTGCCGCCATTATTCGCATATGCCTGGAGAGCGATTCCTCTGATCGCATTGAATATCAAGACATAGAAGGTGAGTCGATCACCTCACCTATGCGCAGGGAGACCCGCACCGGCAGAAATGAGCCATGCCCCTGCGGCAGCGGGAAAAAATACAAGCGATGCTGCGGCCGCTCCGGCGGATAATTACTCCCGGCGAACCTTACGTTCGTGAGGGACCTTCAATAATGGCTGAAGCGAACAAAAACACAAGCGGTGCCCTGAAGTTTGGGCAGTTCGTCCAAAGACCGCCCAAGCTCACGCCCGAAACCTTGCTCAAACTGTGGGCCGCTTGGGCAGAAGAAACGCAGCAAGAATCCTGAGAAAAACGGGGAAATTGCTTGCATTTGAACCAATTCTTTCTATTTTCGTATAGAATTACGCCAAATTTCCCGATATTTGACGGTATATTGTAACAATTATGCCTATTTGGGGACATAATTATGAAACTAAAACAAATAAGAGTTGATGGCTACAAGAACCTGATAAACTGTGTGGTTAACCTCGGTGATTTCAACGTTCTGGTGGGTCCGAACAATAGTGGAAAATCAAACCTCCTCGAAGCACTTCACGTTCTTGGGTTGATAGCTTTTGGCAGCCCAGAGGACAGGAAGTCGATCTTGCGGGGCCACACGCCTCTCCGAAGGATTGGTTTCTCCATCTCTCACTTAGTGGAACACAAGGACAAACCAATTACGGTCGGCATAACTTTTGAGAAGGTAGTGGATGATATACTCTGGGTAGGAGACTATGCGGTCACAATCAGGTGTGCTCCTTCTGAGGACGCAAAGGGGACAATTGTCTCAGAAACTCTCAAAGGCAAGCCGTACGGGCGCAAGGGGCCTGCGACCAAGCACATCTCGCGTAAGAAGGAGCAGTTTAGTATTCTGACGAGAAGCGGCGGAAAGAGGCAGCATCGCATAACTCAAGATAACTCTTCTTTGTCGGCTCTTCCTTCTTTGTACGCTGACCCCCAGGAGTTGCCGCCGGAATTGGTCGAATTTTACTATGCAGTGCGTTGGCTCGCGAGAACGCCAATCTTTGCGCTATCACCCTCGGAATTACGTCGAGAGATAGACAAGGACACGCCTATTGGAGATTTCTGGGTATCGGGATTTGACCTTGGATTAGTCTTGGACAACATCAAGGAGGAGGGCACGTATTACGAGCTTTTCACGGAAAGCATGTGCGACATGGTAGCTATTGAAAACATACATCTTCACGTAGAGGTGAAGAAAGCGCCGTCCAAGAAAGCAGAGAGCAATGGAACAGAGAAGCGCATTAGATGTATCATTGTCGAGCGTCGCGGAGACAGTCCATCACTCATCGAGGAATACTCCGATGGGACGCTTGTTATTGCGGCGATATTGGCCGCGTTGTGCTTCAAAAAGCGACGTGGACCAATTCTCTGTTTGGAGGAACTCGAGACCTGTCTTCACCCCGCTGCCCTTGAGAAACTCCTTCGCTTCTTGCGGGGTCACTCTGATAAGTGGCCAGTTCTCATAACAACACATTCGCCATATCTTCTGAATTGTGTAAATCCGGAGGATGTCAATGTTGCTGTTGTTGACGAAACAGGAGCGGTGACTTTTAAGAAGGTACGTAATACCAAACAGTTGCGGGATTATCTCAAGAGCGGATTCATGAGCTTTGGCGATATGCTCGCTTCGAACTTCGAAGATGTTCTTGGGAAATAGGACAGTGCCCAAGCCGCCGGACAATAGATGTTGTGATAGACCCGTGTCTCTTCTGGTTCTCGAAGGTGACACGGAGGGGGTTTTCTACCCGATAGTTCGAGACAAGTATCTTCGCGGAGTCAGAGCCGAGTTGCGGAACCTAAAAGGTCGAGGTAACGTAAATAAGGATGTGCTTAGCGAGATATACAAATACACATATAATAACCGTAGCGACCTTGTACGCGCATATTGTTGTGTAGATACTGAAAGGCAAAAACAATCGGCGACCCCATTTGACTTGGATTTCGTTCGCGAGCAAGTTCGGATCAGGCAGATGGCGAGAGTTCTGAGTTTAGATGCCATATTAGGCGATCCTGATAAAATTAGACAGTACAGCTATGACATTGACGGAATATACAAGTCCCTTTGTGCAAAGAAGTCGCAGCGGAGTACAAAGAAATATCGCAATCCACAGAATTTCAGCAAGAAAGACCTGCAACAGTTATTCAGGAGATTTGACAAAGTATACTTACCTGGTGGCAGGGCCGCACACTTCATAAATAGGCTCGACATCGAGAGAATTGTTTGTAACTGCAAAGAGCTTCAGGAGGGAATACAACTTATACAATCTCAAGCGGAAGATTTGACAAATCATCTTTTTCCTGAAAAGAAGTCCAGGAAACGGTAGAGCTGCTAAGGTTCTTATTATACTTTTCGGGCCTAAAATATAATAAGAATTCGCTTATTAAACGAAAGTATAATAAGATATCGCAAAAAGTTGTAACATGCTCTAACTACAAATCATAGGAGATGATCATGCAAAGGAGAGAATTCATCGGTTGTGCGGCGGTGAGTTCGGTCTGTGCGCTGGCTCCGGCCGCGGTTGCTCAGACCTCAGCCGAAAAGAAGCGTAAGCCCAAGAACAGTTGTAAGATCACCGTGCTCAAGAAAACCGTCCACAACGATCTGTACCAGAAGTACAGAGGCAGGCAGGGCCGAGTTTGTACGGCCCTCGAGGAAGGCCAGGAGTTCATCGTTACCTCACCCTACAAGCCGCCCGAAGGCTTCTGCGAATGGGCCTGGGCGGATATACGTGCCGCCATTCAGGGGGTATGGTCCGGAGGCAACGGCGCGGTCGTGGTATGCTGTACGGATGGCTTTAGGCCCGTAATCTTCAAACTCGAACAAGAAGCCTAAGGGCGAGCCCGCATACTTCAACGGGCGCCGAAGGAGAATGGCCATGAGTGAACTTTGTGGCACAAGGCGTGGTTTTTTAAAGGCGGCGGGGGCGGGTGCCGTGCTGGCAACGACCGGCGGGCCCTTCGCCAGAGAGCTATCATCATCGCACAAGCCTAACATCTTGATGATTCTGGTCGACGACCTCGGCTATGGTGATCTGTCGAGCTACGGGGCGAAGGATTTGAAGACGCCGCACATCGACAGACTCATGGCCGGCGGGATGCGGTTCGACAGTTTTTACGCCAATTGCCCCGTCTGTTCGCCGACGCGGGCTTCGCTTTTGACGGGGCGATACCCCGACATGGTCGGCGTGCCGGGAGTTATCCGAACGCATCTTGCCAATAGCTGGGGCTACCTGGCTCCGCATGCCGTGCTGCTGCCGAAGCTGCTCAAGCCGGCCAGCTACCACACCGCTATCGCCGGCAAATGGCACTTGGGCCTGGAATCACCGAACACGCCGAACGAGCGAGGCTTCGACCACTTCCACGGCTTTCTCGGCGACATGATGGACGACTACTACAACCATCGGCGTCACGGCAACAATTACATGCGGCTGAACGATAGAGAAATCGACCCGAAAGGCCACGCCACAGACCTGTTCACGCAGTGGGCGATCAATTACATCGACGAGCGGGCGAAGGCGGGCCAGCCGTTTTTCTTGTACCTGGCTTACAACGCTCCGCACACGCCGATCCAGCCGCCGGTCGACTGGCTCGAACGCGTCAAGAAACGCGAGAAAGGCATCGACGACAAACGCGCCAGGCTCGTCGCCCTCATCGAGCACCTCGACGACGGTATCGGCAAAGTTCTGGCAGCACTGAAAGTCGCCGGCGTAAGTGACAACACGCTGGTGATATTCACATCCGACAACGGAGGCCAAATCGGCGTCGGCGCCAGCAACGGCCCGCTGCGAGCGGGAAAACAGGATATGTACGAGGGCGGTATCCGCGTGCCGATGTGCGCCGTCTGGCCGGGCAAAATCAAGCCCGACTCCCGCAGCGAGCGAGTCGCACTGACGATGGACGTGTACCCAACCATATGCGACGCGGCCGGAGCACAAATCGCCCATACCATCGATGGGCGAAGTATCCTGCCGACGCTGCTTGGCAAACCCCAGCCGGCGGAGGATCGCTTCTTGTTCTGGGTTCGCAGGGAGGGCAGCGGATACGGCGG
>Ga0209636_10000449_pt1 | contig 39826 bp, 42 predicted proteins | sample DeeMarSWOR152_54_FD_187464 | JGI IMG/M metagenome (GOLD analysis project Ga0209636, IMG submission 187464) | Marine sediment microbial communities from White Oak River estuary, North Carolina - WOR-1-52-54 (SPAdes) (version 2) | ecosystem: Environmental > Aquatic > Marine > Intertidal zone >... | reverse complement strand
CCCACCTCCACAACTCCAAGCCGCGTCAGCTTCATCTCAATGGCGCGTGCAAAGTAACGGCTTAGAGGAGGCGCCCATCCGCGTCACAATGATGTTAGCAGATCGATCAGATGAGAATGTTTGCTGCGCTCGCTAGCACGGTAAACTTCTTAAAGCAATCTGTACATTGGCGAGCTAATATGCATTCGGGAAACGTTGTCCACACACAGAGTCAAGGAGTCCCTATCGTTCTCACAGGGTCGGCCACGGACATGAGCGACTTCAACCTTAGTCCTTTTCGGGCATTCACCGGAGGCTTTCCAACCGGCATCGTTCCCCGAATCCTACTCAAAAAGTATTGGTATCCGCCTGTGCCCGATAATGGAGATGGCTCTGCCAAATATGCGCCCTATGGAATGCGGAAAATTGAGGCGCTACTAATTAAGGAATTTGGCATGGAAAATGTTGCCGTCGTGCATCCGGACAACCTCAACCAAGTTGTCGGACCGAAAACGAGAGTCATCGGCATATCTTCTATGGAGCCAGCCGGAATCGGTTTTGTCAGCCGCACCTACACCTCTCTCGTGGGCTTTGGCGGAGAACCCGTGGCAGCTGCGGAATTCAAAGATTTAATGGAAAAGCTAATTCTGCAAAGGTGGAACGCCAAAATAGTCCTCGGGGGCTCAGGTGCCTGGCAAATCCACAAGGCAAAACTACAGAGGAAGTATGGTATAGACTGCATCGTTCTTGGTGAAGGCGAGAGGGCTGCTCTGAAGGTTTTTCGCAAAGTTCTCAGTGGTAAGGCGATTCCTCAGGTAGTCGAGGCCGAGTCGCCTGATCCAGAGGAAATTCCATGCATCTTGCACCCGTCGATTTTTGGCACCGTGGAGATTACGCGAGGGTGCGGTCGTGGATGTAAGTTCTGCTCGCCAACTATGAGAAAGAGCTACTCCTTCCCCTTGGAACGCATCTTGAAAGAAGTCGAACTAAACGCGAAAAATGGCACAGGAATGATTCTTTTAGCCAGTGAAGACATCTTCCTATACCAATCTGAAGGAAAATTTCTGCCGAACCGTAAGGCACTTGCCAATTTATTTGGATCAATTGCGGCTGTGCCTGGGGTAAAATATATTCAACCTGCTCATGCGTCGTTGGCACCTATTGTCTATGATCCCGAGATGATCGAAGAGATTAGTGCGGTTCTTCTTGAGAAAGCGAATTGGGTTACAAAGGGTATTCGACATAGCGCGATCGAAGTCGGCATCGAGACAGGTAGCATTCGACTTATGAATGAATATATGAAGGGCAAGATGTTACCGTACAAACCGAAAGAGTGGCAGGACATAGTGACCAAAGGAATTGAAATCCTGAACGAGAACCATATTTGGCCATTGGCAACACTCATTGTTGGATTGCCTGGCGAAATCGAGAAGGATACGATTGCGACGCTGGAACTACTAGACAAACTGAGACACAGCAAGGTTTTCTATGTACCTTTAATGTTCACATCGGAAGAAGACTGCTTGCTCAGAGAAGCACGACACATGGATCTGAAGCATCTAACGTCGCTACAATGGGAACTTATCGCTACATGCTGGGAACGGAATATAAACGTCTTCGCCTCAAAGGATCTTCAATGGATATTAAGGCTTGGCACAATGGCTGCTTACGTTCTGTATTATCGATGGAAACATGGCAGGAGAATCTTTACACCAATAATGAAGCTTCTAGGATGGGACAAAGATCGCACGCGCTGGACTAAGAGGCTGAACACCTAACGAACATGAAAGGATGCAAGCCAGCTAGATCGACGAAACCCAGTTAGCCCCCATCACGCGCTTGTTCCTCAGGGCAATACGCTAATCGGTCAACCGTCTAGCATGCAGTTTCCCAAGGACAGGACCATCACCTTCACCGCCGGATTCTGAATTTGTATGCAATAATAACCGGTGGTTGCAGTAGCCGCTCTGGGTGTAGCGACTTCAATCTTCAATCAGGAGAACAACTGATTCTCAACAGCTTCTCTGATCAGAAACCCCGCTTTATGAAGAATAGGTTCCCCGATCTCGGGGTCTATCGCCATGGTTGCAGTGCACGGATAACTGTGATGTGCTTTGGCAACCACATCACGAATTCCCTCTAGCCTCACCTCTTCACCAATCAGCTTCTTCGCAACGTACCATGTGGATCCGCACGGAGCGCTTCGCTCCACAACAACACTCTGAACCACCCTCAACTCCTTTCGCTTTTTGGTGACTATTCTCACGGAGGGCTTTCCTATCTTAAACTCCTGAATAAATCTTGATATTAGCGGTTTCGCCTCCGCTAGTCCCAGGCTGCAGAAGGGTTTTGGGAAGGCGTATTCGATAGCCAATTCCTCGCATTGCTCCACCAATTGCTTCTGAAGCCCCAACGGGACTTCCCTGAAATCCTCAATAGGTGTTATCAAGCCCTTTGCTCCTTCCTGCTCAAGACGTGGGGGAAGTGCCAACAACAGATCTTGATGGATGCCTGTGGCTACGCAGAGATCAACGGCTGGAATCTTTCTGGGAAGATACTTTTCAGGCTTCTCTATCAACCTAGGTAAATCAGCTGGATCTGGCAGCTCAATCGCTGCGTGGATGTTCTGCACATAGCTGTAGACCCCATACTTACAGAAGTCACAAACCAAGCCACATGCCTTACAGAAACTGGGGTCATTGATCAGATCTCTTATCACACGTTCCCCGTAGTCACCGCTATAGACAAACAAGAGATCCAACATGACACACCGGACCAGTCCGTTTCATATGCGCGCAGTGTGGAAGGGCCCATCGTTCTGGCTTCCGTGTCAGGTAATTTCATACGATACTTATTAAAGCATTCAGTTGAGAGAGAAGGAGGAACAACCACCGGAACTGGTAGGGCAACACTAAATTTGTTTCGATTCGGGTTCATGCACGTAAGAGAGATTAGAGCATTAAGCATTCAGTTGCTCAATCGGAGTGTATGTCTCATGCACATCTGAGCGTTGAAGAACGTCCTTCCACAGTTCGAGTCCTTTGTTTGTTCTCCACTTGTTAGGCGCTGGAAATCCAAGTATGGTTACGCTCTCCGATTTTTTGATTTTCTCTGCGGTAATGCATTTTCCAGTTTCAGGATGAACTGGTGTCACAATGTCCGGTGCCATTGCAGCCAGTTTTTGATCTCTGTAGGCCACCAGAATCTCGTTTTTAGCTCTAAGTTCAAATCTGGAATTTTGGCGCTCATCCGTTCCCCTCAGCATCACGTTCGTCCATGTGAATCCCCCTTTTGTCTCTCTCTGAACTTTTTCCACGACACCTTGGAAAAGCCTGAAGCCCTTCGTCTCCTTGAGAACCGCTCCTATCGGGTCAACACTCGTTCGCAGAAGCATTCCGATTCTAATCGATTTAGACAGAGTATGCAAGATAGGAGAGATCTTCACTTGGTTGCCAGTCAAGATTCTTCGAGCGGTGTAGGCGCTATGACCCCATTCCGTAGCGAGTGTTCTGGCAATTCTTTCCGCGGACCTAGAATCTCGGGTTTGCTTCACAATCACTAAGTTCCTACAGTAGATATCTGCTACCGCCATGGGCGCCAAGGAGATATTATCTATCGTATAGACCTTGAGATGAACCTCAGGAACAGCTCTTCCGGCCCCATCAGCGTCCACAACCGGTATCCCACATCTAGCCGCCGCGTCCACAGCTACTAAAGTGTTGAATCCTCCAAGCTCAATAGGGATAACGGCATAAGCCTCCCTTCCAACATATTCTTCAAGGGCCCGAAGAGTCTTCACCGCCGCTTTGCTGTCATAAGCGACTTCTGTGGTAGCTCCGACACAAGCGAAATTTACCACTATCGTTTCGTCGGGAACCTCAGATGGATCGACAAGTCTTACATCATACTCGTCTTCAACAAGCTCATCCGCGATTTCATATCCGCCCTCAGGGTCGCCGCCTCCACCAGCAGAAAATATGGCAGAACCATCCACGAGATCAATCAGACCTTTGCGGGTCAACTTTTTCAAAAGGTTTTCCACCTAATAATTCGTCAATAATACATTTTATCTCTCCTATTTCTGCTCTAATCTGCTCAGTAGTATCTCTATTTCTAATGGTTACTGTCTGATCGTCTAATGTCTGGTAATCTATCGTTACCGCTAGAAACGTTCCCACATCGTCTGCTCTAGCATATCTCCTTCCTATGCTACCTGAACCATCATAAAAGACATCAAACCGGCTCTTTAGAAGTTTATAGACTTCCTTCGCCTTCTCTGGCAATCCATCTTTATTAACTAAAGGAAACACAGCTACTGCGTAGGGTGCGATCTTTGCAGGAAACTTGAACCAAGACCACCCCCTTTCTTTGCCCACTTGAAAGCAGTGCAATAGTAGGCCAGCTATTGGTCTTTCTACGCCAAAGGATGGTTCAACGACATGGGGGATCACCTTCCTTCCATCTGGTGTCATAACCGTTAAATCCTGCTTGGAGTATTGCATATGCCTTTTCAAGTCGTAATCGCTCCTATAGGCGTTACCTACAGATTCGCACCAACCAAACTCAAATTTTATTTCCAAGTCAAAATTGGCCTTGCTGTAATGAGGGGTCTCCTCTTTTCTTAGGTGACGAAATCTCAAAGCTTCTTTTGGTATGCCTAGCGATTGAAAGAACAAGAATTCCTTTGCAAGAAAATAGGCCATATATTTATTCGGAATTATCCTTTTCTCAAATGCCTCTCTTGCTGTCAGCCTTATTGGCTCCTTCCCTTTCTCCTGAGCTTCTCTAGTGTAAATTGTAATCTCAGTATCAGCAACCTCATCGAACTTCGGACACTCATCAAGCCTTTCGGGGTCAAGAAACATCTCTATCTCAAGCTGGCCAAACTCTCTCACTCTTACCACAAAATGCCTTGGAGATATTTCATTTCTAAAAGACCTCCCTATCTGAGCAATTCCAAACGGAAGTTTCGCTCGCATGGCCTTGAAAACCCTCCTGAAATTCGTGAATGTATTTTGTGCCGTCTCTGGCCTAAGGTGGGCTTCTTGTCCTTCTACGGGGCCTATGATAGTCCCTAGCATCATGTTAAAAAGTCTGACTTCGCTTAGCTCGCCTTTGCAGCTCGGACATTTTAGATTCTCCTCTTTAATTATTTCTGTCAATTTTTCAGGACTAAGACCTTCCACGAACTTTCCAGTAGCGCTCTGGACCAAATGATCTGCCCTATGTATGCTCATACAGCTTTTACACTGAGTTAATGGATCTACAAAACCTTCTAAATGGCCACTTGCCTCCCATACGACCTTTGGAAGAACAACGCAACCCTCTATCTCAACTATGTTGTCCTCTGACTTTATGAAATGTTCCCTCCAATAATTCTCAAACTTCCTCTTCAACAAAGCGCCTATAGGACCATATTCAAAAAATCCAGAAGTACCACCATAAATCTCCGCAGTTGGGAATATTATTGCCCGTCTCTTACAAGCCTCAACTACTTTTTCCATTTTCGACATCCAAAAACCTCGATAAACATTTTGGTATTCTAATTTATACATGCTCATAAAAACTTAACCTTACGAACGGAACGAAAGTCAACAAGTGAATTCGAGGTTGAGGATGGCCACAAAACCGTGTTATATTTCCTTTTAAGGATGATCCGTAAGGCTTTGGGAGAGCCTGTTGAGAGCTGAAACGCCGGTCTCCTTTCGCTATCTTTTTTAAGGTTTCGCGCTATTGTTATGTAGAATGCCAATAAAGAACTTTGAGGGGCAGAGACTGTGGTCTTCCCAGTAGAAACCGAGGAACGGGTGAAACGAAGAGCCCTAAGCGTCTGTCAAGACCACCTGAGAAACGTGATGAGCACCACCCGGAAGGCTTCACAACTGATCGACAGTTTTGTCAAGGACGACAAAAAGTCGGCTCAAAAACTCTTTGCCGAGATCAGAAAATCAGAGGAGGAGGTGGACGACGCGAGACGAATGGTCTCAATAGAGCTAGCCGAGATAGGAGCCATTCTGATGAGCCGAGAAGACTTCCTCCGTTTCACCAACCTAACAAGCGAAATTGCTGACTTCTGCGAGGGAATAGCATTCAGACTTCTAGAGATCATGGAGAGAAACTGGAAAGTACCCTCAGATATAAAGAAGGGAATCGTTAGCCTCTCCGATGCGGCTTTCGAAACCGTCTCAAAGCTTAGAGAGACAGCCATGACACTGAGCTACGGCTCAAAAAAGGCCCTGGTAAAGGCCAGAGAGGTCGAGGCTGCGGAACGGGTTGTTGACGATCTCTACAGAGAGCTGGAGTTGAAAATCCTCAACAGTAGGCTGGAATTTCCGGTTATGCTTCTATTAAGAGATGTGACTCAGCTTCTGGAGGACGCAGCAGATAAGGCTGAAGACGCCTCAGACGCGGCACGTGTGTTAGCCTTTACAATGTAAATGGGACCAAGATGTCTGAGAAAATAGAGACGGAATTCGTTGAGAACTTCTTAGTCGTATGGGACCCACAGAAGGGCTCAGAACTCTACAGGCTTGGTTACTATGGCAAGCCCGTGGGCATACCTAAGCCCAAAATGATGGACTTCAATGTTCCATTGATCCTTGACATAATGGAAGGATTGTATCTAATGGAAAAAAAGATCATCGCCGTCGCTGAGGGGAACAAGAAAGTCAGTCTTAAGAAACTTCAGAGGAGAGCGAGGAAGCTATATGAGGAGTTTGACTTGAAGTACGCCGTTTATCGCGATCTCCGAGATAAGGACCTTATCGTCACGCCGGGCATAAAGTATGGGTGCGACTTCGCCGTCTACAAGCATGGACCCGGCATCGACCACGCACCATATATGGTCTCTGTAAGGAAAGCCGAAGAAGAGGTTACGGCCACAGACATCGTAAAGACTGGGCGTTTGGCTACAACTGTAAGAAAGAGATTTATCATAGCCATACCCACCCTCGAAACAGAGCAGGTGCAATACCTAATCTTCAAGTGGTTCAAGGCATAACACCACACAAGAAACTCCTCTAAAATATTGACTTCTCAATTAGTCTTATAACTTGTAGAATTTCTTCCTCGCTTGTGCTTCTTTTGTGATCGAAGACTTATTATAAACTACTTCAATTATAGTCTGCACTCCGCAACCATGGAAGAAAGTTGATTTACATGAAGGAAACTCCTGTGCTTTCTTTTTCCAAATCAGTCCTTGAGTTGAAAACCGCAAAGACCTTCGAATATTCTCTGTTGGCAGCTGCAATTGCGAAGCAGGGAATGCGAGTAATCTCTTTCGGAATCGGCCAGCCCGACTTCCCCACTCCTAAACACATTGTAGACGCCGCAGTAGAGGCACTCGTGCAAGGTTTCACAAGGTACGTCCAGCCGCCGGGCATCCAAGAGCTCAGAGAAGAGATCGCCAAGTACGTCTCCATCTACACTGGAGCGCTAGATGTGAAGCCCGAAGAAACTCTGGTGATGCCTGGCGCCAAACAAGCAATCTTTTTCGCCATAGCCAGCTACATCGAACCTGGAGATGACGTTATAATCCCCGATCCGAGCTTTTACTCCTATGCTCATGTAACCAGGTATGCCGGTGGAAAACCTATTTTCTTGCCTCTTAAGGAAGAAAACGACTTCAGAATAACGCCGGAAGATGTCCAATCTGTGATGACTCCTAAAACGAAGATGATCGTGTTGAACTCCCCTCATAATCCAACAGGGGGAATGTTAACCGAATCTGACGCAGAAGGCATACTCGAACTGGCGAAGACCCGAGGGATATTGGTGGTCTCAGATGAAGTGTATGACCACTACGTGTACGAAGGGAAATTCACAAGCGTTCTGACCGACCCGGAATGGAGAGATTTTGTAATCTGCATCAACAGCTTCTCGAAAACATTCTCTATGACTGGGTGGCGTCTAGGTTACATAGTTGCTAAGAAGGAAGCCATTGAACGCTTGACTCTCTTTGCGGTCAACAGCTTCTCCTGCACCACTTCGTTTGTACAAAAAGCAGGAGTAGCAGCCTTAAAGGGATCTCAGGAATTTTTCAAAGCAGTGCTCAGAGACTACAGGAAGAGAAGAGATTTCATGCATCAAGAGCTTAACGCAATTCCAGGCGTTGAAGCAAAAAGACCTGCGGGGGCTTTTTATGTTTTCCCTAACGTGAAGGAAATTCTGGCAGAGAAGAAACTGAGGACCGAGGAGTTTGCAATAGGGCTCATGAGAAAGACGGGAGTCGTTACTCTCCCAGGATCGGCTTTTTCTCACAAGGCAGGAGAGGGTTATCTGCGCCTGTCATACGTGCTGCCCATCAAGGACATAAAGGAAGGATTAAAAGGATTCAAAACTGGAATACTTGAACAATGAGTGAAGAGGACTAATGCTTTCTCCATTTCACGCTCTGTGAAGTATCCTCTAACATTATGCCTAGTCTTCCTAGCTCTGCTCTTATCTTATCGGAGACGACGAAATCTTTTCGCTTTCTGAACTCTCTTCTAAGCTCGATTATCAACTCTACCAGCTTTTCGACGAGTTCTTCTTCAACCGCAACTTTCTCTCGCTGGAGTATCCCGAGTATTCCTCCGAGTTCCTTGAATATGTCGACAATCTCTTTGAGGATTTTTCGGTTTATCTTCGTTCTTTCAGCCACGAAAATGTTTACTTTCTTCGATATGTCGAAGAGGTGGGAGATTGCTACGGGGGTGTTGAAGTCGTCGTCCATCGCCGCCAGGAAGTTCTTCTTTGTCTTCTTCAACGCGTTCTGCACTTCTTTCTCGTCTTTCGTTAGTTTTTTGTCTTCCTTTGTTTCGAGTTCTCGGATATTCTCAATCGTGGTGTACAGTGTTTCTAGGCTGTTCTTGGCTTGTTGCAGGCTTTTTTCCGTGTAGTCTATTGGGCTTCGGTAGTGAGTTGATCCAAAGAACAGCCTTAGCACTTCCGTGTCATAATGCTCCAGCGCGTCTCTTATCGTCACGAAGTTTCCCAGGGACTTGGCCATCTTCTCTCCGGCGACCTTGAGAAAGCCCGTGTGTAGCCAGTAGTTCACCATAGGCTTCTTTCCGGAGATGGACTCCATCTGGACTATCTCACTTTCATGGTGTGGAAATATCAGATCGATCCCCCCGCCGTGGATGTCGAACTGGGGTCCAAGATAATGCGCTGTAATCGCGGTGTCCTCTATGTGCCATCCAGGTCTCCCCTCTCCCCACGTAGAGTTCCACCTAAGTCCAGACTTTCTCTTCTTCCACAAAGCAAAGTCTTGGGGGTCTCTCTTTGTCTGGTCTAGCGCTATTCTGTGTTTCTTTACTTCCTCCAGTTTTTGGCGTGAAAGTTTTCCGAATTCTTCAAATTTCTTTATGTCATAGTAGACACCCGTTTCAGTCTCGTATCCGTAGCCCCTCTCAACCAGTCTTTTGATTTGGTCGATAATTTCTGGAATGTGCTCTGAGGCTCTCGCATAGAGGTTGACGCTATCTATTCCTAGGGCTTTCATGTCTTCATGGAACTGTCTCTCGAATTTCCTGGCAAGTTTCATTGGTTCTATATGACTTTCTTTTGATCTCGCTATTATCTTGTCGTCTACGTCTGTGATATTCATCAGGTAAAACAAGCTGTAGCCTTTGTATCTCAGATAACGTGCTATGATGTCGAAGGCGATGTAGGTTCTGGCGTGCCCCAGATGTGAGTGATCGTAGACTGTGGGTCCGCAGACGAACATGCACACTCTGTCGGTGTGAATGGTTTTGAAGGCCTCTTTTGTCCTAGTCAGGGTGTTGTACAGTCTTAGGGGCATGCTTTTTCTACCTGAGGTGCCGGGGTTGGGATTCGAACCCAAGTTAAGCCGGTATCTTCTGTCATCATCAACTCAGCAGACCAGCTGCAGCCGACCACCTAACCGCTCAGTCACCCCGGCTTCTGAAGTATGGTAGTTGGCTGAAGGCTATAAAAAGCTCTCGTCGAAGGATAAATGATTTTAGTTTGTGGCTTAGAGATAAGTGCGAGCTATGACTCGCTCAAAGTTTGTGTTGCCTAGGAGTTTTTACACGCGTGGCACTCTTGCGGTTGCGAGGGAGCTGCTTGGAAAACATCTTGCTAGGCGCATTAAGGGTAGAGAGTTGGTAGGTAGGATTGTTGAGGTTGAAGCCTATGACGGTCGTGATGACCCCGCGAGTCATGCATACAGAGGGGTTACAACTAAGAATCGGCTTATGTTTGGGAAGGGCGGCTTTGCATATGTCTACTTCACCTATGGAAAGCACTACTGCTTCAATGTAACAACTGAGAAGGAGGGCGTTCCCGGCGCTGTCTTGATCAGGGCTCTGGAGCCTGTGAGAGGAATAGAGATGATGCAGAAGAATAGGGAAAGGAAGAGATTCCGGGATCTAACGAACGGACCGGGCAAGTTGACTCAGGCCATGAGCATAACAAAAGAGCAGAATGGTTTTGATCTAACTAGGAGCAGAGAGCTTTTCATCTGCAAGCCACGAGTGAAGGAAGATTTTGAAGTGGTGTCGGCGAGGAGGGTTGGGATTAGGGTTGGTGTGGAGAAGCCTTGGAGATTCTACATAAAGAACGACAGGTTTGTCTCAAGAAGACAGAGAGAAGTGGGAGATGTGGATGACGATCATCATAGAGACATGCAATCGTCCGTCGGTTGTGGGGACGACTGAGCATACCCTGTACGTAGGGAGAAAGCGGAAATAGTGGACAAGCCATGTGTTTAAGTCAACTCAAAAATTCGTATTCAACAATCCTCTAACAGATTATTCAAACAGGAATATTCTTCCCGACCCGTTCCTTACGCATCTCGCCCCCACAACATCCGCAATCGAATTCTTCGCCTCAGCGCCTGTGCAGTGGCAGGGGGAGACTAGCGCGATATCTATCTCATCGAAGAACTCCTCCACTCTCTTACTCTCATACACACCAGAGATGTGAAAACCACCTATGACAGCGCATACTTTGGAGACACCACTCACCCGTCGTGCGCGTTTAACTATATTGATGATTCCAGGATGGGAGCAGCCCGCTAGGACGACCAAACCTTTCCCTTTCACGTTCATGAAAAGCGAATGCTCACCTCCGAGGTCTCCTGTAGACATGGCGCCTTCCATGAGCTCCACGGGCTCAGAACAAACCCGAGGAACTCCTCCCGCTTCCTTTATCTCTCTCATTCCAACAGAGCTCTTGGACGGAACACAAACTGGCGTTGACTGCTTCAACAAAGGCAGGACATGGCTCAAGGAGCCACAGTGGTCTCCATGCCAGTGAGTAATGAAAATGGCTTCAACGGCTGAGAGGTCCACGTCGAGCTGCAATATGTTCTTTGAAAAGGTTTCGAAGGAGCCGCTCGTGTCCATCAGAATTACGTGTCGTTCCCGCTTCACGTCCATCTCAACATACAGCGAAAGCCCCCACACGGATGCCAGCCCCTTCCTCCACACTTCATTGTCAACTAAAGTCGTCACCCTCACAGAGCTAGACTCCTTCACGTTTGCTCACCACACGCATGCATTAAGCTAAGCTCATGCAGAAATATCGAATTCGCGGAAAAACTAGCTCAGAAGACTCTACTTCTTAATCTCATCCAAAGCTTTTCTTACGGCTTGTCTTACTTTAATTCCAGGTTTGACGATGATGTGAACTATGTTATGTTGCTCAAGCAGCGCTGACGCACCAGGACCAAGTTCTGCGCCAACAACCACGTTCACACCCGAATCCACCACCATCTTCACAACAATAGGCCCCGCGCCGTGCTCATAAGATAATGCAGGATTCTCAAGTACATCCACATCCTTAATTTCGCCGTCCTCAACATCCACGACAGCGAAGGCACGCGCTCTCCCAAAGACCTCAGACACCACATCATCCAAACCCCGACGCGCTTTCGTTGCTACAGCTATCGTAAGCTTCTCTATATCCCTCAGCCCTCAACCACGCTCCTAAGATTTACAGTCTAATCTTCCTACTTCTTAAGCTCCTTCAGTCGCTTCCTTATCTGATCCAGCTGGTTCTGCATGCTCCCCATCTGGCTCTCCAACATCCGAATCTCCTGTTCCCTCGACATCTGAGGCGGCACAGGAGAAGCTGGGGTGATTGGCGCTTGTGGAAACGCTCCAGTGGCCTGCCACCGCCTCATGCCCATCCCACGTCCACCGCCACGCCCTCTACCCATGCCCATCCCGTAGCCCCCTCCCATCCCGAATCCCATCGGAGTCGTGGGAGCAGCAATCTTCTGCAGTTGGCCGCTCTTGAATTTCTCAACAGCGTCTCTCACCGTGCCAAAGACACCAGTTATGATGCTGATTCCGGCGGATGAGAGGGCCTGGAAAGCGTTTGGTCCAACATTTCCAGTTAAAACGGCCTGAACGCCCCTGTTCGCCGCCAGTTGGGCGGCTTGGATTCCCGCCCCGCTCATTGCACCTGAGGCTGTGTTTGCAACCGCCGCGGATTTCATGGTTTCGGAATCCACTATCACAAAGTAAGAGCACCTGCCAAACGTTGGATCTATCTGAGCGTCTAGACTTTCGCCTGTTGAAGATACCGCTATCTTCATCGCTCCATCTCCTCCTTTTTGAGGTCTTCAAGTATCTTCTTGATCTTTATTATGACCACCTTCCATTGTCAGTACGGTCTGTAACTATACCACGGATATGCGTATGATAGGTACGGTGGGCGCCAAGGAAGTCCATAGTATGGGAGTCCATAGGCGGGATAGGCCCACCACCGCCTCGGCAACCATGGAAACCATCTGCAATAGAGATAAGGATTCCCGAAGCCCCAGCTGAACCCTCGGCCGAAGCCTCGCCCGAACCATCTACGTCCCCTAGGCATCTTTTTCACCTCACTTACTCAGCTCTTCCAGCCTTTTCCGGATAGCATCCAGCTGAGCCTCAAGTGCGTTCACCTGTTGCTCCAGCATCTGCCTTTCCTGTTCTTTTGTGAACGCTGGGGCGAAGGGTGTCATAGAGGCAGGAGGGGCTCCAGCTGTTGGTGGAACCGCAGTGGGTGGAGATACGGGAGCAGTGCCCTGAAGGTATGAGAGGTACTGTGGCATGAGACCGCTTTGCATGATCCACTGGGCTGTTGGGGGTAGACCTGTGGGGGAGCTACCCATCCATCCAGGGGAGTATCCGAATCTTATCCATCCGGGCAGTCCTGTTAGGTAGTACATTCTTCTCCATCTGTAACCCATTTTCTATTCACCTCCAATTTTGTGATTATGCACATTATTATTTATGGAATAATGCACAGAAATATATAAGAGTTACGGTAACCTCTTAGGAAGCGATGAGCGATGGCATGGCGACCCAGACGCAGGCGAGGCAGAAGAGGAAGATTTCCAAAACCAGTCACCCTAGGGAGAATTCCAGCTGCAAGTGGATTCATCCCGGTCCCGCAGATGGAATCGGAACCGATTTACATTGAGCCAGCAGAGATCGAGGCCATAAGACTTGTGGACTTCGAAGGCTTGTCGCAAGAAGAAGCCGGAGACAGAATGGGCGTCTCCAGAGGAACAGTCTGGAGGCTCCTCAAGAGCGGTAGAAAAAAAACAGTAGAAGCACTAATCAAGGCGAGACCACTCACCATTTCCAGCCAGCCTTTCCCAGAATCTCAACAGCAGATTGAAGAATAGTTACAGCGCCGATATTTGTTGTTTCTGAAACCTTCTGCATGATTTTCTCTATGAGAATTGTATGTTATTCTGCCATCAATTTTATTCCAAGCATGAGCAGAATTCCTATTAGGAACGTGAAGAAATGAATAAGATTTCTCCTGATGTCCTCTCCATGCTTTATTTCTGGGATCAGATCAGAGGCAGCGATATAAATGAAATTTCCTGCCGCAAATGGTAGCAAAAGCACAGCTGACCCATTCAAGATTGCAGACAGATAGTAGCCTGCGATTCCACCAAAGATTACTGTGATAGCTGATATGTAGTTCCAGATCAAAGCCCTAGTCTTTCTAAAACCCCCGTAGATCAAGACACCAAAGTCTCCAATTTCTTGAGGGATCTCGTGCAAAGCAATGGCGAAAGTGGTAACTACTCCCACGGGGAAACCAACCATGAAGGACCCTGCAATGACCAATCCATCAATGAAATTGTGTACCAGATCAGAGATCAGTACTAGGTACGAGACGGGTTTTTTCTGATGAATCCTATAATGTTCATGACACCACCTTATAAACTGCTCCAGAACGAAGAAGAGGCAGAAGCCGACAAGGAGGTATGAGAACAGGTTCAAAGTAGTGGATGAAGCAGCTTCTAACCTCGAGATCGCCTCAGGCAGAAGATGGAGGAAGGCCCCACCTATCAGCCCTCCAGCAGATAAGGCCACAAGGACAAGCAAAATTTTGTCCAACAATTCTTCTTTCAGAAATAGGGCTAAAGCACCCACCCAAGCTATCAGACTGATGAGGAATGTACTTCCAATTATCCAATATAGATGACCCATTTGGCTAATCAACTCCAAAAACTACACGTGCTTGATTATTAGTCCCCAAGAGAAGCTTTAAAAGCGCTTCAACCATTCAATCTTCCCCAATCTTCGTTTCGGCTTCGCGACACCGCTTATCCATGAAAATAGGTTTGTTGCAGGGGCAAAGCGTCGGATGTCCATACGTTCGACAGATCTTATCCACCAGATCCTTGGAAGTGCGGTGATCGAGTCTGCCTGCTTCCCTACAGGCATCTTGAACCCCAAACCCAAGGTGGTTCACAAGCAATGTTTCAAGAAGGCGGTGTCTCCTCAGTAAGGATTTTGCCTCTGACAGCCCCTGTCTTGTCAGCTGGACTCCCTGGTATGGCGCATACTGTAGAATGTTCTTCTCAGCCAGCTTCTGAAGCGTCTCTGTTACGGTTGCGGGCTGAACCTCAAAGATTTTAGCCATCTCTGAGGTCCTGACCTTCTTCTGCTCCTCAACCTGCCGTCTATAGATAAGTTTGAGGTATCGGCCCTCGTTCTCCGTCAATATTTCAGGCATGACCACTGTCTCCTCTTTGACGCTATAATCAGGTGAAGACTAAAATATAAAATGTTAGGCGAGACCTAAAATTTCAACGTGGGATTTGAGCTGCTAAATGCCAATTTGAGCTGTTGTGGTTGTTCATGTTCTGAAGATATAACAGAAGTAGTCTCTTTTCTTATTTTCTTGGAAACGTGAATTCCCATTCGCACCATAGGTTTGGCGGCCTCTCATCTGGTGGGCAGACTCTACATATCGTCTTTATTTTTGGATTTAGCTCATGGGCGAAACTTCTTAAATATCCAAATCTGACCTTTTTGCAAGGGAACACCTCCAACCTCTTTTTGATTCTTGTCAGCTGCGTTCCGCATTTCGTCACCCTGAAGATCGCCTTCCGCTCCGCGATTTCAGCTTCCTTCTCCAAGATGTCCAATGCCCAGCCCGTGTTTCTAAGCACGTAGATTAGGGATTTCGGGTCAATCTTCTTTATGTCAAGCATTTCCGTGAGACGTCTTGCTTCTATTCCTCCCATCGTTTGCCAGCATCTGGCGTCTATCTGTGTGGCGGCCTCTGTTCCGAATTTGTCTTCGATTCCCAGAAAATAGAGGCCGTCAACCCTCCATATGTTTCTGACTTGGAGGAAGAACAAGTCTAGTATCTTTTGTTTCGACAGCTTTCTGATCATCTCTCGGTCCTCTTCTCTTGTCAACTTCATACTCAACACCAGCTTCTACGATTAGAGACACATTGTCTAACATAAAAATCGTTATAGGAGTAATCACGGCTCCATCTGAGGATGCTAAGGAAGGAGCGCAAAATCACAAAGAAAAATAGCATAAAACAAGCGTCATTTCGGTGCCATAGTGCACATTGACTCTGGGCGGGCTTCTAATACTCCAGAACCATGCACATTCTGCAATATACCGAAAGTGGGTATAGCTGGTCGAAACAAGTATGTCTGATTGCGAAACAAGCAATTTCATTGAAATCCGATTTAGATTACTATGGGTGATGAAAGAGAAGGGAGAAATTCTCACTGAGCTGGGAGGGAGTTTCCATTATCCCTCCTTTTCTCCCTCCAGCGATGACTTCGACTCGATGAAGATTACCCATTCTCCATCTATCTTGTTGAATTCTTCATCCTCTAGGTCAGTTATGCACGCCCTCAAGTCACGACAGATCATATTTAACATCGACTCCTTCTTTAGAGCTAGCTCAACCGATTTAGGTAAGAAATAAATAGATCAGTTCGTCTAATTCTGGTGAATGGAAGCTACAAGGCTGAAAGAGAAAGGAGCATGCATACTTGCATGGAGAAATGGCGCTCTAGCTTCCATTCACCAGGTTCTTTACGAACATTGTTTCTTTGTCCATTCAATCTTAAAAGTCTTTTGTTTTTTCCTAATAATGTATAAGTTTTTGCATAAAAAAACATACTAAAGTAAAACGCTTTTGCTAATGAGGAGTTCATTACAGAAGAAATGGCAGTACATTGGCTTTCTTATAAACGACTGCGGACATGACTCAACTCTGGAACATAATTCTGAGTGGTCACTTACTCGTTACTTTCCTCAGCATCTCAAGTTTTTCTTCGTGGGGATAGGCCCATTGGTTTTCTCTGAAAAACTCATAAGAGATAGTTTGACGTTGGGATGAGGCGCCATCAAGGGTCACATAGAGAAAACTTCTAGTCAGTTTCTTCTCGGTTACACGGTTCATTGAATCAAGAAATTTCGAAAACTCGGTTTTGGGGGTATATGTGTGAACCACAATAGAGTTTCGGCCAATAGCCTTTGCGTAGCTGAAGATGAAAGGTTTTCTTTGTAAGCTGTTAACAAATTTTGCTAATTTTTCTTCCTTTTCAAAGTCAATTATGAAACTACACATTTCAGATGTTGGAAGTGGATACGGGAGCGTCGCAACCTCATAATCAGTGAGAAGATCGCGCCCAACGATGTGTTTATTATATCGATATCTAACTCCCTGCGGTGTCATGTTTGCCACTTCTGCCAATTCTGTGAATTTGGCGGTTCCGTCTTTCTCCAATTCCTTCAAAATAAATACATCAGTTTCGTCAGCTCGAATGGGATAGCTTTCGGGGTCCATGAGTTCTTTGGCAAGTTTTTCAGAAGCGTTCTGAATCTCCTCAATCCAATGTTTCCACTGGAAGTTCCATGATTTGCTTTTGAAGTCAAACCAGTCAAAGTTTGGCGCGACCTCAGTGAAATTGGTCGTCCAGTAGATAATGTAGCGTGAAAGATATTTTAGCTCCGCGGCTATATCCAGATACTCTTCCAGTTCTTTCTTATGCGCTGATGGAAAGGCAAAGATAGCGTAGTATCCATCATATTTTCCGTAACATCGAACTAGGTAAGTCCAATAGTCAAGATTGTCAATGACTTGCCGCAACTTCTTTTTCTGTCCTGGCTTGGATTCTGCAATAAGAACTGCTTTCATTAGCCCTAGTCTAGAGTAATCCAAGTTAGTCCTTGTTTCAAGGAGTCCTTCTTTCATCAGTTTTTTCACGCGGAAGGCCACAGTGGTAGGAGGCAATCCTATTGATTTGGCGAGTGCCAAAATGTTCCTTGGACCGTGCTTGCCAAGTCCTTCCAATATTTTTGCGTTAGTGACATCTAGCATTTTTAAATATCGGAGCATCCACTTGTAGTCTTCAAGCTTACTCATTGGATTACCCTTTTATTGGAATTCTCGGGTCTGTTAGGGCTTACTTGAAGTCAGCGTTAATGCGGTTTTACGTCTTGAATTGCATCTCCCGTGATATGGAATTTTGGTCCGCGATAAGGTAGTTTTGGGTTTCTACGGTGTTTCACAGTCATAGTGGTAGACCTAGAAAGTACAACATCTACGGATTGGGTCGCGTGGCTAGACAAAATGGTGCTACTGCAACAATAAACAATCGACAGAACTACCAAACAGACTAACAGGACAGAGACCATTTTTTCCTTCATTTGCTTCTCAGCTCCATGCATGCATACATAATTAGCCAACCGTCTATTTTACTTTTCGCAGTTCTTTCAAAGTTATTTTGCATAAACGTGATAAACGCGCACTGGAATTTGTGGTCGTAGCTATCGCTATGAAGGATCCGAAATCAGATTCTAGTATAGCCTAGCATGTTAGAAAGCGTTAATTTTGAAATGTACGAACTTATGCGCGCAATTGCCTTAGCAGAAAAAAGGAGAGTTTGTGGGAGATATCACCACGTGACAGGATTTTGAAAGGAACAACAATAGGATGTAAAACGGGTGGACACATATTTTGAGGGGTTCAAAGGCTGCTGTAACTAAGAGAGGAGCGGTTCTTCTAGGCAAGTATGTGGCTTGCGACGGCTTCAATGAGGCCAGACCTTTGAGGGTAGTCACTCATGCCCATTCTGATCATCTGCTCGGCTTACGAAGTAGTCTAAAGAGATGCGAAGCAGTAATAATGACCCCGGCTACTGGGGATTTGATAAACGTTATTGAGAATCCATTTTCTCTTGTAGGAGAGAACATAAAAGCCCTCGAATATGAAGAACCCTTCGAATACAAAGCTGAACAGATAACGCTCAAGTATTCGGATCACATTCTTGGTGCAGCCCAGGTTCTCGTAGAAGATGAAGAGGGCACGAGAATCCTATACACAGGCGACTTCCGAATTCCTTACACTCCTATAATCCAAACGGACGTACTAGTCATAGAAGCTACCTACGGTAATCCTTACCGCATCAGACCATTCCAAAGTGAGGTTAAGCCGCTTCTCATTTCCTTGGTTGAAGAAGCAATCAAGCAGGGACCTGTCTATCTATTTGGTTATCATGGAAAAATTCAAGAGGTTATGCAGATTTTGCATGAGGCAAAGGTCAGAGTTCCCTTTGTCGTGCCAGAGAAAGTTTTTCGCTTCTCTAAGGTTTGTGAAAGATACGGAATGCGATTTGGGCACAATCTTCTGTTGTCAGACAGTGAGGAAGCGCAGTCAATGTTGCAACAAGGTGATTCCCTTCTTGCTTTCAATCACATGGCCTCTCGGAGACATATGAGCCCTGATGCTTTCCGCATCTATGTTAGCGGCTGGGAGTTTTCGAGTCCTTGCCGTCAAGTGGGTGAAAACGAGTATAGAGTCGCATTGAGCGATCACTCCGATTTCCATGGACTGCTACAGTATGTTGAGGAAAGTCAGCCTGAGTTAGTAATCACAGACAATAATCGATCCGGGGATGCTGTTACGTTGGCAAGGGAGATTGAACGGCGGCTGAAGATTCCGGCGAAACCACTCCCACCCTAGACGAATGTGAAGATTTCTAATAAGAATATTGTAGTTACCTTGATGATTATGAAATTTCAGAGATCTAAGCCTTTTATCGATATCTCCTGCAACGACTATTAACTCTCTATGAGCAAGCAAACGTAGGCCAGACCGTCCTACCGGCTAATACTTCAAGCGGGAGGCCCTCTTTCTCACAAATCTGCCTACACGCTGCTACTATTCTTCCCTTCCAAGTCTCAGTGTCTTGAAACAAGAATACCCTTTCATAGTTCATAGTCATGATGTACTCTACAACTTGCCTAGCAGTATATTTTATTGTTTCTAGCTCCAGTGGAGCTGCGATTTCATATTGAGAGAGGGGATAAACCTCGTCCAGCTCTATTGGTATAATCCCAAAAGGAGCCGCGTATATACATACATCAAAATCAGTAATCCCTTCACCCAATCTCCGCTGAATATCCTTCAATGCCCGTTGATATTCGTTTGAACTGTGAAACGGTCTCATTCTGGTCTGAGGCAGCAACACCAAGACCTTAGCCTTCGCGGGACAATGTCTCTCAGAGAGCCTCTTCCTGTAGCGGGTGACCTCTGGACGGGCTAATCCAAGAGAACTGAAAAAGAAGAGTCCACTCCTTTTTGTTATAGGACTATGTCTCTCTAAATACTCCGCATATTTGTCCAAGCTTTTCAAAGCCTGAAGAAGATTGGGATGTCCGTGTGCCCTAAGCTCCAGGTGTTCCCAGAGACGCCCTTCAACTATTGCCTGCTTCATCAACTTAATCTCAGAAAAGCTAACATACAGATTATGCTCAGCAAGTATTCTCTGCCTCTCAACCTTCTCCATCTCCAGCACACTCTCAGGATCATTCTTCCGGCACACTGGACAGGAGCATGGAAAATATCTGAGCTTACTCAGCCTCGTAGTCCCGCGCTCAGTCATATACCGCTCGTCTCTGGCGTATTTGGCATAAGCAGCAGAGTCGAACAGATCGCATCCCAAAGCAACTGCCAACGCGAACATGAAGGGGTGGCCAGCTCCAAAAAGATGGAGAGGGCGCTCGACTGGTAGGTTCATTTTGGCAGCCATTATCATCTCCAAGAGAGTGCCGAAGAGGTACTGCTCCATAACACGCGTCGGACTTCCCAAGGCGTGGATCTCAAATGGCAACTTCCCCATCCCTACAGCAGAACGGGCTACAAGATCAAGATATTGCCCACCTTGGACCGGACCAACCCAAGCTATATCATCACGAGTTTTAATCTCTGACAATCCTCTAGCTCTTCTTAGGGTTTCATCAACCGTGGACTGAGCGTATTCCTTAGAGACGCCCCAGCCAGTGGGCACATCTAGTATCGTCGCAATGTCCGTTTCGATATCTTCCTGAAACTGCACGATTTCCTCGCATGAGACTTCCACATCTCCGTACACGAGAGTCTGATAGGCTCCAGAGTCCGTCATAATCACTCCGCTGAAATCCAAAAATCTGTGTATGCCCTTACGGGCTGCTTCCTCTTCGAAGTGCTTTCTTATAATATACGCATTGGTGATAAGCGCCCTACAATTGAACAATTCCTGCATTTTTTTGGGCGGAATCAGCTGAATGGTAGGGTTTATGACTGGCAACAGTATAGGAGTCTCGATTATCCCATTCTTAGTTTCAAGTCTACCTATTCTGCCTAGGATGTCTCTTTCTCGGATCTCAAAAGACATGTCTTCTTATCACTCATAAAACTCAGATGTTTATAAATCTCCTTAGATTTCCAGCCGAACGAACGGACATGAGAACGTTACTTGAATTCTTCACAAAACGAATGGAAACTCACAACAATTTGTGCCTGCATACGTTTTGGCTCTTACAAATATGCTCTAATGCGAGAATTCGAGATTATGAAAAAACTTCTCAAGAATTCTATAAGTCAATCCCCAAATGATGACGTTCCCTACAATGTAGGCGGGGACTTCCCCAAAGCTAAATTTGGCGGCGCCTTTATGTTGGAAAAGTTCTTCTAACGAAATCCAAACAAACCTTTCCAACTCTTCATTCAATTTGATTGTCGGCTCATCTTCAAGAAGGACGACGAAAGGAAGAATTTTCATTTCAGGTCTTTGTGTTGACCTCAGACTTCCCATCATTCCAAGAAAACGACAGCGATCGAGGAGATTTATGTTGGTCTCTTCTAAGGTTTCCCTGATGACGGTTTGCTTCAGATTTTGGTCCTTCGCATCGCGTTTTCCTCCAGGAAAAGCCATCTGTCCCGACCAAGGATCAGCAGGGTTCTTAACCCGCTTCACAAACAAGACTTCGAGAGCTTGGTCCACGGGTTTGAACAACAAAGCAACCGCAGCGTCCGCATCCTGTCCTTCTGGCTTTCTTTTCAACGCTCTGGATAATTTTTCAATCCTACCAACATAACTCAATCACAGATCAGCCTCGAAACATTATACGATCAGTTTGCCGGCTTGTGAACAAATCTGTTTGCTAGCTCTTCTTCACAAGCGTATATCGTTCATAAATCAGTTCTATTCCGTCCTCTTTAATCTTGAAATCTGCGATGTCTCTCCTTCCTCCTGAAATCGTGTAGAAAATCGCTTGGTCTTCTTCCAACTTGTCTGGTATCAGGGGCACTATTTCTTCCGTATACTTATCTCTGATTTCTATATACAGGAAGTCTCCTTTTTTCTTGACGCCTGCTTTCATCGTTTCCATATAGGTTTCGTATTCGCCCTCGAGTTTGCCCAATATTTTGTCGCTCTTTATGAAGGGTACTGTCTTTGGATCTGCTCCTAATAGCTGCGATAGTGCGTACACTCCTATGTGAGATAGTAGGTATCCACTTGCGTTTGCCAACAATGCTACTCCCACCTTCTTTTCGGGTATATAGCCTACGCAAGCCGTGTAGACCAGCACCGAACCTCCGTGGCTCACAAGTCTGTAGCCGTGAAAGCTCGGCGTTATCACCCATCCGTAGCCATACGATTCTCCTCCAAAGACCTCATACGGCAGGTTTATGTGAGGTTTCTCCATAAGCTCCAACATCTCACTACTGACAATTTTTCGTCCTTCAAATTCGCCTCTACCAATGTGTGTCTTTACGTAGTTTGAAAGATCAAGGACATTGCTTATGAGCCCTCCGTCTGAGGTTATGCCGAAAGGGAAAGTACTGGGAACATGTTTTTCCGCTCTATCTACAATGTACGCTGTCGCCCGATCCTTGTCCTTTTCGATGTCAGACTTCGTGAGAAATGTTCTACTCATTCTTAAGGGCTCTAAGATTCTCTTTCTGATGTACTCTTCGTAGCCTACCCCGCTCAACTTTGAGATTAAATATCCTAAGAGGACATAGCCCTCGTTGAGATAGAAGAAATTCTCCCCAGGTCTAGAAACTGCCCATTTCTCAGCGTCTCTCAAAAAGACCATGATATCTTCAGGGCTGGATACTAGAAGCCAGTGATGATTTAGGCCCAGAACACTTCTAATGAACGCTTCTGCATAGGCAAGTGCTGGCACCCCTGAGGAGTGTGTAAGCAGGTGGTGTATTAAAACAGTCTTACCAAGAGGTCTCAGCTTTATGTGGATATGCTTCTCGACGGGGTCGTCCAAATTGATTTTCCCGTCCTCTGCAAGCTGCATAATAGCCATCGCGGTGAAAGACTTTGTGACCGAGCCTATTCCATAGAGGGTTCTGAGGGTTGCCGGAAGTCCCGAATAAAGATCCCTAAAACCAAACCCCCTCGCGTAAATAGGTTCGTCTCCTTGAACGATTGCGATGCTTAACCCGGGAATTTTGGTTTTGCTCATCTTTTCAAGAATAAAACCTTCGAGGTTCTAGAAATCTCCACACATAAAAGTCACTCGTATAAGAGCCTGTACTCTCGCTTAAAAATCTATCAAGCCGAATTGTTATAGGAAGCACACAATCTATATTTTGGTTGAATGCGCACACATCATAAAGCGAATGTGAAGAAGCGATGAGAGTAAAAATTTTAGGTTCTGGACAAGATGATGGAATCCCTCATACAGGTTGCTACTGTGATGTATGTAACAAAGCAAGAAGATATGCAGAATACAGGAGATTGGGACCTTCTGTAGCTATCTTCGACAAGAAAGAGAGTTTTTGTTACTTGGTTGATGCCTCACCAGACTTCAAATATCAGCTAGACATGATCCGCGCAGAAATCAGAGAAACAAAAAGGAACGGAAAAGTTCCTGTGAGTGGAATCTTACTAACTCATGCCCATTTTGGTCATTGCGCAGGGTTATGGCATCTTGGGAAGGAATCGGTGGAAGAGAAGAATCTTCCAGTGTTTTGCAGCTCAAAGATGAAAGAGTTTCTCTGTGGTAACCATCCATTCAGTCTTCTTATCCAAAGGAAGAGCATTCAAATTGAAGAGATATATCCGGATATAGAATTCGAGTTGAATGGGCTGAAATGCATGCCAATCCAAGTTCCACACAGGGATGAAATGGGTGACACTGTGGGTTATATTATAAAATCAAGGAAGACATTAGTCAATCTGGCCGACCTAGACAAATGGACAGATGGCCTTATGGAAGAAATTAGGAGTTCTGACGTTGCTTTTGTAGATGGCACGTTCTACTCAAGAAAAGAGATACCCAGATTTGAAGAGGTTCCACATCCTCCAATCCAAGAGACAATTACCCTTCTAGAGGATTTTGACACCGAAATTTACTTTATTCATATAAATCATACAAATCCTGTAAATAAAAAAGGTAGAGAGAAGAAATACATTGAGAGTAGAGGCTTCAAGATTGCTCATGATGGGATGACATTGAAAATTTGAGAATGCGAGAGAAAAGAATCAGGAATGGTTACGCGTGTATTCAAATTCTTGCGAGTTTCCCTCAAATCTTGCGCATAACTTAATATCATTAGGGTCTCTCTTAACAATGGTCCGCCAAGGAGGAGGCTGATGCATGGTCTGCATCGTTCAGATGTATGAGAAGCCCAAACCAACGAACCCAGTTTTGATAGAGGGGCTTCCAGGAATAGGATTCGTCGCAAACATATCAGCCCTTCATCTAATTCGACAATTGAAAGCGAAACGCTTTGCAGAGATCCGCTCCTCGTCCTTCCAAGATTTTGCCATAACAGCGAAGGACGGCGAGGTACGATTCCCGGTCAATGAACTCTACTATCATAAAGGAAGGATGCGAGAACGAGACCTCATCATCCTATATGGCAATACCCAGGCCCTAACAACATTTGGACAATACGAATTGTCTGGTCGCATATTGGACATTGCCCAAGAATTAGGATGCAACTACATCATAACTCTTGGTGGCTTGAGGGTCGGGAAAAAGGAGGAGACTCCGAAGCTGTATTGTGCAGCGTCTGATTCACAGACGCTAGATCAAACATTGAGTTTAGGCGCCAAGAGGATCAAAGGCCAAATCTTCGGAATGGCGGGGCTCCTCGTTGGATTGGGAAAGCTGCGAGATATGAGAGGCTTCTGTCTTCTCGCTGAGACACTGGGCTTCTATCCCGACGCCTCAGCAGCCCGTAAAGTCCTAGATGCGGTCTGCAAAATCTTGCATCTTGAAGTTGATTTAAGCCGATTGGATGTAGCTGCGAAGTCAACCCGTGACATACTGGAATCTTTCGGTATGGTCACCAGTCCAACAGAAAAGAAAGCACAAAAATCTCGATTTCGCTGGCTCATCTAGGCTTTTCTTTCGCTGACAAACTGGTCGTAGACCTTCTGAACACGCTCAGCCGCTGGGCCCCTGCCCTCCTCCACGCCCTTCTCCGTAACCTTGACCTTGTCCATAACCCAGATGAAACCCTTGTCCTCATAAAGCTTCACCATAGTCGGGAAAACCTTGTCCAACCTTTCAGCTAAAGCCTTTAGATCAAAAGGCTTTTCGACAGCAAAGATCTGAGCGACGATGCTACCATTCAGGACCACTCTGTGAAGGGCGTTTCCCTTGTCATCCTTAGCCTCTGCCAAGCACAAACTCAATGTATCGGGAACTATCCCAGCGAGGGTACCCGTGTAGTTCTTCCCGTTCACAGTTGTGACCATGACAGAGTTTTCAAGCAGGGCCGCTATCTCTCCGAAGAACTTTCTCTGAGCCGCAGACACTGTCTCACCTTCGCTCTTATTTTGTAGCGCTCGTTAAAAGACTTATTGATTCTAGGCGACTTGGGTTTTCCCAGAGAAGGTTATGCTTCCACACGACACCTAATCTCTGATTTCTCGCTGCTCGATTTCTTGTTTGAGGAGAAGAAATGCATTAGAAGGGACATCTCGACTTATAACAAGATTTGGTCCAATCTGGCTGTTGTGTCCGACCTTTACCCCAGGCATGAAAAGGGTGTTTATCCCCGTTTTCACACTATCGCCTAAGATAACCCCCAGCTTCCTTCTTTCACTGTCCACCACCTTACCGTTGATTATCATCCTGACGGATTTGCTGTCCAGACGGAAGTTGGCCACTGTAGTTCCCGCCCCGAGGTTGCAGTCTTCGCCGATGACGCTGTCGCCAACATATGAAAGGTGGCCGATGTGTGTTTTGTCCATAATTATGCTGTTCTTTATCTCGCAGCCGTTCCCTATTCTCACGTTCTTTCCGATGCCCGTGTGTGGGCGGATGTAGCAGTTCGGTCCAATGTCGCTGTTTCTGTCGATGAATACAGGCCCCTCAACGTAGGCTCCTGAGCGGACTCTCGCACCCTTGGCTACCACAATAGGACCTATAAGATGTGTCCCTTCCTCGATCTCGCCGTTGACTGTGGATTCTAGCATGTTCAGTATTCGACGATTTGCCTCCAGCAAATCCCAGGGTCTTCCGATGTCAAGCCACTCTTCGCCGGGAATTCGAACTGCGAGTATGGATTTTTCCTCTTGTATAAGGAGTCTAAGCGAGTCCGTTATTTCCTGCTCCTTCCTTTTGGAAAGAGGAGTCTGTTCTATCTTCTCGAAGATTTCTGGTGAAAGAACGTACATGCCTGCATTCGCTAGATTGGTTGATGCTCTTTCTGGACTGGGCTTTTCAACGATATCAGTCACGTGAGAATCGTCGAGTTTCACTATCCCATAATGCTCAGGATGCTCCACAGGCGCAACCGCCATAGTCACATCTGGCTTCTCTTCCTCGTGAAAACCAATAACCTTCTTGACAATGTCAGGCGTGACTACAAGGTCGCCGTAGATCAGCAGGAAATCTTCATCTACGTAAGACCTGGCGAGAACCGCAGCATCTGCGGTGCCCCGCACGCCATCCTGCAGTTTGTACTTAAGCTCAATTCCAAACCTTGAGCCATTGTCAAAGAATTGTTGTAGCTTATCTGCCATATAGTGAGCTATGATTAGCGCTTCATTCAATCCAGCAACCTTGAGCGAGTTGAGAATATGTTCTAGTATTGGTCTTCCGCCTATGGCTATCAGATGTTTGGGTCTTGTCAGGGTCAGTGGCCGAAGCCGAATTCCTTCACCTGCGGCTAGGATGACTGCCTTCAATTAATTGTCTCCCCAACTGATTTCTTGACTTGCTTCAAGCCCTTTTCCATGATTTTCTCTGCCTCCTTAGCAGATTTCGCCTCCACCGTGACGCGTATGAGAGGTTCTGTTCCTGAGGGTCTGACTAGAATCCATCCGTTCTTGACGGTTAGGCGTATCCCATCGATAGTTGATTGCTCTTCTCTTTCAGGGTAAACGGTAGGCAGCTTTTTCTCCAAATCCTTAATGACCCCAGATTTAGATGAGTTTGGGCATGGCAGTTTTTCCCTGAGTATCGAATAGAGTGGCACCTCAGAGATGAGTGAGGAGAGTTTTCTGTTCTCATCCTCTAAGGCCTTAAGAAGAAGAGCGGATGAGAGAATACCGTCTGGACACCAGTGGTGCTGAGGATGAATCCAGGCGCCACACGGCTCACCTCCGAAGATAGCCTTATGCCTTCTTGTGGCAGTCGCCACTTCAACGTCCCCAACCTTTGTCCTCACAACCTTTCCATGCAAGGGCTCAATCATCTTTTCAAGACACATAGAAGCTTCGACCGTAGTAACCACCACTCCTCCTTTGTGTTTCTTGACTAAGTAGCTGGCGTAGGTGGCTAGAGTTTGGTCAAGAGGAGCTAACACTCCCTTTTCATCTATGAGGACCATCCTGTCGCCGTCGCCGTCATAAGCAATTCCGATGTCGACGTGCAACTGCTTCACAACTTCACATAAAGATTGTAAGGCCGCAGGTTCTGGCGCTGGACTTCTGCCAGGAAAGAAGCCGTCAGGCTGGGAGTTTACTGCCGTGACCTTACATCCAAGCATGCGGAAGAGAGCTGGTGCTACATGACAAGTTGCTCCACATCCCGGGTCAAGAACGACTCGCCAGCGCCTCTCCAGCTCCACAACCTTACAAACCGCTTCCAGGTAGCGGTGCGTCTCATCTGAAGAAGTATGTGTCTTGATCGCTCGCCAAGCCGCCCTGTTAAGAAATTTTTTGCTGACGATCTTTTCGATTTCTTTTTGTTCTTCTTTACCATATGCGGTGCTGTCCCGGTTGAAGACTTTGATTCCATTGTATTCGGGGGCGTTGTGAGAGGCTGTTATCATCACTCCAGCGTCTGCCTTTAGTTCTCTGGTGAGAAATGCCAGAACAGGTGTTGGGATCAGCCCCAGCTTGTGGACACTTGAGCCGCCAGCCAACAGACCTGACATTACCGAGTGCTCAAGCAAAGGCGAGGAGACGCGGGTGTCATGACCTATAACGATTTCTCCAGCGTTTGTATATGTTGCCAAAGCCAAACCGACTTGAAGAACCAGCTTTGGAGTCAAGTCAACGTTGAAGATGCCTCGGATTCCTGAGGTACCGAACAGCCTCTGCTTCACAGTTCTCGCCAGCACTTCAAAATCGACTTGTTGATTTATAGCTTTTCGGTAGGGGGTTTCCTTTGCACACGTGGAATAAGGCTTTCATTCTTCTTCGCCTGTGCTGATAACCATTTATAGAGTGAAAATAAGATATTATCGTCACACATTTCGAAATTATAGTGGGCGGTTGGGATGTTCAAAGAAGAAAAGCTGGACGAGATTAGAAACAAAGACAAAGAATGGGAGAAAAAAGTTCTATCGGATTTTCTTGCCAAACTTCCAGAACGCAAAAAGGAATTCGCAACCTCTTCGGGTATCTCAGTTGACAGATTGTTCACACCACTCGATACTGAAGGCTTTGATTACGCAACGGACCTGGGTTTTCCAGGGGAATATCCTTTCACCCGAGGAGTCTATCCGACAATGTATCGGGCCCGCCTCTGGACAATGCGGCAATATGCCGGTTTCGGAACTGCTGAAGAAACCAATGCTAGGTTCAAGTATCTATTGGATCATGGACAGACGGGATTGAGCGTTGCCTTTGATCTCCCCACTCAAATAGGTTATGATTGTGACTACCCGTTGTCTCAGGGAGAAGTTGGTAAAGCGGGCGTCAGCGTCAGTACCCTACAGGACATGGAAATTCTTTTCGAAGGAATCCCCCTAGACAAGGTGACTACCTCTATGACTATCAACGCCCCAGCCACTGTGTTGTTGGCCATGTATGTTGCGGTTGGAGAAAAACAGGGAGTGCCAGAAGCAAGGTTAGGCGGAACGATACAGAATGACATCCTAAAAGAGTTCATAGCCAGAGGAATGTACGCTTTTCCGCCCAAGCCGTCCATGAGGCTCGTCACCGACATCTTTGAATACTGCTCCAAAAACATGCCGAGATGGAACACCATAAGCATTAGCGGCTATCACATCCGAGAGGCAGGCGCCACCGCAGCACAAGAGGTAGCCTTCACCCTAGCGGACGGCATATCCTATGTGGAAGCCGCCGTTAAGAAGGGGCTGAACCTAGACGAATTCGCCCGGCGTTTGTCCTTCTTCTTCGCTGCCCAAAACAACTTCCTTGAGGAGATCGCGAAATTCAGAGCAGCCCGAAGGCTGTGGGCGAAGATTATGCGGAACAGATTCGGCGCAAAAAATCCGCGCTCTTGGTTGCTCAGGTTTCACACACAGACTTCTGGTGCAACCCTCACGGCGCAACAGCCGAAAAACAATGTTGTTAGGGTGGCGTTTCAGGCTTTGGCGTCTGTTCTTGGAGGCACGCAATCGCTTCACACAAACTCTTTCGACGAAGCCTACGCTCTGCCGAGTGAGGAGGCTGTGAGAATCGCGCTAAGGACCCAGCAGATAATTGCTTATGAAAGTGGTGTCGCGGACACCATCGATCCTTTGGCAGGATCTTACTACATCGAGTACCTGACGAATAGAATAGAGGAAGAAGCAATGAAATACATCAGTAAAATAGATTCCATGGGAGGCGCCGTGGCAGCAATCGAAAAAGGCTATATACAACGAGAAATCGTCGAGAGCGCATACAGATATCAGAAGGAGATTGAAAGTAGCGAGAGGGTCGTCGTCGGCGTAAACGAGTTCACAACCGAAGAAAAGACTCCGATTCCAATTCTACGAGTTGATCCGGCTATTGAAAAGAGACAAAATGAGAGATTAAACAGGATGAAAGGAAAGAGAAACAATGCGAAAGTAAATAGCGCTTTGGACAAGTTGCGCCATGTCGCAGAGGGCGACGAGAATCTGATGCCAGTAATCCTTGAAGCCGTGAAGGCATACGCGTCATTGGGAGAGATCTGTGGCGTATTGAGAGAAGTCTTCGGAGAATATAGGGCGCCCACCATCTTCTAGATTCCTAGGCTACTTTACTTGTGTTAGTCTCCATTCTCTGTAGTCTGTCACGACCCTTATGTAGCCTCCGAGCATCTTGTCAACCTCTGGGTCGCCGGTGTCAACTCTCAAGACGTTTCCGTCTATGTTTCGTAGCTTTCTTGTGGTCGCAGCGACGATAATCCTCTCTTTGCCCACCTTTCTGATGATCTTTGGAGATATCTGCTGGTTTCCTCGTCCGAGCAATATGCCTTGGCGTCCTATGGGAGATACGATTATCCATGTGTTCTGGAAGTCTCTGATCTCCTCTATTGTTTTCTTCTCGTTCACATCTTTGACTATGCTCTTGTTTCGATAGATGTCCACGCCGAGCAACGTCTTCTCAACCCCAAGTAAATCCCCAACGCACCTGACAGTCGTGCCTGGACCAAGGATGTAGGTGCCCTTTGGATCCATCTCTTCCACTATAAACCTCGCAATGGCCAACTGATTCTCGTGCTCGTCCAAAGTCTCGGGACTAAGTTGCTTGCTGCCGGAGACGCCCATAGACACAAACGGTCCTTTTAGAAAGCCGTGAAGCCTGATTGAGAAATGGTCTCTCCTGATAGCGCTTTCATCAGTGTCCATTATCTCAAAGTCCGTCATCTGTGCAGTTTTTTCGGCAAATGCTCTGACAACTTCAACCGCCTCAGAAGGATTGATGGCAAATATGCCGCTGTACATCTTTACCCCTGATGGAACACCCAACGCGGGTATGCCATCCTCAGTCTGCATCGCGTCGTGGATGTCCCTGGCGGTTCCGTCTCCCCCGACAAAGACTATTAGATCAGCTTTCGATGCTATCATATGTTTGACTGCTACTTTTGTGTCCTCTGCTGTGGTCTCTGACCTGAGGGGCATGGACAGAATCTTTGCAGGAAAACTGGCGGCTTTCGCTCCATTTGCACCCATCACGCTTGGGCAAGTTATTATCTCAATAGCTAGCTCTGATGCCTTCAGCTTTCTGAGAAACTCAATCGCTCTAGCAGGTGCTACGGGTTTCGCCCCTAAGGCTATGGCCTTCTTTAGTACACCATTGGTACCCTTCAGTCCCACTCTGCCGCCCATTCCTGCTATCGGGTTTACGATGAAGCCGATCTTCACGCCTTTGCCACCAAGACAGTCTCCATAACGCGTGTTAAGGTTCGTTGCTTTTAATCTAAACTGTTTGGTGGAATTTATTCGTTAAGTTAGCACTTACAGAAAAGCCTATGAGGAGTGTCCTTGTTGTTCTATATTCTAAGACTTCGGAAGTCAGTGGATATGTTTGCAGTTGTTAAGAAGCGGCGGGATGTAGGGGCGGAGATAGCTACAGTAGATGTTCCAGAACTCAAGAGGGATGAGGTTATTGTCAAGGTCAAGGCAGCTTCCATTTGTGGAACAGACGTCGAGATCTGGAATTGGAATGAGTGGGCTCAGAGCCGCCTGAAGAAAATCCCCCTGATAATAGGACATGAGCTTGCTGGGAAAGTTGTTGAGGTAGGGAAGGATGTAACAGCTCTTCAAGAAGGAGATGTAGTCTCGGCGGAAACTCACATTGTAGATGGAACGTGCTACCAGTGCAGAACTGATCGCATGCACGTCTGCCAGAACATGGAAATTCTCGGCGTCGACAGAGATGGGGTTTTCGCTGAGTATGTTGCGTTGCCCCAGAGAAATGCTTGGAAGAACGACCCAAAGCTAGATCCAGCGGTGGCCTCCCTTCAAGAGCCGTTAGGAAACGCTGTTCAATCCGTCTTCCCTAAGGATCACATAGAAGACATTGCGGGAAAGAATGTTGCGGTCTTGGGCTGCGGTCCGATAGGCTTGATGACCATAGCAGTTCTCAACACAGCAGGAGCAGCGAAGGTTTTCGCAACCGCTGGCGGAAGGAATAAGGTGCGCATGGAACTGGCGGAAAGAATGGGCGCTGACATGGTTCTCAACGCCAGAGAAGAAGGTGAAGACTTGGTTAAAACGATTCGCGACGCAACGGATGGTAACGGCGTTGATGTAGCGCTTGAGATGTCTGGTGCTGCCTCTGCTGTGAGGCAGGCCTTCGAGATGCTTACTCCGGGGGGTAGGGTTTCTCTGCTGGGAATTTCGGAGAGGCCCTTAGAGTTTGACTTGAATGCTGCTGTGATCTTTAGGGCGGCGACGGTATATGGCATACATGGACGGAGGATGTTTGAGACGTGGTATCAGGTGAAAGGGCTGCTGTCAAAGCATGACTTCAGAAGTAAGATAGCCTCCATTATAACGCATAGACTGCCGATGAAAGATGTGGCTGAGGGTATGGAGTTGATCAAATCCAAGCAAGCTGGCAAAGTTCTGCTTGAGCCAAAATGGGAATAGCAAATGCCAATTTCCTGATTTTAAGAAATGACTTTCAACATTCATTCTCAGGTCTAATGATTAGGTATCCTTTGTCGATTAGCCAGTGATGGAATTGCCATGTCGTAAATCTGCAGTCTCTCCTGCAAATCTGCCTTACCTTCTCATATTCCTCGGAACCCTGCTTCTTCGAGTTTAGCTCCAACTGTACCGGGCATTTTACGTCGTTGCAGAATTCTCTCTTCTCATAATTTGCATATCCTTTGATTGACATGATTGCGAGTGAAAGTCAACATGATAATAAACTTTGTGCGTGTGTTCCGAGAAAACTAATTATGAGAACTTGCCTAAGTCCTAAATGACGGGATAGTATGGCCATAGAAGTCCATGTGGAGCTTCGTACAAGGGACACCATAAATGCGGTGAAAAGAGGTGACGTCATAGTGATAATAGATGTTCTCCGCTGTTCCTCAACAATAATAACCGCTCTAGCGAACGGAGCATCCAAGATCATCACGACGCCAACGGTTAGGAAAGCGAAACAAATGAAACAGCGAAATCCCGAGTATATACTTGCAGGTGAAAGGAAAGGCTTGAAACCCAAAGGCTTTGAGTTCGGAAATTCTCCAAGTGAGATCACTCGTAGGAAGATCCATGGAAGGAGCATCATTCTAACAACAACCGACGGCACAAAAGCCTTCGAAATTGCGAAAAAAAGCGCAAGGCCTGTTCTAGTTGGAGGCTTTCTGAATGCTGAAGCTGTTGGAAAGAAGTCATGGAAAATTGCTTACAAGAACAACTGTGGAATATCATTGATTGCCTGTGGAAAAAGGGGAAAGTTATCTATAGAGGATTTTATGTGCGCTGGTAAAATCTTGGAGATGATGCCACTTGACGAGTTGACTCTTTCTGACAGCGCCCTAACAGCGTTGGTCGCATCTGAGGGAGCAGGTGAAAATATTATAGAGTTGGTTCGTTCAAGCGAACATGGGAAATACTTGAAAAACATTGGTTCAACCAAAGACGTCGAATTTTGCCTAAGAATCAATCGTTACAGTAATGTCCCAATATTTACAAATGGTAGAATCCGTGTGTGACTCCCATCCTTCCATGCGTGCGCGCGCAAGGTCGATTATTCTATGGTTGACAAAATTTTAATTAAGTCTAACCATAACCTAATGCTGTTAGATTAAACAGAAAGTGGTTTACATGACTGCAAAGCGACATCCAACAAAATATTTAGGCGACGAATACGAGCGCCTCGTCCGCGAAAGCCTGAACTGGGAACTCAAGGAGCTTCAATCGCCCAGCGAGCCCGTCTGCACAGTGGATGGTAAACAGGTAATCATGCTCTGCGCCAACAACTACCTCAACCTCGCCACACATCCAAAAGTCGTTGAAGCCATGATCGAGGCAACCAGAAAATACGGGGCTGGCGCTGGAAGCGACCGATCCATCTCTGGAAACATGACAGTTCATGAAGAGCTAGACAGGCGCCTCGCGAAGTTTAAGAATGCACCCGCATCGCTGACTTACCAGACTGGTTTCATGGCTAATGAGGGTCTCATTCCTCAACTCTGCGGCAGAGGAGACCTCTTTGTCTCAGATGAGCTGAATCATGGCTCTATTATTGATGGTGTGCGGCTGACTCACACGGATAGAGGGATATTCAAACACAAAGACATGGAGGATTTAGCGCGAGTTATGGATGAGGCTGAGAAGCATAAGCCACCATACGAGCACATCTGGATTCTCACAGACGGGGTCTTCAGCATGGACGGCGACCTCGCGCCCCTTCCTGAGATAGCCAAAATCGCAGAGGAGCATGGAGCAGGCGTCTATGTCGATGATGCCCATGGCGAAGGCGTCCTTGGAAGAGGCGGACGGGGCATCGTCAGCCACTTCAATCTCAGCCGAGATGAGGTACACATCGAGATGGGAACCTTCTCAAAGGCCTTCGGAGTCATAGGGGGACACATCACAGGCGGCGAGGATCTGCGAAACTTCGCCTATAACAAATCCAGAACCTGGCTGCTGAGTGGTGGGATGCCTCCGGGTGTGGCTGCTGCATGCACCGCAGCCATAGGGGTGCTTGAGTCTGAGCCGCAACACGTGAAGAAAGTTTGGGAGAACCGTGAGTATTTTATTGAAGCCATGAAAGACCTTGGGTTTGATATAGGGAACAGTGAGACGCCGATTGTGCCTGTTATGTGTGGCGAGAGTGAGAAAGCAAAAGATCTCGCCGATTTTATCTGGGAGAAGGGAGTCTTTGCGCTTCCGATAGTATATCCCATGGTGGCTCGTGACAAGGCGAGGATACGAGCTCAGCTATGCACTAAGCATACCAAAGAACAGTTGGATAAAGCAGTCGCTGCATTTGAGGAAGGCGGTAAGAAGCTCGGGCTGATCTAGCCTTCTTCCCTATTCTTTCTATTTGCTAGATTTAGTTAGCCACTCATCTTTCAAAATGTCCTTGATAATGTCATCGCAATATTGTCCATCTATAAAACGGGCTTTCCTTCTTCTTCCAACCTCTTTGAAGCCTACTTTCAGGTAGCATTTTTGAGTTGCTTGTTGAAGTCGAAAGTGTCAAGCTCAACTCTATTAAGGTTGAGGTTTCGAAAGGCGAAGCTAAGGAGTAGGTTCAGGGATTCTTGTCCATAGCCCTTGCCCCAACATTCTGGATTGTATATGCTAATTCCTGTAATTGCGGACCTGCCAGTCCAATCGATGTTAAAAAGACCTGTTCCACCTATAAGCTTGTTCTCTGCGATTGCTTCAATCGCGAAATGGAACGCCTTTCTTTCCTGACGCTGTTTCCACGTGCTCCTGATCCATTCCTCTTCATCATTGCGAGACATTGGACCTTCGTCCGTACTCCCAACCAGATTTCTCAGTTCCATATTGTTCCAATGCTTCATAATCTCATTGAGATCTGAAAGCTCAAGGCTACGCAGGCGGACTCTCTTGCCTTCAATCATATTTGAAACCAGAAAAGCGTAAGTAAGTCTCCTATATAAGGACCAAAGGCAAGTTGGTTAAGACAAAGAGCCAGAGCCAAAATGTTCGAAATCTATTTTATTATGACTAGGACTTCTCCTTCGTTTACTGGCATCCCTTCCGAGACCTTAATCTCCTCAACAATTCCAGCTTTCGTCGCGGTTATCTCATTCTCCATCTTCATGGCCTCCAAGACACAAAGCACATCGCCGACGTTCACGGAGTCACCATCGTTAACTGGCACAGAAACGATCTTACCAGCCATAGGAGCCGTGACTGCGCCCTCCACAATCGTTCTTCTCGAAGGCTTTGCAACAGATATCAAAGCTGTTGATTCTGGAGTTTTCGAGACAACTTTCCTCGCTGCAGGTTTTAGCTTAACCTTAAAGGAAACGTCATTAACCTTGATCGGAAAGGGCTTCTCCTTGTCAACTGTCTTCAACTCAACGTCATACACCTTTCCATCAACCTTGACCGAAAACGGCACCGCAGAGTCAAACGCGCCCACAAATTCCGCCTCATATGGCTTCTCATTAATCTTGGCAGAGAAGGGAGCGCCCCTCACATGTGTGATCAGTTTGACCTTGTACAGCTTGCCATCAACATTGATGTCATACTCTCTCAGCTTATACACCCCATCTGAACCCTCTGTATCTCGTCAATTCCTGTCTCCCAGCGAGGCTCCAAGCAGAACGCCCTTCAGCTCTCTTCATAGGAATCACAGCACCAACTCTGCTTATGCTATCTAGGTATGTGACTATGGCGGTTGATAGGGCTGCGACCTCCTCTAACTCCTGTCTCTCCACCGCGCCTATCTCGATAGCCTTTTCCTCCCGTTTCTGCGCTCTCTTCCTGAAGAACTCCATGGCTGTTTTTGGGAATAGTGCATACGTTATGATGTCTTCTTCCTTCTGGAAGAGCTGCCTCGCCTCTGCAGGAACACTCTTCAGCTGAGGCTTAAGCAGGTCAGCTGGGCGACAGGTTATGACCTTCTCGTCTTCGATTATTTTCTTCTTGATCTCTTCGTCTATGGGTGCCGGAGACCTGCCGTAAAATCCCTTAACATAATCCTTTACTTCCTTGGGAACTATCTTGTACCGCTCGCCTGAGAGCACATTGAAGACAGCCTGCGTACCGACCAGTTGGCTCGTCGGAGTGACCAGAGGAGGATAGCCCAAGTCTTTTCGAACCCTTGGCACCTCCTCCAAGACCTCCTCAAGCCGGTCCATAGCCTTCTGCTCCTTCAGCTGAGAGATGAGATTGGAAAACATCCCGCCGGGAATCTGATGGATCAGAATTGAGGTGTCGACTCTCTCCGACATTGGATCAATGAGATGGATAGGATCATAGTACTTCTGACGCAAGCCCCTAAAATACTCAGATATCTCCATGAGCAACTCCATGTCAAACCCAGGATCGCATGGGGTGTCCTTGAAGGCCGCAACAACTGTCTCAAGAGGCGGCTGAGAAGTGCCCCAAGCCAGAGGAGAAAAAGCCGTGTCTATAATATCAACACCAGCGTCACAAGCCCTCAGATAAGTCATCAGAGCCATGCCGCTCGTGGAATGGCAATGCAGATGCACGGGCAAGCCGATCTCCTTCTTGAGCGCGGAAATAATTTCGTAGGCATCCTTGGGCGAGAGCATCCCAGCCATGTCCTTGATGCAGATTGAGTCGCAGCCCAACTCTGCCAGGCGATTAGCTATCTTCACGTAATGTTCAGTCGTGTGCACGGGACTGATCGTGTAGCACACCGACCCTTGAGCATGAGCGCCAACCTTCTTGACAGTCCTAATAGATGTCTCCAAGTTTCTGGCATCGTTGACCGCGTCGAAGATTCGGAATATGTCTATCCCGACTTCCGCCGCCTTTTCGATGAACTTTATGAGGACATCGTCTGGATAATTTTTGTAGCCAACTATGTTCTGACCTCTGAGCAACATCTGTAGAGGAGTTTTCCGTACGTGCTTCTTTAAGGCGCGCACTCTATCCCATGGGTCCTCAGTTAAGTATCGTATGGACACGTCGAATGTTGCTCCACCCCAGACCTCGAGGGAGAAGAATCCGACCTGGTCGATTTTTTTGACTATCGGAAGCATGGAGTCTGTTCTCATCCTTGTTGCCATCAGTGACTGGTGGGCGTCTCGGAAGGTTGTGTCCGTGATCTTAACCGGTTTTGCCAATGGAACACGACCAGATATTATGCAGATAACAGAACGAGTTCTAAGCCGATATTTTAGTCTACCTTTTCTAAGCCTGATAGGCAACCATTTGCATCATGCTACTTAATCAGAACCAGCGGATCTCCCCGATTTACGCTGGCGCCATCAGAAACCATGATATCCTCGACAACCCCAGTCATCGGTGCAACAATCTCATTCTCCATTTTCATGGCTTCCATAACACACAAAGCGTCACCTTCATTAACATACTCTCCTACCTCAACTTTCAACGAAACAACTCTGCCAGGCATGGAGGCAGTAACAACACCTCTATCTGCTGTCAATTTCGCAGTTGGCCTCGTCAGAGTTGCCGGCAAATTCGTCTGGATGGCTTTTGGGGAGATTCTGCTCACGGCTTCATACTCAACCGTTAATAACTTACTATTAACTTTTACAGAGAATAGTTTACTTTTGTTAACCTCCTCCAACTCAACTCTGTAATGCCTGCCACCAACCCTGATTGAAACTGGTGTGCCATAGTTGAGCTCATTTAGAAGCTCCACTTCGTACACTTTATCATTGACCTCGACGAGAAAAGGCGATCCCCGGTTCACCTTAAGCAACTTAACTCTGTGCCTTTTTCCGTCAACGAAAATGTTATGCCTCCTCACCTATGCATACCCCCAATCCCTCAAGATTCCATTAGGGCTCTCCTTCCCGCCATCTTCCATGCTGACGCGGTTTCAGCTCTCCGTTGTGGAATAGTAGCCAATCCTTCCTGCCTATCGCTCAGATAGTCAGCTAGAACAGCAGATAAGGCAACCACTTCCTCACCCTCAAACTCCTCCTCCACCGTAAGACTGCTTATCCTTTCTCCGATAAATTCGGTGTGTATTTCTCCTCTCCTGAAACACTCGTCATCCAATATCTTCTTATGAAGTGGTATAGTAGTTTCGACCCCTTCTATCACATATTCATCCAACGCATTTTTCATGCGCAGGATGGCCTCATCACGGTCTGTTCCCCAAACGGCAAGCTTGGCAACCAGTGGATCATAGAAAATTGGAATAGTGTACCCAGTGTACAAGGCACTGTCCACCCTGACGCCGGGACCACCCGGGGCAAGATATCTGGTTATGGTGCCTGGGCAAGGCACAAAGTCGCTGTAGGGATCTTCTGAGTTGATTCTGCAGTTTAGGGCATGGCCCTTTATGGCTACCTCGTCTTGTTCATACTCCAATTTTTCTCCGGCTGCTATCTTAAGCTGCTGTTTGACTATGTCAACTCCGGTAACCATTTCAGTGATGATGTGCTCGACTTGCAGCCGTGTATTCATCTCCAAGAAGTAGAAGTTGTCTTCTCTGTCGACTAGGAACTCCAGGGTGCCCGCATTATTGTATTTGATAGCCTTCACGCCTTCTATCGCTGTCTTGCCCATAATTTTTCGCAATTCTTCGGTCATCATCGGTGAGGGCGTCTCTTCGATGAGTTTCTGATATCTCCTTTGGATGGAGCATTCCCTCTCGCCTAAATGGACGACGTTGCCTTCTTTGTCAGCCAACACCTGAACCTCGATATGTCTCGGCTTCGTCAACAGCTTTTCAACGTAGACTTCAGAGCTTCCGAATGAAGTCTCTGCCTCTAAGCGGGCTAGTTCCATCGCCTTTCTTATGTCGCTTTTGCTATTGACGAAGCGCATTCCTTTGCCGCCTCCTCCGTAAACAGCCTTGATTAGAACGGGGTAGCCGACTTTCTCCGCCCCCTCTGCCACCTCAACCTCATCTTTGAGAGGTCTCATGCTTCCCGGAACCACCGGAACCCCAGCGTTGGCCATTGTTCTGCGAGCCGTCACCTTGTTACCCATTTTCCTCAGAACCTCGCTTGGTGGACCCACAAATTCGACACCGTTGGATTTGCATTTATCAGCAAAGTCCGGAATCTGCGCTAGAAAACCGTATCCTGGGTGAATAGCTTCTGATCCGGACTGTTTGGCAGCATCAATTATCTTATCGATGTCCAAGTAGCTTTCAGTCGGCCTTGCGGGTCCTACGCAATAGGATTCGTCTGCGTACCGTACATGTAAGGATTCTCGGTCTGCTTCGGAGTAAACCGCCACTGCCTTTATTCCCAGCTCTTTGCAGGCCCGGATAACCCTTATCGCGATTTCTCCGCGGTTGGCAATTAAGATCTTATGGAACATGGCTTCAGCACCAAAGCTGCTTTTGTTGTGAGGACAGCTCGCTTTCACGCTCTTATAGGATAATCCAAAGGGGCATATTTGAACTCCTCTATTGTTGTGATGTCTCCCGCAATTCCTCCACTTTCTTTGGCTACAGAAATCCAATCACGAAGTAAATTACGTTTTGATATCAGATGATTTACCTTGACGCGTTTTTCTTCCGTGGCTCCTTAGTGCATACACGAGCGCA
>Ga0209636_10000448_pt1 | contig 39828 bp, 28 predicted proteins | sample DeeMarSWOR152_54_FD_187464 | JGI IMG/M metagenome (GOLD analysis project Ga0209636, IMG submission 187464) | Marine sediment microbial communities from White Oak River estuary, North Carolina - WOR-1-52-54 (SPAdes) (version 2) | ecosystem: Environmental > Aquatic > Marine > Intertidal zone >... | reverse complement strand
CAAATTAATTTTTTTCTCATATTCATTTCATCATAATAACAGCAGAATAAGAAAAAATAAAATACTTACTAATCATTTTTTGAACAAAATTAAGATTTTCTATGCGAATACTGAAATCATGATTAAAAACTAAGTTACCTCTAGATTTTATAATATATTATTAACTTAATTTTTTCCTTAATTTTAAAATTATCAATGTAACACACAAAGAAACAAAAAATCCAATAAAACTGCCAATGATTATTCCATAAAGTGGATATAAAAAATGAATAGATACAGCATAACTCATAACACTGCAGCTTCCGATTATCATTGATTTTGCAAGACCGGATGCAAAATCAGGACCATGCTCATAGTAGGAAATAATCATTGTTGAAGAAATAATTGCAGGAAAAACAGAAATTATTCCTGAAATTACCTCTCCAACATTTGATAGTAGCACTGTAATTGTAATAATTGTTCCAGACAGCAATCCTCTTAATGCAATTTTTTTAAAAGTGTAATGAACAATTTTATGCCCTGATGATTTAATCTTAATTATTTTTTCAAGAGTAAAAAACGAAAAAACAAGCATTATAAAAAAAATTGAAACTGAAATGTAGATATTTTTCAGATCTATAAACCATAAAATAAAAGAAAGAATGATCCATAAAACAAAAGATGCTATAAATGCATTATAAATTGATTTTTTAACAAGTACTGCAAAAATAAACAAAAAAATTAAATTTATTCCAATTTCCGCAGGTACAACAGCAACTGAATTTGACGCAAAGACGTTTCCCTTATTTAGTGCAATAAAAATATATGCAATGATAATTGTTGATGGCAAGGTTCCTAAAATTCCCCCTGTTTTAGTTCCATATTTTTCTGCAATTAGCATGATTATTATTACAACTGCAGCAGAGGAAAAAAATGGAAGAATAGTTTGAAGAGAAAAATCCAACATAGAGCAAGTGGATACAATTTGCCTATAAATTTTTTACATAAAAAATTTACAACTATCAAAGAGTCAATAAGGATTCTAAATTTGGGAAGATTTTGGGAATAAATCGGAATTAAATTGTAAAAAATCAATATAAAATCATCACAATATAGAGGTGCTGCAGAAAAATAATGGAGGACAAAAAATGAAAACAACAAACAAAAAATTGGTCGGCGGACTACTAATAGGCCTATTTATCACGGCCATCGGAGCAGTCTTAGCGACCGCACAAACAGATGACACAACGGAAGAAACAATCCCAACAATTCCGTTTGAGGGAAGACATAAAATGAAAGATTTTGGGCCGTTTGCCTATAATCTAACGGATGATCAGCAAGCCGAAATAGAAGATCTGATTGCAACTCTCAGAGAAGAGAATGCAACATGGGAAGAAATCCAATCAGCAATCCAAGGAAAACTTGACGAATTCGGTGTACTAGATGCCCAATTAGACAATGAAATCGCACGAACGCAACAGCAACTAACAATATTAAACCGACAGAAAGAACTCCGAGACCAAGAATATAGCTGGGACGAAATAAGCTCAATAATACAAGACGAATTTGATCTAGAAAACACAACTTATATGGCTTACGGTATGACATTTGATCATGGATTTGGACCAGGACCATGCGGCGGACCACATGAGTTTATGTCCGGTGAGGAAATAGAGCAATAAAAAAAGCATCCCATAGCCATAAAGAAGAGAAAAATTGGTTTCAATTTTTCTCTTCTTTCTCTTGAGATTAACAGTTGTGCCAGCTTATAGACTTATTTTACCTCCCCCTAAAATATAACTTGGCACAACCTCTTTTTTTATGAATTAATATTATGATGTCCCTTAAAAGATTTTAATGAAATTGATCATTGCTTCAGCAGAGTTTCCAAAATAATCAGTGGCCTTGACTTTGAATTCGCAGTTTTTCAAGAAAAAACGGGGAATAATTATTTCAGTTGGACCCCAATATTGCTCTGCAATGAACCTATCATTTATATAATACTGAATCATGAGCAAAGAGTCATCATCTACCACAAATTCCGCCTTTAATTTTCCGATAATTACTGTTTCTGGAAAAGGTCTTATTTTGGATCCAAAGAAATACAAAAATCCCGTTTCTGGAACAGAAATATTAACCTTTGGTTTTTCATCATCAATACCATTCAGCTGTCCAATCTGTACAATAACTAGAGGCTCATAATCTTCAATCTGCAACAGATTACTAATCATTTTATGGTCAAAATCTACCAGCACATTTGCAGAAAGACCAAAAGTTGCTGATTCTAATAACATATTATGCCAAATAGCGCCAGCTTCATAAAACCAAGCCCATGATTTATTTGCTTTTGATGTATTTAATACAATGAAAAAAACATCGGCTGATAAAACCCAAGGAAATGATGCTTCTGCAACCTCTTCCCGCACATCGCTATAACCTAACACTTCAAGCGAATGATTTATTGGTTGATAATGATACAGACCTGAAGAATTTGCAAATAAAATTTCAAGAGGATACTTCCCATGGGAACTTGGCACAGTACGATGACGTTTGGTATTAACATTATCAACAAAAAACGACGAGCCATAACCGGCCCATAAAACCTGGGACAAAATATTCTCAGATAATGCACCTGTTAGATAAGCCCATCGTCGCATCTGAATAACAGCATCTATAAAACTTAATGAGGAATTATTTGGAAAAGTTAGACCACTTTCAAAGGGTTCATATGTAAAATCATAGGCAATCTTTGGATAACCAACCGGCATAATAATCATGGGTTTTTCTGAGAGTGGCAGACCCAATAGATACAACTGATTTGTCTCTTGTGCAGTGGTTACGGTTCCCAACCCTAGTGCATTTGCCATTAGATAAACATTTTGCCCCATCATGCCAATTTCTGCTGCAGCAATGCTTTGATTCTTGCACAAAGATGTATCCCATACAAAACCGAGTTTAAACGCGGCAGTATCATACTGACCGATTTTTCGATAGTCCCCTTTTCGGATAAGAGCCAATGAATGATTAATAGGTTTATATTCATACGCACCATCTTCTAATAAAACATACACCTTTACAACATGGCGACCATCAAATGTTTCAATACTTTGTGTACTATTGAAATACGAAAATACTCCCCAAAGAATCGAAGAGATATTTTCAAGTGAAACTGGTATATCTGAAAAATCCCTTATTGACATCCGACGGGCGAGTGCTTCCTCATAAATCATATCTGGAAACCATGGTGGTGGAAGTACAAGGTTTTGCTTTGGTTTAAAAACTGGTTCGTAGTTATTACTTTTATTAAGTGATACTGCTGCTTCACCTGAAATTAATATTAAACAAAAAACCACTGCTAAAACTACCAAGAACTTTTTCATTATACAAATACCTCCCTAAACAACCTAAATCAATATATGAATAAAACAATAATTTAACTCTTATATAAACATATTTGCCAAAAATAATTATAAATTCTTAAAACCGAGGAATTAACCTTACTCTATGATTTAAAATTATCTTTTAAACATAAATTATAATGATATTCAATTAAATCCAATCAAAAATAATAAATAGAACTTTTTAAATTGATTTTTGTTATTGTCAGACAAAAGACTGCGATATCACATGTTATTTAAAATGATTTATTTATTTCTACGTCATGAAGTAAAAAAAAATTTTAAACTAATTTTAATTTTAAAATCTATAAAGTTTAATAACCATCTTAACAAATAAAAGGGATTTGTTTTTTAGTAAATCTTAAATGATACAATTAATTAATTATTAATATGGATGAGAAAGTTAATGAATACATAAAAAAACAAAAATCACCTCAAAAAGAAATTTTACAAAAAGTAAGAAAAATCTTCCAAAAAACACTTCCAAATTGTGAAGAAAAAATGGGTTGGGGAGTCATAACATTTGCACAAGGTAAATTTTATATCGCAGCTATGAAAAATCGTGTGCATGTTGGTTTTGCAATCACTGGATTAAACAAAGAAGAAATAAGTATGTTTGAGGGAAGTGGTAAAACAATGAGACATGTAAAAATTCCCACATTAGAAAATATTGACGAGAAAACTCTGGTAAAAATGATAAAAATGGTGGACAGCAAGGCCATCTGTAAACCATGCTAAAGTCGTTATTAAATTTTACAATCCCATTCAGTTGAAATAAATATATATTTCAAAGATAACTAATTAGTCCATTTTCATACATTATTGTTGCATCCATAATACTGCCTTTAACATTTGAAAGAAACTCCATAGTTTGGTTTAAAACTTCTAGCATTTCTTGTTTTTGTTTTGGAAGTATCCCGTAAATTCCATAATATACGACTTTGTTGTCTAACCAAATATAGTTTGTGAAATGATCTGATACTAGTTCACACTTTTTTAGTTTTAAATGCTTTAAAAAAGTTTTTACTTCTATTAATTTTTCTAAGGGCGAGGTTGGTTTATAAAGATTATTTTTCATTTTTTCTTCTAATAATGAGCCGTGTTGTACTATAAGTGTTCTAAGTCTTATGAAATCAGGATTGACCTTATTACAAACCATTGCGGACTCAACAGCATGCTCTTTAATCCGCTTCTTTCCACCAGCACCTATCAAAATATAAAACGATAGTTCAAGACCTGCATCTTTTGCAGCAACTCCTCCTGCTATCATTTCTTCTGGAGTTGCACCTTTTACCATGAATTTTAAAGTTTCTTTGTCACCTGATTCTAGACCAACATGTACTCTTGTTAATCCTGCTTCTTTTATTTTTTTAAGACGTGTGTGCCCTAATTTCATTAAAGTTTTTGCACGAGCATAAGAAGTAATTCTTTTTACATTTGGAAAAGAAATTTTTATATGTTTGATAACATCTTCTATATTTTTCATCGCAAGACTGTCTGAGTCTGCGATAAATATTGAGTCTGCTCCTGAATAAATTTTTACTGCTTTTTCTATGTCATTTTTTATTTCTTCAATTGGTCTTGGTTGGAATTTTATATTTTTATACATTGTACAAAACAAACATTTATTCCATGGACAACCTCTAGATGCACGAATTAAAGCAGAATTTGCTTCATTAGGTGGTCTGTAGGGTGGAAAATCATAGTATAACATATATAGTAACAGAAAAATAAAGAAGATTTTAATCTTTCCCTTCTTTTGAAATTTTGTATTTATTAAAAATTTTTTAAAACATATATCTTATTTTGTTCAAAAAATTAATAACAAATTTTATCTTGAAAATAATTTTTTATAATTTGGTGGAGAAAATGAACGTTAAAAAGAAAAAATATAATAAAATATTGATTTTATGGCTTACCTGTTTAATTGTTTTTACAATATTACCTTTAAATGCTAACTCAGCAGAAATATCTGAAAATAAACTCAGTAAAATGAAAACCATTTATATGAAAGCAGATTGCCAAAAGATTATATTATATAGACCTGTTATTTGGATTACTCACATTGGTCCTTTGTGGTTTACATCTGAATACGCGTATCTTGCTTTTATCATTGATAAAGAATTTACATTAAAGCTTGATGGTCAGGACCAAGTAGTTGATGTTCCTGCTATGGTAATTCCTTATAAGTTTTTAGGTTTAGGGCCATTATATTGGATAAAATCTATTAAAAATCCCACTGATGGAAATATTACTTTAATTGGTTGGTGCCAAGACGTTGTGATACATCCAATGAATTAATATTATTTACAGAAACTCAAGTTATTTACTTATATTTTTAATACTAAAGATTATACTATTTATAAAGAAGATGATTATAAATTAATGAGACAAAACAAGTTGAAAAAATTGGTTTAAAACAAAAGAATAATTGTGATTTTTAATATGTTTTATTTAACCAACTGGAACGACAAACATTGGGTCAAATTTTTCTGGGTTTAAACGCAATATTGAGCAAATTGCTTCTTTATCATTGATTGTTAAAATATTACCAGCAAGCCCGCGTGATGTAGCTTGTAAAAGTACATTATGAGCAGCAGCTCCTGCTTCATAATACCAGATCCAGCGCAAACTTTCATCTGATAAATCATCCCATTGGATTGTTTTGTTTATATCCAAAACAATAATGATATTCAATGGAGCATCTGAACAAAATTCCTGTGTTGCTTGAGCAATATCTGTTCTTCTATCCCTCAAACGAACCGGTGACAAATAAGAAACAACAGGTAATCCCCATATGTCAATGTTATAAAGACCATACTTAAAACGGAAAACACCATTTTTTGTAGCAGTATAAATTCTAAATGGATAATAACCATGGGCACTAGGCACCGTGTGATGTCTTATAACAGGATTTGAACCGGTTTTATCAAGATAATATGAATAACCATATGATGCCCAAATAAGATGGCTTAAATCCTTTCTTGAAATAGAATTACTATCCCACGAACTTACATCAACTCGATTTTCAATTGCTGTTGTTAATTCTGTATCGGAAAATTTGACACGCGGAAGTAATGAAAAAAGCATTGGCCTGTATTTAAAATTATAATCAAACTCTAAATGGCCAAGAGGCATAACTGCCATCCCATGTTCATTATCAGGTATTCCAACTGGTTTAATTGCAGGGGGATCACCTTGTGCTGTGATTACGGTACCTAAACCAATTGCATTGGCTACAAAATAAATATTCTGACCAACAGCTCCAAGTTCAGCACTACCAAAATTAGCATCTGCAATATCAGTATTCCAACATAAACCTAGTTGAACAGGTGCATGATATTGCCATCCAACAATATTCCTATAATCACCTGCTTTGTAAAAAACCAATGAATGATTAATAGGATTATATTTATAAACATCTTCTAAAAGAACATAAATAACTGATGAATGAGAACCATTGATTTTGGAAACAGTCATATTACCATCTTCTCTTAAACCATAAGCGGCCCAAAGAACAGTTGAAAGCTCTTCATCTGTAACAGGTTCACTAGTAAAATTCCTCATTGACATCCTTCTCATGAGTGACTTTTCAAAAGACATGTCAATAAATATTGGTTCTGGAAGCAAGTACTCTTGACCAACCAAAAAACTATTTTCTTTTATTTTCAGTGAATTAGATAATCCAAAAACCGGCGAAATAGCAATGCTGAAAAAAAGAATAACAAAACTAATAACTACTATTTTTTTACATAAATTATATTCTTTCATATTCTACCCCCAATATTAAAATTTAATTTATAAATATAAAATTTTCTATTAGAAAGTTATACAATCTTATATTTTCATTTAAAAAATTAAAAAAATCAGAATATTATAATTGTTAATTTAATTACTATATGCTTTATACAAAACAAGTAAATTTTATTATTTTTACATAACATAAAAAAAAACTTATCTATATTATCACTTTTTTAATAAGAAAAATCTGTTTTATATGATAATTTAGCCTGACAAATTTTTTAATTGTAACTTAATAATCCAAGTATAATTCGAATAGCAGGAAAAGCATTTGGAAATCTCCTTAAAATCTCTTGAAAAAACGTGTTAAATGTTTTTGATCTTGGAATAGAGACTTCCTTATATGCAGTTACACTTAATCCATGCTCATCCTTAATTGTCACAGAAATAGTATATAAGCCTTCAGAATCCCATATATGATTATCACAAACCTCTGTTCCAGAGATAAACGGTCCTAGCCAAGCACTACCTGTTCCATCACTCCAATTCCATAAGACATAGATAGCATCATCATCTGGATCTGATGCGATTATACAATAAGTGAGTTCATTACCAGGACTACCTGTGTTTGGGCCATCAATTGTTGGTTTATCAGGTGGAAGATTTTCTACAGTTATTCCTTCTAGAGCAAGGGCGGGATCGCCAAAGAGATTGAATGTGAACATATCAAGATATTCAGCATAATGATCCCAACCATAATTAAGATTGCAGAAGAATTTCGAGTCATAGAGTGCCTCACCAACCTTCTTTGAATCATTGATCATAAAACGGTTGAATTCATAAATAATTGAATCAGAACCACCTGGGTTATTTGGCCAATCAAAGGATCCATAAGGCGAACGTGCTGAGGCAATCACACCAATTGAAGCACCCATTGATGGATCAGTTAATAAATCAATACCTAAATTATCACCAGATGCCGGTTCTGGACAACCAACATAACAAGATTCAGCAGTAACAATTGAGGGAAAGTCATCATCAAGATTTGAATTAATATTGATGAAATCCGGCCAAGATATTTCATTGGCTTCAGGGACACCGTCTCCATCGTCCCAGGACCAAACTTTTCTTGCAGCTCTATTTGTCCAGCCATGACCTTGCCAATTCACAACAGAAAATTGACCATCTCGCCAGTCATTAATAAACGCCGTTTCACTAAATGCAGGCCAAGTATACACAGATGTTTCTAATCCCTGCTGTTCACTATAATGACTAATTGCCCAACCATCCATAATATCATTTTCGATATAATATGAAAGCTTTGCACCATCCATTGCAGGGTTTCCACTATAGTCTTCGTTGGTAAAATAAAAAAACGCTCCAGCATTCAATGCATTTTCTTTCCATCCTCCTGTATCTTGCTCAAACTTAACAATTTTATCAAGAGTATAAGTAATTCTAGAATTGACATTTGTTGGGATTCTTCCTACATATACTTCTGGAAAAAAATCAGGCAAATCCTGTCCATATTCACCATAGTATCCATCACCATCTAAATCCCAGGAATCAGAATCACTACTAGATAAATCTGCATAATAATAATCAGTTGGAACCTCTCCACTTGTCCAATCAAAGATTTCAAATCTATGATTTGTTGGATCAGGATAGCAGTACCTCATAGGAATAGTTGCATGATTACCAACAATTAATACAAATTCAATACCCCAATCTTGATAATATGATCTAAGAAAGTTTCTAATTTTTTCAGGTAAATCTCCACCTGATTGGGATGCTATCTCATTGTCTGTGATATTTATGATTTTTATACTAAAACCAATTAGAGTTTTCCATTCTAAGAAATTTGATGAAGTAATTGAATTATAAAGAGCTTCGTTGGTAATAATAACATAATCATATGTCTGAAAATTATTCAAAATTTCATTGGATTTATATTGTTCTATTATCTTTTTATAATTCTTAATATTCCTTAAGTTTTTTTTGTAAGATACTGAGTAAATTTTCAGTTCATCGTTTGTTTGTTGCCTATCACAATTGATAATCTGATAATCCAATATATTTGGAACGGTAATTGGAGCAATATGTATTTTTGAATCATTTGACTCTAAAAAGTTTTTATTAGTTGCTAAAACATCTAGTCCATTAAAGATAAAAAAACCAACAATTAAAAATGATATAATTTTTTTCATTTTATACTCCCCCATAATATATTTTAGAACAGAAACAATATTTATAAGTTTATCCTTAACATCCTAAAATAATGGTTCCTTTGCTGGATTCCAATCAATAAAAGGTAAGCGAATTGTAAAATAACCACCATATGGAACATCCATATAAATAAAAGTAAAATCCCCCCAAAATATCCTAGGAAACACCCTTTTTTTATCCCAAAAATTACCATCAATAATTGGAAATCTTTTAAAACTAAATTTCAAATATTGAAGGATTTCAAGAACCAAATCATTATCGTTATTCCTAAAATTATTATGTGTAATAAAATTATGAGAAACTCCAAAAAGATGCCCACCACGATCATTGCCCATGATATAATTACTGTCAATCATGTTTCTCTCGCTGTAATAATATAGTTTAAAGCCTATGTAGATATTATAAGAAATGACATTTTCAGAAATTATATTATCACATGAATAATCTAATTCAATTCCTACCTTGTTATCATCTAGATGATTTTTCTGAATCGTGTTATTATTACTTCTATAAAGTAAAATACCATGATGATCCCAGTTACCTTGAGTATTCTCTATGCAAGAATTATATTCTAATATATTATAATCACTTCTATAAAGATAAATTCCATAATTTCTATTTAAAAAAACATCGTTAAATTTGATGATATTGTTATCACTGTATGTTATGGATATCCCTGATAAACTTTCACTGATTGAATTGTTTTCAATGATACAATTCTTACAATGACTAAGGATAATTCCTATATCTGTATTTGATATTGTTTGATTTTGGATTGTAATCGAACTACAGTTCATAAGAATAATCTGACCGCATTCATACTCGATTTTTTTATTATCCTGATTTTCCAGGTAGATAAGAGGTTTATAATTTACTGTATTATTTTCAATAATATTCCCAGATGAAATTAAATAAATCCCGTCATTAAAAAATTGATTATCTTTTATTATATTTTCACTAGTTCGAAGAGAAAGCCCACAATCATTATTCAAAAATTTATTTCTAATAATGCTATTAAAAAAAGAATTATAAATGTAAATCCCCCAATCATTATTTAAAATAATGTTATCTGAAATCAAACTAAAGTTTTTAAGAATAGAAATCCCAGAAGTACCTTCATCCGGTCCAGTCATTTGTATAGAAAATCCTGAAATATGCACATACTCTGCTAATATTACGATTACACTTTTTTTAGAGTCTCCATTAATCACTGTTGTATCTTTATTTTCACCTATCAAGCTAATAGTTTTATTGATTATCAAGTTTTCATTGTAAGGAGATGAATCTTCATAAACAAATACAGTATCACCAGAACTTGCATTATCTATTGCATCTTGTATTTTTGAAAAGTTACCAGGTTCACTACCACCTACATACCATATACTTCCATAAATAATACCAACTAAATTAGGTTTTATACCTTCTTCAGTTGTTATGTTAATAGTATTTGCATCAATAATTGGAATTAATAAAATGATAGCCACTGCAAATAAAACTATTTTTATTTTTTTGTAATTCATATTTTTCTCCAAATTTTTTTATTAAAATTTTATTAGTTTCGCTATCTAAATATTACTATTAGACTCAAAGCAACTATTTTATTTTTCATTCCTACCACTAATAAATTATTATGTGTTAGTATGTAGCATGTATACAAGTAACATTTAAATATTTTTTGGTAGTACTTCGTATAATTTTGTTTTAACAACCTTCTCATTTATATGAAAAACTACGATTCTATGGATACCCGCCGACCTTAAGACTTGGGTCGCCTATTAAATTATATTCCTCCAAAGTTAAACAATCCTTCCATACCTCATCCAAATATTTAATTTGTGCTTCTCTAAACATGTCTGAAAGTATTATTCCTGGTTGATATGAATCAAAGAAATTTGCATTCATCCTACAAGTACCAGCACCAAGTACATCACCAACATATCCACTATAGCCCATTCTAGAAGCTCCAATAGTTGCAATCGCCCCACCTGAAGATTTTTTTACAAATGACCAAGCAAAACAAGGTAATCTAATTCCTAAAACAGTCCAATCAATTGTTCCAGTTGAACAACAATCAAAAAAGATTATTGGAAGTTTATTACCATTAAAAAGTCCAATTAGATAAGGTGATAAATAATATATACCACGATCCTTGTTAGGTGGATTTGTGGATATACCATATTTTAATCCATGACCTGAATAACTTACAAAACCAGCACCACCTGATAATATTAAATTTATTAAAAAAGGTCTAAATGTATTATTAGAAGTCCATATTCTAATTTGTTTAAAACCAGACATTAATCCTCCAATATACTCTGTAACAAATTCACCTTCAAATCCTTCATGCTGTGGATGTGTGTCTCCACCCATAAGAATTATTTTATTGAACCATTTTTTCCCATATGTGGATGTTTCATAGGTTATAATTTTATTAACAACTATTTTTACTTCATTTTTATTTTTACATGGCAATCTACCTATACCAACATCTGGGTATAAATCAACAAAATCAATATATTCTACTATATTATCGTCCATTTCCCACCAGAATTCCCCATATATGTTATTTCCATTTGAGTCCCAGCTACAAAAACTACCATTTTCATCATAGATATCAGCATAATATTGATCTGTTGGAACATAATCAAATGTATAATAACTACATTTAACAGCACTGTTTCTAGTGGGAATTTTATCAATATCCCCTACAAGCAATACATAAGAAATATTATGATTCTCAATCGCATCTTTAATGAAATATTTAATCTTCTCAGGATTGTCAAAGCCTGAATATCCACTATATATATCCTCTATCGTCATCAAATATGTGGATAAATCATTATCATTTTTATGAATAATTAAATCTTGTAATTCATCAGAAAAATTAGAAGGCGCAATTATTACCATTTTATAATCAGTTTGTTCAAAATTTGATAATTTTTTATTTTTAAATAATTCATAATCCAAAGCTCTTTCTTCACATATTGCACTAACGCTTCCTAAAAAACTTATGTTCATAAATAAAACAATCATTATACAAATAATTTGTTTTTTCATTTTTTACCTCCCTCTCTACTTTCTTATAAATAATTTAGTGATTAATTTCTATATAAATATATCGTTTGTAAATTTCGGTTTATTTATAACACCAATCTTTTCTTTTATTTTTTATTATTAAGATTAAAAAAAATGAATACTTAGGATGTGTAGTATAATGATGTTTTAGAATATTTGTAAAAAATCAATTTCTATTCTTTGAGCACTGCCGGTTTGATCATAAACAATTATCATAAGATTATGCATTCCAAATGATCTATATTCCCAGGTCCATTGATAAGGAGCATTATTTAACGTATTTATTAATTGTTTATCTATATAAATTTCAACATAGTCAATATCTGATAAATCATATGAGTTAATTATAATATCAAGTTTACCTAATACAACAGTTCTTTTTGGTAGTTTCAATATTGGAATACCACTAATATGCAAGTAAAGAGATTTAGGCTTTTCAAGTTGAAATTCAGGAGGAGAAATATCAGTTAATTTGGTAGTATAAAAGCCGTATATTCCCTGATATATTGTACCTGTTATGTATATATTATTTAGGCTATCCACTGCTACTCCATAAATTAAACCTTCTACACCTTCACGCTTGATTAAAAGCTCATTTCCATCAGAGTCATAAACAATAACTAAATGTTCATAGTAATCTTCCACTGAAAATCCACTGAATCCTCCTACAATAATATTATCATTTGAATCAATTGCTACACTTTGTCCTCCATCATATGCCCCGCTTTTAAATTCATTTATCCAGAGAATTGTTCCATTCATATCGCATTTTATAGTAAGCATTGTTATTGATGGATAGTAGTATCCAACGCCTGTAACAATAATATTATCTTGAGAGTCTATTGCAATATCCCAGGGCTGATTACCAGGTCTTCGTTTTTCCCAGATTATATTTCCATTTTTATCATATTTCATTAAAAATATCGGATCAACAAAAGGTGTGGATGAAAAACCGGTTGTAATTATATTATCATTTGAGTCTACCGCAACTCCTAGACCAATATCGATTGCACCTTCATGAAAGGTATGATTCCATATTTCTTCACAATTTTCATCCATTTTAATTATCCAGTAAAAAATATTTATCTGCCAAATTCCGCTACCACCTGTAACTATTATATTATTTTCACTATCGACAATTATCCCCCCAGGATAATTACATTCTCCTAAAGAAAAGGTGTAGTTCCATTGCTCGATTCCTTCAGATGAATATTTCACAATAAAACAACTACCTTGTGAAATTGGTAGTTTACCAGAATACCCGAGAATTATTATATTGTCATAATTATCAATAACTATTGAAAAAGCAACATCATTTTTTCCACTGTTGTATTGTGCGTCCCAAATCTCATTTCCATCTTTATCATATTTGATAGTTAAAGAATTGCTATTTGATCCTTGGTAAGTAAAACCAGTAACAATAATATTATCTTGTGAATCAATTGCCATATTTAATGCATCATCCTCATATCCATCATCATATATCTGTGGCCATCCCCGCTCAGAAATATATGGCATGTTACTCTCTTTTGTGTTTTGGATATTAATATTTTGGATGAATCTTGGACCAGCAGCCGCGCAGCTAGAAAGAGTTAGTAAAATTAACAAGCATCCAAAGCATCCAATTAACCTAAATGATTTATTCATTGCTACCACCTACCTTTAAGGTCGGGTCACCTAATAATGTGAATTGCTCTATTGTCCAATGATCCCTCCATAAATTATTCAAATAGTAATTTTGGGAATAAACAAGCATTTCAGAAACTGTTACACACGATTGATATCCTTTGAAAAAGTGTAAGCTTAGAACTCCTGCTCCTGCCTGAGGACCTTGTGCATTTACACTGCTATATGCAACTTCGGTTGCGCCAATTGTTGCTATTGCTCCTCCACCTATCTTTTTAACCCAGTACCATGCATAAACCGGAAATGGAATTTTTAAAATATTAGTAAAACCAATTAACTCTCCTAGGGAAAAATCAAGTTTTGCTGTAAGGCATGCATCGAAAAATATTACAGGTAACTTATAACCATTGAATATCTTAAATAGTTCATAAGTATAGTATTGGATCCTTTTTTCTTCATTTGGTGGTGAGGTTCCCATTCCGAATTGGTATCCATGTCCAGAGTATTCCATAAATCTCGCTCCTTTATTAACCTCTGTATTGATATTTTTCGGATTATAGGTTTGTTCTGATGTCCATAACTTTACATGATTAAATTCAGGTAATGCATCTGCAATACATTGATTTGTTACTTCACCTTCAAAAACGCCCCATCCTGGAAAGGTATCACCACCTAATAAAATGATTTTATACCACCACGCATCATGAGATTTCGATTCATATTTTATGATTTTATTTACTAAAGTTCTAGCTTCTTGCTTATTGCTACAGGCTAATCTTCCCAAATAAACATCTGGGTATAAATCAAGAATGTCTTTGTTATCATCATGAAAATATTCTCCATATACATGGTTTCCATTTGAATCCCAGTTACAAAAAGTTCCATCATAGAAATATAAATCTGCATAATACATATCGGTTAAAAGTTGTTGATTTCCAAACCATGCTTTTCGCATTGGAAGTTTAAAGATACTTCCAACAAGAAGAAAATTTTCAACTCCCCATTGTTCAAAAGATTCTTTTATAAAATTTTTTATTTTTTCAGCATCGTCAAAACCTTCAACTGAAAAATAAACATTATTATAAATATCATCAAGAGTGATTAGTTTTGTATTGATACCATTACTTGTTTTATGAGCTTCTAATTTTTGTAATATTGATTGAAATTCAGAAGGCGCAATTATTAAAAAGGAATAATCATCTTGACTGGTTGGTTGTTTATTTTTAGATTCGTAAAAAACTTTTATTGTTATTTCATCAATATATTCAAGAATTCCTTCATTTTGATTATAGTTAACAGGAAATACATGTATTGATAAGAAGGTTACATGCTCATCATGTTCAATTCCACCTCCAAGATGATATGAACACCAAGGAATAGTTTTTTCATCTTGTGTAAATATAAATGTGTTACTCGGTGTGTTTTTTGATGAGTACCAGTTTAGATCTGGAGCAGTTTTTACTGGTTTATCAAGAAAAACCGTTTTTGGTTCTGAATATGTGCATGTGATTTCATTTATTTTTGTTCCAAGAGGAAAAGTTTTGACTAAAGATTTATAGGGAATCATTGGCTGATCAGAAACTTGGGTATATAAATCTAAGTTATCAATTTCGATTGATAAGAAATTATTTTTTTCAATAAATTTTGGTTCCGAAAAATTAATTGTTTGTTCCCATACATTTTGATTAGGAGTTTTTGTTTTAAATGATTTTTTATAATCTATTGCACTAACAAGAGGATAAGATGACATTAAAACAAAAGATAATACAACTATGAAAGCAACAGCTTTTTTATTTTTAAATCCTTTCATTCTTTTTCTCCCCCTTTATTTACATATCTAAATATATTTCTTATTTTTAGTTTTTTCTATTATATATAATTATATATTTTAGATTCTATAATAGTTAAAGATTTTTAATATTTTTTTATATTTTTTTAATAAACAGTTAATATTACAAAAATAAAAAAAACATCAATTATTATTAGATATTAAATTATCATTTTTAATGAAATATATTTTATAAATAAAATTTAATTATGATAACAACAAAAAACTTCGTTTACATAAAAACTATTAAAAATCAAATTTATATTGATAAGAAAATATCATCGCTACAAACAATTGTAAAATGATTATCGATAGGGTTAAATATATCAATCAAATATAAATATTAACAATTGTTAATATTGGGGCTAAAAACATATGAAACATAAAAAATTTATACTTACAATACTAGTAATCTCACAATTGACCGCAATAAGTCTTTTTAGCGGCTGTGTAGAACAAGACATTCAACTGGATGGCGTAGAAATACGAGAATACCAAGGGGAAAAACTCTCATCAATTAACGATTTCCGTGAAAATTCAATCAAAGGTCCACAATATATCAACAGAACAACATATCAACTTAAAATAACAGGATTGGTTGAAACACCAAAAAACTATACTTATGATGAAGTGCTTAATAATTTCCAACAATACAAAAAAGTAGTAACATTAGATTGTGTGGAAGGATGGAGTGTTTCTATACTCTGGGAAGGCGTACTTGTGTCAGACCTAATTGAAGAGTCAAATGCTGATCCTTTTGCAAGAATACTTATTTTTAAAGCATATGATGGATATACAACCTCACTTCCCGTAGTTTACATAAAACAAAACAACATACTTTTGGCTTATAAAATGAATAATGTAACGATTCCGCCTGAACGAGGATTTCCTTTTCAACTTGTTGCAGAAAGCAAATGGGGATACAAGTGGATAAAATGGGTAACAGAAATAGAAGTATCCAATAATACACAATATAAAGGTTATTGGGAAAGCAGGGGATACTCAAATATTGCAGATATCAACAATAGTTTCTTTGGACCGTGAAAGCAATGGATATATTCCGAATTATAAAAACACTAACGCATGTACTACTTACAATCATAATAATTCTTTTCATTATATCTGGATTCGGAATCACAAATTACCATCTTATAGAAACAATTACCTTTGGTGGTTTATCAAAACCAATCTCATTTCAACTACATGATAATCTTATCATCCCGTTAATCATCCTTTTAATACTCCATATATTCTTCAGCTTACAAAAAAAATATGATAAAAAGTTTATAAAAAACAAGGAAAAAAATAAATAAAAATTTTTCTAGTTTGGGATATTGTATTTTAAAAAATCAAAAGAGCTTAATCCGGAAAACATACATTTTTAAAATTCGGATAAAAAATTTTATATAGTATAAAAAATAAATATATATATGTTAGACAGAAGGGTTGAATATAAAATATAGATTGGGGAGGTATGATATAAATTGGGTTAAAACTTCTGTCTAACTATTTTTTAAAAATATTTAAAAGGTTCCTGTTTAAAAATAACTCCAGAAAAATATATTTATTTCTAAGACTTTTTATAACAAATAAATATCCAAGTCCGTAAATATGCTTCAAAAAAATAAACAAAATACTGCGAAAGTCTGCATTCAAAAATCAACTTATCAAACTATAGATCTTGATTCTTTATTAAACCCTCTTGGTGGGATTAAAAAGTTCGTAAGTAAAGGTGAAATGATTTTACTAAAGGTTAACCTTTTAAATGCAACAAAACCAGAAAAAGCAGTTGTTACAAATCCTTTATTAGTAAAAAAAACTGCAGAGATGGTCATTAAAGCAGGTGGAATTCCCTATATAGCAGATTCTCCCTCTGGACAATTTACAAAAGGTAGACTAATACGTGTTTACAAAAAATCTGGTCTGCAAAAAATTTCAAATGAACTAGGTATTGAATTAAACTATGACACAAAAACAACAAAAATACAGATTCCATCCGGTAAAAAACTCAAAGAAACACCTATTTGTAATTTTATAAAAAAAGCAGACAAAATAATAGCCCTTCCAAAAATCAAAACCCATTCATATATGACAATGACCCTTGCAACTAAACATATGTTTGGGATAATACCTGGACTTACAAAAGCAAAGTATCATTCCCTTTTTATTAGACGACTCTCTTTTGCAGACATGCTTTTAGATATCCATTTTATAGCATCACCAGATCTAATCATAATGGATGGGATAATTGGAATGGAAGGTGAAGGCCCATCAGGGGGAATACCAGTTAATCTAGGGATAGTTCTTGCATCAGAAAATGCTTTTGCAATGGATATTGCCGTGTGTAACATATTAAACATTGAACCAGTTGGAATACCTGTTTTAAAACAAGCAAAAATAAGAGGGCTATGGCCAAAAGAAATACAATATCCAATACTAACACCACAAGATGTAAAATACAATGGTTTTATTCTCCCAAGCACAGCAAATTATATACTTACCGGGAAAAAAATACCAAAAAAAAGTCCTTTAGTCACAAGTAGATGTATTTCATGTGGATTGTGCCAAGAAATATGCCCAAAACATGCAATTACAAATACCTCCACTGGAGCAAAAATAAACTATCTTAAATGCATCAGATGTTACTGCTGTCACGAAATCTGTCCAGAGAAAGCAATAGAGTTTAAAGACCTTAAATAATTCAAACTATCAATATAAAGACAATAATGTAATTATTATTTTTCTTTAAATTTTCTTTTTACTTTATTGTTATATTTGGAGATATATCCAATAAATGTTGTTTTTCTATTATCAAGATTAATTTTAGAATTTAAATCAAAAAAATAATTTTCTTTATTTAAATCAGGCCTTTCTTGAAACCTATAATTATCCTTTTTTAAATAAGATTCTTTCCTTATTGATTTAACTAAAAAAAATAAACTGACCAAAATTACTGACCAAATAAAACCAAGATCTACAATATCAAGATACTGTTTATTGTATTTATTTATATTAATTATTATAACTTTGTTTTCATTAAAAAAACGCTAAGATAGTTCTATAAGTAATCATCATTAAACAAACAATTCCAACAATGAAACCTGGTGCTATCAATAGTTTCTCTTTGATAATTCTTCCTCTATGTAAATTAAAATCAGTATTAAAAATTTGAATATAAATTTTTTCAAAAATAATATATTAAAAAAAAATAAAAAATATTTTGTGTTTTGGACAATAATTTTTATGCCCGCATCGGGCATGCTTGCTAAGGGTTAGATGCCTCCTCCCATTATTATACATTTTTTTTAAATGGATATGTTTTTTAACCTATTTTTTCAAGTATTTTTCTATTTTTTTATCATCCCATTAATGCTATTATATATCAAATTTCTAAATTTTCTCGGCTATGTATTCAGTCAAGTTTTTCGGCATTTTGTTTAGGCTGGGATAAATCCTTCCCGATTCGTATCACCTCACGAACCAGAACGTCAAAGTCTTCCCGACGGCTGCGGTGATTGGTGTTTACTACATGTAGAACGCACTTGTTTCTGACCGTCGTTGTAGACGGCACAGCGATGCCTTGTTCCTGTAATTCTACTTCGATTCTCTTGTTTAGTTCATCCAATGAAGCATCATCCAGCCCTTTTTTTGTGTATCGGAAGCAGACAGCATTCAATGTAACTGGAGCAGCAAGCTCAAGTTCTGGTGCGTTCTCGACAAGTTCAGCAAGGTAACGGGCTTGGTTGATATTCTGTTGAATCAATTGTCCATACTTGCGCGTTCCATGTTCTTTAAGTGACATCCACGCTTTGAGTGCACGGAATCCACGGGAGTGCTGGAAACCATAATTGCACAACCAGGGTAAATCACGCCCTGTCATACCACGATCGCCCTCTCCATGTTCAATATATGCAGGAGTCAAGGAAAAGGCTTTACGGTGGTCTTCTTCACACCTTACAAGGATGCATCCAATTTCATACTGCATATACATCCACTTGTGTAAGTCAAAAGCCAGCGAGTCAGCCCGCTCCATCCCAGCTACTAGATGTCTTTCACCTGGAGCCAGAACAGCCCATGCGCCAAATGCACCGTCAATATGCAGCCAGATGTTCTCCCGTTGGCAGATATCAGCCAGAGCCTCAATATCATCGATGGCACCGGTGTTGGTTGTTCCAGCTGCGCCTACAATACAGAATGGAAGATAACCATTTTTGCGATCCTCTAGGATGATCTTCTCCAATGCCTTGATGTCAATCTGAAAGTATTCATTGATAGGTACTAGGCGAAGTGCATTGCTACCTAAGCCCAGCAATTCTACAGCTTTCTGTATTGAACTGTGGATTTCATCTGATGCGTAGAGCACCATCTTGGATAATTTGGTATTTATTCCATCTTTGCGCAGATCATAGCCGGCTTTTGTGTTGCGAGCGACAGCCAGTCCAATGAGGTTTGCTGCTGAGCATCCACTTGTTAATAAACCGCTTGCTGAAGGAGGGAAGCCAAAAATCTCTTTGAACCAGTCGATCACCTGTTTCTCCACATAATTTGCGCTATGATAGGCCCCATTACCACAAGCGGTAATATTCATCGTAGCAGCCATGAATTCAGCAAAAGCACCAAAGATGGTACCTGTACCGGCAACCCATCCCCAGAATCGTGGATGGATATTTCCAAGCGGATATGGTAGCACATATTCCAGGAACTCTTTGTAAATCTCTTCTGGAAGTTGAGGGTCGAATGGTAGAGGCTGATTAAAGCGAGCCTTGACTTTGTTGGGAGCATGACGCCAGGGGTGCTGTCGAACCGTTTTCATATAATCCAGCATATCGTCAAGAATCCGGTGACCAAGGGCACGCATGGATTCCCAATCTTCAGGGTCTAAAGTTTTCTCTATATACATTGCTTTGGAATAATCTTTTTTAGTCAATTATTTCCTCTCCCATTGATATTTAAAACATAATATCAAAAATAAACTTTACGATAATACATTAAATTTGCAACATTTTATAAAAAACGGCTTTATACTTATATTTTATTACATTGATTTCAAATAGTGTTAAAATCTATAAATGTAGCATTCGTATTCTAATATTCCAATCCCAAGGCTCATCTCACTTTCAAGATTCAAAAAGACATCATTAAAAAAGCCCAGAAAAAATATGTAAATCTCAACGCATTTTTGGAGATACGTTTCACTGAGTATTTGATAATCAAGGATGTGAAAAGAGTGCTCCCGTCGGGATTATGTGTTAATTGTTTAATGCTCCAACAATAATAAAATGATGGCATCGGGATTCGAACCATGATATGAACCTAATTATATTTTTCTTTCCAAGACAAAAAGAATAAAAAAAAGAAATAAATAAATTTTACTTCTTTTTCTTTTTACTTTTCTTTTTACTTTTCTTTTTACTTTTCTTTTTACTTTTAACTTCTTCCTTATCTTTTTTTCTTTTTTCAAGTAATAAGAATAATAACAACAACAGCAATGCAAGAATAGCTATTAAGATTAAGATGAAGTTGTTTGACTCTGGAGCAGGTTTATCCAATTCCTGGATTATTATTGTTAAATCTTCTGATGTATTTGTTTTACCGTCGTCAGCCTCGATTACAATTTTATATTCTCCAGGGTTTAACCACATATGAGAGGTGTTAAATAGAACACCTGATAGAATGTAATCACTTTCTGTGATGTTCCCGTCGCCCCAGTCAATTGTATATTTAATGTCGTCTAGGTCTTCATCTGTTGAAAAAACACTGAAGGAATAATCTATATTTACTTTTCCTTCAGATGGACCAATAATGACTGGTTTTGAAGGAGGATGATTTGGTACAACAATCACAGCAATAGTTTCATCAGTGTCACTTTTCCCACGATTATCTGTTACTTTTAATTCTATTTCGTATTGTCCTGGAATTAAATATACATGTGTTGAGATTTCACCAACACCAGTTGTTCCATCACCAAAAATCCATTCGTATTTATCTATATAGCCATCCGAATCATAACTAAGTGATCCATTAAACTCTATTTCTTCATCTATGTATCCGATATATGGTTCTCCTGCAGATAAATTCGCAACTGGAGGTTTATTTGATATACTAGTAGTTCTGCCATTTCCCCCGCCTCCACCACCTGAACCTCCGCCTCCCCCTTCGGATGCTACAAAATGTGCTGTAATGTTTTTATCTTCAGTAATGTTGATAATAACCGGATTTGCATTACCACTTAAACTACCACTCCAGTGATCAAATACCCAACCAGATGTGGGTATTGCACTTAAATTTACAGAAGTACCATAAGTGTAATTCTCTTGATCAGGTGTCTTATTAACACTGCCGCTACCTTCTATATTAATTATTAATTTGTATTTTTCTTGTATAAAATGTGCAGTAACATTTTTACTACTATCAATAATTATTATTTCAGAAGTATTAAAAGATTCGATATCACCACTCCAATGACTAAATAAGCTACCATTATTAGCAACCGCTGCTAAAGATACAATATCACCAAAATAATATGGACCAGATGGATTTACATCTACAACACCATCTCCATCAATATTAACAGTGAGTGTGTATAATGATTCAACGAAAACTGCTGTTACATCTTTGTCATCATCAATTATAACTGAAGCAGGATTATCATTACCAGAAATATTTCCATCCCAGTGATCAAAAGCCCAGCCTAAATCAGGTAAACAAGTTAAATTTACAATATATCCATAAACATAAAATGTTTGGTTTGGTTCTTTTACAACAGTACCATTTCCGATAATACTAACATTTAATTCGTATTGATTTTGAATAAAATAAGCAGTAACTGATTTATTACAATTCATAATAATACTCTCAGAATTATTGCTAGAACAAATATCACCACTCCAATAACTAAAACTCCAACCAGAATTAGGAACAGCAGTTAAATTAACCAAACAACCAAATGGGTAATTGCTTAAATCAGGATCAACAACTACATCTCCATTTCCATCAACATTTACATTTAACGTGAAATTTGCATCAGTAACAGAAAAATAAGAAATTCTTCCAGGGCTTGTTGACCAGTGCCAACAACCACAATAATAAATACCTAGTAAAATGGACCAAACACCAACTGTAGATGTTTCATTCAAGAAAAATGAACCACAAACCTCAGAAGTTGATACATCAGAACAATAAACAATATTCCCACATGGATCTTTTATCTTCAATTTTAATGGGTAATTATATCCATAAGCGTTTCCTCTACCATAGACGATTTCACCTTTATAATAAGAGTTTTTTATTGTTGTATAATCACTTTCGAAAGTTCCAACTTCATAGTGACATGCACTAACAGGACCAGTAGTAAATATTATCATTGAGATTAATCCTATTACTACTAATGCTGATATAGATCTTTTCTTATTCATATTCATCACCATTTGAAACTAATTTTCGTTGTTTTTGTTATTAATATGTTATTGTACAATTATTGCCCCATTCCTTTACAATTCTTAGCGGAAAAAATTCTAAATTAATACGAAAATTAAAATGAGCTATAAATAAGTTTGTTAATTTATTTATATATAAATATACTTAAATTATATGTTTTATTTAGAGAGATAAAATATAGTAATATGATAGAAAGTAAATTTTAATTAACATACGTTAATTATTAATACCTCTTTTTTCTTATATTAAGTGGGAGAAAATATGAAGAAATACATAATAACAGGATTAATAATAACGCTACTGATAGTTTCAACCGTACAAGCAATTTCATTTACTATTAACTATGACCCATTAACTGAAGAATTCACCCATACTGTATTTGCAGAAGATTGCACAGCAACTTGGTGCCCAAATTGTCCTATTGCATCTGAGGCATTGTACAATATATACCAAAGTGGGGATTATCCTTTTTATTATGTTGAACTAGTAAATGATATGTCTCCCATTGGAAAAGAAAGAAATCGTGATTATAGCTTTGGTATTTACAAAATTTATGCGTTTCCAACTGTTTATTTTGATGGTGGGGACACAAACTTTATTGGAAGAAAAAGTACAGTTCCACTAACAGAAGCTGAATACCGCACGTTAATTGGGCAAGAAGGTATAAGAACCCCAAAACAGCCTATAACCATGGAATCATTTGTTACTTGGGATGGAAATGCCAAAATAACGGTAATAGTTAATATAACAAATGAAGGAAAACTTCCCTATTTAGGAAAAATCAGATCTTATGTAACAGAAATTGAATCACGTTGGGAGGATTCTACAGGAAAACCCTACCACTTTGCATTACTTGACTATGCAATAAACAGATTTGTGCTATTAATACCAAAGAAAACCAAAACAATTACAGGTAACTTTGATGGTGCAGCCAACCATGGTAATCAAACATATCCAGACATAACATCAGACAATATAATGGTTATATCAACAATTAGCAATTGGATACCACATTATAGACTTGGATACAATTCTGATCCTTATTTACAACGATATTTTGCATTTTTCGTTGATCAAACCACAGCTGCAACTCCTAACTAAAAAAGATGTTATATAATTTATCAAAATAAATTTTTATTTTTTTAAATATTTCTTCTTAAATAATTTTAAATTAAACAAGATTTAAAATCTTTAAATATAAATTTAAATAAATTTTTTATGCTTATATATTTAAATGAATAATGAATTCAATTCTTAAAAATCAAATGGAGTTTTTAATAAATGAATAAAAAAATATTAGTTTTATTCTTGGTTTTACTTTTATTAATTTTAATGATACCCATTACAATTTCAAGTGATATAATACAGAATGTTGAAAAAAAATTATTTTTAAAAACAATTAATTATTTTGATGATGGATGGTTAGAAGAACGTGACGGAATAAAAATCCTTCATCTAAATGGCTCTAATTATGATATGGGTTATCAACATGGGGTTCTTTTAAAAAATGAAATCAATGCTAACTTCCGTGCATTTTGTAACTGGATTTCCGAAAGAGGATTTTCATATGAACAGCTTGTTGAAAAATGGAATATCATGAAACCTTATTTACCTCAATGTTACATTGACGAAATAAAAGGTGTTGCTGATGGTTCAGAATTATCTATTGAAAATGTTTCTGTTTATAATATTGGTTTTTATCTTGTTGTGAATTGCGGTAGTTTTGCTGCCTGGGGTCCTGCCACAGCAGATGGAAGACTATATCATGCACGAAGTCATGATTTCCCAACAAAAATTAAAGATCCAGAAACAGGAACATATTTAGTAGAAACCCAGATTTTGATAGTTCGAAAACCTATTGGTTTTTTTTCATCTGTATCTCCATCTGAAGCAGGTATGGTTACAGCATCAGATGGACTTAATGACATGGCAATAGCAACCGGGATGCTTTCATCTTGGACTGATGATGAAACACTAAATGGAATCAATGTAGGATTTAGAATGAGAATGGTGCTTGATACAGCATCAAATATAACAGAAGCATTAAATATTATCACCTCAAATAAAACATTAGGGTACAATTTTATTGTTTCAGATGGGAAAATTCCAATAGGCTATGCAGTTGAAACAACAGCTAATCTATCATATGCGGGAATTTGGAATAACCCAACTGAGTCAACAAATCCTTTTTGGAAAATTGATTATGTTGTTAGAAGATCAAATATGTTTATTAATTATAGTACTGCAAAAACCCAAAGGAAACAATACAACCCGAGCATATTTCCATTATTTTCTATCTTGTTTAAAAAGAATCAAATGAGTGACACATCAATCTCTGCTGCTGGTCCGTGGGTGCATTATACTGCTATTAGTAAAGGAATAGAAGCAGAATGGGGAAATCTGGATTTGAACAAAACAATGAACGTTCTTCGTAACATTTACCTGGGTAGGACAGATATTAGATATTTTATTTTACACATATTAGGAGGTGGTAAAACTCCTTATCAGTTGGTTTCATGTCCTGAAACAGGTGAATTTGTTGTATCTTTTGCAACAAAAGATAAAAATGCATATGAAAATCCCACACATTATTTTAACTTACTTGAACTTTTAAAGTAATGTTTTAATTAAATATTATTTAATAATTTATTTTGTAATTAAAATTTTTTAAAAAAAATTTAAAATTTTTAACAAAATAATCAGTAAGATTTATTTAATGGTAATTAATATCCCTCTGATTGCGGGGTTTAGACTGGAAGAGAGAATGATTATTATTTTTACAACTTTTCATTCCTTTCTTTCCTCCCTCAAAACAAAGCTAAACCCCCCAATTATTTTTCTAAAAAACAAAAAATAATTAAATACAAAAATTTAAATTTAAATAATGCATTCTATGTTTATACAAGGGGAGGCGAAAAATGAAAAATATAAAAAATATATTAAAAGAAGCTGTTATTTTGCTAATAGCAACAGTTATGGTTTTATCAACTATTAATGTAACAGCAAACACAAAGATAGCAACAAATGAAATAAATAAAATTGAACCGTTAAATCGTGAAATTCTGTTTCAAGATGATTTTGAATCGTATGCAGATTTTGTAATTGATTTTCCACCATGGACCAATATCGATATACATGGCGATCCTACAGTTGGATCAAGTTTAAATGACTGGCCAAATGAAAATTTACCACAGGCATTCATTATATTCGTCCCATTAAATACAACCCCGGCTTGGACAGATCCACTTCTCACACCTCATAGTGGGACTAAGTATGCAGGATGCTTTGTTGATAATAATGCAGGATATATAGGTGATGATTGGCTAATCACTCCACTACTTGGACCCTCAGACTATGACGAAGTTTCTTTCTGGGCGAAATCATTTAATAACCAGTATAATTTAGAAAGATTCGAAGTTGGTATATCAACAACAGATCCAGATCCTTCTGATTTCACTATAATTTCTACACCACCTTATGTAATACCACCATACGAGGCATGGACTCAGTATTCATATAATCTTGATAATTATGATAACCAGTCTATTTATATCGGAATCCACATGATGTCTGTTGATTCATGGCTATTTATGGTAGATGATTTTTCTGTAACTTACACCTCAGGTCATGTTCCAGAACCTGCAATCTGCTGTGAAGGCAATCTTGTTTGGGATGAAGTAACAGCAGGTTCCACAGTAAACGGAACATTCGAACTAAGTAATTGTGGAGAAGAAGGCTCACTATTAAACTGGCAATTTCAATCAGCTCCAAGCTGGCCAGGGGCTATATTTGAAATTGAACCAGACAGTGGACATGATCTAGCAGCAGGAGACAATGTAACAATAACAGTACAAGTTAAAGCACCAACAGAGAAAAAACAAATTTTTACAGGAAAAATAAAAATGATAAATTCAGACAATGCATCAAACTTTTGTGAAATAGATGTATCTCTAACAACACCAAGAGCAAAAATATGGACTGGATTTAACCTATTACAACGAATATTAGAGCGATTTCCCAATGCATTTCCAATCCTAAGACAAATAATGATGTAAAAAATCTAAATAAAAAATCTCTTTTTTTCTTTTTTAAAACTAAATCCAAAATAAATACTTTTTATTTTAAATTAGCAAAGAAAATTTATAAACATTTAAAGAGTTTTATTTGATTAAAATTTTTTAAAAATTATTAATTTTTATTAATTAATATTCGATTTTGAGATAAATTACCAATAATCTAGGAAAAAGTTTTTTTATATATTATTCGTTTATATTAACATATAAATTATCGGAGGAGTACCACTATCTTAAAAAATAGAGCCGTTTTTATTTTAATAATTGTCTTATTTATAGGTACTTGTTTAATTCCTGTATCTCTACCTAAAAAGACTGATACAAATTATAAACAGTGTACAAAGACAATTGACGGTCAAATTTTGTTTGCACCTATGTGGAGTTCTACAACTTATTTAGTAGATAATACTGGAACAGTAAATCATACATGGTCAAGTAGTTTTTTCCCTGGTGTAGCAGTGTGGTGGTTGGGTGACGGGACTATCCTTCGTACAATAAGAGTTGGTATAGGTCCTGGCTCTGGTGGGGCTGGTGGCGGAGTTCAGAAAATACTTTGGGATGGAACAGTTATATGGGATTTTCGATATAATACTAATGGTGTTCTTAGCCATCATGATGTTAAAACCTTACCAAATGGTAATGTGTTGTTAATTGCTTGGGAAACAAAAACACGTTCTGAGGCTATCGCTGCAGGAAGAAATCCAAATTATGTTTCGAATGTTGATTTTAATATTGATCACGTTATTGAAGTCCAAACATCAGGACCTTCAACTGGGGAGATTGTATGGGAGTGGCATGTATGGGATCACTTGATTCAGGATTATGATCCTTCCAAAGCTAATTATGGTGTTGTAGAAGATCACCCAGAGTTAGTTGATATTAATTTTGTGCCTTCAATGAAATCAGATTGGATGCATACCAATTCTATTGATTATAACCAAGATTTTGATCAAATACTCATAAGTGTTAAAAATTTTAACGAAATTTGGGTGATTGATCACAGCACAACAACAGAAGAAGCAGCAAGTCACTCTGGTGGAAACAGTGGGAAAGGTGGTGATATTCTTTATCGTTGGGGAAATCCTCAGTCGTATCGAGCAGGCAGCTCAAGCAATAGAAAATTATTTGCTCAGCATGATTCTTCATGGATAAAGTCGGGTCATCCTGGTGAAGGAAACATTCTTATCTTTAACAATGGAGTTGGTCGTGGATATTCCTCTGTTGATGAAATTGTTCCGCCTGTTGACGAAAATGGTAAGTATTATCTTGAGCCTGGTACTGCTTATGGACCTGAAACACAAACATGGATATATACTGCAAGTCCGCCAGCAAGCTTTTTTGCAGGTTATCTTTCTGGTGCACAACGACTTGCCGATGGTAATACCCTGATATGTAATGGAGATACAGGAAAGATATTTGAAGTAACTCCAGAAGGAATAACTGTTTGGCAATATACAAGTCCTTATCCAACTCCCTCAACAAATAATTTGTTTAAAGTAGTATATATCCCCCCAGAGGAACCGCCTGAACCCGACGTTCCTAATTTGGATTGTAAGGGAAGTCTTTCGTGGACTAATATAAAAGCAGGTGATACTGTAACTGGTAGTTTTCAGTTACAAAACATTGGAGGAGTTATTTCATTATTGAACTGGACAATTATTGCTTCATCTATTGAATGGGGAAATTGGACATTTAATCCTGAATCCGGTACAAACCTTACTCCAGAAAATGGGCTTGTAACTGTTCAAGTATCAGTTGTTACACCTGATGAAAAAAGGAAAAAATTCACAGGAAAAATAAAAATAATAAATATAGATGACCCAACAGACTTTTGCGAAATAGATGTATATTTAAAAACATCAAGAACAACAAATGGATTTAACTTATTACAATTTATATTAAAAAAATATCCGAATTCATTCCTAATATTAAGACATATATTTGGTTAAAAATTTAAAAAATCTCTTTTTTATTTTTATAATCAACATAACTAATCAAATAGGAATCGTGACTTTTGCACAATAAATACTCTTATTACATCTTAATTTCTATTTTGCACAAAAATTAATTATTATACAAATTTGTTCTTTTATGCACCATGTAACGTAAGAATTGCATAACCATCTAAAAAGAAATAATAATAATCACCTGGGGGAGCCCACTCATAAACTTGTTCAACTGAACCATAATAACCAAAAAAATGACCTGCATGGTTCTCTACATTTTCTCCATTAATTTGTAGATTCCAGCCATATAAAGCTAAATTATATGTTCTGTACCTGATATAACTTCCTCTTGCATTGTATCCAATAAAATGAGTAAAAAAATTACCCGGATAGCAGTTTAAACGTCCATCAGTTAGTTTAGTTGTTTTAATTTCTGCAAATAAATAGATTTCTCTGACAGTTTTACCACATGAATCTAAAATATCTTTAATTTCATCAATTGATGCATCACCAGTATTTATAATTTCTATTATAATATTTTTAACGATATTTTTTATTTGATTATCTTTAATAAAAAAGTATTCTCTTAATAGAGGTACCACATGTTTTTTTGTTAATACATCTTCATTTTGAATTAAATCATTATTTACTTTTAATGAATACTTCATTTCTTGTGTATTACAACTTAAAGAACTAGTAATTGGTATTAGTAGCATTAAGATTATTAGTATACCAATTAAAATTTTTTTCATATTCTTTTCCCTCTTTCTATTGTTCATATTTTAAATCATCTATTTAAAACATTGGTAATAATATATCACAAAATGTCGAAAAAAAGGATTCATTCAATATATTATAAATCAACACCGTGCTTTTAAAAATGTTTTATCAACATCGCCGTATTGCTGAATCTTTTAACTCAATAAGAGAAATAATATCTTATGAGGAAATGAAAAAAAGAAGAAAGTAGATAATTAAGTTCAAAGTTTGATTTTTATTTCTATCTTATTATTTGTTCTATTGTTTAAATATCTGATAATGTTTATGTTTTAGAAGGTTTTTTATAAATATTTAATACAAATTTAGTAAGTATTGCCAAAATAATGACAAAAATAGCTGCAGCTGCTGTTATTTCAACGACGATTTGTACTCCGTAAATAGGATCAGGACTTAATCTTTTAATCACAATACCTATTAAAGCCCAGATTATTACCAGATTATATGCTATGTCTTTTCGTTTTATAAGAATTAACACTGATATTAATGTTGCAACAGCAATAACTAAGACAGTCCATGTGCTTTGCCCTAGAAATAGGTCTCCCACATCTAATTTAACTAAAACTGCTGTTATATTAGCAATAGTTGCAACAGTAATCCATCCAAGATAGATACTTATTATTGTATGAACTGCAATTTTTTCCTTTAATGAGACTGTTGTTAAACCTATATCTAATCTAAGATAAATCATTAGCAACGAGATAAACAAGACAAGCATTGCTAAAAGAGAGATTGTTACAAATTCATAATGCCATAAAAATATCCATGCAATATTAGCTAAACTTGCAAGTATAAACCAAATGCCGATTTTTTCAAGGTAATTTGTATTATATTGGCGTTTTGTACTTAAACTAAGTATTTGATAAATCATGAAAATTATTAGGAATGCATATATTATGCTCCAGATAGAAAATGTGATTCCTGCTGGGACAAACAAATTTGGAATTTTATCTGAGAGCTCCTGTGTTGTTTTATTATTTATTGGAAGTATCACTGCAAGAGCATTAATAATTATAGTTGCAAATATAGCAATACTATTTCCTGTTACTAATAATATATATTTATTTTTAATATCCATTAAATTTTCCTTCCTTTAACTAAAATTAGAAATATAATAATTATTAATTATGATTTCTTTTTGTTCCGGCTTTGTCCCTGAAGTCTATTTTGCTCTTAAAGTCGGTTTTTTGCTCCTAAAGTCTAGTTTATAAGGAGAGTTATCAATCTATTCAGCAATGAGAATCGTTCTAAAAATCTTAAGAACAACAAACTTGATATTGTTAAATTCTTGGTCTTATCTTAACAACCGTGAAACACTAAAAGAGAAAAACCATCAACCATTTCAAACCCAGGATATTCACCAGGATAATAATAAGCTATCCCAGAGTGAACATGTCCATAATATCCAATAGCATGTCCACTTTTTTTACTTACTTCATTTCTATCAATTTTAAGATGCCATCCATATATTGAACCTGAATCCTTCTTATATCTTACATAACTTCCTCTAGAATTATAGCCAAACAAGTAAACAAACCTATTTCCTGGATAACAATCTGCTAAACCATCACTCCAATCTGTTGTTTCAATTAATGATAATATATATACTCCCGTAGGGTTTAAATCACTGTTATTAACAATTTGTAGAATTTCCTCAATAGTTGCATCACCTGTAAAAATAAGTTCTATTATTATGTCTTTTACAATTTTTTTAACTGAATCCTTTTCTATATAATAATAATTTATTATTAACGGTATGAGATGTTTTCGTGTTAATTTATTTCCAGATTGAATATATTTAATATTTTGTGATGAGATTTCATCTTTATTTACAATTGATTGTTTAGTAACTACAGCAAAAGCAGCATGAATACCAACTCCAAAAAATAATACAATTATTCCAACTACCAAACCTTTTTTCAATAATGTTTTTTTATGCATAATCCTCCCTCGGTTTACAAATTCTCATCTTATTATATGTATATAAAATATGTTCATAAATTTATCACAAATTGAGGAAAAAAATGGATAAAATTTATATACTTACTCCTAAAGTCTGCTCCAAAAGTCACTTTAAGAACAAAGCCTTTTGTTCCAAAAAACACTTAAATATTAAAATATTTAAACCAAGGAGGTTTTGGACATGAAATCTGTACTATTTGAAAAAAAAGGCCATATTGGATGGCTTACATTAAATCGACCTAAATATCTAAATGCACTTTCTCTTGAATTAATGGAAAAAATTCAAAAAAAGTTGAATATTATTGCAAAAGAAAAAGACATCCATGTTATTATAATAAAAGGAAACGGACCTGCTTTTTGTGCTGGACATGATATGAGTGAATTAGTTGGAAAAAAATATGATATTCACCATTTCCGTAGGATATTTTCAGAATGCTCTAAATTAATGCTGGCACTTCATAAAATACCTCAACCTGTTATTGCTCAAGTTCATGGTGCTGCAATGGCAGCAGGATGTCAATTAGTCGCTGCATGTGACCTTGCTATTGCTGAAAAAAATGCACAGTTTTCCACCCCAGGGGTAAATATCGGTCTTTTCTGCTCAACCCCGATGGTTCCACTCAGCAGGCTTATTGGAAGAAGAAAAGCACTAGATATGCTTTTAACAGGTAGAGTTATTTCGGCAAAAGAAGCAGAAAGATTCGGTCTAATAAACAAAGTTGTAGATCCTAAAAAACTTGCTACAGAAACCAAAAAGTTGGCTAGGGAACTTTCTACGTTTAGCAAGTATACACTTGAATTTGGGAAAAAAATTTTTTATGATCAGATAGATAAAGACGAAGCATCAGCTTATAAACTCACAAAAGAGGCAATTGCTGTAAATTGTCTTTCTGAAGATGCTCAAGAAGGCATGTTAGCTTTTTTAGAAAAGCGAAAACCTAAGTGGAAAAATAAATAAACATTGAATCAGAAAAATCTTAGTTTGTTAATAATGGTCTTCCCTGACTGCTGAAACCATTATTTGGTTCATAAGGATTAAACGCGGGATCCCCATACAACGTTCTAACATAATAAGTGGGAAGTTCCTGATCAACTCTTTTTTCACCCCGTAAGGCTTCACCGACACTATAATTATCAATTATCATATGATTTTCAAAAACCTCCAAACCTGCCTCTGAACCTGTTTCACGAGTAGATCCTACAAAGCAGTTGCAACCTGCATGAAGCATAGCAAGTCCTATATTCATCTGTGGAGGAATTCCATCTACGCGTCCCATCAAACATGCAGAAGTAAGAAAAATACTTGGTTTTGTAAAAATCCAATTTTTTACATGCGCTACATCAATTGATTTGGAATAATAATCAAAACCATATAGTGATGGAGCAAACCAAAACCAATCCCCGTGACCAAGAAATTCTATATAATTTGAACCTGTATAAGTTTTTAATAAAGCACTAATCTGTCTACTGTTTCTAAAATCACCAAACACCCTGGATTTAAAACCATATTTTCTAATTTCAATAGAATAAGGTATCTGATGGAAAATCCCGCCTGTTTCACCAAATCCCTCACCAAATACAAAGCTGAAACGGTTATGCCAATCTCTTGGTCTTTTTGGTTCGCCACAGATATCCTGATAAAATAAAGTTCTGCATATAAGTAATGAAACATCCTGTACGTCCCAACCTATTATCCTTCCAACTGAGAGATTCCAATCAAGCGAATATGGATTGTCAGATGCTAGCCCTTTTTCCGGTAATCCTTGCTGAGAAGGGCCATAATAATACATGGGTATCATATTGGAATCAGCAAGTATTGCTAGCCATGCAGAGCTATTTAGATAATTATCATAAATGCTATGATTATTTAGAAGCAATAACGTGTTTTCAATTTGTTCTATTGTATAATTTACTTTTTGATTTGTGAAATTGTGTAGACTCTCGTTATAACATGGACCGGTTCCCGAACCATCTGCAACAACCGCATAATCAGGGCTTGTAATTTCAAAATCAGAATCAGCAATTATTATTCCTCCATGAGCACTTGTAAGATAAGGAGCAAGTATTGATAGATTTGGAATAAAAGACATATGTGGTTTTTCAAGTGTAGAGATATTAACAGAAATTCCAAAATCAAAATTTACCATAGAAAGCCCTCTCTGCGAAAAATATCCACCTTTAACTCCGTTATATATTTTAAAAACAAGTGAATAATTGCCGGATGCGTTACTAGTAAGTGTTTCCAAATATGCTTTTCCAATTTCAAAGGACAGGCTATTAGAATAAGCAACTAGGTTTCCCCAGGGGTCATAAAGAAACATATAGATAATAGGATCAATAGGATTGATTTTATCTATTATTTGTGTATTTTTTCTAATAATATTTCCAAGAATTTTTACTTGATTAATACCATTTGGAATACTTATGTTAAACTGTTTTACATCTGTACCTATAATGTTAATCTCTTTTCCAAGTATTGTTAATTTAATATTTTTAATATGATCGGTAAATTCTGTTTCGTAATATTTAGTAACAAAAGAATTTATAGTATCAGATGGATTTGTCAATGTAATATAATTAATGCTGCTGAATTGATTTTTAATAGTTGTAATAATTATGTTTTGTATTTCTTCTATAGTTTTTAATGTTGTAATGCTAATATTTGGAAGTGTTAATTGGATATCTCCTATTACAAAAGCATTTGAGACATTAAGAGTGCTACAGATCTCAAGTATTTCCATTTGATTGTTATCATAAATAATTATAGGGATGTTAAGATAACTTGCAAGAGGACTTGCAACAAGACTCAGTTGATATGCATCCTCTGTATTATAAGGCACAATTAGTAAATCTGTAACATTAGTAAAAGCAAGTGTTGCAAGATTAATAGAAACATTTGGAGGACTACCCAATATCTCTGTTGTTTCATAATCAGACTGTAATTTTTCACCTAAAACCAACAAATTTTTATCTTTATTACTTAAATATTGACTAAGAAACATCTCTTGATTATCAGAGAGTTTTTCATCATGCTTTACAATTAAAGGTATTAATCCTGTTGAGTTATTATCTTTGTCGTACCAGCAAGCAACATATGAAGCTATTATTCCAAAAAAAGGATTACTATCTGGAATAATAATTACTTCTTGTATCAGTTTACGATTTGAATTTAATTGGTATAAATCTAGAGAAGCAGGATTATCCTCTTTTATATTTTGTGCATAAATTGTAATTGTAGATTGAAAAATTATTAGTATAAATATAAAAATTATATTTTTTTTATTCATTATATAAATATAAATACAAATCTAATAAAAATCTTTCTATTACTAAATTATTCAAAAATTATTGAGTAAATTTTAAATAATAAATTGGTATTATTAATTAACACTTGTTAATTCGGGGGTTAATAAATTGAAAAAATTCGTATCAATTTTAGCAATAGGAATTTTAATACTAAGTGGAATTGGAGCTGCTTCTGTAACAAATGATAACACTTTTATTTTGAAAATAGAAAAAAAACAAATAGTTTTTTCTGAACCTATAATATTAAATGAAGGCGAATTTGTAACCTTAAAGCTAAATGAAGCAACAACATCACTTTTAGATGCTGGAAAACCATCATTGCCTGTTGTTACACAAGTATTTGAATTTCCATTTAAAACAAAAATTAATCATGTTGAGGTGATTTATTCCGAGCCGAAAAACATGATTCTATCCAAGGAAATAAAACCTGCTCCTGAACCTGTATTTTTAAGTAAAGAACTACAGACAACATTCCAGACAGAAAAAAATATTGAAACATACGAAAGAGCACAGTTATATCCATCAACCACATTTAGTTACACAGTAGGTGCAGGATTATCACTTGATGAACATGTTATTTTTCTTGTAGTAAGTTGTTACCCAGTTAGATACTCTCCTGCAAATAGCATTATCTACTACAGCGAAAGTGCAGAGATTAAAGTTACTTATGAAGAACCTGCCAATCCAGTTTCATTCCCTGAGGAATATAATCTTTTAATTATATCACCCTCAGAGTTTTCAAACGAGCTACAACCTTTAATATATCATAAAGACAATTATGGAATCGGTACCTTAATTAAGACAACTGAAGAAATATACAATGAATATAATGGCTATGATGAAGCCGAGGAGATAAAATATTTCATAAAAGATGCATTGGACAATTATGGTATTGAATATGTTTTACTTATTGGTGGAATTGAAAAATTACCTATAAGAAATACATGGTTATTCCGAAGATACCATAATTTTTACTATAATGAAACCGTACCGACCGATCTTTACTATGCAGATATATATGATGAAAATGGCAGCTTCTGTGACTGGGATTCAAATGGTAATCATATATTTGGAGAAATTTATGAAGAAGTTCCTGGAGTTAATGATACAGTTGATCTTTATGCAGATGTACACATTGGCCGAATACCATGTGAAAGGAAAAATGAACTAAAAACTGTTATAAACAAAATAATTAATTATGAAAAAAATGCAAATGGCTCAAGCTGGTTCAAAAATATTATTCTTATCGGCGGTGATACATTCCCTGGTTGGAGTATATATGAGGGTGAAGTAAAAAACAAAGTAACTAAACAGATAATGTCAGATTTCACACCAACTACTTTATGGACTTCTGATAATACATTCAATGCAAAAACTTTTAATAAAGCATTAAATAAAGGTGCAGGATTTATTGATTACTCAGGTCATGGTTTTGAGATAGGAGCCAGTACTCATCCACCAGATTCTGATAAATGGATTGGTTATTATTTCTTTAATCTATTCTGGGCATTAAATCGCGAAAAACTACCAATTATTTTCTTTGATGCTTGTTTAACTTCAAAACTTGATTTCAACCTTTATGAATTTATTATGTACATACCACCATTTAATTTATTATCTAAACTAAACACAAAATCCTCAACTTCAGTTAACGTCCCAAAAACCTTAATATCATTATCATCAAGCTTTGACAGACTAGTACCTACTTTTTCATGGAATTGGGTGAAAAAGAAAAATGGTGGAGCTATTGCAACTATAGGTGCAACTAGGGAGGCCTATACATGGGTAGATTATAGTGGTGTACATGGTGGTGCTGGATATCTATCAATCAAGTTTTTTGGAGCTTATGCAACTTGTGAAACATTAGCGCAGATGCTAACAAAAGCACAGAATGATTATATTAACAATGTCTTTAAAGATTACTTCACTATAGAAGAATTTATTATAATAGGTGATCCTAGTTTAAAAGTAGGGGGTTACTAAAAGAATATTTATATTATTTTTAAATAAATGAAACTACCAATACTCCATAAATTTTTTAAAATTGTACGAATTAATAAATATATTTGTAATTTTAGATATTTTGTTCAAAAAATCGATATTTAATTTTTTTAATAAATAAACTAATTTATGTAGTGTATTAACGGGGTAAGGTATTAAAATTGAAATATAAAAATGAAAGATCTAAGAAATTTAATATTTATTGCTGTAATTATTCTGATGAACTAGGTTGGATCGAAAAAAGTATTGCAGAAGAAAATTTTGCATTTACCAATCAAATTATTTCAGTAAAAAATTTAGTTAAAAATAGTTCAAATATTGTTGTTTTTGATGATAAAGATGATATTTATTATTCAATAACTTTTACTCCCTACACAGTTTTGGGGAAGCCCATAGAAATCTCTACTCCTATCAAACCTGCATAAAGTTCCTCTTTCATAATGGACAAATATGGTTTTATCCATTGTGTATGAACCTCCCTAACAGGCTGATGGAGAGACTATAATATAGAAAATGAATAAAAGAACTAGAAATCTTAGTTGATGGAAACCATCAACGTATCAGAGATTGGTTATTATAGACGGGGAGTAAAACCAACCATTGTTCTAGTTGATGGACTTCCCCCAAATTTTCTATTGAGAATTTTTTCTAGTAAACGTATTATATTATTTGGAAACTCATAAAAAATTTTAGTAAATAATTACTAAAAAATTCCTTTAAATCTTTAACTAACTTGACTTTGTCAGATTAACAAAAATCAAATAAATTTTACTAAATAAAAAATCATAAATCCAATAATACAATCAACATCGATCAGCTAACTCCTCCAAATTATCCACTAAATCTACCAACAAACACAAAAAAAAACAATGAAAAATAAATCATCAACACTAAACAAAAAGAGGGGGAATGAAAAAATACTCATCCCCCAAAAATACCCCGGTATACTTACTTGTTATTTATGTCTATGATGTGATAGACGAGCTGACAACCGTCGTTTATGCTTTTCAAGGATAAGCTGCACTAATTCTTCAGATGTAACCTTCCGCTTCGGCATAATTACCTCAAAAATCTCCTTAATATCCTGCACAGTTAAAAAATCAGCTTTTCGCCCTAAATCTATAGACAGCATCATAAGATACAACATTGCAAGTAACGTTATCGTTATATGATGATGCCATCCCGTCCAACTTCTAACCTGAAAATCTTCCAAACCAGCGATGCCTTTTCCATCTTCAAATGTTCGTTCAATCCAATAACGACTTCCAGACATCTGTGCGAAACGATCAACAGATGTCTCCAACGGAGCATTTGACAATTGATACTTTATATCGTTATCTTTAAGATCCTTTCGGATGATCAACCAACATTCCTTCCCAGGAAGACTATTATCTTCACTTGGGAATACACGCAAACAGGCCATATCTGCCCATAACTCCCTTCGCTCGGTATCACGGATAAAAACATGATGCCATTTAATACGTTCTAGTTGATCTTTAAGATCTTTGACCTTTATTGGATCTGTTCCTTCAATCACTTTTTCACGAGTAGGATTACGACCACGAACACCATCTTTTCGCATTGGCACCCCTGTTTTTGGGTGTTCCAACCAAACTCCAAGGTTACAAGGAATATCAGCAATATAAATCAAATTCTGTGTATCTATCTTGTTTCTCAACCAGGAATCACGACCATAGAAACAATCCATCCCAACCCATGCAAAAGGCACGTTGTTCTTTTTCGCATGAATAATCATCTCCCAAGCAAGCTCTGTTTTCTTCTTAAAACGAACATACCATGGTACACCGCATTTCCTCCGGCGTTTCTTATCGAGTATCCATTCCTTAGGAAGATATAATCGCTCATCGATCAACGTCCGATAGGAATCTTTAGTATATCCCAGGAATACACCAACTTGGCAATTCGCAGTTTTTCCAAGACGACCGCAATGCTGTGAAGCAACACCAACTGAATCCTTTCCTTGCTTAGGGAAGCAACATTCATCCACATGTATTGAACCATTATTTTTATCTCCAATAGCTGCAGTGACATCATGTTGAATATGATCAAGAACAGGTCGATGATTCCAAGGTGAATTTGAAACGAAATGTTGTAAGGATTGATTGTTACAATTAGGAACATCTTTTGCATACGAACACATGTTACCTCTATCCTTTCCAAGTAGTTTACCCTGGATATATTGAAATGATTGTTTTACCATATTTCGGGTTTTCGTTAAAAAATGCAGGGCATATCCATCATGGAAACGTTGAAGTTTATCATGTGATCCCTGTATATCCTTTGCGGATATTGAAAACTTCAATCTATCATCCCATCCATTGATGGGATACTGAATGGGGATTTAAAAAAAGTGTCGTATATCCTATTTTTAATTTGGTAAAAAATCTAATGTGACAAAGTCAAGTTAATTAAAAAAATTTATAGAAACTTTT